>PJUE01000677.1_pt1 | contig 16990 bp, 10 predicted proteins | sample 1512171 | NCBI WGS metagenome assembly PJUE01 (sample SAMN08177674, study PRJNA422409) | Feces metagenome, whole genome shotgun sequencing project. | isolation source: Chicken feces (3) enriched on wood chips: alkali lignin treatment | host: Gallus gallus | place: USA: Madison | collected 2015-01-15
AGAACCGCCTGATCGTCACCGCCGCCATCCTGCAGGGCCCGGTGTTCAACGCCAAGGCCGATGCCGCCGACAAGTTCGGCAGCTTCGGGGGCCTGGTCGGCCACGAGCTGAACCGCGCCATCGATGCCAAGGGCGCCCTGGTCGATGCCAAGGGCGAACTGCGCAGCTGGTGGACCCCGGCCGACAAGACCGCCTGGACCCTGCTGGGCAGCCGCGTGGCCGCGCAGTATGGTGCCTACGAGTTCCCGGGCGTGAAGGGTGCCAAGGTCAACGGCACGCTCACCCAGGAAGAGAACCTGGCCGACATTGCCGGCCTGGAACTGGCCTGGGCGGCCTACACCGCGCAGGAACCGAAGGCCAAGCCGGCGCAGCAGCAGGGCTTCTTCCGCGCCTGGGCGGGCCTGTGGCCGCAGCAGCTGTCGCCGAACGAAGCGGCACGCCGCCTGACCGCCGACATCCGTGCACCGGGTCGCTGGCGCACCAACGGCCCGCTGTCGAACCTGCCGGCCTTTGGCGCCACCTTCAGCTGCAAGGCCGGCCAGCCGATGCAGCGTGCTGACGGTGAGCAGATCAAGGTCTGGCGCTGAGCCCAGCAGTGATGTGGTAACGACAGAGGCGCCTCCGGGCGCCTTTTTCGTGGGCGACGCCTGCAAAAAAAAGACCCCGGCAGATGCCGGGGTCAAATGTCAGTCTGAAAGAGAGCGCTGCTTACATCAGAAGTCGTAGGACGCGGTCAGGCGAACCGAGCGCGGCGCCGTGTAGTAGGTGCCGATGCCATAGGTGTTGGAGATCGTGTGCTGACCGGATTCATACGACGGATCGGACTGCACCTGACGGCGCTGGTTGAGCACGTTGAACACATCCAGGCCAAACGCCAGCTTGTGGTCGGCAAAGGTCGGGCGATACATCACGCCCAGATCGAAGCGGTAGGTCCACGGCTGGCGGCCGGCATCACCCGGACGCGACGGCTGGCCGTTGCAGTAGTGGTACGACGACTCGTAGCCGATCGGATCGCTGCCGTCCGCGCCGTAGTAGCCCAGGCAGCTCTTGGGCATGCCCGACGAGATGAGCATCGTGGCCGAGGCCGTCCACTCATCATTGAACTGGTAGGCGCCGTAGCCCTTCAGCTGGTGGCGACGATCGTTGGCGAGGTAGCCACCGGCGTACTCCATCAGGTAGTAGGAGTCCCAGTCCTGGGTCTTGGACACGTCGTCCTGGCCGATGTCCGACTTGACCTGGCCCTCGGTGTTGCCGAAGTTGCGCGACCAGGTGTAGTCCAGGCGGCCGTACCACTTGTTGCTCAGCGGGTGCTCGATGAACAGATCGACGGCGACGTAGCTGCGCTTGGCCTTGTTGCCGTTGTAGCCCCAGTCCGACGAACTCATCTGCACCGGGGTGTAGCCCGAACCATCGCTGTGCTTGACCATGAAGGTGTTGGTCTTGCCCGGGTTGAAGATCACGCAGCCCGGCACTTCCATGCCGCTTGAATCGATACCCATCGACTCGAGCTTGGCGTAGATCTGGTCGGAATCGCAGGTGTCATCGATGGCCGCCTGCAGGCGACGGTAGGTGAACTTGGCACCGGAGTTCCAGGACGAACCCAGGGTCTTTTCAAAGCCCAGGATGAACTCGTCCTGGTACTGCGACTTCAGGTCGGTCGGTGCAACCGACAGCGGGTCAGGCGCAACGCCGTATTCGTTGTTGGTCGACACCGGGCCCGGGCCCAGCGCGGTCAGGTCGGTCGGGTTGCCATTGGCATCGATGCCACCGTAGGTGAAGTATTCACGGGTATAGGTCGATGCGGACGCGCCACGGATGGCCACGCTGTTGGGCAGCGCCAGGTAGTAGCGACCCAGGTTGGCGAACACCTTCATCGACGAATCACCGAAGACATCCCAGCTGGCGCCCAGGCGCGGCGCCCACTGGTCACCGCTCTCGACATAGGCGATGGCCGAGCTGTTGTAGTTGGTGAACTTGTCATTGCGCAGGCCCAGGGTCAGCAGCCAGTTCGGGCTGACCTGCCAGCGGTCTTCCAGGTAGTAGGCCTTCTGCTCCACCGACATGCTGGTGGTGGTGGAGAAGATGTACTTCTGCACGTAGTAGCCATCACCGCCCGGCGCGGCGATATCGAAGGCCGGTGCCGGCGACGAACCCGGTGCGATGCGCGAATAGATCCAGGCATAGCCCGGGCCGGTCATGGCCTGGCCTTCGTTGTTGCCCTGGTAGGTCATGTTGTCGATACCGGCAGTCAGTTCGTGGCTGCCGATGCGGTACTGCAGGTCCACGCGAAGGCCGCGGGTCTTGCTGCCAGCGTCGGGCGCCTTGGTATACAGCGCGGTCTGGTCGTTGCGGATCGGCGTGCCGCCAGTGATCGACGGATCCTGGTTGGTCGGGCCGCTGATGTAGGCGCTGGCCGAATCGAGCGGATTGAACTCCAGGTTGCTTTCCTTGCTGCGGCCCCACACCGCGCTCAGGGTCAGGTCATCGGTCAGGTAGCCGGTGTACTTGAAGACGTCGAACTCATCCTTGAGCTTGGTCGTGTTGGCGAAGGTACCGTTGCGCTCGCCCTCGCTCATCGTCTCGTAGTCGAAGTCACGGTAGTAGGCGCCGTAGCGGTCCGTGTTCTCGACGCGGGTGTACTCCAGCGTGTTGTTGTCGTTGATGTTCCAGTCGATCTTGCCGTAGAACTTCGGCGTGTCGTAGGTGTAGTGGCTGCGGACCTGCTGCGCGGCTTCACCAGCGCTGGTGGACACGCCCTCGCTGCGATCCTTCTCGGCGGCGAGGTGGATGAACAGACGGTCCTCGATCAGCGGGCCGCTGACGTAGCCGCTGTAGGAGGTACGGGTCGACTTGTCGCCCTTGCGCGAGCGGTACAGGGAGCCGGCCACGGTGCCGGTATCATCCTCGAGCTCGAACCCCGGCGGCGCGGTGTGATTGGGGTAGTAGATGTCGCGCGGCGATTCGGCCAGCGAGTCCGGCGACCAGGTGGTCTGGAAGCCGAACTTCCACTCATTGGTGCCGCGCTTGCCGAGCTGGTTGATCACGCCACCGGTGGAGCGGCCGTAGCCCGCCCCGTAGCCACCCATGAAGGTTTCCTGCTGGTCGATCGAACCGTACGGCAGGCTGACACCACCCATTGCGCTGAGCGGATTTGTGGCGTTGAAACCATTGAGGTAGTACGCGTTCTCGGTGACGCTGGAGCCACCGAACGACAGCACCGAACGCGAACCATTGGAGAACTCGCCGCTGCCGGCGACCACGCCCGGGGCGAGCAGCGCGATCGCTTCGGCGCTGCGGCCCAGCGGCAGCACGTCCAGCTGTTCGGAAGTGATGACCGACTTGGAGACCGTGTTGGTCACGTCGATCTTCGGGATGTTGGCTGCAATGACGTTCACTGCATCCAAGTTGGTCGCGCCGCCGGTGGCGGACTGGCCGAAGGAGATCTCCGTGCCGACGCCGACCTTCAGCAGGACGTTCTCACGCGTTTCAACGACCTGCCCATTCTGCTCGAGGCTGATGGAGTACTTGCCCACCGGCAGCGAACCGAGGGTGTAGCGGCCGTTTGCATCGACGGTGGCGCTTCGCTTGAGGCCCGAATCGCTCTGCACAACCACCGTGGCGCCAGCGGCGGCCGGGGCGTTGCCGTACAGGGAACCGGTTGTGCTCTGCGCTGCGGCGGCGCCGATGAAGGAGGTCAGGACAGCGGCCAGTGCCGTGCGCTTCAGCCGGATGGCCGTCTTGCTGTAGGTCATGAAATTTCCTTGATTCGTGGAAAGACACACTCGCGTTTCAGACTCGCCGCATCAAAATTTCAGTTTCAATACAGCTGAATAGAATATTAATTTCATAAAAGATTAACTTGCAATGCTTGATACAAAAATTTTTATGTCGTTGATTTTATTGACTTTGTTTTGATACAAACGAAAATATTGATTTACATTCCATTTAACTGAGACATTCAAGCGTGCATTTGACCGCTTATCAGCGCTGCGAGCATTCCGGATTCGAAACCTCGACTTGATTGCCGCTTTCGTTTCCCGTGCTGATCGATCCGGCGAAGCAACAACGAAAAAAGGCGCCCTGGGGCGCCTTCGTACGTGAGGAGAGGGGCAGGCTTCTGAAGAGGGCCCTGACGGATCAGGGCCAAGCCAATCTTTGCGGAGAGAGAGAGCCGCTGTTCGCCCAGGTCAGAAATCGTATGAAGCCGTCAGCCGGACAGTGCGTGGCGCCGTGAAGTAGCTGCCCATGCCGTAGGTGTTGGAGACCGTGTCCGGCCCGGTCTGGTAGGTGGCGATCGACTGCATCGGCCGCCGCTGGTTGAGCACGTTGAAGACGTTCAACCCGAAGCCAAGCCGGTTGTCAGCAGACGCGGGACGGTACATCACGCCCATGTCCAGCCGCGTGGTCCACGGCTGCCGGCCGGCATCACCCGGACGCGATGGCTGGCCGTTGCAGTAGTGGTAGGCCGAGTTGTAGCCACTGATGGGAGAACTCTGGTCACTGCCGTAGAAGCCCAGGCAGTTCTTTGGCATGCCCGACATCACCAGCAACGTGGCCGATGCTGTCCACTCGTCGCTGATCTGGTAGGCACCGAAAGCTTTCAGCTGGTGCCGGCGATCATTGGCGAGGTAGCCACCGGCGTACTCCATCAGCGCAGCGGCGTCCCAGTCCTGGGTCTTGGAGACATCGCTCTGCCCGATGTCCGACCTGACCTGCCCTTCGGTATTGCCGAAGCTCCGCGACCAGGTGTAGTCGAGGCGGCCATACCAGCGGTCTGCCATGGGATGCTCGATGAACAGATCAAGTGCGACGTACTCGCGCTTGGCCTTCTTCCCGCCATAGCCCCAGTCCGCTCCGCCCATGCTGACCGGTGTGTAGCCGGAGCCATCCTTATGGCGCACCTGGAAGGTGTTGGTCTGGCCGGGGTTGAAGATCACGCAGCCGGGCAGTTCGTAGGCATCGGGATCCAGCCCCATACCGGTCAGGCGGTCAACGAAGCGGTCCGAATCACAGGTGTCATCGATGGCCGACTGCAGGCGTCGGTAGGTCACCTTGGCACCACTGTTCCACTGGCTTCCCAATGTCTTCTCAAAGCCCAGGATCAGCTCGTCCTGGTACTGCGAACGCAGATCGGTGGGGGCAACCGAACGCGGATCAGGCGCCTGGCCATACTCCTTGTTGGCCGACACCGGCCCATCGCCCAGGGGCGCAAGGCCGGTCGGGTTGCCATTGGCATCGATGCCGGTATAGGTGAAGTATTCGCGCGTGTAGGTCGATGCAGAAGCGCCGCGGATGGCCACGCTGTTGGGCAGCGCCAGGTAGTAGCGGCCCAGGTTGGCAAACACCTTCAGCGAGGCGTCGCCGAACACATCCCAGCTGGCGCCCAGGCGCGGCGCCCACTGGTCACCGCTTTCCACATAGGCGGCGCCGTCACTGTTGTAGTTGGTGAAGCGGTCATTGCGCAGGCCCAGGGTCAGCAGCCAGTCGGGGGTCAGCTGCCAGCGGTCCTCCAGGTAGTAGGCTTTCTGCTTCACCGACATGCTGGTCGTGGTGGAGAAGATGTACTTCTGCACGAAGTAGCCATCGCCTCCAGGCGGCGCGATGCCGAAGCCGGGGCTGGGCGATGCGCCGGGATTGCCGCGGGAGTAGATCCAGGCATGGCCGGGGCCGGTCATGGACTGGCCCTCGTTGTTCGCTCGATAGGTCATGTTGTCGATGCCGGCAGTCAGTTCGTGATTGCCGACGCGGTACTGCAGGTCCATGCGCAGCCCCTGCGTGGTGCTGCCAGCATCACGCGCCTTGCTGTAAAGGGCCGGCTGATCGTTTCGCACCGGCGTCCCGCCATTGAGCGACGGATCCTGATTGCCGGCGCCACTGATGAACGGATTGCCCGATTCCAGCGGATTGAACTCCAGGTTGCCGGTGCGGGTGCGCCCCCATACGGTGCTGAAGGTCAGCGCATCGTTGAGATAGCCGGTGTACTTGAAGATGTCGGCGTCGGTGGTCGTCTTGCGGATGTTGGGGAAGGTGCCGGTGCGATCACCTTCGGTCAGCGTCTCATAGTCGAAAGCGGTGTGGTGACCACTGGTACGGTCCGTGTCCTGGAACCGGGTGTATTCCAGCGTATTGCTGTCATTGATGTTCCAATCGACCTTGCCGTAGACCTTCGGCGTATCGACGCGGTAGTGGTTGCGCACCTGCAGCGCGGCGGCCTCGTTGGCGGTCGCAACACCTTTGCGGCGGTTGGCCTCCGCCGCCAGGTGGACGAACAGCCGATCCTCGATCAGCGGGCCGCTGACGTAGCCGCTGACGTAGCCGCTGTAGCTGGTGCGGGTTTCCTTGTCGTCGCGTCGATAGCGGTACAGGGTGCCGGGCTTGCTCTCGTTCTCATAGCCATAGCCTTCCGGCAGGGTCATGTCGGGGTAATCCACCGACGCGGGTGCCTCCGCCAGCCCAGCCGGTGTCCAGGTGACCTGCGCACCAAACCGCCACTGGTTGGTGCCGCGCTTGCCAAGCTGGTTGATCACCCCGCCGGTGGAACGCCCATAGGCGGCGCCGTAGCCACCGGTGAAGGTTTCCTGCTGGTCGATGGAGCCGTAAGGCAGGCTCACGCCGCCCAGGTAGTTGAGCGGATTGGTGACGTTGAATCCATTGAGGTAGTAGGCGTTTTCGGTGACGCTGGCACCGCCGAACGACAGCACGGAGCGCGAGCCATTGGAGAAGGCACCGCTGCCGGCAACCACGCCCGGCGCCAACAGCGCGATGGCTTCAGCGCTGCGCCCCAGCGGCAGCACGTCCAGCTGCTCGGACGTGATGACCGACTTGGAGACGGTGTGGCTCACATCGATCTTCGGCAGGTTCGCCGCCGTGACGTTGACCGCTTCCAGCGTGGTGGCTGGGCCATGTGCAGCGAAGCTCACTTCGGTGCCGGAGCCCACGCGCAGCTGGATGTCGTTCTGCTGTTCGATGATGCGGCCATCGCGCTGCAGGCTGATGCTGTAGCGACCGACCGGCAGCGCGCCGAAGCTGTAGCGCCCCTGCGCATCGATGGTGGCCGTGCGCCTGAGGCCACTGTCGCTCAGGGCGACGACGGTCGCGCCTTCGGAACCGGCGGCGGTGCCCTGCAGCGTGCCGGTGGTGCTCTGTGCAGCAGCGCTGCCGACGATGGAAAACAACACTGCCGAAAGTGCGCTGCGCTTCAGCGCGCGGTGTGCGGATGCAAATGCCATGAAGCTCTCTCCGGTGATGGAACTGCCGGGAAGTTATAGGCACGTGTGTGTGCGTCGCGGCAGTGCTGCAACGTGCGATAACTTGCATTGATCCTGATGCCGCACGCACGGACACGCGAACTGAAAATCACGCTACGCACGTTGAACCAAGGCATTTCAGCGAACGACCGGCGCTGCCTCCACGGAGTTCACGCCACATAAAGTGGGGCGATATACGTCACGCCATCGACACTGCAACGCCACGACCAAGGCCTGAAGCGACAACTGTTCATTCCGATTCCGACACATCCACTGCATGCCCGTATGCAACAAGGTCCATCATGCAGGCGCCAACGTTCCCCTGTAATGCACGATGCGCCCCACCAGCGGCGCACCGATCTCCACGTCAAATACGAAGCGTCCATCCACCTCGTACTCGAAACTCTGGTCTCCCGGCAGCAGCGCGCGCGGCAACGGAATGCCCAGCACCGACCAGCGGCGCGGCACCAGCTGCAGGCGTCCGCCATCCACCACAACCGCCAGGGCCACCGACACCGCACCGAAGCGCTCGACCAGCAGCGCTTCGTCGCGGCCACGCCCCTCGGTCTGCAGCGAAGAGAAGCGGCGGCCGGCAAACGTGCGCGTCCAGCGTTCGCCACCGGCTTCAGCTGCGAACGCGACGCTGACCGGCACCTGCTCGCCCGCCGCCGGGAATCCAAAGACGGCGCCGAGCAGCCGCGACAGCAGTCCACTGCCCCGCTGCACCTGCGCCCTGCCCTGCCAGCACCGCGCGGCCCCCGGCGCATGCAATCCCTGCACGGCTGCAGGCAGGTGCGCATAGGCGTCGCCCAGCACGCGCTGGTACAGGCTGGCACCGGGCATGTCGTGGCGGAAGCCGGTATGGATGGTGCGGCCCGCGAACAGCTGGTCGTAGTCGGACAGTTCCAGCGCATGGGTGGCCGGTCGCGCTCCCGGCGCCGGCCGCTCGCCCTTGAGCTGCTTGCGGATGAGCGCCTCGATGGCCATCGATGGAATATAGGGACCGTCATCTGCCTCGGCCAGCAGGTGCCAGCTCTGCTGTACCGGTGCGCCATCGCGGGTGCCCACTGCGCGCACGATCATGCCGCCGCGGTGTTCGCCGAACTTCATCAGGTTCAGCACGGTGTAGAACAACGGGGACAACGGTTCCAGCGACGGCAGCCGCAGGTGCTGGCGGGCCTTGGCCAGCAGGTTGAGCACGCGGTGCAGGATTTCCGGCACCGGGCCGGCGCCGATCCAGATGTCGCGGAGAGTGGGGTGTTCCGGTGGCAGCACCTGCAGGTCAGGCACGTCCACCAGCGAGAAATGCAGGTTGCGCAGCGGTATCCGCCCCGGCACCGCCACGGTGAAGCGGCGGCTTTCGGCCAGGCCCACGCCGTGGCCATCACGCCCGCCGCGACGCAGCTTCACCGGTGACCCGGCATAACCGACCACCGCGCGCATCACGTTCAGGCCGATGCCGGCATAGGGCGACGGTGCGATACCGCCTTCCACGCTGAGGATGTCCATGCGCGTGGCCATCACCCGCAGCACGGCGGCGGTCAGCACCGGGAAGCTGCTGACCCCGGACAGCACGTAGACGCCTGCCGCGCGCGCCTGCGCGTCGAACTGCGAGACACCGAACACGAAGTCGGCGGCGTCGGCGAAATCCAGATAATCGATGCCGGCGGCGATGCAGGCCTCGATGGCGGCGTAGCGCTGGCTGCCGTAGTCCTGGAAGGGACCGGACGCATCGACCACGAGGGCTGGCCGTTCGGCCAGCAGGGTCGACGCCAGGTCCTGCCGGTCAACCCGCAGGGGCCGCACGGTGGATTCCCCCCGATAGTCGGTGCAGAACGCCTCTGCCGCCGCCAAGGTGCGCCCGGCCACCAGCAGCTCCAGCTGTGGCAGGTCCGCCAGCAGCCGTACCAACCGCCCTCCAAACACGCCATATCCGCCCAGGATCAGGATCTTCACGCATCGTCCTTGTTGTGCTGCCGTGGATGGAAACCGCTCAGCCGCGCCATGGTAGCGCGGTCCTGCAGCGCAGCACGATCCCGCATTAACACCGGCCGTGCTATCGCTGCCGCTTCGCCCGCTGCGGAGCCGATCATGGCCATCAGGAACCTCATCTGCGTGTGGTACGACACGCAGGCACTGGACGCCGCCACGTTCTACGCCAGCACCTTTCCCGACAGTGCAGTGACCGCCGTGCACCACGCGCCCGGCGACTACCCTGCCGGCCAGGAAGGCGCGGTGCTCACCGTCGAATTCACTGTCTGCGGGGTGGCCTGCGTCGGCCTCAATGGCGGCCCCGCGTTCAGGCACAACGAGGCGTTCTCGTTCCAGATCCAGACCGAGGACCAGGCGCAAACCGACCGGCTGTGGAACGCGATCGTCGGCAACGGGGGCCAGGAAAGCGACTGTGGCTGGTGCAAGGACCGCTGGGGGGTGTCCTGGCAGATCAGCCCGCGCATGTTGATAGAAGCGGTGACCAGCACGGACAAGGCGCTGGCCAAGCGCGCCTTCAACGCGATGATGCCAATGAAGAAGATCGACATCGCCACCATCGCCGCCGCCATCCAAAAAGGGGACGGAGGGGATTAAGTCGCGTCCGCCCTCCCCGTGTCACACAGCAAGCGCTTTGCGACTTAATCCCCTCCGTCCCCTTTTTTGAGAGGTGCTGATGACCTGGGATGCGATCATCGTCGGCGGTGGCCACAACGGGCTGGTGTGCGCGGCCTACCTGGCGAAGGCCGGAAAGAAGGTGCTGGTGCTCGAGCGGCGCGGCGTGCTCGGCGGCGCGGCGGTCACCGAGGAATTCCATTCCGGTTTCCGCAATTCGGTGGCCTCCTACACCGTCTCGCTGCTGCAGCCGAAGGTGATCGACGACCTGCAGCTGCACGCGCATGGGCTACGCATCATCAACCGGCCGGCCAACAACTTCCTGCCGCTGGACGACGGTCGCTACCTGCTGTCGGCACCGGGCCGCACCCAGGCCGAGGTCGCGAAATTTTCCGGGCGCGATGCTCAGCGGCTGCCCGAGTACGAGGCTCGGCTGGAAATCTTCGCTGACGTACTGCGCGCGTGGGCGCTGCGAGCGCCGCCGGACCTCGGCGTGGCCGGGGGATGGCGTACCCTGCCGGCGCTGTGGCAGATGGGGCGCCTGGGCCGCGAACTGGCCACGCTGGATGCTTCGCTGCGGCAGGAACTGCTGGACCTGTTCACGCTGTCGGCCGCCGAGTACCTGGACCGCTGGTTCGAGAGCGAGCCGATCAAGGCGCTGTTCGGGTTCGACGGCATCGTCGGCAACTTCGCCAGCCCGTACACGCCAGGCAGCGCCTATGTGCTGCTGCACCACGTGTTCGGCCAGTGCAACGGGGTGAAAGGTGCCTGGGGCCACGCCATCGGTGGCATGGGCGCGATCAGCCAGGCCATCGCTGCGGCGGCGCGCGAGGCCGGTGCCGAGCTGCGGGTGGATGCGGGCGTGCGGCGCCTGCTGGTCGAGCAGGGGCGCGTGGCCGGTGTGGAGCTGAGCAGCGGCGACACCCTGCGCGCTCGTGCGGTGGTCGCCAACGTCAATCCCAAGCTGCTGTACGAACAACTGCTGGACCCAACGCAGGTGCCGTCGGCGACGCGTGAGCGGATGGCGCAGTGGCGCTGCGGCTCGGGTACATTCCGGATGAACGTGGCACTGTCGCAGCTGCCGGATTTCCGCGCCCTGCCCGGCCCCGGTGACCACCTCAGCGCCGGCATCATCATGGCGCCCAGCCTGGACTACATGGACCGCGCGTGGCTGGATGCGCGGCGCGATGGATGGTCGCGCGAACCGATCGTGGAGATGCTGATCCCCAGCACGCTGGACGATTCGCTGGCGCCGCCCAGGCAGCATGTGGCCAGCCTGTTCTGCCAGCATGTGGCACCGGTGCTGCCCGGCGGGCGGCATTGGGATGACCATCGGGAGGACGTTGCCGACCTGATGATCGCCACCGTCGACCGCCATGCGCCAGGCTTCGCTGCCAGCGTGCTGGGCCGGCAGGTGCTGTCACCACTGGATCTGGAGCGGACCTTCGGCCTGGTCGGCGGCGACATCTTCCACGGCGCTCTCAGTGCCAACCAGCTGTTCTCGGCGCGACCGATGGTCGGACAGGCCGGCTATCGCGGTGCGCTGCCTGGGCTGTATCTGTGTGGTTCGGGCACGCATCCCGGTGGTGGGGTAACAGGGGCGCCCGGGCACAATGCCGCGCAGGTGGTGTTGCAGGATGGGTAGGTGCATGCAAAGCGTGCCGACCAACGGTCGGCACCTACCCGCGTCAGATGATCCTGCGGATCATTTGACGCTGCGCAAATGGTTCGGGCGTTTGCGTGGGCCGGGCGGGCCGGGTGGGCGTCGCTTGTTGAAGGGCGGTTCCCCGCGCCAGTAGCGGATCAGCAGCCAGCCGAACAGCATGCCGCCCAGGTGGGCCAGATGAGCGACGCCCGGCTCCCAGCCGGTCATGGCCATGACGATTTCCGTCACGCCCAGCAGGATCACGAAGGTACGCACGGTCATCGTGATGGGCGGGAACATCAGCCGGATGACCTGCTTGCCGAAGATCATGCCGTAGGCCAGCAGCAGGCCAAAGATGCCGCCCGACGCGCCCAGCACGGTGGCAGGGTTGTCCAGCAGGGTACCCACCAGCAACTGGCAGAGACCGGCACCGGCCACGCACACCAGGTAGTAGGCCAGGAAGCGCTTTTCACCCCACACCTGCTCCAGCGGCGAGCCCAGCATGAAAAGCAGCATCATGTTGAAGAACAGGTGGCCGAAGCCTGCATGCAGGAAGCCGTACGTCAGCAACTGCCACGGCTGGAAGTTGCTGCCCGGCGAGAACGCATCGAAACCCTGCTGCAGAGGCTGCAGCATGAACGGTTCGAAGGTCTGCATGCCGAGCAGGAACGGCTGCTGCAGCAGGAACAGGATCACGTTGGCAATCAGCAGCGCCTTGGTGACAGGGGTCAGTCGCGGGAACATGGCAGCACCTGCATGGAACGGTCTCCATCATAGCCGCAGCACCACGGCAACGTGGCGACCGCCCTGTCCGCTCCATTCAGTCGCCGCAGGCGATCAACCCGGCCCCCAGATCGCCGCGTCCAGTGCGGCCGCCGGGTCGCTGGCAGGCATGCGCACCCGGCCATTCTCGACCACCACGCCTTCGGCACGCAGGCGCTGCGACTGCTCGCGCCAGCCCGCCGAGCCTTCGGCCATGGCGATGCGCCCGTCCGAGCGCAGCACGCGATGCCACGGCAGGTCGGGATCTTCGTTCTGGCCAAGGATGCGCGCGGTGAGACGTGCGCGCCCGGGCAGGCCGGCGCGCATGGCCACCTGGCCATAGCCCAGCACCTGCCCTGGGGGGATCGCGCGGATTACCGCCAGGATGCGGTCACGCGCCTGTTCCGGCGTCAGCGCCGCAGGCGGGTCACCAGCAGTACGCCGATCAGCACCAGCACGGTGCCGGCGATCTGCGCCGGCCCCATCGGCTCGTCGAGCAGCCATAGACTCATCACGATGGTGGAAACCGGGCCCAGCATACCCACCTGCGCGGCCAGCGACGAGCCGACACGCTGCACCGCCAGCATGATCGCCAGCACTGGCAGCACGGTGCACACCGTGGCGTTGACCAGCGACAGCCACTGCACCGGCGCTGGTGCCTGCCACAGCAGCGGCAGTGGATGGGTAATGGTGAAATGCAGCAGCACCAGCACGCTGGCCACGCAGCTGGCGTAGGCGGTCAGGCGTACCGCGCCGATACGCGCGACCACCTGGCCGCTGCCGAACAGGTACAGCGCGTAGCTGAGCGCGCTGCCCAGCACCAGCAGGCTGCCGACGATGATCTGCCCGCCCTCGCGCTGCAGGTCATGACCGAAGGCCAGCAGCACGCCCAGGTAGCTCAGCACCAGCGCTGCCACCTGCCAGCGGCCCGGGCGCTGCCGCGCCAGCAGGACGTTGATCAGCAGCACCAGGGTCGGGTTCAAGTACAGGATCAGCCGTTCCAGGGTCACGCTGATGTACTGCAGGCCCTGGAAATCGAGCAGGCTGGACAGGTAGTAGCCGGTGAAACCCAGCCACAGCACGCGCGCCCGGTCGGCCCAGGACAGCGGTTCGGCACGCCGCGCCGACCACAGGGCCATCAGCACGAACAGCGGCAGCGCCATCACCATGCGCAGGGCCAGCAGCGTGGTGGCATCGACGCCGTGGCGCAGGCCCAGCTTGACGATGATGGCCTTGCCGGACGCGGCGACGGCACCGACCGCAGCCAGGCCGATGCCGCCCAGGGCAATGCGCGGGGAGGCCGTAGCGATGCGGGAGGATGGGCTGGACATCAGGACGACGGCAGGCCGCAGGGCGCGGCCACGGGGTATGGGGGAACGCGCATTGTCGCATGCTGGCGCGCGATGCCCTGTAGCGCCGAGCCTACGCTCGGCTTCGCGGTGCCCGTCCGAAGAAAGCCGAGCATGGGCTCGGCTCTACAGAAAACGCCGGTCAGCGCATCAGCACCACTTCCTCGGCCGAGGTCGGGTGGATGGCCACGGTATCGTCGAACTGGGCCTTGGTCGCCCCCATCTTCACCGCCACCGCGAAGCCCTGCAGGATCTCGTCGGCCGCTTCGCCCAGCAGGTGGATGCCCACCACGCGCTCGTCAGCACCGGCGCAGACCATCTTGAACAGGCTGCGCTGGGTGCCATTGGCAAGCGCCTGCAGCATCGGGCGGAAGCGGCTGTGGTAGACCGTCACCTGGTCGAAACAGGCACGCGCTTCTTCCTCGCTCATGCCCACCGCGCCCAGCGGCGGGTGCGAGAACACCACGCTGGCCACGTTGCTGTAATCCATCTTCGCCCCAGGGCGGCCACCGAACAGGCGGTCCATCAGGCGCCGTGCCGCGGCCACCGCGACCGGGGTCAGGCCGACCTTGCCGGCAATGTCACCCACCGCATGCACGCTGGGCACCGCCGTGGTCTGCCACTCATCCACCTCCACCTGCTGGTGTTCGCCGATGCCGATGCCCAGCGCTTCCAGGCCGAGGTCGCGGCTGTTGCCACGGCGGCCGGTGGCGAAGAACACTGCATCGAACACGCTGTCCAGCGGGCCGTCATGGCCGAACGCGCGCACGCGCCCGCCGTCGCGCTGCAGTTCACGCAGGCGGTAGTCGAAATGGATGCGCACGCCCTGCTGTTTCAGGTTCTCGGCCAGCTGGTCGGTCAGTTCGTGGTCGAAACGCTCCAGCAGCCGGTTGCCGCGCACCAGCAGGCTGACCCTGCTGCCCAGCGCCTGCAGCAGCCCGGCCAGTTCCACCGCGATGTAACCGCCACCGATGATCGCCACCTCGGCCGGCGCACTGCGCAGGTCGAAGAAATCATCGGAGACCAGGCCCAGCTCCGCGCCGGGAATATCCGGGCGCTGCGGGTGCGCACCGGTGGCGATGAGGATGTGGCCGGCGCTGTAGCGCACGCCATCGCTGCAGGCCACGGTGTGCGCGTCGACCAGGTGGCCGCGCGCGGGGATGCGCACCACGCCGGTCTCGTCCAGGCGCTTGTGGTAGCTGGTGTGGATGTTGCTGATGTAGGCCTGGCGATGGATCACCAGCTCCTTCCACGACAGCGCCGGGCGTGCCGGCACATCAAAGCCCATCGCGCTGGCCAGGCCGATGCGCTCGTGCAGGTCGGCGGCCAGCCACATCGCCTTCTTCGGCACGCAGCCAACGTTGACGCAGGTACCACCCAGTGCGCCCGGTTCCAGCAGCGCCACCCGCTTGCCATGCTGCGCCGCGCGGATGGCGCCGGCCAGGCCAGCCGAACCGCCGCCCAGGACGATCAGGTCGTAGTCAAAGGATGCAGTGCTCATCGGAATCGCTCAAAGAAGGAAAGTCGTGGTTCCACGCGCTGCGTGGAGGCCGCCGCCGTCGTGGAGTAGATCCACGCCATGCGTGGATGGCACCGTTCGCTGCAGGCGAGCATGCCATCACCGCTACGCAGCGCAGCGTGAGCAGCGCGGACTGGCATCATCCCTGCCCACGCTCGCGACGCATCGGCGGCCATTGCCGGTAGGTCATCGCACGCCACAGCCATTCCATCGGGCCGAAGCGGAAGCGCTGCAGCCACAGCTGCGAGATGCCCACCTGCAGGGTGAACAGGGACAGCGCGAACACCAGCTGCCACGCGCGCGGCATCAGATCGAACCAGCCCAGCCCGTAGTGGTTGAACAGCCAGGTACAGACCAGCGACTGCGCCAGGTAGTGGGTCAGAGCCATCCGTCCTGCCGGTGCAAGCCAACCCAGCCGCGCGCGCCAATGCACGATCCAGGCAAGGTAGCCCAGGCACATCGGCACGGCGCCAACCGACACGAGTGCCATCGCCGCGGTGGTTTCAAAGGTGTACTCACCGGGTGCCAGATACGGCTTCCACAGCACCCCGCCAAGGGTGACCAGCAGGCCCAGCGGCAAAGCGATCCAGCGCAGGCCGGCATACAGCCGCGGGAAACGCTCCGGTTCGGCCAGCGCCCCGCTGCCCGCGAACCAGCTGCCGATCAGAAACATGCCCAGCACTTCCGGCCCGGTGATCACCAGCGCGCCCAGCGAGGCACCCAACTCCTGCAGGCGCTGCACGTTGCCCTGCATCCACGTGCCCTGCCCGTACACCAGCCGCTGCTGCTCGATGCCCTGCTGCGCGTCGATCACCATCTTCTGCAGGTCCTGCGCCGGCAACAGCGTCACCATCGCGCCAATCAGCAGCAGCATTGCCACGCCGGCCAGATAGACCACGCCCCCCATCCAGGGCAGCCAGCTGCGCGGCGCTTCGCGGCAGGCCAGCAGCGGCAGCGATACCAGCGCATACAGCACCAGGATGTCGCCGGACCAGACCAGCAGCGCGTGGCACAGGCCGATCAGCGCCAGGCCGAGGCTGCGCCGCAGGTAGAACGGGCCAAAATCGCGCCCGGCCGCCTCTGCGCGCTGTGCCATCACCGCAAAGCCGGCCCCGAACAGCAGCGAGAAGAGGGTGAAGAACTTGCCCTGCACGAAGATGTAGACGAAGGCATCGGCCAGGTAATCCAGACCGTGCCAGCGCGCGTCGATCCCGGTGAAAGCCAGGTCCAGTGGCCCGCTGAGGGCCTCGATGTTCATCAGCAGGATGCCCAGCAGGGCCATCCCGCGCAGCACGTCCAGCACCGCGATGCGTTCGCCGGAAGCCACCGGCTGCAGGGAAAGGGAAGCGGCGTTCACGGGGCATCCGGCGGGCAGGTCCGTCATTATGCCGCCGCCCTGCCTGCCATGGACGGCCGCGCCCTGTTCCAGAAATGCAACGGCCCGCCGAAGCGGGCCGTTGCGGGCATCACGATCGCGTTGCGATCAATGGTGGTGACCACCGTCGCCATGCACGTGGCCGTGGTCGACTTCTTCCTTGGCGGCTTCGCGCACTTCAACGATCTCGACGTCGAAATGCAGGTCCTTGCCGGCCATCGGATGGTTCAGGTCGACGTCGACCACGCTCATGCCGACCTTCTGCACGGTAACCGCGCGCGGGCCGAAGTTGGTCTGCAGCACAACCTGCTGGCCCGGGACCAGCTTGGCGTTGCCGAAGTGCTTCTTCGGCACGCGCTGGGACAGGCCCTCGCGACGCTCGCCGTAGGCATCGGCGGCCTTGACGTCGACGTCGAAGGTCGCGCCGGCTTCCTTGTCCATCATGGCGTTTTCCAGGCCCGGGATGATGTTGCCGTGGCCGATCAGGAT
>PJUE01000681.1_pt1 | contig 16931 bp, 16 predicted proteins | sample 1512171 | NCBI WGS metagenome assembly PJUE01 (sample SAMN08177674, study PRJNA422409) | Feces metagenome, whole genome shotgun sequencing project. | isolation source: Chicken feces (3) enriched on wood chips: alkali lignin treatment | host: Gallus gallus | place: USA: Madison | collected 2015-01-15
GCTGGACGCGCAGGGTTGGGAAGAGTGCACCCCGGTGTACCTGGAATTCCCGGGCTGGAGCGAGAACACCCACGGCATCACCAACTGGGACGAGCTGCCGCCGGCCGCACGTGCCTACCTGCGTTCGCTGGAAGAGCTGGCCGGTTGCCCGATCAGCATCGTTTCCACCGGCCCGGACCGTGACCACACCATGGTCCTGCAGGACCCGTTCGCCTGAGCGATTGACCGGTAGCGTCGGGCCATGCCCGGCGTAGCGGAAGCGCTGTTCAAGTGAAAAAGAGCGCCGCGACTCCCTGTGGGGTCGCGGCGTTTTTTTGGCCGAATCGCCGCCCGTGAACTGCCCCAGTAGTGCCAGCCCATGGCTGGCAGAACCGAAGCCACCAGCATGTCGTTTCCAGCACGACACATCGGCCAGCCACGTCCAATTCCCTCAAGCCAAGCGCCACTCACAATCCCCGCGTGACCTCCGCATACAACTCCTGGTAAGCGATAAACGTCACGCGCTATTCTGAAATACAGGTTGTTTACGACGCCACGCGTCGCGCACACCCATGCATCGGGACATTCGCCTCTTTTCCTGTCGCTTCTGCCCGTTCCCTGCGCATGCAACAATTCGCCCCGCGCTCTCGATGCATCCGAAACATTCGTGTTTTTCTCATTGAATCGAACGTGCAGGCGTAGACAACATGACGCGCCACCGAAAAAGGGTGGCCGGGTGTGCAAACCCGAGACAGATGTTACTTACGCTTGCCAGCCGGCACCGTCCTGAAGCGGTGCCGGCTGGCAATCCGTCGGCCTTTATGGCGGGCGGTGCGTGGGGGTCTTCGGACCCGCCGGTCATTGGTAACTATCTGTCCCGGTTTGCAACCCGCACCGTCCGCCACCCGCTTCCGCGCCGTGGCGCTGTCACGCACAGCCACGGAAGCCGACGCCATGACCACCCGCAAGAATCCGCCGTTCCACGTTGTTGAGCCCATCAACGACGACTCCAATCCCGCAGACGATCTCAGCACCTTCCAGGGCTGCCTCACCCGCATCCGTGATGGGGAAGGTTCCGATGGCATGTTGTGGCCGGAGGAGAACCTGTCCGACGGACGACGCCAGTCCTTGGCTCGGATTGATCGTGCAGCCGTGGGCATCCTCACCGCAGTGGAGATGCTGCATGCGGCCAACCGCTGCACGACCATGGCCACGCCGCGCCGACATCTGGACGAGGGGGTAGTGGAAGGGCTGTTCTTCGCTTGCCGCGAACTGGCCGAGCTGGTCTGCAGGGAAGTCAGGCCGGCCTGACCCTCGCGAAAGCGCTGTGCCTTTCATGCACGGCCTGCGGAGATAGTCGTTCGCGCTGCCGGCCAGCGGCCGGCACTACCCGCGCGGCGTCGCTGCACGGAGAAGCCCCGTGCATGCGTGGCTTTTTCGTTTTCGGTACTGTGGCGGCACCGCCAGCAGGAAGCGCAGCGATGACGGAGACTTCGGCATGAAAGGCGAGACGGTCGCACGGCTGACCCTGTGGCTGCTGTGGAGCCTGTGGACGCTGGCCTGCCTGGTGTTGCTGCTGGGCGCAGCCGCCAACCATCTGGCCTCGCGCACGCAGACCCTGCCGTTGGTGCTGCAGCCCGGTGCGACGGCCCAGATCACGGTCTACCGCTTCATCGACGACGCGCTGCGCCTGCGTCTGCGCTATGCAGATGACGGCACCGACTCCAGCAGCAACCCCGAACTGCGCCTGCGCGCGGAAACTCCGACCGATCGCATCGATGTCCGCGCACAGGCACGCACAGGTGCGGCAGATCCGGATATCTCGCGCGCATTGGCATCGGTGGACCCGGACAGATTCGCAGCCGCCTACTTCGGCTATGGCCGGGGCGATGCACTGCCGCGCGGGCGTTCCACGCTGCGCTTGACCGTGCTGGACGTCGACCCGGCGCTGGCCGGTCGCGCTGCTACGGTGGAACTGCTTCCTCCCATGCACGCATTGAAGGTGACCGACCTGGACTATCTGTGGTTGTGGCCGTTCTTCTTCTGGCAGCCGGTCGCGTTGCTGTTGCTGATTGCCGGTGGCGGATTGGCGACCGCCAGCATCGCGCTGCGGCGCTGGCAACGCCGCTCCGCCCCCGGGTAGCGCCGGGTCACGCCCGGCGGGGCGGGGCAGGTCACTTGCAAAATGCCCAATATGGGTACGATAATGCCCAATATGGGTATCCAGGCTGCCATTGCGTCTTCCACCGGCCCCATCGGGCTGGCCGACGCGCTGTTCACCCAGACCCAGCAACGGGTGCTGGCCCTGCTGTTCGGGCAGGATCGTCGTGATTTCAGCATTTCCGAGCTGATCAGCGGCAGCGGTGCCGGCTCTGGCGCCGTGCAGCGCGAAGTGGCCAAGCTGGTCGCAAGCGGCCTGGTCGAGCAACGCAGGGTTGGCAACCAGAAGCGCTATCGCGCGTTTGCCGGCTCGCCCATCCATGCCGAACTGGTGGCGCTGGTGCACAAGACCATCGGTCTGGCGCAGCCGCTGCGCGAGGCGTTGCAACCGCTGCAGGATCAGATTGCACTGGCCTTCGTCTTCGGTTCGGTGGCCAAGCGCACGGACAGCGCGCACAGCGACATCGATCTGATGCTGGTCTCCGATACGCTGGGCTATGCTGAGTTGATGGCCGTGCTCGATCCGCTGGAAGATCGCCTCGGACGGCCGGTGAACCCGACGCTGTACACGCATGACGAACTGCATGATCGCCTGCGCAAGGGCAACGCCTTCCTGCAGCGCGTACTCGAACAACCCAAGGTGTGGGTGATTGGAGGAAAGGATGACCTCGCCATTGCAGAATCTGGTCGGGGCGGGTAAACCGCTCACCGCTGAACCGCCCGATCCGCGCGAGATCGAAGGGCTGCAGCGCTCGGGCCTTGCGCGGCTGCGTGACGCACGCAATGCCACGTTGTCGCTGGAAAGTCGTTTCGATCTTGCCTACAACGCCGCGCACGCCTTGAGCCTGGCCGCACTTCGCGCGCAGGGGTTCCGGCCCAGCAACCGCTACATCGTGTTCCAGTCGCTCAAGCACACGCTGGGCATTGGTCCGGAGGTGTGGCGCGTGCTCGACAAGTGCCACCAGCAGCGCAACATCGCCGAGTACGAGGGCGAACTCGATGTCAGCGGGCGCCTGGTCGAAGACCTGATCACGGCCTGTGACGCGGTGCGTGTTGCCTCAGGCCTCTGATCGGAGCGCGTGGCGACGCATCAGTGCCCCGCCACGAACAACGGGTACGGGTTGATCGATTCGCCCTTCCACCACTGTTTTTCCGGCCCCAGCACATGCACCTCGAAATGCAGGTGCGGGGCATCAGCACTGGCATTGCCGGTGCTGCCGACGTAGCCGATCACTTCACCGCGCTTGATCACCTGCTTTTCCGCCAGCCCATCGGCATAGCGCTGCAGGTGGGCGTAGTAGTAGCACCAGCGGCCGCTGGGCTCGAACTGGTAGATCGTCAGGCCACCGCGTTCGCTGTCGAACAGTTTTTCCACCGTGCCATCGGCCACCGCCAGCACCGGCGTGCCGGCATCGGCCATGATGTCGATGGCATCGTGCACGCGGCCCTCGCTGCGTGCATCGGTGAAGGTGTCGCGCAGCTGCGAGGCCTGGATGCCCTGCACCGGCAGCAGCAGCCCGGTCGGCGCATCGGTGGGGCTGGACGGCGGCATGGTCGTGGGAACCGGAGCGTCCACGCGCGGCGTTGCAGCCGCAGCTGGCAGCGTCGCGGCCACCGCGGGTTGCGCTGCAGGCCGGGCAACCGCCACCGGCTCATCCGCATCGCGGCGCAGCCACCAGCCGGCACCCAGCCCCAGCAGCACGCCCAGTACGATCAGCTGCGAAAGACGCATCGCCTCACTCCTGCATCACGACGGGTACCGAGGTATCCACGGCATCGGCCACGCGCAGCGCATCCCAGTTGGTCATGCGTACGCAGCCATGCGATTCGGTCTTGCCCACATGGCCCGGTTCGGGCGTGCCGTGCAGGCCGTAGTGCGGCTTGGACAGGTCGATCCAGACCCGGCCCACGGGATTGTTCGGGCCCGGCGGCAGCGTGGCCTTCTTCTCGCCCTTGCGCGCATCCCAGAACAGCTTCGGGTTGTAGTGGAACGGCGGGTCGCGGTATACGCCGAGGATCTTCCATTCACCGATCGGCAGCGGGTCGTGCTGGCTGCCGGATGACACCGGCACCTGTGCGATCACTTTGCCCGCTGCATCGAGCAGCTGCAGGGTGGAATCGGATTTGTCGACCACCACCTTGGCCGCCTTCGGCAGCGGCGTCGGCGCAATGTTTGGCACCTGGATGCGGCTGCCGGCCTTGCCCAGGTCGACGCCGGGGTTGAGCGCCTTCAGCAGTTCGGGCGAGGCATGGAAGCGCTCGCCCAGCGACTCTTCCACGCTGCCGTAGCCCAGCGCCTTCAGCTTGGCCTGTGCGGCGGGGCCCTTCGGCACCGGCTGGAACGGACCGGCCACGTCTTCGGCGGTCAGCGTGTAGCTGGCCAGCGGTATAGTTTCATCGGCCTGCAGCGCTTTCCAGGTGGCATCGTCCAGCTCGCCGGTCACCGTCAGCCCGTGTGCGGCCTGGAAGCCGGACACCGCGCGGCGCTGGTTGCTGCCCACTTCGCCATCGATCTGGCCGGGCGAGAAATTGGCGCGGTCCAGCAGCACCTGCGCGTGCAGCGGCGAGCGCGCTGCGATATCCGGTCCGGCGCGTTCGGCGATGGGCGCGGGCAGGCCGGCCGGTGGGGTCTGCGCGAATACAGGGGTTGTCAGCAACGACAGCGCAAGCACAGCAACGCGGGGTGAAAGCATGGATATCTCCTGCAGAACATGCAGCCACCATGCCTGCACCCCACGAGCAGCCTGCGTGAAAACGCGGGCGGCTGGCTGAGTGCAAGCTGAGCGCTCAACGCAGCTGGCCATCCCTGATGCGCCAGCTCTGCAGCACGCCAAAGCTGATTTCGGCCACGGTGAACAGCAGCAGGATCGCACTGGCACCGTGCAGCACCGCATACACCTGCCACAGCGCGAACAGCCAGCGCGCCGCTGCATCCAGCCGGCCCAGCAGCACGCTGGGCGCAAGCACGCGGGCCAGCGACCACATCACCACCACCGAGCCGAGCAGGTTGGCCAGCAGCATGTGCAGCGGGTCCAGCGCCGGCACCTGGCCGGGAAGCTGCCAGGCCTGGGCCAGCGCGGCCATTGCCGCGTGCAGCGGCGCGAATGTCCAGGGCAGGGCGAATGGCAGGGTGACCACCAGGTCATAGAACGCACTGGCGCGGACGATGCGGAGGTAGCGGGAGGTGAGCATGGACGCCTTCAACAGGGGGAAAGAGGGCGTACTCTCAGGGCTGAAGTAAACTTCAAGGTCAAGTGTTTTCTGGATACCCCATGCAGATTGGAGAACTGGTCCAGGCCTGCGGCCTCTCGCGCGAGGCACTGCGCTTCTACGAGAAGCAGGGCCTGATCGGTGCACGGCGCCTGGCCAACGGCTACCGCGATTACCCGGACGAAACGGCGATGCTGGTGCACTACATCCGCACCGCCCAGCAGCTCGGTTTCACCCTGGCCGAGATCGGCCAGCGCCTGCCCCGGCTATGGGAACAGGCCGACGCCGGCCCGCTGCTGGCGGCCGCACTGCAGGAAAAGCTGGCCGACATCGATGCCCGCATCGCCGCGCTCACCGCCCTGCGCCAGGATCTGGCCACGCGACTGGCCAGCGCCTGCCCGCTGCAGCCACACGGGGTTGCTGGCTGAACGGAGAATGTGAACCGCCACCGAAGCGTTCACGCTTGAACGGTCAAGGCCAGCGGGCGGTGCGCCGATAAGGGCGCATCCCCTCCACGTTTGGATTCCCCCATGAACTACTTGAGGAATGTCAGGGTCGCCTGGCGTCTTGGCCTTGGCTTTGGCCTGTTGCTGCTGCTGGTGGCCGCCGTGGTCGCTACCGGTGCCACCGCCACCGCCGTGCAGAAGCACGCGATGCAGCAGGTGGTCGATGTCAGCGTGGCCAAGGTGCGGCTGCTGTCGGACATGCTCGATGCCAACAACCAGATGATGGTCGTGCGCCGCGAGATGCTGATCCGCCAGGGCGACGCGCGCGACGCCGACGAGCAGCGCATCGCCGACCTGGTCAAACGCTATGAGACCAGCTGGACGGCCTACCAGGCGTTGCCTGGCGATGCCGCCGGCAAGGCCATGGGCGAGGCCATCGCCGCCAGGCGGGCCATTGCCCGCCCGCTCAACAAGCAGACCAGTGAATTGATGGCGCAGGGCGATTTCCCCGGTGCCATCGCGCTGACCCTGGGCCCGGTGCAGGACGCGGCCAATGGCTGGAACAAGGCGCTGGCCGATGGCGTGGCATTCGAGGAAAAGGAAAGCCGCCTGGCCGCCGCCGAAGCGATCCGTCTCGGCGAGCGCAGCCTGTTGCAGCTGCTGGTGCTGGGCGGCGTGGCGCTGCTGGTCGGCATCGCGGCCTCGGTGATGATCGGCCGCAGCCTGACCGGCCCGCTGGCGCGCGCGGTGCAGCTGGCACAGCGGCTCTCCAAGGGCGAGTTGGACCAGTCCTTCCACCTGGGTGGCCGCGATGAACTGACCCAGCTGGGCGAGGCCATGGGCAGCGTGCGGCAGAGTGTGCAGGCCGCCATCGGCGCGCAGCTGCAGATGGCCGAGCAGCACGAGGCCGGTGCCATCGGCTACCGCATGGATGCCAGCGCCTTCCCCGGCGATTTCGGCCGCATGGTGCAGGCCACCAACAGCCTGGTGGAATCGCACGTGCAGGTGGAACTGCTGATGGCCGAAGTGATGCAGCGCTACGCCATCGGCGATCTCAGCCGTGACCTGCCGCAGTATCCCGGCGAGAAGGGCGCGTTCACCCGTACCCTGGCCGCAGTGAAGCAGAGCCTGATGGCGATCAGCGCGCAGATCGACACGCTGGCGCGGGCCGCCGGCGCGGGTGATTTCAGCGTGCGCGGCGATGCCGAGGCGTTCCAGTTCCAGTACCGCGCGATGGTCGAACACCTCAACGCGATGATGGCCAGTTCGCAGGCCAGCATCGCCGATGTCTCAGACGTGCTGCGCGCGATCTCGCACGGCAACCTGACCGCGCGCATGGACGGTGACTACGAGGGCGTCTTCGCCCGTATGCGCGACGATGCCAACACCACCACCACACAGCTGACCGGCATCGTCCGTGGCATCCAGGTGGCGGCCGACAGCATCAACAATGCCGCGCAGGAACTGGCCGCCGGTAACAGCGATCTCTCGCGCCGTACCGAACAGCAGGCGGCCAACCTGGAAGAAGCGGCCGCGTCGATGGAAGAGCTGACCTCCACCGTGCGCCAGAACGCCGAGTTGGCCCGCCAGGCCGACAGCGAGGCGCATGCGGCCGGTGCGGCCGTGCGTGAAACCGAGCAGGCGATGGCGCAGATGGCAACGGTGATGGGCGAGATCGACCAGTCGTCTGCGCGCATCTCGGAGATCTCCACGGTGATCGACGGCATCGCGTTCCAGACCAACATCCTGGCGCTGAACGCGGCCGTCGAAGCAGCGCGTGCCGGTGAGCAGGGCCGTGGTTTCGCGGTGGTCGCCAGCGAAGTGCGCACCCTGGCGCAGCGTGCGGGTGTGGCCGCCAAGGAGATCAAGGAACTGATCGAGGATGCCGCCGCCAAGGTGCGCAGCGGGCTGGCAGTGACCGTGCAGTCCGAGGCGGCGATCGCTCGTCTGGCCCACGCCAGTTCGCGCACCAACCAGCTGATGAGCGATATCGCTGCGGCCAGCAAGGAACAGGCGGCGGGCATCGAGCAGGTCAACCAGGTGGTGGTGCAGATGGACCAGGTGACCCAGCAGAACGCGGCTCTGGTGGAAGAGGCGACCGCGGCCAGCCGCGCGCTGGAAGAGCAGGCCAACGCGCTGACCACCTCGGTGTCGGTGTTCCAGATCGAGCAGGGCGGTGTGGCGCGCAGACTGGTGACACAGGCGGCCTGACCACTGCGCGGGTAGAGTCGAGCTTGCTCGACTGCTTTTGGCAGAGGCAGTCGATCGGGCTGGCAGTCGAGCTTGCTCGACTCTACCGCGCGGGGCCTTTTTCGGCGATGCTCGCAGGAAACACGGGGGAGGCAGCATGGACAGCAACGAAACCGAAAGCGCCTACGGCGACGTGCCACGGATGCAGGGCATGGCGGCACCCACCGTGCCGCCACCGGAAGCGCCGACTGACTGGTCGATGCTGCCGCTGACCCGGGGGGACGATGACTCGGCGGTGATGCAGGCGCTGCGCCGAATGCGCCGTGAGCCGGCGCTGCTGTTCACCGTGGCCTACCTGCTGGTTTCGCTGCTGGGCCTGTGGTGCAGTTTCTGGTTCTACCGTGGATTCGAGCTGTCGATTCTTGATTACATGCAGCCCAGCGATTTCCTGGTGGCCGGTATCCGCGACCCGGTCTATGCGTTGCTGCTGGCAGCAGGGGTTCTGCTGGTCCTGCTGGTGAGCTGGCCCGATACGCTGCGCGCGCGCAACACCGCCAAGCTGGAGCAGCTGCGCGCGCGCAACTGGCTGTGGCGGGCGGTGCTGAAGCGTTCGGTGTTGACCAGCTGGGACGGCGTGGGGTTGCGTCCGCTGACTGCGATGACGCTCGCCGTGGCAGCCTTCATGGCCATCGGTGCGGCCAATTACGTGCAGGTGCGCGGGCAGCAGATCCGCAACGTGGGCAGTGGTGAAGTGGTGCGGCTGCAGTTGAATGGCGACCCGGCGCCATTGCCGGGTACCGCGCGCCTGCTCGGCACCAGCAGCGCATTCCTGTTCGTCTGGTGGCCGCAGCAGCGGCGTGCTGAAGCCATTCCCATCGCTGCGGTGCGCACGCTGCAGGCGACCACCGTGGCGGCGCCTGCGCCTGCGCCGGCAGGTGGTCCCAACCGGGACCGATAGTTGGCCCCGCCGCTGCGCCCCCGTGTGGTGATGTTGCCCGGCCTGGACGGTGGCGTGGGCATGTCCGGCGCATTCCTGCAGGCGCTGCGCACGCATGGGCTGGATGCGGAGGCGCTGTCCCTCCCCGTTGTGGGCGGGCAGGACTACTCGACTCTGTGCGCCTGGCTGCAGCCGCAGTTGCCACAGCTGCCGTGGGTGCTGCTGGGCGAGTCCTTCGCTGGCCCGTTGGCGGTGCAGATTGCCGCGCAGGCGCCGCGTGGGCTGTGCGGGCTGGTACTGAGCACCACGTTCGCACGACGGCCAGTGCCGGTACCTGCCGCCAGCGCGGTGGCGCTGGCGGCGGCGTGGCCATTGCCGCCGCTGCCGGTGATGGCCCGCGTCCTGCTGGGGCAGTGGCGGTCACCACAGAACGTACAGTCGCTGCGCCAGGCCCTGGCCGATGTGCCCAACCGCGTGCTGCGGCAACGCGCGGCCAGCACCCTGCGCGTGGACGTACGCGCGCTGTTGCCGCGCATTGCCGTGCCCACGCTATGCCTGCAGGCGCAGCAGGACCGGCTGCTATGGCCGCCCAGCGTGGCCGAGTTGCAGGCCCTGCTGCCGACGGCGCGGCACATGGCGCTGCAGGGCCCGCATCTGCTTCTGCAGGCGCGGCCTGAGCAGGCGGCCGAAGTCGTGGCGCGCTGGGTGAACGGCCTGCCGCCGGCATCCCGCAGCTGAAGACTGCGCTGTGGCAGAATCGCGGGCTTCACGGATCTGAAGGAATGCACGTTGAAAAGGATGTCGTCTGCCCGTCTTCTGGTGACGGGGCCTCTGTTGACCGGTCTGCTGTCGCTGGGCGTTGCCGCCCCCGCATGCGCTGCCGGCAGCGCGCCTGTTTCCGGACAGTACGAAACCCTGATGCTGGCGGTGACGCCGGAGCATACCGTCGAGGGCTACTACTTCGAGGAACTGGGAGAGGGAGTCACCCGAAAATGCGCCTTCTTCCTGCAGGGCCGCATCGGTACGGCGGCTGCAACGAAGGTCACCACCTGGAGCGGGCCGGTATTCCCCGGCAGCGTGACCCCGACCGCCGACGGCGTGAACCTGGTGGTGGAGCGCGGCACCGAACATCTGGGCTGCGGCAGCGTGATGTACCCGGACATCGACAAGGGCCTTGATCTGGCCCGCACCGCAGACAGGAAGTGGATCGGGCTGTTGACCGTTTCCGCTGAAAAGGCCTACCTGCAGAAAGCCCGGGGCGGTACCGCAGCCAAGGGGCCCTACATCGTCGCCCGCAACGTGGTGGCAGTGCTGGCTTACCAGGACGGCTGGGCGCAGGTGGAATACATCAACGCCGACGCGAAGTCGTTCATCGGCTGGATACGCGATGACCAGTACCAGCATCTGAAAGCGCCCTGATGCCGTGGCGGCGGCATGGCATTGCACCATGCGCCGCCTGCTGCACGGTCGTCTACTTCTCCTTGCGGCCGCTGCCGCTGCGCTTGCCACCGCCGTCCTGCTTGTTCACGGTGGCCCAGGCGATGCGTTCAGCCGTGCGCTTGCTGGCACCACGTTCGCGTTCGCTTTCCTCGATGTGCTCGGCCTGGCGCTTCTGCTTGTCGGTGTAGGCGGATTTGTCTCCACGGCTCATGTCGATTCTCCGGTACGGACCACTCAGGCCAGCAGGCGCAGCTTCGGCTCGCGCGACCATTGGCGGGTAGCTGCGGCCGCGAGGAAGCCCTTGGCGTCCTCTGCTTGCACGATGCCGGCATCGTTGCCCACGCGCGCCGCTTTCAGCAGCGCCTGGCCGCCGGCATCGCTGGCGATGGCCTTCAGGTGTGCCCACGCGTGGCTGACGAACTCGACGGCGGCGGCTTCCCTGGCCAGCGCCTTGGCGCCCTCTGCACTTAGCACCACGGCCACGGCGTCGAACACGGCCGAGGGCGTGCCGGCCAGCTGGCCATCGGCGGCCTGGCGCTTGCCGTCGCTCAGCGTGGCACCGCCTACTTTCGGCGCTACCAGTTTCACCTCGGCGCCGGACTTCTGCGCGGCCTTGCGCAGGCTGGTGATCAGGCCCGCATCGGAGCCTTCATCGAACAGGATGCCGATGCAACGCCCCTGCAGCGTGTCTTTCGTGCGGCCGATGATGCGCACCTCGGGAACGGCGGGCATGTCCTGTGCCGGCGTTGCGGTCGGCGCCGCATCGGGCAGGTCGGCCAATGCCAGCCCATCGGCCACGCGCTGCGCCAGCGATTCGTCGATGTTGCGCAGGTGGCTGACGGTACGCACCCGCACGTCCAGCGTTTCCACCTTGGACAGCTCGAACACCAGCGCCGAGGCGAGATGGGCCTGTTCCGGCGTCTCCAGGCTGCGGAAGAACGCACGAGCCTGGCTGTAGTGGTCGGCGAAGCTGCCCGCGCGTGTGCGTCCTTTGCGACCATCGTCGGCCGTGGCATGGCTGCGGAAACCCGCAGCAGTTTCGCGCGGGCTGTCGTCTTCCAGCGAACTGGGGTCGTAGGCCACGCGGCCCTTCGGCACCTGCATCTGCATGCGCCCATCGCGCTGGTGGTTGGCGAACGGGCACTTGGGTGCGTTGACCGGAATCTGGTGGAAGTTGGGCCCACCCAGCCGGATCAACTGCGTGTCCAGGTACGAGAACAGCCGGCCCTGCAGCAGCGGATCGTTGCTGAAGTCGATGCCCGGCGGCACGTTGGCAGGGCAGAACGCCACCTGCTCGGTTTCGGCGAAGAAATTGTCCGGCCAGCGGTCCAGCACCATGCGGCCGATCACCTTCAGTGGCACCAGCGATTCGGGAATGATCTTGGTCGGGTCGAGGTGATCGAACGGGAACGCCTCGGCCTCTTCTTCGGTGAACAGCTGCACCGCCAGTTCCCATTGGGGAAAATCGCCGCGCTGGATCGCCTCGAACAGGTCGCGGCGATGGAAATCATTGTCGGCCGCCTGCAGCTTCAGCGCTTCATCCCACACCGTGGACTGGATGCCCAGCGTCGGCCGCCAGTGGAACTTGACGAAGGTGGATTCGCCGGCCTCGTTCAACAGGCGGAAGCTGTGCACGCCGAAGCCTTCGATCATGCGCAGCGAACGCGGAATGCCGCGGTCGCTCATCGCCCACATGATCATGTGCATCGACTCGGGCATCAGCGAAATGAAATCCCAGAATGTGTCGTGCGCGCTGGCGGCCTGCGGGAACCCGCGGTCCGGCTCCATCTTTACCGCATGCACGAGGTCGGGAAACTTCATCGCGTCCTGGATGAAAAACACGGGGATGTTGTTGCCGACCAGATCCCAGTTGCCCTCTGGGGTGTAGAACTTGACCGCGAAGCCACGCACATCGCGTGGAGTGTCCACTGAACCGGCACCGCCGGCCACGGTCGAAAAGCGGGTGAACACCGGCGTCTTCGTGCCGACCTCGGTGAGTACGCGTGCGCGGGTGTACTTCGCCAGCGAGCGGGTCAGTTCAAAGTAGCCATGGGCGGCGCTGCCGCGTGCATGCACGATGCGCTCGGGAATGCGCTCGTGGTCGAAGTGGGTGATTTTCTCGCGGAGGATGAAATCCTCCAGCAGGGTAGGCCCGCGCGGGCCCTGGCGCAGGGAGTTCTGGTTGTCGGCCACCGGGATGCCCTGCGCGGTGGTCATCGGCGGGTGGGTACCGCCGGCCAGCAGGTGCAGTTCGTCACCCTCGCCGCGCTTCTGGTTCTGGTGGTCATGGGGTTTTCCGGGCTTTCGGGAGGGGGCGGGTGCGCGCTTGCCGGTCGGCTTGCTGGCGGCCATCGGGGGTTTCTCCGGGGTACGTGGGGGCAGGCCATGACAGTCGCCCCCCGGCCGTTAACCCACGGTCCGCCGCGGGTGAACGTACGGGCAAAAGCGTGCTCGGGTATGCTTGCTGCATGCGAGTCGAGCCCACCGACATCGAAGCCCTGTTCGACGCCATTCCGGACGTGCTGTTCTTCATGAAGGACCGCCAGGGCCGCTACACCCACGTCAACCAGACCATGCTGCGGCGGCTGGGCCTGCGTGCGCGCAAGGATGTCATCGGCCGCACCGCCGCCGAGATCTACCCCACCGGCCTGAGCGCGGACTACGTGGACCAGGACGCGCGCGTGCTGTCCGGTGAAGTGATCGAGAACCTGATGGAACTGCACCTGTTCGCCAACCGCGAGCCGGGCTGGTGCCTGACCTGCAAGCGCCCGCTGCTGGTGGATGGCAGCATCCAGGGGCTGATCGGTATTTCCCGCGACCTGGGCCAGAAGGACAGCCTGGGCAGCCAGTACGAGCAGCTGCGCCTGGCCCTGGCCCACCTCAACGCGCACTACGCCGAAAACGTGCGCATGCAGACCCTGCTGGACATCACTGGTTTCTCGCTGTCCAAGCTCGAGCGCAGCTTCCGCAAGGTGTTCCAGATGACCCCGCAGCAGGTGCTGACCCGCCTGCGCATCCAGATGGCCATGCACCTGCTGCACGGGGATGACAGCATCGCCTGCATCGGCCAGGCCTGCGGCTTCAGCGACCAGAGTGCGTTTACCCGCAAGTTCAAGGCTGAAACCGGTTTCTCGCCACGCGCCTACCGGGCCCGTATCGGGGAGAACGTCGGCGCCGTTCTGGCCGAGGCCATGCTGCCCTGAGCGGTCTGCTGCACTGTGCCTATCCCCCTGGGTGGGGGACAATGTAAGGTGACGCCCCTGTAGCCGCCGCCAGTCCTGCCGATGCCCGCCAGCCCCGTTCCGTCCGCTTCGCCTTCCCGCCTTGGCCACTCGCTCAAGCCGCGCCAGCTGATCATGATGGGCCTGGGCAGCGCGATCGGCGCCGGCCTGTTCCTCGGCTCCGGCGTGGGTGTGCAGGCGGCCGGCCCGGCCGTGCTGGTGTCCTATCTGGTGGCCGGCGCGCTGGTGATCATCGTGATGAACGCCCTGGGCGAAATGGCGGCAGCCAAGCCCACCAGCGGCGCGTTCTCGGTGTACGCCGCCGATGCCATGGGCGCCACGGCCGGGGCCACCGTGGGCTGGCTGTGGTGGGTGCAGCTGGTCATCGTCATCGCCGCCGAAGCGGTGGGCGCGGCCGGTCTGCTGGCCACGGTCTGGCCGGTGATACCGGTGCCGATGGCGGCGCTGGCCTTCATGCTGTTCTTCACCGCGATCAACCTGCTCGGGGTGAAGAACTTCGGCGAGTTCGAATTCTGGTTCGCCATCCTCAAGGTGGCGGCGATCCTGGCCTTCATCGCCATCGGCATTGCCCTGCTGATGGGCTGGCTGCCGCAGGTGGCCTCGCCGGGATTGAGCAACTTCACCCAGCACGGCGGCTTCGCGCCCAAGGGCCTGGCCGGCATCGGCGCGGCGCTGCTGGTGGTGGTGTTCGCCTTTGGTGGTACCGAGATCGTGGCGGTGGCGGCGGCCGAGACCGAAGACCCCGAGCGCAGCATCGCCCGTGCCATCCGCACCGTGGCCTGGCGCATCCTGGTGTTCTACATCGGCTCGCTCAGCGTGATCATCGCGGTGGTGCCGTGGACCAGCGAATCGCTGAAATCGCCGTTTGCCGCCGTGCTCGACGTGGCCAACATCCCGGGGGCGGCCACCGCCATCACGTTGATCGCGGTGATCGCGCTGCTGTCGGCGCTCAATGCCAACCTCTACGGTGCCTCGCGCATGATGTATTCGCTGGCGCAGCGCCGTGAGGCACCGGCCGTGCTGGGCTGGACCGATCCGCGCCAGGTGCCGGTGATCGCCGTGCTGGCCAGTGTGCTGTTCGGGTTTGCGGCCACCATCATGGAACTGCTGTTCCCGGACAAGGTGCTGCCGGTGCTGCTGAACATCGTCGGTTCCACCTGCCTGCTGGTGTGGACGCTGTCGCTGGTCTCGCAGCTGGTGCTGCGCCGCCGGGCCGACCGCCTGGGCACCCGCCTGCCGTTCCGCATGGCCGGCTTCCCGTGGCTGACCGTGTGTGCGCTGGGCATCCTGGCGCTGATCTTCGGCCTGCTGCTGAGCGAGGCGCATACGCGCCTGCAGTTCCTGTCGATGGTGGCGCTGACCGCGGCCATCGCCGCCGGCAGTGCCATCGCCCGGCGCATGCGCGAAGCCTGATCCTGTAGAGCCGACCCTACGGTCGGCTGCGGTTCGCGCAGACGTCAGCCGAGCATGGGCTCGGCTCTACAGAAGGCATACATCCGCCGTGCCATCCTGATCGCGTGGGCCGTTGCCCGCCCGTCGAACAGGAGTACCGCATGCTGCGCAGTCGCCCGTTCCTGATGTTCACCGGCCAGGCCGAGGCCGCCATGGCCCTGTACGCCGAGGCCTTTGCCGACTTCCGTCTACTGGGCCTGCAACGCCACCCCGAGGGCGCCGGCGCTGGCGTGCCCGGTCAGGTGCGCCAGGCCATCTTCCTGCTGGGTGGCACGCACTATCTGTGCTTTGACAGCCTGGACGTGCACGACTTCACCTTCAGCCCGTCGATCTCGCTGTTCGTCGAATGCGCCGGCGGCGAGCAGTTCGATCGCGCGGCACGTGTGCTGGGCGAGGGCGGGCACTGGCTGATGCCGGTGGGTGATTACGATTTCAGCAACCGCTACGGCTGGGTGCAGGACCGGTTCGGCGTGTCGTGGCAGTTGAGCCTGGGACAGATGCCCGACCCGTGATCGGCTTGTTGTGGGTGTGGACCTTGGTCCACACGCCCTTCAACGAACGGCCCGCTTGCGCGGGCCGTTTGTCGTGAAGCAGTCGAGCAAGCTCGACTCTACTTACGCCTCGACTTCATCATCCTTGTAGGCATCGACCGGGATGCAGGCGCACATCACGTTCTTGTCGCCGTACACGTTGTCGACGCGGGCCACCGGCGGCCAGTACTTCTGCAGCTTCAGGCTGGGCAGCGGGAAGGCCGCCAGCTCACGCGGGTAGGCGTGGGTCCACTCGCTGGCGGTCACCGCCGTCGCGGTGTGCGGGGCGTTCTTCAGCGGGTTGTCCTCGCGGTCCAGGCGGCCGTCTTCGATCGCGCGGATTTCCTCGCGGATCTGGATCATCGCGTCGATGAAGCGGTCCAGTTCGTGCAGCGATTCACTCTCGGTCGGTTCGACCATCAGCGTGCCGGCCACCGGGAAGCTCAGGGTGGGGGCATGGAAGCCGAAGTCGATCAGGCGCTTGGCCACGTCCTCGGCGCCGATGCCGCTGGTCTTCTCCAGCGGGCGCACGTCGAGGATGCACTCGTGTGCCACCAGGCCGTTGCGGCCGGTGTACAGGGTCTTGAAGTGCGGCGCCAGGCGCTTGGCGATGTAGTTGGCGTTGAGCTGGGCCACCTGGGTGGCCTTGCGCAGGCCTTCGCTGCCCATCATGGCGATGTACATCCAGCTGATCGGCAGGATCGAGGCGCTGCCGAAGCTGGCCGCGCTGACCATGCCGACCGGGCCGTTGTCACCCAGCTTGCCCGGCAGGAACGGGGCCAGGTGTTCCTTGACCGCACACGGGCCGACGCCCGGGCCGCCGCCGCCGTGCGGGATGCAGAAGGTCTTGTGCAGGTTCAGGTGGGAAACGTCCGAACCCCACTTGCCCGGCTTGGCCACGCCGACCAGGGCGTTCATGTTGGCGCCGTCGGTATACACCTGGCCACCGTGCTGGTGGATGATCTCGCAGATCTCGACCACTTCCTCCTCGAACACGCCGTGCGTGGACGGGTAGGTGATCATGATCGCGGCCAGGCGGTCGCTGTACTTCTCGGCGTTGACGCGGATGTCTTCGACATCGACGTTGCCGTTCGCATCGGTCTTGGTCACCACGACCTTCATGCCGCACATCTGTGCCGAAGCCGGGTTGGTGCCGTGCGCCGAATCCGGAATCAGGCAGATGTCACGGTGGCCTTCGCCGCGCGAGCGGTGGTAGGCGCGGATCGCCAGCAGGCCGGCGTACTCACCCTGCGCACCGGAGTTCGGCTGCAGGCTGACCGCATCGTAGCCGGTGCATTCGACCAGCATCGCTTCCAGCGTCTCGATCAGTTCCTTGTAGCCCAGC
>PJUE01000686.1_pt1 | contig 16845 bp, 12 predicted proteins | sample 1512171 | NCBI WGS metagenome assembly PJUE01 (sample SAMN08177674, study PRJNA422409) | Feces metagenome, whole genome shotgun sequencing project. | isolation source: Chicken feces (3) enriched on wood chips: alkali lignin treatment | host: Gallus gallus | place: USA: Madison | collected 2015-01-15
AATAAAGCCCGCCACCCGCGCCTCACCTTCGAGAACCCCGTCGACATAGCTGCGATAGGTCGTCCCGTCGAAAGTCTGGGCGACATGATACCAGCGGCCGATCGGGTGGCGCTTTGCCGGATCGATCAGGACTTGCGCATAGCCCTTCCCCTTGATGAAGCTATCGAGATACCACGAATCCCCAACCACGCGGATCTCGAACAGCGTGCGCGTCTGGTTCATCGGATCGTCGGAGGCGAGGTGGAGCCAGCGCTGCTCGAACGCGCCGCCGTCGGGGCGGAACACCGCCTCCACGGTGAAGGCGCGCGCACCGGCCAGCGGATGGCGCGGCAGGTAGATCGCGTCGTCCTGCCCGTCGAAGACCGTGGCACCTTGCTCCACTCTCGGTTCGCCTATGACTTGCGTGGCCAGCCCGCCGATGCGGTCGAGGCGGTCGAACGTCCAGACCTGCTGCCTCGCCTGCGACGGGGCAGGCAGCGCCGCCAGCACCAACAGGGTTAGCCCCCACTGGCGCATCAACGCGCCTCGCCAAGGATCACGACATCGTTGCGCCGGGTCACTTCCGGTCCGCCGGTCGAGACCCTGACGTGCAGCACTTTGGGCGCCCCCGCCGGGATGGTGAGCGAGACCGTCGCCGTCTTGGCCGCAAGGTCGCTCGGCGGCGCCAGCGCGGGCACCGGGGCGGAAGCGAGGACCTTGCCCTCCGGCGTCTCCAGCGTCAGCGTCCCGCTTGGCGCAGCGACCGAGCCGAGGCTATGGACCTTGACCGACAGCTTGCTCCCCTTGCGGACCACGTCATCCACGCCGATGCCGAGGTCGGGGCGATGCTCGGGCTGGACTTCGGCTTTCTGCTTGAGCCGGAAGGTCATGACCGTCGTGGCCCCCGGCGCAAAGGAGACCGGCAGCGAACCGCTGCGTTCCAGTTCGACGTCGCGGGTGGCGATAGCGCCCTGCACCTTGTCCCCGCCGCTCGCTGCCAGTCCCTGAGTCATCTCCCAGGTCCCCGCCACCACGTTCCATGTCCCCATGTCCGCGCGCTGCTCCGTCGCGGTCGTGTTGTAGGCGATGACCGCGAACTGCTCCGGCGTCGCGTCGCGCACCAGGATCGCCACTTTCACCGCCGCCTCGGGATCGGCGAAACGCCAGCTCACCGCGTTGCCCGGATAGGTCTGATTGCGCTTGAGAGCGATGCCGCCGAGCCGCTCGCGCTGGAGATGCTCGTTCGGCGCATCGACGCGGTCGGTCCACCAGTGGCCCTCGGTATACATGTACATGTGCTGGCTCTTGTCCGCGATGCCGTGGGCGTTGAGCGCTTCCAGCCAGGCCTTGTCGCCGGTGGTGTTCCAGGCCTCGAACCGCGCGAAATCGTCGCCGCCCTCTGCCTTGCGCAGCACGGAATCCTTGAGGTCCGCCCGCTTGCCGAGCACGGTCAGGGCGTTCTCGTTGATCTCGCCGAGCGCGCCGAAGTTGCCCTTGCCGACCCGGCCGAGCACCGGGCGCAAGTACTTGTCGTCGCCGGTGAAGCGCCAGGCCGCCCAGGCCGACTGCATCGGCAGCGAAGCCCCGCCGCCGTCGCCCGCACGCTCGCTGTCGTGGGGGAAACTGATGTCGTTGGGGAAGGTCCAGAACCCGTCCGCACCCTGCTTGCCGTGTGCCAGCAGTCCGTCGATCAGCCCCGTCACCAGTCCCCTCGCGGTGGGGTCGGCGTTGAAGGTGCCCAGCAGGACCGGGGTGTGCATGATGACGAAGCCATAAGGCTTCTGCCAGGCCCATGGCTCGTCTGTGTAGATCTCGCGCCCGCCGTACCAGCTGGAGGCGATGTGCATGTGCCCCGCCGGGTTCCGGCGGATCACCTTGCCCAACGCCTTGACGGTGGCCATCATCCGCTCGACCGCCTTGGGTTCGCCCCAGTTGAGGTAGAGCCGCTCGGCGTCGGAATTGATGCCTTCCTCGTAGACGTGGAGTTCGTCGGTGGTGATGGCGCTGAGGCCATCCACGATCATGCCGTTCTTGTAGACCGCATCCGAAAGCGCCCGCAGCGAGGCATTGATCTTGTCCGGATCGACGCCCATCAGCGCGAGGCCGGGCCATTGCTGCGTCAGGTCGGTATCGTCGGAAATGCCGCCGCCGAAATCGCCGTAGGGCACCTGCCGGTTATCGATCCACCAGTTCACGAACTGCCGCGTGAGCTTCAGGTCCTCAAGCTGGCGGAAGGCCCAGAGCGGCACGCCTTGAGGCGCCTTCGGCTGGACGAAGGGCGGCAACTGGTCCTCGGAATAGCCGATATCCGCCCAGTAACGCCGCGCCTCCAGATTGCCGGGATCGACACGCAGCAAGTCGGTGATGTCGCCATAGAGGCGGCGATAGAGCCCGGCGCGCTTGGAAGCCGTGTGTTCCTCGACGAGGAAAGCCCAGTTGTCCTTCACCTGGTTGAAGCGGTCGGCGACATGTTCCGCTTTCGCCGCCTCCCGGTCCTTGAACACCATGCGCACGGTCATGCCGTCGAGCGACTTGGCACCGAAATCGGGCGCGGCGGAAGCGACCGTCAGATAGAGGCTGTCCGCCGTCAGGATACGGTCGCGCAGGTCCAGCCAGAGCGTGCGCGGCTCGTCGGGGCGAACCGAGACCTGCACGTCGATCATGTCGCGGTCGGGCCAGATCGGGTCCTTCACGCGGATGTCGAGCGGGATCACGCCCTGCGCATTGGGCTTGGCGTCGATCGCGGGGAGATCGATGGCCACGCCGTCCAGCCCGTCGTGGACATTCTCCCAGCCGTAGTTCCAGGCCCGCGCCAGCGGGCGATCCGCAGGCGCGTCGCCGAAGTTCGAGGGAATCAGCACATGGATCAGCGGCAAGTCCTGCCCGCTGCGCCGCGCCGTGCCCGAAGCGCCGGCACTGCCCGCGCCGACCGCTGCCTTCACCCCGCTCGTCGGCAGCGCCACCACGGTCGAGCGCTCGTTCGCCGGATAGCGACCGGCGATATGCGCATTGAGCCGCGTCAGTGCGCCGAGGTCCGACGCCGCATCGGCGCGCACCGTGTAGCTGAGCTGGAAAGTCCCCTTGGGCACCTCCCCGGCGTGAATGTCGTAGGCCCAGATTCCCTGGATCGGCTGTTCCTGCATCACGTTGGTGAAACGCAAGCTGCCGCCGGTCCTCGTCGCCGTATCGGTGATCGAGCGCACCACGCCCTTGGGCCGCGTCGCCAGCTTGCCCCACGAGGACTTGCCGTCCGGAGACCACTCCAGCGCGCCATAGGCCGCGCCGCGAATCTCGACGCGGTTGAAGGCGGCGTTCGCGGGCACCGTCAGTTCATAAGTCTTGCCGCCCTCGACATAGACGTTCCAGTCCGGCAGCTGGAAATAGTCGTCACGCCCCGGCAGGCGCGAGCGGTTGTAGACGCCGGGCCAGGTCGTCTCGGCAATGCCGTCTACACCCTTCCACATCCATTCCTTGAGGTCCTTGGCATCGGCGAACTCGACCTTGCGGATGGCCGTGACCTTGTCCTTCAGCGCCGGCGGACTCTGCGTGTCCCAGCCGAAGCGGTGGAGCCAGGCCTTGCGCAAGTCCGGCACCGAGGCGGCGGGGGCGACCTCCTGCCGCGCCGCCAGCCGCGCCACTTGCGCGCCCTCCAGCATGTGGTCGTAGACGCGGATATCGTCGAGATCGGAGCCGCGCATGAAGTTGTAGCGGCTCTGCACCTGATGCGGCGCGATCACCCGGCCCGCGAGGCCGAACTGGTCGAGCGCCATGTCGAGGTCCGCCGCCTGCCGTTTCACGGCGACTTCCCGGCCGTCCCAGAACAGCTTCACGCCCTCGTTCTCGTCCCAGGCGAAGGCGATATGGTGCCAGGCCTCGGGCGCAAGCGTCTCCGGCAAGGTCCAGCTGACCCGCACCCGCGAGAGATTGGCATCGGTCACGAAAGCGTCGAAACCGTGGCCGTTCCAGTCGATGCGCAGGAAGGCCATGTCCCAGCTCGAATGGTCGCCCGCGCTGGCGCGGAAGATCACGAAAGGCGCCTCGCCCACCGGGGTATGGCTGCGCCAGAAGAACGACAGGGTGCCGCGCTGGGCGTAGATGTTGCCGGGGGCTTCCCAGGCGACATAGCCGCCGTCCGACCACCGCCCCGCCCCGCCGATCGCCCCGTCAGGCACGATCGCAACATCGCTTCGGAAATTGGGCGCCGCCGCGCCTCCGGATATCGTCGCATCGAAACCGCTGTCGAGCGGCGCCCGGAACAACAGGCCATCCGTGTCCTGCGCCAGGGCAGGCCCACCGACGCTCGCCGCCAGACAGGCCGCGGCCAGAGCGATCCGCGAACAGACCCGCCGGGTCACGATAGGCCTTCCGGAATGCGACACGCCGATATCTCTCCCTTGCCGGGCCGGGGAACACACTCTCCCCGATCTCCATTCGTAGACAACCTTATGACACCGGTATCATTTCGATCAACCCCGTTTCCTGTGCGTGGTGCGGGATCAATTTGTGTCAATGGCTGTTACCCCGCCTCCTCCCGCCGTTTCAGCCGGTTGCATGAAAATCGGCAGCGGCTAGAATTTCGCGCAGACACTTTCCGGGGACTTTCACTTGAAATCGATCACGCGCTTCGCGCTTGCCACTTCGCTCGCCCTTCTCGGCGCCCTGCCCGTCTTTGCCGCGCCCGCCTTCGCCGCGCCGGTCGCCCCGGCCGATCCGCGCGACCCCAAGGATTCCTGGATCTGGCTGGAAGACCTCGACGGCAAACGCGCGATGGACTGGGTTGCCGCGCACAATAGGGCGACCGACAAACGGCTCGAAGCCGATCCCCGCTACAAGACCTTCTACGACGAAGCCCTCGCGATCTACGGCGCCAAGGACCGCATCCCCGCGCCGATGTTCCTGAACGGGCGCATCTACAATTTCTGGCAGGACGAGCAGCACTTGCGCGGCATCCTGCGCCGCACCTCACTGGAGGACTATCGCGGCGCCCAGCCCCAATGGGAAACCGTGCTCGACATCGACGCGCTCGGCAAGGCCGAGGGCAAGAGCTGGGTCTACAAGGGCGCCGACTGTCTTGAGCCGGAGCAGCGGCTCTGCCTCGTCTCGCTGTCGGACGGCGGCGAGGATGCCGTGGAAGTCCGCGAATTCGACCTCGCCACCGGCACCTTCATCAAGGACGGCTTCCACATCCCCCGCGCCAAGCAGGGCGTGGCCTGGGAAGACGCCGACCACCTGCTGGTCGCCACCGAATGGACGCCGGGCGAGGTGACGGAATCGCTCTATCCCTATGTCATCAAGCGCGTCACTCGCGGGCGGCCGCTGTCCGAGGCGGTCGAGATCTATCGCGGGCAGAAGAGCGACGTCGGTTCGTTCCCGGCAGTGATGCACGACGGGCAGGGCAACAGCCTCACCCTGATCTCGCGCGGCATCGATTTCTTCCACCAGCAGAGCCTGATCGTCGGCAGCGACGGCAAGGTCCACGAACTGGTCATTCCGCAGAAAGTCTCGGTCGCCGGGCTGGTGTCCGGCCGCGTCGTGTTCCGGCTCGACGAAGCCTGGGGCGACCTGCCGAGCGGCGCCGTGGCGACCGCACCGCTGGATGCCGTGCGCGCCCATCCCGAAGCGATCAGGGCCACGCTCGCCTGGGCGCCGGGACCGAAGGAAGCGCTCGACGGGATTTCCGCGACGAAGGACCGCCTGCTGCTTTCGGTGCTGGACAACGTCAACGGACGCCTGCTCTCGCTGGCGCCGAAAGCGGACGGCAGCTGGACCACGGCAAGCCTGCCCCTGCCCGACAAGCTGGCGCTGAACTTCGGTTCCGCCGACAGCCGCAGCAACCTCACGTTCGCCTCGGCGGAAGGCTTCACGACGCCCGACACGCTCTATCTGGTGGACGCGGCCTCCGGCACGGCCCAGCCGGTCAAGAGCCTGCCCGCCCGCTTCGACGCCAAGGGTCTCGTCGTCGAACAGCGCGAGGCCAAATCGCCCGACGGTACCGCGATCCCCTACTTCCTGGTCCACCGCAAGGACATCCCGCTCGACGGTTCCACGCCGGTCCTGCTCAATGCCTATGGCGGTTTCCAGTCCAGCTCGACGCCCTACTATGCAACGATCCAGGGCAAGCTCTGGCTGGAACGCGGCGGCGCCTTCGCGGTCGCGAACATTCGTGGTGGCGGCGAGTTCGGCCCCGAATGGCACGAGGCCGCGCTCAAGACCAAGCGCCAGGTCGCCTATGACGACTTCGCCAGCGTCGCCCGCGACATGATCGGGCGCAAGATCACCTCGCCCCGCCGCCTCGGCATCATCGGCGGCTCCAACGGCGGCCTGCTGATGGGCGTGGAAATGACCGAGTTCCCCGAACTCTACAACGCCGTTGTGATCCAGGTGCCGCTGCTCGACATGATCCGCATCAGCAAGATCGCCGCCGGAGCGAGCTGGCAGGGCGAGTACGGCGACATCTATGCTGATCCCGAGGCGCGCAAGTTCTGGCTGAAGACCTCGCCCTACCACGCCCTGCGCAAGGACGTGAAATACCCCGAGCCCTACATCTTCACCACGACCCGCGACGACCGCGTCGGCCCGCAGCACGCCCGCAAGTTCGCCGCGCGGATGGAGGAACTGGGCCTGCCGTTCTACTTCTACGAAAATACCGAAGGCGGCCACGGCTCGGGCGCGGATATCCGCCAGTCGGCCAAGACCGCCGCGCTCTGGGTGACCTATCTCAGCCGGAAGCTCATGGGACCGGACGGCGAATGACGACACAGATGGGGCCGCAAGCGCGGCCCCATTTGTTTTGCGCAACCGCGATAAGGTGCGATTGATTTTCATTCGCAACATCATTAGGGGCGCGTGCCAATAGAGACCAATCAGGGGGATCTTTCGGTGCGTCCAATCGTCGCTGCCCGGCTTGCTGCGGGTATCGCTCTCGTTTCCATCGTCTCGGCACAGGTGCCGGTGCTTGCCCAGTCGGCGCAACCGCAGGACGGCGAAAAGCCCGGCGAGGCTATCGTCGTCACCGCCGCGCGCTCGGCGCTGCCGCCTTCGGCACTGCCGCTGACCATCGACATCATCGGCAAGGACACGCTCGACCAGCAGCTGACGATCGGCGGCTCCGTCACCGATGCCGTCGCCACGCTGACGCCCAGCTTCTCGCCGACCCGCCAGAAGCTTTCGGGCGCGGGCGAAACCCTGCGCGGCCGATCGCCGCTCTATGCGATCAACGGCATTCCACAGTCCACGCCGCTGCGCGACGGCAGCCGCGACGGCTTCACCATCGACGGCTTCTTCATCGACCGCGTCGAGCTGATCTTCGGCTCGAACGCCCTCCAGGGCATCGGCGGCACCGGCGGCATCGTCAATCAGGTGACGGTAGGCGCGCCCCAGAAGGAAGGGCTGTCGGGCCGTGTCCTGCTGCAAGGCACTGCCGACAACGATTTCCACGGCGACGGCCTCGGCTGGAAGGGCGGCGGCCTGCTCCAGTACAAGACCGGCGCCTTCGACGCCACGATCGGCGCCACTTATGAGAATCGCGGCGTCTACTACGACGGCCACGGCCGCCGGGTCGGCCTCAACCTCACCCAGGGCGAGACCCAGGACTCCAAGACCACGAACGTCTTCGCGCGCTTCGGATACGAACTCTCCTCCAGCGCCCGCATCGACTTGATCGCCAGCCGCTTCGAGATGAAGGGCGACGGTGATTTCGTGGCGCTCGCCGGTCGCCGCCCGACCGCCGCCGACCCCACGTTCGTGCCGACCAGCGCCGTGCGCGGCGATCCTCCCGGCAAGTCGGCGGCAAGCCGCACCGAAAGCCTGGCACTGTCGCTGACCGAAAAGGACCTCGGCGGCGGCAACCTCGTCACCCAGCTGTTCTTCAACCGCACCCACGACACCTTCGGCGGCGAACTCGCCCCGCAGGCGACCTTCCAGGACCCCGTCCTCGCCCCGGTCGGCACCCTGTTCGACCAGTCGCAGAACCGCTCGCGCAAGCTCGGCGGCAAGTTCAGCTACGAGCGGACGGTGCCCGGTTTCGAGGACCTGACCGCGATCGTCGGCTTCGATGCCCTGTTCGACAAGACCGAGCAGGCGCTGATCGCCACGGGACGCGTTTGGGTGCCGCCGAGCGACTTCCGCAGCCTCGCGCCGTTCGGCCAGCTCAATCTCAAGCTGCTGGGCGGCAAGCTGCGCCTTGCGGGCGGTGCGCGCTGGGAGAACGTCCAGATCAAGATCGCCGATTTCCACACGCTGCCCTCGACCACTTTCGTCGCCTGTTCGGCCTCGCTTCCGGCGGGGACGCCCTGCGGCCTTTCCACGTACGGCGGCGTAGCGGTGGAAGGTGGCAAGCCCAAGTTCAGCGACCTGCTGCTGAACGGCGGTGTGATCCTCGAACCCTGGCAGGGCATCCGCGCCTACGCGAGCTATGCCGAAGGCTTCACCGCGCCGGATATCGGGCGCATCACCCGCTCGCTGAACCGCAGCGGCATCGACCTCGACGACTATCTCGACATCTCGCCGATCGTTACCAACAACCGCGAGCTCGGGCTTGAGGTAAAGCGCGGCCCGCTGGATGCCTCGGTCGCCTATTTCTGGTCGTCGAGCGACAAGGGACAACTGCTGATCGCCCGGCCCGACCGGACCTTCGACGTCCAGCGCCAGCGGGTCGAGATTCAGGGGCTGGAGATCAACCTCAAGGCCCAGCTGCCGGTCGAAGGCCTTCGCGCCGGAATCGGCTATGCCCATATCCAGGGCCGCTACGACAGCGATTCCGCCAATCCGGACGGCGTGGTCGATACCGATCTCGACGGTTCGAACATCTCGCCGGACCGCGTCAACCTGAACGCGACTTATGCCAAGGGGCGGATTTCGGCGCTCGTCCAGACGCAGTTCTACCTGTCGCGGACCTTCCATGCCGACAGCGGCAAGACCCAGCCGGACCAGCGCAACAACTTCGGCGGCTATGCCGTTACCGATGCCAGCCTGCGCTACCAGACCGACCTCGGCGGCCTCAGCCTGAGCGTGCAGAACCTCTTCGACAAGTTCTACATCGACTACAGCAGCGACACCCGCCTGCCAACCGACAACCTGGCCTTCTTCGCCGGTCGCGGACGGACCTTCACGCTGAGCTGGGACTACCGGTTCTAATTGCCTGTCCCCCGCGCCATCGGCGGCGGGGGACAATTTCTCCGTTCAGGGCAACAGGGCGGCGAGTGCCTCGCCCCCGGGACCATCGAATACGGTTGCGCGGCTGACCGGCAACCACCGTTCATGATCCTCGCGGCGCAAGCTCTCGGCCGCATCGAACGAGGCCAGCGCATCGGTGCCAAGCACCAGATGGGCCGGGACTTCTTCGCGGCGTGAAAGGGCGAGGATCACTTGCGCGATGCGCGCCGGGTCGCCGACTTCGTTGCCCGCATAGGCCCTGATCCGCGCCAGTGTCGCGCCGACCGTGTCGGCGTAGTCCGGCAGCACCGCACCGGCAGCGGCATGGCCCGCGGTTTCGGCCCAGTCCGTGCGCATGCCGCCCGGCTCCAGCGACACGATGCGGATGCCGAGAGGGGCAACCTCGCCGCGCAACACTTCGGTGAAGCCGCCCACCGCCCATTTCGCCGCCTGATAGGCGGCAAGGCCCGGCGTGCCGACCCGGCCGCCGACCGACGAGACATTGAGAATGTGCCCCGCCCGGTTCTCCCGCATGAAGGGCAGCACCGCGCGGGTCATGTTGACCACGCCGAACAGGTTGGTCTCCACTTCGGCGCGAAAATCGGTGGGCGATTTCTGCTCGAAGGCTTCGAAATGGCCGTAGCCCGCGTTGTTCACCAGCACGTCGATGCGCCCGAAGGCGGCGATCGCGGCGGTTGCGGCCTCGGCGGTGCGGGCCTCGTCGGTCACGTCGAGCTCAAAAGGTTCGAGCCGGTTGCCGTAAAGCGCCTTGAGGTCGGCGAGTTGCGCCACATCGCGCGCGGTGGCGAGCACGTTGTCGCCGCTTTCCAGCACGGCGGTCAGGACGGCACGGCCAAGTCCGCGCGCGCTTCCGGTGATGATCCAGGTTTTCTGCATGTCGTTTGCTTTCGATTGAGAAGAGAAATCAGGCGGCGGGCTTGAGGATCGCGCGCGGTTCTAGGAAAGCGTCGAGGCCATAGGCGCCGATCTCGCGCCCGATGCCGGACTGGCGAAAGCCGCCAAACGGCGCGCGGGGATCGTGCGGCGCGCCGTTGACGACCACGCGCCCGGCGATCAGTTGCCACGCCACGCGCAGGGCGCGGCCTTCGTCGGAGGAAAGGACATAGGCCTGAAGCCCGAAGTCGGAATCGTTGGCGATGGCAACGGCATCGGCCTCGTCGTCGTAAGCGATGACGCTCAGGACCGGACCGAAGATCTCCTCGCGGGCGATGCGCATGGCATTGGTGACATCGGTGAAGATCGTCGGCCTTGCGAACCAGCCCCGGTCCAGCCCGTCAGGCCGCCCTTCGCCGCCCGTCAGCAGGGTCGCGCCTTCCTCCTGCCCAAGCCGGATATACGACTGCACGCGCTCCCAGTGCGCGGCATTGGCCAGCGGGCCGATGCGGACTTCCGGATCGGTGGGAATGCCGACCTTGAGCCTTTCCGCCTCCCGCTTCAGGCGGGCCACGATCTCCTCCCGGCGCGCGCGCGGCACCAGAATGCGCGATCCGGCAACACAGGCTTGGCCGCTGTTGGCAAAGCCGCTCATCAGCGCCATGGGGATCGCGGCATCGAGATCGGCATCGTCGAGAATCACCGTCGGGCTCTTGCCGCCCAGTTCCAGCACCAGCCGCTTCATCGTCTCCAGCGCCGAACGCTGGATGATCTTCGCTGCCGGGGTCGAGCCGGTGAAAGTGATCAGCGCCACGTCGGGATGCGCCGACAAGGCCGCGCCGACTTCCGGGCCGGTACCGTTCACGACATTGAGCACGCCTTTCGGCAGCCCCGCCTCATGCAGGCATTCGAGCAGGACCTGCGTCTGGATCGCGCTCTGTTCGGCAGGCTTGATGACGATCGTCGATCCCGAGCCGATCGCATGGGCCAGCTTCGTCGCAATAAAGCCGAAGTTGCTGTTCCAGGGGGTTATCGCCCCGACCACGCCGAGCGGCAGCATCGTTACTGCGCTGGAACCGGCGGTCCGCTCGAAAGCATAGTCCTCGACCGAAGCGGCCATGACCTCGAGAGGCGGTGTTCTGCACCGAGAACCCGCTGAAATAGGCCGGTGCGCCATATTCCTCGGTCATCGCGGCGATCAGGTCGTCGCGCCGGGCCGTCACCGCATCCCGCAGCCGATGAAGCATGGCGATCCGCTCCACCTTCGTGGTGCGGGCCATGGCCGGGAAAGCCCGCTTGGCCGCCGCGACGGCAAGGCGCAGATCCTCCCTGTCACCGAGACGCACGGAGCCGATCCGTTCTTCGGTGGCAGGGTTGAAGAGATCGAAGCGCTCGCTGCCGTGCGGCGTCACGAAAGCCCCGTCGATGTAGATCCTGTCGATGTTGCGCATAGTCGTCTCCATTCGTCATCGACGATATGGATCGCCGCCCCCGATCCGATTAGAAGTGCAATCGGTGACAGGTTGATGAGGAAAATTGCGCAATGACCAAAGCCAGTCTCGCTGAACTCGAAGCTTTCGCCACGGTCGCCCGGCGCGGCGGGTTTCGCGCGGCGGCGCGGGAACTCGAAGTTTCCTCATCCGGCCTGAGCCACGCGGTCGCCGCGCTGGAGGAGCGCTTGAACCTGCGGCTGTTCAACCGCACCACGCGCAGCGTCGTGCTCACCGCGGCAGGCACGCAGTTTCTGGAGGAGATCCTCCCCGCCCTCGCCGCGATCGACAGCGCGATCGAGAACGCGGGAGAACATCTGGGCGAACCTTCGGGCCTGCTGCGGCTGAACATGGCGCCGGGCGCGGCGCGCTTCGTCATGGCGCCGCTGATCCGCGACTATCTGAGCCGCTACCCCCGCATGAAGGTGGAGATCGTCGGCGAAGCGGCGCTGGTCGACGTGATCGGCAAGGGCTTCGATGCCGGAATCCGCCTGCGGGATAGCGTGCCGCCCGACATGATCGCCGTTCCGATTATCCCCGAAGTGCGCCTAGTCATCGTCGGTTCGCCGGACTATCTGTGCGACCGTCCCCTGCCGATCGTCCCGCGAGACCTGCTCGCGCACGAATGCATCGGCTATCGCATGGGCAGCGGGCGCCTCTACCACTGGGAATTCGCGCGCGGCGACGAGCGGCTTGCGCTGGACGTTCCGGGCCGCCTGATCCTCGACGACAGCGGGCTGATGCTCGATGCCGCGCTGGCGGGGATGGGGCTGGCCTATATTGCCGAAGAAACCGCCGCCCCGCACGTTCGCGGGGGCCGGTTGACGCCGCTGCTGAGGGACTGGATGCCGGAAGAACCGCCGCTGTGCCTCTACTATTCCGGGCGCCGCCACGTTCCGGCCAAGCTGCGGCTGTTCATCGATCTTGTCCGCGATCATGCACGCGGGCGGGAAAGCCGCCAGTGCCTCACAGGACCTCACGCCAACTAACGGGCGATCCACGCGGCGGGCGCCTATGTCGATTTCGCGTAGCAAGGAGCCCGCCATGAAGGAAGAACCCGCCCTTACCCACCCGCGCCGCCGCGAATTCGTGTCCGGCACCGCCGCGCTGGCCGCCGCTTTCCTGAGCGGTCTTGCGCCCACCATGGCCTCCGCTGCCACCAAAGCGGCACGCAGCGCTACGCCGGGCTCTTTCGGCCCGATCCGCCAGATCGCTGCGGGCGTGCTCGACATCGGCTATGTCGAGATGGGGCCATCGTCAGGACAGCCGGTCCTGCTGTTCCACGGCTGGCCCTACGACATCTACGCCTTCGCCGAAGTCGCGCCGATCCTGGCGGCGCAGGGCCACCGCGTGATCGTGCCTTACTTGCGCGGATACGGCACCACCGTCTTCCGCTCGGCCGCGACCATGCGCAACGGCCAGCAAGCCGCGCTGGCGGCGGACGGTCTCGCGCTGATGGACGCGCTGGGCATCCGCCAGGCGATCGTCGCGGGCTTCGATTGGGGCGCCCGCACCGCAGACATCATGGCGGCGCTCTGGCCCGAGCGCTGCAAGGCGCTGGTCTCGGTAAGCGGCTACCTGATCGGCAGCCAGGCCGGGAACGCCAAGCCGCTGCCGCCCCAGGCCGAGCTGCAATGGTGGTATCAGTTCTACTTCGCCACCGACCGCGGCCAGCAGGGCTATGCCGAGAACACCAAGGCCTTCAACCGGCTGATCTGGCAGCAGGCCTCACCCCGATGGAACTTCGACGACGCCACGTACGACCGGTCGGCCAGCTCCTTCGCCAATCCGGACCATGTCGCTATCGTGATCCACAATTACCGCTGGCGGCTCGGCCTCGCACAGGGCGAAGCGCAATATGACGCCGCCGAGGCACGACTGGCCGCCGGCCCGGTCGTCACCGTGCCGACGATCACCATGGAAGGCGACGCGAACGGCGCCCCCCATCCCGCCGCCGCCGCCTATCGCGCGAAGTTCAGCGGCCCTTACGAGTATCGCCTGATCTCCGGCGGCATCGGCCATAACCTGCCGCAGGAAGCGCCGGAGGCCTTTGCCAAGGCCGTGCTCGATGCCGGAAAGATGGCCGGATGATCCGCATCTCCACCTGCTGCCTCGCAGCTGCCGCAGCCCTGCTCGGCCTTTCCACCGTGGTCGCCGCGCGCGGCAAGGACGCAAACGTCTCGCCGGTCTACGGCGTGAAGCTGCCCAAGGGATACCGCGACTGGAAACTCATCAGCGTCGCGCATGAGGCAGGCAAGAACAACGACATCCGCGCCATTCTCGGCAACGACATCGCCGTCAGGGCCTATCGCGAGGGCAAGCGTCCTTTCCCCGACGGCGCGGTGATCGTCCGGCTCGCCTGGCAATACGAATCCTCCCCCCGCAACGACGCGGTATTTCCCGCGCCGCAATCCTTCGTGGCGGGGGCGCCGACCAATGTGCAGGTCAGCGTGAAGGATTCCCGGCTCTACGCGGCCAGTGGCGGCTGGGGCTACGGCCAGTTCGACAACGGCAAGGCAAACCCGAGCGAAGCCCTGACCCGTTCCTGCTTCGCCTGCCATGCGAAGCTCGATGCCGGTTCAGATCAGGTCTTCACCGCCTATTCCCATTGACGGCCGTGCGGTCGTCGGCAGCAGCCAAGGCGGTTCGCGGACACGCTGGCTGACCTGCTGCTTCCGCAAGCCATGGCAGGCTGCGAAACCCTGGTGCACGCGGCGGCGCATATCGGCCCCGGCCGCGAAACGCCGGATCATGTCGCCGTCAATGTCGAGGGACGCCCTCCGCCCTTGACGTCGTCCGCAAGTCCGGCGTGAAGCGCGTCGTTCACGTCAGCACCGAATCCGTCCTGCTGAACGGTCACCCGCTGATAAACCTGGACGAACATCGCCCCTTCCCGGGGCGGCTTTAAGGCGTCTATTCGCGCACCGAGGCAATGGCGGAACGCGCTGCTCGAAGCTGAAAACAGCAGATGAAGCGGCTGGTGAGAAGTGCCTCGGCGCCTAGACCCGTTTTCCGCAGATCTCAGGCGATAACGCGGCGGGGCTTTTCCATTTCCAGGCGATTGCGGCCCTTGGCCTTGGCGCAGAACAGTGCCAGCTCGGCGCGTTCGATGGTGCTGTCCATACTGTCGGCAATGCGCGCGACGCTGCCGCTGGTGGTGATCGCGAGACGACTGTCACCGACTTTCTGGCGAAGGTCGGCCAGAGTCGCGACCACCCGCGCGCAGATGGCCTGTGCCTGCTCCGGAGTCGTGCGCGGCAACAGCACTGCAAACCGCTCGGAGCCGATGCGCGAGATGATATCGTCCGACCGGAGCATTTCGCGCAGCAGGTCTGCAAAGACGCGCAGCACTTCGTCACCCACGATCTGGCCGTGCTTCATGTTGATGGTGCGGAAGAAGTCGATGCTGAACATCGCCAGACAGCCGTCCATGCCTTGGGCGATCATGTGTTCCAGCATGGAAATGAACGCCGCGCGGTTGGTGAGCTGGGTCAGGGGATCGGTGTAAGTCGCCGCGAAAAGCTGATCGCGCAGGGCGCGGCGATCGTCGATCGATCGCATCACCGCAAGCATGCCGTAAACCGCCCCGGCGTCATCCGTCAGCGGACGAATGCGAATCTCGAACCAGCTTTCGCGGGCGTCGGCAGTGAGGGCAGGAAATTCCACCCACTGCACGCTTTGACCGCCGGCTACCGCCGCCTCCAGCGCGCCCGCGACCGCAGCACGCCCCGGCTCCGCCACCAGATCTAGGAGATGCGGACCGACTGCCGCGTGCGGCTGCACGCCCAGCTTGCGGATGCCGGGCGAGGCGTGGACGATCGTGCCGTCGCGATCGGTCTTGAGAATGATATCGGACGATGTTTCCGCCAGCAGTCCGTACAGCGCGGAGCTTTCCTGAACGGTAAAATTCATGCCCATCTTCGTAATGCCCCGGATTCAGAGGACCGCTGAACGATCCAACGCAAATCGGGCCACGATTCGGAATATCGTTAGCAGACATTCGAGCGCCCAAAAGACGACACACGAACATTCGGCTTCCGGTTTCCGGCGACCCTGACAATAACTTTCACCAAAAAAGGTTAGCCCCGTTATCTAACCGATCATGATTTCAAGTTATTGTTATCAATACATTTACCATCACTGCATTGAGTCGGAAAGCGCGTTAACCCTGTTACTGAACGGAAATGGAGGCAAATTTATATTTTAAAGTTCGATCATGATACGGACTTTGTCCGGGCTCGTTTCCACGGCTGCGGCGATCTGGTCGCGGCAGCGGGCGATCAGTTCGGGCAGTCCGACCACGGTGCGGCCGGGCCGCAATTCCGCGGCGGTGACGCCAAGTTCCTCGGCAATGGCATCGAGGCGTTCCTCGATCGGGCGCGCGCGGCCCTGCTCCCAGGCCCAGACGGTCGGCTTGCTGACGCCGAGGCGTGAAGCCAGTTCGCCCTGGGTGAACCCACGCAGCTTGCGCAGGCGATGGAGACGCTCTCCGAAGCTCTCGCCACCGATGGCAGCCGGTGTGGGGACTGCCGGAGCGGGTGCAAGATCGACCTCCTGCACGGCGCTGCGCAGTTGTGCGGCGCTCAGCACGGCAGGATGGAGCGGCACGTCGAAAGCGCAACCATAGAGCCGCCCGCTGGCCCAGACCACACGCGCACGGGTCGACCCGGCCTCGGGAAGCTGGATATCGAGGGCCTCGTCGATCTCCATGTCCACCTGCGTTTCCAGCAAGAGACCGGTTTCCGAGAAATTGTGGATCGTCACCGGAGCCTCGACGCCGGACGGCAGGGCACCTTGCGTCTCGATCATCAGCCGTTTGCGCGCAGCGCGCGGCCTGCCGCTCTCGTGGCCGGCCTCAAAACCGTTGTCGGTGAGCTTGTCTTCAAAGTGTGCCGCTATCGGCATGGCGCATTCTCCAGGAGAATCGCAACCTGTCCGCACAGGGATTAAGAATCGGTTAGCATCTTGGCTAATTTTCTACCGAGTTCCATCCGCAGAAACCCTCAGTTTGACTTTATCGCGTGCCAAAAGTCAAATTGGGATGAAATCGGCGTTAATCGATTGCTAACCCGGATATCCGTATTTTTTCGAGCACAGAATCGGGGTTGCGGTGTTCGATATCTATCTTTGCATCCGCGACGGGCATGACCTTAAATTTGTCGTGCTCGCTGCGTTGATCTGCCTGCTTTCTTCACTGACTGCCCTGGCCTTGCTGCGCCAGGCACAGTCCTGTGCTGGCAAGGCACGGCGGCGCTGGTGCTGCATGGCGGGCGCAAGCGCCGGATTCGGCATTTGGGCAACCCATTTCGTCGCCATGCAGGGCTATGCT
>PJUE01000687.1_pt1 | contig 16829 bp, 17 predicted proteins | sample 1512171 | NCBI WGS metagenome assembly PJUE01 (sample SAMN08177674, study PRJNA422409) | Feces metagenome, whole genome shotgun sequencing project. | isolation source: Chicken feces (3) enriched on wood chips: alkali lignin treatment | host: Gallus gallus | place: USA: Madison | collected 2015-01-15
CGCGGGCGATGGCGTCGGTCCAGCTGAAGCAGGAGATCTGCGTTTTGACCGGGTTATCCGGCAGCGGCATCCGCTCGATGGTGATGGTGTAAGTCGATTCACGCGCGCCGCTGTTGCCGCCGTGAATACCGACGTTGCCGGTGAGGATCGGCAGCATGGCGATGGCGCGGGAGGTCAGCTCGCCGTTGGCCTGTCGCTGTGGACCCCAGCCCTGGCAGATATACGCGGGTTTGGCGGTGCCGATCTCCCGTGCCAGCTTGATGATGCGGTCGGCAGGAATACCGGTGATAGCCGCAGCCCACTCCGGCGTTTTGGCGGTGGCGTCCTCGCCGTGGCCCAGAATGTACGCCTTGTAATGACCGTTGGCGGGGGCGCCTTCCGGCAGGGTGGTTTCATCGTACCCGACGCAGTATTTGTCGAGGAACGGCTGGTCGACGAGGTTTTCGTTAATCAGGACCCAGGCGATACCTGCCACCAGGGCCGCGTCCGTACCCGGGCGGATCGGGATCCACTCATCCTCTCGTCCGGCGGCGGTATCGGTATAGCGAGGATCGATGACGATCATGCGCGCATTCGAGCGTTCGCGCGCCTGTTCCAGGTAATACGTGATCCCGCCGCCGCTCATGCGGGTTTCCGCCGGGTTGTTGCCGAACATCACCACCAGCTTGCTGTTTTCAATATCGGAGGTGCTGTTGCCGTCGTTACTGCCGTAGGTGTAGGGCATGGCACAGGCGATTTGCGCCGTACTGTAAGTGCCGTAATGGCTGAGGAACCCGCCGTAGCAGTTCATCAGACGGGCCACCAGAGAGGCGTAAGGCGAGGAGCGGGTGATGTTACCGCCGACAATTCCGGAACTGTAATTAATGTAGACCGCTTCGTTGCCGTATTTCGCTACTACGTCGCGCAGGCTGTTGGTGAGCAGATCCAGCGCCTCATTCCAGCTGATGCGTTCGAACTTGCCTTCGCCCCGTTTGCCGACACGCTTCATGGGATAATTCAATCGGTCGGGATGGTTGATGCGTCGACGGATCGAGCGCCCGCGCAGGCAGGCGCGTACCTGATGGTTGCCGTAGACATCGTCGCCAGTATTGTCCGTTTCGACCCAGTACACCTCATCGTCCCGCACGTGTAGCCGCAGCGCGCAACGGCTGCCGCAGTTAACCGAACAGGCGCCCCACACCACTTTATCCGGGCCGGGTTGTAGCGAATCTTTGAGCGCGGCGGCGGCGGGGCGTAAACCGAAAGGTAGTGACAGACCCCCTGCGGCAAGGGCAAGGGATCCGATGGCGGTGGATTTGACAAGTTCGCGGCGGCTGATCCCGCCGCCTTGCGCATTCTCTGACATGGCTCACTCCATTATGTTCTTTATCTGTGAACGTTTTAAGCCGTGATTAGGATCAGGCTAACGGAGTGGGAGTGTTACCTATTAAGGGGGAGATAATATTAATGTATATCAAAACAAAGGGGATTCCCCCGCCTGAACGGGGGAGCGTGTCTACTGCGGTTCGCGCGGTGCCGGGGCCTGGGTGCCGCCGCCGCTCACCGGATAATTTCCGCTGCTGGTGCGGGTATAGAGGATTTTCAGGGTGTCATTGGCGCAATGACCCACCACTTCGGCGTCGGGTTTATCGGCCTGATCGTTCGGCACAATGTTCAGCATAAAGCCGCTTTCCGGTACGCCGTTGTTGATGATTCGCTGCTGAATATCGCTTTTGATCCGCTCGCAGTTATCGGGTGCCGCCAGCGCGGCAGGAGCAACGCCCGCCAGCAAAAGTGCAGTAATCCAGGGTAACCGTTTCATATCTGCCTCCTTACGACTGTGTATAGCTGTAATAGTAGCAGGGTTAGTGCAAGTGCCTGCGTTTGGCGGTATCTTTCTGAAATATCTTAAAAAATATTTTCTTCAAATAACGTTAAACTACCCCAACAGCAAGCCATGCCGATCTTTAGAATCAATATCCTCCTCGATCGTGATATTATCCCCTGTTATTTATATGGATATATTTTAAAATTTAAGGACACGTTTTATGGATACGACTGAAGAACTCGGCGGTACTTATTTTTACCACGGAAACGCCAACGTAACGCCACAAGAACTATTCTGGTTGATATTTGCTGAGAGTCTGGCTAACCACCTGGGAATCGAAGTAGAAACCGCCGCCATGATTCTGGCTGGTCAGCCTATATTGCCTAAGCGCGTGGTGCTGGGGTCAAAAGTTAAACGCACCAGTATAGCGTCAAAATTAGCCCGTAGAATTTTTAAGAATGCCCGTTTACCCGGGGGGATGAGGGTGGAAACCTCAGTATTAGGACATGCACGTTATACAAATAAGATAGGGGCAGTAGTAGGCAGGGCTGTTCCCTATGTTGGTTTTGCTCAGGCGGTGATCGTTTGCACGATTGTTGCCGGGGAAACCAGAAACAAATACAACCTGATAGCCCGACCGAAAGATCGGATTGCATGGACTTATTTCTGATGCTATTGCCTGATGAACAAGAATTTTTAGATTATGTCACTGAGAAGTACGGTGAGCGAGATTGCCCGGCAAAAAAGAAATGGACGCTCCAGGAGCATTTTAATTTCTTGCAGGAGGATCTTGAGGAAATGCTGTTTGATCTGTTCACCCGGTACGGCATCGAGCACAGCAATTTTAATCTGGATAATTACTTTATGCCGGAGTTTTACTGGTGGCAGTTCAGTATTAAAAAGGAGTGGCGTACCCGTAAATTTAAGTCTCTTACACTTGAAATGATTATTGAGTCAGCTAAAGCCGGGCGCTGGTTGTATGACTAAGGGGCTTAAAAGCCCCTTAACATTATCCTGTTACTCGACTATTCCATGCATCGTTATAGATAATATTACCGTCGCTATGTTTCCAGGTGATCTTTTCATAGCGTAGTTCCACCGTTTCCATATGGTTCTCGTTTGGATTGTCGCCCGTAGCCATTGCCGGAGAAATAGAAACGATACGAACGCATTCAAGCAGCATGTTAAAGTATTCTTCTTCTAACCCGGCATGATTGATGCGATACCATTTTATTTCCGCAGACTGCAGATTTTGTCCGGTTGCCACAGCCTTGTACAAATAGGGGCTAGAGATATCAAAGTCTTTCACTATTAACATTGGGGAATGTATTCGTGTTCCGGTCACCTTACCTGTCGCGTTGTCAGTGGGGATCATCAAATTATGATGAAAGCCTTTAACCTCAATACTGTATTCCCGTTTTGCTACATCTACGCCGCCCTTGATAAGAGCGCCCCCGTCATCCTTCAACCATAAATACGCTGGTATTGCCATTTAACCTCTCCTTTTGTTTGCCGCGTTAACGTACAACCAAAAAACCATATATTCAACATGGTTAAAGGTTCCAGGCTGTCTTTCGTTGGAGTTTTAATTAGTACCTGGTTTTTATGGTTTACACTAAAGGTTAATGTAAATGGTTGTATTTGCTAATATGACCGTGAGTTATCTTCATCTATCGGTAGGTCATGTGAATAAACACGCGCTTGTACTTGTCCTGGCGGGTCTGTTGGCGGGGTGTGATAACGCCACCGCACCGCTGTCGTTTACGCCAGAGATGGCCAGCTTCTCTAACGAGTTCGATTTTGATCCGCTCCGCGGGCCGGTGAAGGACTTTAGCCAGACGCTTTTCAATGATAAAGGGGAGGTGGCGAAGCGCGTCAGCGGCACGCTGTCGGCGGAGGGCTGCTTTGACAGCCTCGAGTTGCAGGATCTGGAGTCGAATTCCGGCATCGCCCTGGTGCTGGATGCCAACTACTATCTCGATGCCCAGACCCAGCAGAAAAAGCTGCGGCTGCAGGGTAAATGCCAGCTGGCAGAGATGCCTGCGTCGGGCATTACATGGGATACCGACGACAACGGGTTTATCGTCAGCGCCCACGGTAAAAATATGGAAGTCCGCTATCGCTACGATACTGACGGCTATCCGCTGGGGAAAACCACCGTGGCCGGGGAGCAGCATCTGTCGATTACGGCAACCCCGTCATCAGACAAGCGTAAGCGAATGGACTATACCGCCGTCAGCCTGCTGAATGATAAACCGCTGGGTAATGTGAAACAGACCTGCGAGTACGACCGGCATAACAACCCGGAAGAGTGCGTGCTGGAAATTGTGGACGCGAGCGTGAAGCCTGCGGTGGCGCGTAAGTATACTATTAAAAACAGTATCGAATATTACTAAGCACCGCGCAGCAGGCTGCGCGGTAATGTCGGGCAGAAATCAGGGCGCCAGCGCGCGGCCGGTGCGGCGATCCAGGCAGCGCAGGGTGTTGGGCTCCCAGTAGGCATTCACGTTGGCGCTCTGCTGGCATTTATCCCGCGCATCAAAGGCGACATCCTCTTTATCCCACTCTTTCTCCACGCGGGTATTCACCTTTTGGCGCAGGTTGCGGGTGTCATTCCATTGCTCTTTATCCATGGCGGCATTTTGACGGCTCTGGGCGCTGTCGCCGGATTCAATAATCAGTTTGCTGGTATTGGCGGATACTGGCGCGACGAAGACCGCGGCCAGCAGGGCAACCAGACAGAGACGTGTGCTCAATTTACTCATAGCGATTTCCTTATGGATGGTAGAGATTCGAATCCCCACCGCAGATTCTATAACAGTCCATTTTGAGGGCAAACCCACATCGGGCATGTGGAAAGGATCCTTTCACATTCGGGTATAATACCGCATCACTCATCAGACAACGTTAAATATGTTTAAAACAACTCTGCTCTTTTTTGCCACCGCGCTGTGCGAAATTATTGGCTGCTTTCTGCCCTGGCTGTGGCTGAAGAAAGGCGCGTCGGTGCTAGTGTTAATTCCCGCGGGCATCGCCCTGGCGCTTTTCGTCTGGCTGTTAACGCTGCATCCGGCGGCCAGCGGACGCGTCTATGCCGCCTACGGTGGGGTGTACGTCTGCACCGCGCTGCTGTGGCTGCGGGTCGTGGATGGCGTGAAGTTGAGCCCGTATGACTGGGCTGGCGCACTGGTTGCGTTGTGCGGCATGCTGATTATTGTGGCAGGTTGGGGGCGCGCTTAGGCGCCTCATTCTGTGATCTAGCGAGGGTTTTTCGATCTTCATACTTGTATGGTAGTAGGGTTGTTGCGTAAATTTCCTGCATCACAACAAGAGATGTAAGGAACCGAAAAATGAAGATTGTAGGGGCTGAAGTTTTTGTCACCTGTCCAGGGCGTAACTTTGTCACGCTGAAAATCACCACCGACGAAGGGATCGTTGGCCTGGGTGATGCCACCTTAAATGGCCGCGAATTGTCCGTGGCCTCGTACCTGAAAGATCATCTCTGCCCGCAGTTAATTGGCCGTGATGCCCACCGTATCGAAGATATCTGGCAGTTCTTTTATAAAGGCGCGTACTGGCGTCGCGGCCCGGTCACCATGTCGGCGATTTCGGCCATTGACATGGCGCTGTGGGATATTAAAGCCAAAGCCGCCAATATGCCGCTGTACCAGCTGCTGGGTGGCGCCTCCCGCGAAGGGGTAATGGTTTACTGCCACACAACCGGCCACACCATCGACGATGTGCTGGAAGATTACGCCCGCCATAAAGAGATGGGATTCAAGGCGATCCGTGTTCAGTGCGGCGTGCCGGGAATGAAAACCACCTACGGTATGTCTAAAGGAAAAGGGCTGGCGTATGAACCCGCTACCAAAGGCAACTGGCCGGATGAACAGCTGTGGTCAACCGAAAAATACCTCGATTTTACCCCGAAATTGTTTGACGCCGTGCGCAACAAGTATGGCTTTAATGAACACCTGCTGCATGACATGCACCACCGTCTGACGCCGATCGAAGCCGCGCGTTTCGGTAAGAGCATTGAGCAGTACCGGATGTTCTGGATGGAAGATCCAACCCCGGCTGAGAACCAGGAGTGCTTCCGTCTGATCCGTCAGCACACCGTTACGCCGATTGCGGTGGGCGAAGTGTTCAACAGCATCTGGGATTGCAAGCAGCTGATAGAAGAGCAGCTGATCGACTATATCCGCACCACCATCACCCACGCGGGTGGTATTACCGGGATGCGCCGGATTACCGATTTCGCCTCGCTGTATCAGGTGCGCACCGGCTCGCACGGTCCGTCTGATCTGTCACCGATTTGTCACGCGGCGGCGCTGCACTTTGACCTGTGGGTGCCGAACTTTGGCGTGCAGGAGTACATGGGCTATTCCGAGCAGATGCTGGAGGTGTTCAATACCAACTGGACCTTCGAAGACGGCTACATGCACCCGGGCGATAAACCGGGCCTGGGCATCGAGTTTGATGAAAAACTTGCGGCAAAATATCCCTACGATCCAGCCTACCTGCCGGTTGCCCGTCTGGAAGACGGCACGCTGTGGAACTGGTAAAGGAGCAAAAGATGAAAAGTATCGTTATCCAACAACCGAATACGCTGGTTATCGAAGATCGCCCGTTACCTGCTCCCGCCGCGGGTGAGGTGCGCGTCAAGGTGAAGCTGGCCGGGATCTGCGGTTCCGACAGCCATATCTATCGCGGCCATAATCCGTTCGCTAAATATCCACGCGTCATCGGCCATGAGTTCTTTGGCGTGATTGATGCCGTCGGGGACGGCGTCGATAGCGCCCGCCTGGGGCAGCGCGTCTCGGTGGATCCGGTGATCAGCTGCGGCCACTGCTACCCGTGCTCGGTCGGCAAACCGAACGTCTGCACCTCGCTGGTGGTGCTGGGCGTCCATCGCGACGGCGGCTTCAGTGAGTACGCCGTGGTACCGGCCAAAAATGCCTGGGTCATCCCGGAGACTATCAGCGATAAGCACGCGGTAATGGTGGAACCCTTCACCATTGCGGCCAACGTCACCGGCCACGCCAGCCCTACGGAGCAGGATGTGGCCCTGATTTATGGCGCAGGCCCGATGGGGCTGGTAACCGTCCAGGCGCTGAAAGGCGTCTATAAGGTGAAGCAGGTGATTGTGGTCGATCGCATCGAAGAGCGCCTGTCGATGGCGCAGCGCAGCGGAGCCGACTGGGTTATCAACAATGGCAACCAGTCCCTGCAGGCGGTGCTGGACGAGAAAGGTATCAAGCCGACGCTGATTATTGATGCGGCCTGTCATCCCTCCATTTTGCAGGAAGCCATTACTCTGGCCTCGCCGGCGGCGCGCATCGTGCTGATGGGCTTCTCCAGCGAGCCGAGCCAGATTGTGCAGCAGGGAATTACGGGCAAAGAACTGTCTGTTTTCTCGTCCCGTCTGAATGCCAATAAGTTCCCGGTGGTGATCGACTGGCTGGAAAAAGGGCTAATCGATCCTGACAAACTTATTACCCATACCTTTGAGTATCAGCACGTTAAAGACGCCATTGAACTGTTTGAGAAAGACCAGCGGCAGTGCTGCAAGGTATTGCTGACCTTCTGATAACGATGAATGCGGTTTAGCGGTACGCATCTTACCCTGTTGAGATAGCCAATATGACTCAAGTACAACATGAAAGAACGACATCTGACCTGGTCAAAGCCGCCGTATCCGGGTGGCTTGGCACTGCGTTAGAATTTATGGACTTCCAGCTCTATTCGCTGGGCGCAGCATTGGTCTTTCACGAGATCTTCTTCCCGGAACAGTCGGCCGCGATGGCGCTTATTCTGGCGATGGGTACCTATGGCGCCGGCTATATCGCCCGTATTGTCGGGGCCTTTATTTTCGGCAAAATGGGCGACCGCGTGGGGCGTAAGAAGGTGCTGTTTATCACCATCACCATGATGGGGATCTGTACCACCCTGATCGGCGTGCTGCCGACCTATGCGCAGATTGGTATCTTCGCACCGGTGCTGCTGGTGACGCTGCGTATTATCCAGGGTCTGGGGGCTGGCGCGGAGATCTCCGGGGCCGGCACCATGCTGGCGGAGTACGCGCCGAAAGGGAAACGCGGCATTATCTCTTCGCTGGTGGCGATGGGCACCAACTGCGGCACCCTTAGCGCCACAGCCATCTGGGCAGTGATGTTTTTCTTCCTTGACCGCGAAGAGCTGCTTGCCTGGGGATGGCGCGTGCCGTTCCTTGCCAGCGTAGTGGTGATGATCTTTGCTATCTGGCTGCGAATGAACCTCAAGGAGAGCCCGGTATTTGAGCAGGTCAACGCCGAAGAAGCGCCGGTACAGGCTGCTGCGCAGGAAAGTACGCTGGGTGCGATGGTAAAGAGCAAATCCTTCTGGCTGGCGACCGGGCTGCGTTTCGGCCAGGCGGGTAACTCCGGTCTGATCCAGACGTTTCTCGCCGGTTACCTGGTGCAGACGCTGCTGTTCAATAAAAGCATTCCGACCGATGCCTTAATGATCAGCTCGATCCTTGGGTTTATTACCATCCCGCTGCTGGGCTGGCTGTCGGATAAAATCGGCCGTCGTCTGCCTTATATTGTGCTGAATATTTCCGCCATTATCCTGGCTTACCCGATGCTGTCGATTATTGTCGATAACTCCTACACCCCGGGCGTTATCATGACCTCGATTATCGTGATCCATAACTTTGCGGTACTCGGACTCTTTGCCCTGGAAAATATCACCATGGCCGAGATGTTCGGCTCACGAAACCGCTTCACCCGCATGGCGATCTCAAAAGAGGCGGGCGGTCTGGTGGCGGTTGGCTTTGGTCCGGTGCTGGCGGGAATTTTCTGCAACATGACCGGCTCCTGGTGGCCAATTGCGGTAATGGTGGTGGTCTATTCCGCTATCGGTCTTATCTCCGCTCTCCTGATGCCAGAAGTGCGTGACCGTGACCTGAGCATCCTGGAGGATGCCGCGGAAGACAAATCTGCCGCGCTGGGCGTTAACAATAAGCATCGCGTCATCTCCTGACGCCTGAAGGCTCTCCTGTAAATGCAGGAGAGCCTTTTTTTATCCCCCCTAAAACAACAAAAACAGGTGGCCCCTTCAGGGAATTAACTGGATTTTTTTCAGGTAAGGAAACTGTATGTCTCGTGCAAAGAAAAACATCACCATTCCGGTGAGTATTGGATACGGATTAACCGATATTATGGGCGGCGGTGCCTTTACCGTGATTGGCGCCTGGCTGTTATTTTTCTACACCACCTTTGTGGGCTTATCGCCGATGGAAGCGGCATCGATTGTGGCCATCGCCCGTATTGTCGACGCGGTAGTCAGCCTGTTTATGGGCAGCCTGACCGACCACTTTTACAAGAACTATTTTGGTAAGAAATTTGGCCGCCGGCGCTTTTTCCTGCTGATTGGCGCGCCGCTGATGCTGGTCTACGCCTTGCTGTGGCTCGACGGCATGAGTTACGGCTTTTATCTGGCGGTCTATCTGGCGTTTGAAATCATTGCCGCCATGGTGCTGATCCCGTGGGAAACCCTGCCATCAGAGATGACCAAAGAGTTTAACGGCCGCACCAAATTATCCACCTGCCGCATGTTTTTGTCGGCGTCCGGCACCTTTCTGGCGACCTTTATTCCCGGGCTGTTGATCGGCTATTTTGGCGAGCAGAGCGCCAATGCCTATCTGATTAACGGCGTCATCTTCGCCGTGCTGTTCATGGTCTGCGTCTTTATCTCGTGGAAAGTGACCTGGGAGCGGGAGATCACCCCGGAGATGCAGGCGGAACTGGAAAAGTCTGCGTTACCCACCAGCCTGGCTGACAAACTGAATGCCATTGGCGAGCTGTTTAAATCCTACGCCTCGACGCTTAAAATCCGCGCCTTCAGAAAGCATCTGGCGATCTATCTGCTGTCATTCACCGGTAAAGACGTCTACAACACCGTGTTTGTCTTTTTCTGCGTCTACTGCCTTAACGTCTCGTCATCGCTGGCGGGAAGCCTGCTGTCGATGAGTATCGTGGGACTGCCGGTGACGCTGATTGCCGGCCTTGGGATCATCAAATACGGTCCGGCCCGGCTGTACGTCTTCGCTTATGCGGTGATGATGCTGTGCCTGGCCGGTTTCCTCGCGGTGTATCAGATCCCCGCGTTGAATACCGTGGCCACGCTGTTCATCCTCGCCGGGCTGTATCAGGTAGGCCGCTGCGTGCTGGAGTTCACCCCGTGGAACGTTTTCCCGTTCATTCCTGATATTGACGAAATGGTCAGCCGCCAGCGTCGGGAAGGGCTGTTCGCCGCGGTGATGACCTTCTCGCGCAAAACCACGGTCGCCATTGCCACCTTCGTGGTCGGCTTTCTGCTGCAAACCGGCGGCTTCGTGAAGGGGAGCCAGGTCCAGCCGCCGGAAGCGATTCACATGATTGCCATGCTGATGTTTATCGGCACGGCTGGACTGCTGATCCTCGCCCTCTGGCAGGCCCTGACGTTCCGTCTGAACAAACAGACTCACCAGATTTTTGTGGAAGAGGTGGAACGCCTGCGGGCTAACGGCTCCAAAGCGGCGGTTGAACCGCACGTGCGGCGCATTGTTGAGGATCTGACGGGCTATGACTATGACAGGCTCTGGACGGAAACGGATTCACTGTCAGAGAAGCCACCTGAGAGCGTCACCAGCCTCGGTTGAATGGTCTACAGCATTTTAATGCTGTCACACAACTTTCAATTGATGTCACACCAGATGGTGAAAAGTTAACGTAAATCAATATCGACATATCAACAATCAGTATGGTTAACGGCAGAGAATTTTTTATGCCATCTACCATTCTAGTTGGGTTAGTAAGCCGGAGCGGAGCAGCAATACCGTCCCGGATCCATCGCTTAATCACATTAACGAGTACTATCATGAAAAATCCGTTATTACATGCGCAAGCCACGCTTCCTCATTACAACCGCGATGCCCTGCAGTCGCGCATCGTGCATCTGGGTTTTGGCGCTTTCCATCGCGCTCATCAGGCGGTGTACGCCGATATGCTGGCAGCAGACCACGGCAGCGACTGGGGATACTGCGAGGTTAACCTGATTGGCGGCGAGCAGCAGATCGCGGATCTTAAGGCCCAGGACAATCTTTACACCGTCGCCGAAATGTCAGCCGATGCCTGGACGGCGCGGGTTGTTGGGGTAGTGAAAAAAGCCCTACACGCCCAGGTGGATGGGCTGGAAGCGGTGCTGGCTGCCATGTGTGAACCGCAGGTCGCGATCGTCTCGTTGACCATCACCGAGAAAGGCTACTGCCACGCGCCTGCCACCGGTCAGTTGATGCTGGATCACCCGCTGATCGCCGCCGATCTGCAGAATCCGCATCAGCCAGTTTCCGCGGTAGGCGTGGTGGTGGAGGCGCTGGCTCGACGTAAAAACGCCGGACTGCCAGCCTTTACCGTGATGTCCTGCGACAACATGCCGGAGAACGGCCACGTGATGCGCAATGTCACCTGTGCCTATGCCCGGGCGGTTAACAGTGAGCTGGCCGACTGGATTGAGGCCAACGTGACCTTCCCGTCCACTATGGTCGACCGTATTGTGCCTGCCGTCACCGCTGACACCCTGAGCAAAATCGAACAGATCACCGGCGTGCGCGATCCGGCCGGGGTGGCCTGCGAGCCGTTCCGTCAGTGGGTCATCGAAGACAACTTTGTCGCCGGGCGTCCGGCCTGGGAGAAAGCCGGGGCCGAACTGGTGGCTGACGTGATCCCGTTTGAAGAGATGAAGCTGCGCATGCTCAACGGCAGCCACTCGTTCCTGGCGTATCTGGGTTATCTGGCGGGCTATCAGCATATTAACGACTGCATGGAAGACGCGAACTACAGGCGCGCCGCCCACGCGCTGATGTTGAACGAGCAGGCCCCGACGCTGAAAGTCACCGGGGTGGATCTGGCACGTTACGCCGATCTGCTGATCGAGCGTTACAGCAACCCGGCGCTGCGCCACCGTACCTGGCAAATCGCTATGGACGGTAGCCAGAAACTGCCGCAGCGTATGCTGGACTCCGTGCGCTGGCACCGGGTGCATCAGAAATCCTTCCCGCTGCTGGCGCTGGGCATTGCCGGGTGGATGCGCTATGTCGGCGGCGTCGATGAGCGTGGCGAGGCTATCGAAGTGTGCGATCCGCTGCTGCCGGTGATCCAGGCGGCGGTACAGGGCAGTGCGGAAGGCGAAAGCCGGGTCAAAGCCCTGCTGGGGATTGAGACCATTTTCGGGAAGGAGCTCCCGCTGGATGCGGAGTTTGTTGACGCCGTGATGAGCGCTTACGCTGCGTTGCTGAAGAACGGGGCGAAAGCTACCGTTGCCCACTACGCCGCGCAGATCTAATGCTCTCTCATGCCGCCGCTCGCGGCGGCATGATCTTATTCGCACACTTCTTTACGCAGACCGCTTATTTCCTGACCCTGCTGTTTAACCTTCGTTTGATAAACGCGTGTCACTCTGAATATCGTTAATAAAACATTATCGATATAAGGAGAAGGCGTATGTATAAAAAAATTTTGATGCCTGTCGATGTATTTGAAATGGATTTAAGTGATAAGGCTGTGCGTCATGCCGCGTTTCTGGCGCGGGCGGATAATGCCGAAATTACGCTGTTAAACGTCCTCCCGATCAACAGTCGCGCCATGCTGCGTGGCTTCTCGTCGGATATCATTAAATTCGAAGCGTATATGACCGCAGAATCAAATAAAAAGATGAATGAGTTAAAACGACTCTTTGATATTCCGCCTGACCGTATTCATACCGCGGTGCGTTTTGGCAGCGTACGCGATGAAATTATCGCGATGGGTGCCGAAGGGGAGTTCGATATTATTGTTATCGGCTCGAAAAAACCGGGGGTAACGACCCATCTGTTGGGCTCGAACGCCGAATCGGTATTACGCTATGCCAAAATTCCGGTCTTAGTGGTGCGCTAAATAACTTACCGCATCCCGGGCATTTGACGGGATGCGGACCCATTACTCTTCGCTAAACCAGTCGCTGTTTTCCTGACGAATTAACTGCACCGACTCGCCAATTTCCTGCAGATGCAGGGTCATCGCTTTTTCTACCGCATCGGCGTCGCGTTTTTCCAGCGCGCTGAAAATATCCAGATGCTGACGCAGCAGCATCTCCGGCGGCGAGACGTGATCGAGGCTCATGTAACGCACGCGGTCCATGGTTGCCTTAATATTCTCGATGGTGTCCCAGGCCAGCTGGCAGTCGGCAATTTGTGCCAGTTTCTGGTGAAACTCGTCGTCGAGCAGGAAAAAATCATTCAGCTGTTTGCGCTCAATGGCGATGCGTTGCTGATGCAGGTTCTGCTCGATCAGGTAACACTGATGATCGTCGATCAGGCTCGCTGCGCGTCGTACCACGGCGCACTCAATGGCCTGACGGACGAAACAGCCATTACGCACCTGGGTGAGGGAGATCTTATTCACGTAGCTGCCGCGCTGGGGGCGGATCTGAATCAGACCGTTTTCAGCCAGCTTAATAAAAGCTTCACGAACCGGCTGGCGAGAGACATCAAAACGGACCGACACCTCTTTTTCAGAGAGCGGGGTGCCCGGCGGGATCAGACAGTGCACAATGTCGCTGCGCAAAATACGGTAAATCTGCTGATTAACGGGTTGGGTCGGATTGAGTTGCGATTCAGCGGCCATTGGTTGTGATTTCTCAAAGAATTAACCGGTAAATACTACCATTCTTTTGCCCGGCATCCCAGTCCCGGCCCGAAGGCCGGGCGGGGAAAGGTCATCCGCGATGGACGCTGAGACCGGCAAAACTCTGGCTGACCGGCATCATTTCAACGGTGTTAATGTTGACGTGTTTTGGCAGGGTGGCCACCCACCAGACGGCTTCAGTGACATCATCCGGCGTCAGGGCGGTGGTGTTCTCGTAGGTTTTACCGGCTTTATCGTCATCGCCCTTAAAGCGCACGTTGGAGAACTCCGTCCCGCCGACCAGACCTGGCTCGATATCCGTCACGCGGATGGCGGTGCCGTGCAGATCGGTGCGCAGATTCAGGCTGAACTGGCGCACAAAGGCTTTGGTCGCGCCGTAGACGTTACCGCCTGCGTAAGGCCAGCTGCCCGCGGTTGAGCCAATGTTGATCACATGACCACGGTTACGTTCGACCATTCCGGGCAGGACGGCACGGGTCATATAGACCAGGCCTTTGTTATTGGTGTCGATCATCGTTTCCCAGTCTTCCACGCTGGCTTTGTGGGCAGGCTCCAGCCCCAGCGCCAGCCCGGCATTGTTAACCAGTACGTCGATGTCACGCCATTCAGCCGGCAGGTTAGCCATCATCTCTTCAATGGATGCACGGTTACGCACGTCCAGCTGCGTGGTCAGAATGTTCTCTCCGAGCTCCTCTTTCAGCTCCTGCAGACGCTCCTGACGACGACCGGTGGCAATCACCTTATGCCCATTGGCGACGAAGCGACGCGTGATACTTTCACCAAAACCCGCTGTCGCCCCGGTAACTAATATAATCATCTCACTGTTCCTCAACGCTTTTTGTGTTTTACTACCATAGCATGTGATCTGACGCAGAGTAAGGCGACATTTTGCCCCCTTCGGGTCACAGAGATTGCAGCGACTGTCGGGCTGGCCTACTCTGGTGAAATTCATCGTATTCAGGAGTCTGATATGTCTGGCACTAACCCCTTTACCGCAAGCAGCCTTTTGCCGTACCAGGCACCGCATTTTGATCTGATCGACGACAGCCACTATCGCCCGGCCTTCGACGACGCCATCCGCCAGAAGCGCGAAGAGATCGCCGCAATCGCCGGGTCTGCGGCGGCGCCTGACTTTAACAATACCGTGCTGGCGCTGGAGAACAGCGGCGGCCTGCTGAGCCGGGTGAGCAACGTCTTCTTTGCCATGACCTCGGCACATACTAATGATTATCTGCAGCAGCTGGAGGAGGCTATCGCCACCGAGCTGGCGGCGCTGTCCAATGATATCTGGCTGAACGACGCGCTCTTTGCCCGGGTGGATGCTGTCTATCACGCGCGGCAGACGATGGTTCCGGACGCAGAGTCCCTGCGCCTGATCAAGGAGCTGCACCAGCGCTTTATCCTGGCCGGTGCTCGCCTGGGAGATGCGCAAAAACAGGCGCTGAAAGCGATTAATACGGAGTCTGCCACCCTCACCAGCCAGTTTAACCAGCGTTTGCTGGCGGCTGATAAAGCGGGCGGGCTGGTGGTGGATTATCCTCATCAGCTGGATGGCATGAGCCAGGCAGAGCAGGCGGCAGCAGCCCAGGCGGCAGCGGAGAAGGGGCTTAGCGATCGCTGGCTCATTCCGCTGCTCAACACCACCCAGCAACCGGCCCTGCAACAGCTACGCGATCGCCAGACCCGGGAAAATCTGTTCAACGCGGGCTGGCTGCGCACGCAAAAAAACGATGCCAACGATACCCGTGAGCTGGTACGTCGTCTGGTAGCGCTGCGGGCGCGTCAGGCTGAACTGCTGGGCTTCGACAGCTATGCCAGCTGGAAAATTGCCGACCAGATGGCGAAAACGCCCGACGCCGCGCTGGCGTTTATGCGCGGCATTGTCCCGGCCGCGCGCGGGCGCGCATTGCAGGAGCAGGCCGATATCCAGAAGGTGATTGATGATGAACAGGGCGGATTTAACGTGCAGGCCTGGGACTGGTCGTTTTATGCCGAACGCGTGCGGCTGGCGAAGTACGCCCTGGATGAATCACAGGTCAAACCCTATTTTGCCCTCAACCGGGTGCTGACCGACGGCGTCTTCTGGACGGCGACCCAGCTGTTCGGCATTACCTTTGTCGAGCGCAACGACATCCCGGTTTATCATCCTGACGTGCGCGTCTGGGAAATCTTCGACCACCACGGGGAAGGGATGGCGCTATTTTACGGCGACTTCTTCGCCCGCGACTCGAAAGGCGGCGGGGCGTGGATGGGGAACTTTGTCGAACAGTCCCATGAATCTGGCACCCGTCCGGTGATCTATAACGTCTGCAACTATCAAAAGCCGGCGGAGGGCGAGCCGGCGCTGATCTCCTGGGATGATGTGATCACCCTGTTCCATGAATTTGGTCATACCCTGCACGGACTGTTTGCCAGCCAGCGTTACGCTACGCTCTCCGGGACCAACACGCCGCGCGATTTTGTCGAATTCCCGTCGCAAATCAACGAACACTGGGCCAGCCATCCGCAGGTCTTTGCCCACTATGCCCGCCACTATGAATCCGGGGAGCCGATGCCAGACGCCTTGCGCGAGAAAATGCTCAGTGCGACCCAGTTCAATAAAGGCTATGACATGACCGAGCTGCTCAGCGCCGCGCTGCTGGACATGAACTGGCACGGGTTAGCCGCCAGCGAAGCGCCAGAGGATGTCGAGGCCTTTGAAACCGCAGCCCTGGAGCGCGAACAGCTGCATCTCTCCGCGATACCGCCGCGCTATCGCAGCAGCTACTTCGCCCATATCTTCGGAGGCGGCTACGCGGCGGGCTATTACGCCTATCTCTGGACGCAAATGCTGGCCGACGATGGCTACCATTGGTTTGTGGAAGAGGGCGGCCTGACCCGCGAAAACGGGCAGAAATTCCGCGAGGCGATTTTGTCACGTGGGAACAGCACTGATTTAGCTGAACTTTATCGCGCGTGGCGCGGGCACGATCCGCAGATTGAACCGATGCTGGTGAATCGCGGGTTGAGCGCGTAAGGTTTTTTCAGGCTGGAAACAGAACCGGGCGCAATGCCCGGTTTTTTTGCAACAGTCTGGTCTCGCTTTGAGCGAGAAGCGGACGTTCAGTCAGAGTATCTAAGGAGCTGGACACAAATCTTCTGACGAAGCTTTAAGAGCTCAAAACCATCACACCTCATATGAAGTGAAATAGTGGACTATCCTGAGACGTTTCCGTGTTAAAAAGAAGATTACCTTACATGGAGATGTTGTTATTTATGGCTTTTTTTTCCGGAATCACTGGGCGGCTGTTCCTCATAAACGTAATGACCGCCATTTC
>PJUE01000690.1_pt1 | contig 16755 bp, 17 predicted proteins | sample 1512171 | NCBI WGS metagenome assembly PJUE01 (sample SAMN08177674, study PRJNA422409) | Feces metagenome, whole genome shotgun sequencing project. | isolation source: Chicken feces (3) enriched on wood chips: alkali lignin treatment | host: Gallus gallus | place: USA: Madison | collected 2015-01-15
GCGTCATGGGTGGTCAGCAGCACCTCGACCCGATTGTAGACGTTCGACCACTCCGGATGATGGTCGACCTTGTCGGCCAGCAGGGCGACGCGGGTCATGAAGCCGAAGGCGGCGTTGAAATCGGCGAAGCGCAGGGTGCGCGCGATGGCCGGGCGCGGGTCGTCGGCGCGGCGCCAGTCGGGCAGGCCCGCCAGAACTTCGGTCACGTCGAGGGCGGCGGTCATGAGCGTCTCCTTGTGCTTTCGTCAGGCGTATCGCGGCCCCCGAGGCGCGACAAGCCGCCAGCCTGCGTCAGATGCGACGCTTCCCCGGATGACGGCGGCGACGGGAGGCGTTACACCCCCATCCATGACCCAGGCCGATCCCTCCTCCGACGCTTCCGGCAAGACCTCCTCCTTCGGCTTCCGCGACGTGGACGCGAAGGAAAAGGTGCAGATGGTGCGCGGCGTGTTCAACTCCGTCGCCTCCAACTACGACCTGATGAACGACCTGATGAGCGCGGGCGTGCACCGCATCTGGAAGGACGCGACGGCGGCCAAGCTGAACGTCCGGCCGGGCGAGGTGGTGCTGGACATGGCCGGGGGCACCGGCGACATGGCGCGCCGCTATTCCAGGATGGCCCGCGCGGCCCAGGATCGGCGCGGCGGCGAGGACGCCACGGTCATCGTCATGGACTACAACGCCGAGATGATCCTGAACGGCGTGGCCAAGGGCGGCGAGCCCGAAATGGCCTGGGGCGTCGGCGACGCCATGCACCTGCCGCTGCCGGACGCCTCGATCGACGCCTATTCGATCAGCTTCGGCATCCGCAACGTGGCCGACATTCCGCAGGCCCTGCGCGAGGCGCGCCGCGCGCTGAAGCCGGGCGGCCGCTTCATCTGCCTGGAGTTCTCGCGGCCCACGACGGGCGCGCTGAGGAAGGCCTATGACGCCTGGTCCTTCCACGCCATTCCGCGCATCGGCCAGCTGGTCGCCAAGGACCGTGATTCCTACCAGTATCTGGTCGAAAGCATCCGCCGATTCCCGGATCAGCAGACCTTCAAGCGGATGATCGAGGAGGCGGGCTTCAGCCGCGTCAGCGTCACCAATCTGTCGGGCGGGATCGCCGCCATCCACCACGGGTGGGCGATCTGAGCCGGCTGACCTTCAACGCCCCGCCGCCGACGCCGCAGGCCCAGCCGGTGCGCCATCCGGTGGGCGCGGCCTTTCGCATGGTGCGCTGGGGCTGGGTGCTGGCGCGCCACGACGCCCTGATCCCGCGCGAGGCCAACCCCCTGCTGCCCGCCTGGGGCCGCCCGTTCGCACGCCTGATCCAGCTGTTCGCCAGCCGCAAGCACCGCGCCGGGCGACCCGGCCAGCGCGTCGGCCAGGCGTTCGAGCATCTGGGGCCGGTCGCCATCAAACTGGGTCAGGTTCTGGCCACCCGCGCCGACATCTTCGGCCTGCAGTTCGCTCAGGATCTGGGGCGTTTGAAGGACAAGCTCCCGCCCTTCCCGCTGGAGGAGGCCAAGCGCGAGATCGAACGCTCGCTGGGCCGTCCGGCCGAGAGCCTGTTCATCGATCTGACCGAACCGATGGGCGCCGCTTCGCTGGCCCAGGCGCATCCCGCCTGGCTGGCCGACGGGCGCAAGGTGGCGGTCAAGGTGCTGCGCCCCGGCGTCGAGCGCCGCGTGGCCCAGGGGCTGGACGCCATGCGTCTGGGCGCCAAGCTGGTCGACCGCTTCGTCGAGCCCGCGCGTCGACTGGAGCCGCGCGCCTTCGTCGAGATCATCGCCCAGTCGCTGCAACTCGAGCTGGACATGCGGCTGGAGGCGGCCGCCGCCTCCGAACTGGCCGAGGTCATGGCCAAGGACGGCTATATGTCCGCCCCCGCCGTCGTCTGGGACGGGGTGGGCAAGCGGGTGCTGACGCTGGAGTGGGCGCCGGGCCTGCCGATGACGGACCCGGCTCTGGTCGATCTGCCGGGCCTCGACAAGGACGCCCTGGCCGACAAGGTGGTGCGCGCCTTCCTGGTTCAGGCGCTGGACCACGGCGTCTTCCACGCCGATCTGCACGAGGGCAATCTGTTCGCCGACGCGCCTGCGCAACTGACGGCCATCGACTTCGGCATCGTCGGGCGGCTGGGACCGGCCGAGCGCCGCTACCTGGCCGAAATCCTGTGGGGCTTCATCAGCCGCGACTACGACCGCATCAGCCGGGTCCATTTCGAGGCCGGATACGTGCCGCCGCACCATTCGGTCGACACCTTCGCCCAGGCCCTGCGCGCGGTCGGCGAGCCGGTGATCGGCCGCCAGGCCAGCCAGGTGTCGATGGGCCGCCTGCTGGGCCAGCTGTTCGAGATCACCGCCCTGTTCGACATGCATATGCGCCCTGAACTGGTGCTGCTGCAGAAGACCATGGTCTCGGTCGAGGGGGTGGCGCGCCGCCTGAACCCCGATCACGACCTGTGGGACGCCGCCAAGCCGGTGGTCGAGCGCTGGATCAAGCGCGAACTGGGACCGCAGGCCCAGATCAAGGAGACGGTGGAGGAGGCGATGGTCACGCTGAAGGCCCTGTCGCGTCTCGTGCAGAACCCGCCGCCGTCTCAGACGTTGGTGATCGAGAAGGCCGGAACGCGGCCCTGGGTGGTCGCCGCCGTCACCGTCGCAGTCTGCGCGTCGGCGGCCGCCTTGGTGCTGACGCTTTGGCCGATGATCGTCGCCTGACGTTTCTTCGGAGCCTGCGTTTCATGAAGACCTCTTCCTTCGCCCTCGTCCTGTCGGGCGCCCTCCTGCTGGCCGCCCCGGCGCTGGCGCAGACCGCCGCTCCGAGCCGGGCGCCGACCCAGGGCGCGGCTGCGGCGACCCTGCCCGACGCCTTCGAGGGGGATGCGCCCGCCGCTTCGACCGCGCCCGCGTCGCCGCCGGTCGCCGGTCCCGCCGCCCAGGCGCCCGACATCGCCCGCTCGGAAGAGGCCCTGCGCCGGGTCATCGCCGCCTTCCAGGCCAATCAGATCGACTATTCGGTATTCAGCACGGACATGGCCGAGCAGATCCGCGCCCAGTCCGGCGCGGTGGCGCCCCTGATCCAGCAGTTCGGCGCGCTGAAGACGATCGAGCATCGCGGCCAGCAGAGCGGCGCCGACATGTTCCGCGTGGTGTTCGAGAAGCAGGCCACCGACTGGGTCATCGCCTTCGACGACCAGGACCAGATCGCGGCCCTGCTGTTCCGTCCGGCCCAGGACTGAGGGCGCTCTCCGCACAGCCGTCCTCCCCGTCCCTTCACCGTCATCCTCGGGCTTGACCCGAGGATCCAGTCATCCGCGCGCCCGACCTCGGAAAACAGGAGCGCGACGCCGCCTCTGATCCTCGGGTCAAGCCCGAGAATGACGGAGGGCGTGGAAGGCTAATCCAGCGACGGCTTGCCGCGTCCGCTCTTGATCGAGGATCGGCTGGACTTGGCCTGCAGCCGACGCTCCTTCGACGCGCGCGTCGGCCGGGTCGGCACGCGATAGACCGGCTTGATCGAGGCCTCGGCCACCATGGCCTCCAGCCGTTCGACGGCGTCCGCCTTGTTGCGCTCCTGCGTGCGGAAGCGCACGGCGCTGATGACGATCACCCCGTCCAGCGTCAGGCGGCTGCCTGCCAGCTTCATCAGCCGCGCCTTCACCGGCTCGGTCAGGCTGGGCGAGTTCTTGACGTCGAACCGCATCTGCACGGCGGTCGAGACCTTGTTGACGTTCTGCCCGCCCGGTCCGCCCGCGCGGAAGAAGCGGAACTCCAGCTCGTCCTCGGGAATGCGGCTCATGACACCTCTCTGCGCGCCCGCACCACGGCCGCGTCCAGCGCCTGCAGGAAGTGCGAGCGGTCGGCGGCCGAGAAGGGCGGCGGCCCGCTGGTCGGCACGCCCATGGAGCGCAGGTGTTCGCCGATCATCCGCCCGGCCAAAGCTGATCCGATGGAGTCGGCCGTGAACGGCTGGCCGTTCGACTTCAGCGCCTGCGCGCCCGATTTCAGCACCCGGTCGGCCAGCGGAATGTCGGCGGTGATGACGATGTCGCCGCGCTGGGCGCGTTCGGCGATCCAGTCGTCGGCTGCGTCCGGCCCGGCGTCGACGACCACCTGTTCGATCAGCGGCTCGCGCGGCGTGTTGATCCAGGCGTTGGACACCACGAAGGCCTTCAGGCCGCAGCGGCGCGCCACGCGATAGACCTCCTCCTTCACGGGGCAGGCGTCGGCGTCGATGTAGAGGGTGGTGGCCATGACAGGCTTATGGCCCGAGACGGGCGAGGGGAGAAGGCGCGAGGCCTTCTCCCGGCCGTCATATCAGGCCGCGCCGTCGCGGATGCGCTTCAGGTCCGGCGCCAGGGCTTCGTCCGTCAGCATGGCGATGGCTTCATCGACCGTGACGATGGTCTGGGCCTGGGAGCCGAAGCGGCGGATGGCGACCTTGCCTTCCTCGGCCTCCTTGCGGCCGACCACGGCGATGGCGGGCACCTTGGCGACCGAGTGTTCACGGATCTTGTAGTTGATCTTCTCGTTGCGCAGGTCGATCTCGGTGCGCAGACCGGCTGCCCGGAACTTGGCCAGAACTTCCTGCGCATAGCCGTCGGCGTCGGACGTGATGGTCGCCACCACGGCCTGCGTCGGCGCCAGCCACAGCGGGAAGGCCCCGGCGTAGTTCTCGATCATGATGCCGATGAAGCGCTCGAACGAGCCCAGGATCGCGCGGTGCAGCATGACCGGGCGATGCTTCTGGCCGTCCTCGGCGATGTAGGTCGCATCCAGACGTTCGGGCAGCACATAGTCCAGCTGGATCGTACCGCAGGTCCATTCGCGGCCGATGGCGTCCTTGACGATGAAGTCCAGCTTGGGCGCGTAGAAGGCGCCGTCGCCTTCGGTGACGACCGGCTCGGTTCCGGCGGCGCGGGCGGCTTCCAGCATCTGGGCCTCGGCCTTGTCCCAGAATTCCTCGGTGCCGGCGCGCAGCTCGGGGCGGGTGCCCAGGCTGATGTATTTGGTCTCCATGCCGAGGTCGGCGTGGACCGAATAGGCCAGCTTGATGAACTCGGCCGTCTCCTCGACGATCTGGTCCTCGCGACAGAAGATGTGGGCGTCGTCCTGCGTAAAGCCGCGCACCCGCATCAGGCCGTGCAGCGAGCCCGACGGCTCATAGCGATGGCAGGCGCCGAACTCGGCCATGCGCAGCGGCAGTTCGCGATAGGACCGCTGGCCCTGATCGAAGATCTGCACGTGGCCGGGGCAGTTCATCGGCTTGAGGCTGAGCGTCTCGCCCTCGACCGTCTCGCAGACGAACATATTGGCGCGGTACTTGTCCCAGTGGCCCGAGGCCTCCCAGAACTTGCGGTCCAGCACCTGCGGCGTCTTGACCTCGACGTATCCGGCGGCGTCCAGACGGCGGCGCATATAGGCTTCCAGCACGCGCCACAGCACCCAGCCCTTGGGGTGCCAGAAGACCATGCCACGGCCCTCTTCCTGCATGTGGAAGAGTTCCATGGCGCGGCCCAGCTTGCGGTGGTCGCGCTTCTCGGCCTCCTCGATACGCAGCAGATAGGCGTCCAGGTCTTCCTTGCTCGCCCAGGCCGTGCCGTAGATGCGCTGAAGCTGAGCGCGGTTGGAATCGCCGCGCCAATAGGCGCCCGCCAGCTTGGTCAGCTTGAAGGCCTTGCCGACGAATTTCGTCGTCGGGAAGTGCGGCCCCCGGCACAGGTCGGCCCATTCGCCCTGCTTGTAGACGGTGATCGTTTCCGTTGCGGGCAGGTCGCGGATCAGTTCGGCCTTATATTCTTCGCCGATCTTTTCGAAGTGGGCGATGGCCTCGTCGCGGTTCCAGACCTGACGTTCCAGCGGCGCGCCCCGGTCGATGATCTCGGCCATCTTCTTCTCGATCTTCGGGAAGTCGTCGGTCGAGAAGGGCTCGTCGCGGGCGAAGTCGTAATAGAAGCCGTCCTCAATGGCGGGGCCGATCGTCACCTGCGTGCCCGGGAACAGTTCCTGCACCGCCTGGGCCAGCACGTGGGCGGCGTCGTGGCGGATGGTCTCCAGCGCCTCGGGATCGTCGCGCATCAGCAGGCGGAAATCGCCGTTCCCGTCGATGACGCGGTCCAGGTCGCGCTGCTCGCCGTTCCAGACGACCAGGGCCGCCTTCTTGGCCAGCGAGGGCGAGATGGCGGCGGCCACGTCGCGGCCCGTCGAGCCGGCCGGATACTGACGCACGGCGCCGTCGGGGAATTTCAGTTCGATCATGACGGTCGTTCTTTTTCAGACTTGGCGGGCGGGACGGGATCATAGCCCGAACCGCCGAAGGGATGGCATTTACAGAGGCGCCGCACGGTGAGCCATCCCCCCCGCACCGGACCGTGCTGGATCAGGGCGTCACGCCCGTAATCCGAACAGGTCGGCATGAACCGGCACTGCTGGCCGATCAGGGGGGACAGCGTCAGCTTATAGCCCCGATGGGCCGCGCGGACGCTGCGTTCGTAGAGAGACATCGGTCCCTTCGCCGGGGGCTCTGTTTCGGGTTCGTCGCGCTTATCCCTCTTCACAGCAGGGGGATCAACCGACGCGCCGCTCAGGCCGCGCCGGCGAGGCGAGTTCGCGTATCGCTGTGGTGTTTGGCCAACGCCTGTTTCACGGCGTCGAGCGTCGCTTCCAGCGCCACCATGGTGGAGGCGTGACGGGCGGGATAGTCGGCGACCTGCTTCAGCACGCGCAGGGCTTCGAAGCAGCCCTCAGGGCCTTCGCCGCCGGATTTCAGCATGGCCGACATGGCGTCGCGCGCGGCCTCGATCTCCTGAACCGAGGCGCCGAGGACGTTTTCCCCGACCACGCCCGCCGCCGCCTGGCCCAGGGCGCAGGCCTTGACCGTCTGGGCGAAGTCGCTGACGCGGCCGTCGGCGTCCAGCACCACGTCGACGATCGCCTTCGACCCGCACAGCTTGGCGACCCGCTCGGCCGAGCCTTCGGGCGCGGGCAGGCGTCCGCTGTGCGGCAGGTTGGCCGCCAGCGACAGGATGCGCGCGCTGTAGAGGTCGTCGATCACGGGATGAAGATAGGCGTTCACGGGCGGAAGGTGAAGAGAGGCTAGGCCTCTCCCTCCCCTTCATGGGGAGGGTGGTCGCGCAGCGACCGGGTGGGGAGGGCTTGGTGATCAGGGCTCTGCGCTTGAATAGCCTCGCCGCCCCCACCCGACTTCGCCCTTATGGGCTCAGCCACCCTCCCCATGAAGGGGAGGGAGAAAGTCGCGTCCTACCCGCCCTGCAGCGACGACCACGTGCGCGCGGTCGGCGACGCCTCAGTGAGGGCGGGAGCGACGGCAGGAGAGGGCGCCTGCCCCGGCTGCATCCGCGCGGCCAGCCAGCGCAGGTTCTGGTCGGCGGCTTCGGGCGGCAGGTCGCGGCGCAGGATGGCCTCGGCCTCGGCGGTCTTGCCCTGCAGGCCCAGCGTCAGGGCCAGGTTCTGGCGCACCTGCAGCCCGGCGCCCGGCTGGGCCGCCGCGCGACGCAGCAGAATCTCGGCGGACGGCGCGTCCCCCTCGCCGATGCGGGCGATGGCGGCGTTGGTCAGGACGTCGGCGTTGTCGGGCGACAGGCGCAGGGCCTCGTTCCACGCGGCCTTGGCGTCGTCGGGGCGGCGCACCTGCTGATAGGCCACGCCCAGCAACGACAGCGGGCGCCAGTCGCGCGGCGCCGCCGCCTTCGCCTGTTCCAGCGCTGCGATGCCGTAGAAGGCCTGACCGCGCGCGATGTGGGCGCGCCCGACCTCCAGCATGGCCTCGACGTTGGCGGGCTGGACGACCAGCACCCCCTGGGCCGTCTCGGCCGCCTGGTCGAACTGGCCCAGTTCGCGCAGGGCCTGGGCCAGCCTGACCCCGGCGACCGGGTCCATCGGATTGATCTGCTGCTCCTGGGTCCAGAAGACCGAGCGGCTGAGGGCGTCCGCGCGGTCATAGCCCGCGCGCGTGGCGGCGTCGGCAGGCGCGCGCGCCGTGGTCTGGCTCAGGGCCGGGGCGGCGAGGGCCAGAAGCGTCAGGCTGACGGTTGCGGCGAGGGCGGCGTTGCGCGACATGGAAGGGGTCCGTGGCGGTTCTGCCCCTAGGGTCGCGCCGACGGGTCAAGGTTTGGTTAATCGGCGTTAAGCGTCGGAAAGGTCGCCCCATGTCCCCTCAGTCCGAACTGCTGATCGCCGCCGCCGGGGCCGCGCGCCCGGTCCGCATCGTCAAGGCGGGCGCGGCGCTGGAGGGACGCATCGCCGCCTGGGTGGAGGCCAACGGCTTCACCGGCAAGGCGGGCCAGCTGCTGGTGGTCCCCGCCGCCGACGGCGCGCCGGAACTGGCCCTGTTCGGCGCGGGCGAAGCGTTCGAGCCCATGAGCGCGCGCGGCCTGCCGACGCGCCTGCCTGCGGGCGATTGGCGGCTGGAGGACGTCGAGGGCGAGGCGGCGCATTCGGCGGCCCTGGCCTTCGCGCTGGGGAGTTATGTGTTCGACCGCTACAAGGCCCGGCCGGAGCGCGGCCGCGCGCGTCTCGTGGCGCCGGACGGCCTCGACCTGACGGCGACGCTGAACATCGCCGCCGCCTGCGCCCTGACCCGCGAGATGGTCGACACCCCCGCCGCCGACATGGGGCCGCTGCAGCTTGAAACCATCGCGCGCGAGATCGCCGAGGGCGCGGGCGCGAGCCTGACCGTCACCACCGGCGAGGCCTTGCTGGAGGAGAACTATCCGGCGGTCCACGCCGTCGGCCGCGCCGCCGCACCGCACCGGGCGCCGCGGGTGCTGGAGATCGGCTGGAATCTGGACAAGACGGAGCTGCCGCTGGTCGCCCTGGTCGGCAAGGGGGTGGTGTTCGACACCGGCGGTCTGGACCTCAAGGGCGCCGCCGGGATGCGCAACATGAAGAAGGACATGGGCGGTGCCGCCCATGCGCTGGCGCTGGGCCGTTTGATCATGCAGGCCGGTCTGCCGGTGCGGCTGGTGGTGCTGGTCGCGGCGGTCGAGAACGCGGTGTCGGCCGACGCCTTCCGGCCGGGCGACATTCTGAACAGCCGCAAGGGCCTGACCATCGAGATCGGCAACACCGACGCCGAAGGGCGGTTGATCCTGGCCGACGTCCTGACGCGGGCGGGCGAGCACCAGCCGGACCTGACGCTGGACTTCGCCACCCTGACCGGAGCCGCCCGCATCGCCCTCGGCCCCGAACTGCCGCCGCTCTACACCGACGACGACGCCCTGGCCGAGGGCGTGCTGAACGCCGGTCGGGCCGTGGGCGACCCCCTGTGGCGGATGCCGCTGTGGGCAGGGTATCGCGCCTCGTTGGACAGCGAGATCGCCGACGTTCGCAATGATTCCGCCGCCTGGGCTCAGGCCGGGTCGGTGACGGCGGCCCTGTTCCTGCAGAAGTTCGCCCCGACGACGGGCAGCTGGGCGCACATGGACGTCTTCGCCTGGAATCCTCGCGCCCGTCCCGGCTGGCCCGAAGGCGGCGAAGCCCAGGCCATCCGCGCTTGCTTCCGCTACCTCAGCGAGAAATTTTCCAAATAGCCAAGGCTGTTAACGCCCCCTTCGGGATCGGCGCCTAGGGTAGGCGGCTCGAATTATCCGAGCCGTCGAGAGACCGCCGCTTGACCGATGTCCTGGCCCTGCTGCCGCCTGGCGCGCCCCTGATCCTTCGGGACGGGGACCGCGTGGTGCTGGCCGAACAGGCGCTGGAAGGCCTGATGCGGGCCGAGGCCTATCGCCGGACCGACCCCGCCCACTGCCGTCTGCCGGTCGCCGACATCGTCGCGGACGACGGTCAGCGCATCGACCAGCTGCTGTTCGGCGAGGCCTTCGACATTCTGGAGCGCCGTCAGGACCGCGCCTGGGGCCGGGCGCGTCGCGACGGCGTGGTCGGCTGGGTCTCGCTGGAGGCCCTGGCGTCCGGCGCGCCCCTGGCGACGCGCCGCGTCGCCTCCGTCTCCGCCGCCCTGCCGCTGAACGCCCTGATCGGCGACGATGCTCAGGGCCTGGCCGACAGCGACCTGCAATCCATCGGCGCGTTCGAGCGCGACCTGGTCGCCGTGGCCGAGCGCCTGCTGGGCCGCCCGCACGCCCTGGGCGCCCGCTCCTCGCTGGAGACGGACTGCTCGGGCCTGGTGCAACAGGCTCTGCTGGCCTGCGGCCGGCCCGGCCCGCGCCGCGCCGCCGATCAGGCCGGTCTCGGCCGCGCCGTGTCGCGAGAGGACGCGCAGCGCGGCGATCTGGTGATCTGGCTGTCGTCGGCCGAAGGCGACTGGACCGGCCATTCGGCCCTGATGCTGGACGCCGAGCGCATCATCCACGCGACGGGCGCGCGCGGCGGCGTGGTGGTCGAGATCCTGGCCGAGGTCGAGGCCCGCCTGGCCGCCGACGGCTTCGCCTCCGCGCTCTTCCGCCGGGTCTGAGCCCTCACCCTGATCCCTGAAACGAAGAAAGGCGGCCCGAGAGCCGCCTTTCCGTCGTCTGTCCTGTCCGTCGGCCCTCAGGCGTCGGGCGCCGGGTTCGTCGCCTGGGTCGCAGGCGCGTCGACGGCCGGGGCGTCAGCCGGAGCCGAACCGGCTTCGGTCGCGGCGGCGCCTTCAGCGGCCGGGGCCTCGCCTTCGCCTTCGGCCGGAGCGGCGGCGCCGGGTTGGCGCGCGGGGTCCGGCGCCGGGATGGCGTAGCCGCCCGAGCCTTGCGAGCGCAGCCAGGCGATCAGGTTGATGCGGGTCTTCTCATCACGGATGCCGGCGAACGACATCTTGGTGCCCGGCACATAGCGGCCCGGCGCGTTGATGAAGTGATCCAGCTCGTCGTAGTTCCAGGTCGGGGCCTCGGCCTTGTGCTTGGCCATGGCGTCCGAATAGGCGAAGCCCGCGCGGTGCATGGCGGGGCCGCCGACCACGCCGAACAGGTTCGGACCGATGCCGTCGGCGCCGCCCGAGTTGACGGTGTGGCAGGCCTGGCAGCGCGCGAAGGCGGCCTCTCCGGCGGCCAGGTCGGCGGTCGGCAGGACCGTGCCCCAGTCGATCGGCAGGACGGCTTCGGCCGCGCCTGCGGCCGCTTCATCCGGCGCGTCCACGAAATAGCCCATCTTTTCGGGCTGCTTGGTGTGGTAGACCATGCCCGAAACCTGCTGGACCACCAGGATCGCAAAGGCGGTGCCCAGGCACGCGCCCATAATCTTGTTCCACTTCAGATCGCCGCTCATTCCGCGTCGTCGCATCCCGTCTCTAGATGAGCCCCCCGACCGCGAAGCGGCGTTCAGGCGTATTCTTGCGTGGGCGTCTCTTACACGCTAGCGCGACCTTCGCAACCGGCCCGGACGTTTCCGGGCGCTTTCAAGGCGCTGGGCGACCATGAATCCGCTGATAATGATACCGGCTCGCATGGCGGCGACCCGTCTGCCCGGAAAACCCCTGGCGGACATCGGCGGCAAGCCGATGATCGTGCGCGCCTGGGAGCAGGCCATGGCCTCGGGTTTCCGCGTCGCCGTGGCGGCGGGCGACCCGGAGATCGTCGCGGCGGTGCAGGCGGCGGGCGGCGAGGCGGTGCTGACCGATCCCGACCTGCCCAGCGGCTCGGACCGCATCCTGGCGGCCGCGCAGGCGGTCGATCCCGACGGCGTCCATGAGGTGGTCATCAACATCCAGGGCGACATGCCCTTCGCCTCGCCGGACCTCGCCAGGGCCTGCGCCGAACTTCTGGCGCGCGAATCAACCTGCGACATCGCCACCCTGGTCGCGGCCGAGGCGGATGTCTCGGACCGGACCAATCCCGATGTGGTCAAGGCGGTGCTGGCCCTGCCGGACGGCGGGACCAGCGGCCGCGCCCTCTACTTCACCCGTTCGACGCTGTACGGGGAGGGGCCGGTCTGGCGTCACGTCGGCATCTACGGCTATCGCCGCGAAGCCCTGGCCCGCTTCTGCGCCGCCCCGCCGTCGCCGCTGGAGAAGCGCGAAAAGCTGGAGCAGTTGCGCGCCCTGGAGATGGGTCTGCAGATCTGGGCCTCGGTGATCGACGAGGCGCCCCTGTCGGTGGACAATCCGGCCGACCTGGAGGCCGCGGGGGCGCTGGCGTGAATATACGCTCCGTCACCCTCGGGCTTGTCCCGAGGGCCCATGGCGGAGCCAGCCGCGATCGTGGCCGCATTGACGCCGTGTTCAAACGTTCAGACGTCGGCGGCACGCCCGACGATGGGCCCTCGGGACAAGCCCGAGGGTGACGTGGAAAGGGATCAGTCGTCGTCGCCCGTCTCGCCGTCGTCCGGGATGGCGGGCATCTCCACGGCCGGGGCCAAGGTGACGATCTCCTTGATCTCGGCGCCGGGGAAGGCCTGCATGATCGACACCACGAAGGGGTCCGCCTCGACCGCCGCGCGGCGGGCGGCGCGGGCCTTTTTCTCGACCTCGATCAGGGTTTCGCCGCCGCCCTGGCCGTTGGCCGCGATCAGCCAGGTGCGGCCGGTCCATTCCTTGAGCCGCCCGGCCAGACGTCGCGCCAGATCGTGGGGCGAGCCCTCGGCCGGTTCATAGGTGATGGCGCCGGGGCGGAAGCTAACCGGGCGGACGTAGCGTTCCACGTCCATCTGCAGGGTGATCTCGCGCTTCTCGCCGATCAGGGCGACCACGGCCTCGAAGCTCTGCGGATCGGGCAGGGCGGGCGCCGCCATCGGCCGCGCCGCCAGCATGGCCGAAGCGCCGCCGCCTCCGCCGCCTGAGCCGCCGCCGCGAGGGCCGCCCGCGCCGCCGCCGGGGACGCCGCCCGACTGGATCGCCTTCAGCGCCTCTTCGGGGCCGGGCAGGTCAGCGGCGTAGGCCAGCCGCACGATGGCCATTTCCACCGCATCGGCCGGATTGGGCGCGCGCCGCACCTCGTCCAGCGCCTTCAGCAGCATCTGCCAGGTCCGCGACAGGGTTCCGGCCGAGATGGCCGCGCCCAGGGCCGCCAGCTTCTGCGCCTGATCGCCGGGCAGGCGGGTGGCGTTCGGTCCCAGCATCTTGGCGACCGAGGCCGCGTGGCAGTGCTCCAGCAGGTCGTTGGCCACCTGCACCGGATCGGCGCCGTAGCCGTAGAGGGTGCGGAAGGTCGTCAGGGCCTCGGCCGTCTTGCCCGCCATCGTCTGTTCGAACAGGGCGATGGTCTGGGTACGGTCGGCCAGACCCAGCATGTCGCGCACCGTGGCCGTCTCGACCACCGCGCCGCGCTCGGCCTGAACCAGCGCCTGATCCAGCAGCGACAGGCCGTCGCGCACTGAGCCCTCGGCCGCGCGCGAGATCAGCGCTAACGCCTCCTGCTCGATCTTCATGCCTTCGCGCTCGGCGACGCGGCCCAGATGGCCGACCAGAATCTCCGGCTCGACCCTGCGCAGGTCGAAACGCTGGCAGCGGCTCAGGATCGTCACCGGCACCTTGCGGATCTCGGTGGTGGCGAAGATGAACTTCGCGTGGGGCGGCGGCTCCTCCAGCGTCTTCAGCAGGGCGTTGAACGCCTGCGTCGACAGCATGTGGACCTCGTCCAGCACATAGACCTTGTAGCGGGCCTCGACCGGCGCGTAGCGGACGCTTTCCAGGATGTCGCGGATGTCGTTGACGCCGGTGTGCGACGCCGCGTCCATCTCCATCACGTCCATGTGCTGGCCCGCCATGATGGCGGCGTCGTGCCGCCCTGTGGGGCTCAGGGCCAGGGACGGCTTGTCGATGGTCTCGGTTTCGTTGTTCAGCGCGCGGGCCAGCAGGCGCGCCGTCGTCGTCTTGCCGACGCCCCGCACCCCGGTCAGCATGAAGGCGTGGGCGATCCGGCCGGTGGCGAAGGCGTTGGTCAGGGTGCGGACCATCGCCTCCTGGCCGATCAGATCCTCGAACGCGCGCGGCCGGTATTTGCGGGCCAGGACGGTGTAGGCCTCGCCCTCGGCGGGCGGCGCCTCGAAAGCCGCAGGGGCAGGAACGGGCGCGGGCTCCGCCTTCGGTTCAAGCGCGGGTTCGGCCGCAGCGACGGGCGCGGGCGCGCCGAACATGTCGTCGGTGTTGGGGTCGCGCTCCTCGATTTCGGGCGCGTCTTCCTCCCACGGAGGACCATCGAGACTGTGATCGGCGTCGCTCATGGTCCTGTCTTAGCGCGAAGGGGCGCCGTCGCGCACCCCCTCGCGCCGCAGAGAGGTTCAGAGATCGGTGGGCAGTTGCCCGCCATTGTCGCGGATCTTCTGGATCACCTGCTTGTGCAGCCAGATATTCATGCTGGCGCTGTCCGACTTGTCGCCGGTGTAGCCCAGTTCGTCGGCCAGCTCCTTGCGCTCGGCCAGAGAGGATTCCAGGCCGATCAGCTTCATCAGGTCGACGATGGAGGTGCGCCAGTTCAGCTTTTGCGCGCGCTGCTCGTTCATGAAGTCGAGGATGCCGGCGACATCGACCTCGGCCGCGGGCTGGGGCGCGACGGCGGCTGCGGTGGGCGCGGGCGCCGGGGTCGGGGCCGCCGCTTCGGGCGCGGGGGCGGCGGGCGTCGCCGCCGGGGCCTCCTTCTTCCTGAAGACGCCGCCGAGAATCTTGCCGAGAATGCTCATTCGCCTGCTCCTGATGAGGGGATCGAAGCCCTTTCAGCGAATGAGGCGCGGCCCGGTTCCGTGAAGCTTGGAAGACGGGGTAGATGCAAACGATAGCGCGCTCAAACAGCGAGGCTCCGCGAGCCGAGCGATAGCGCACTAAAAACGCGCTCAAGCAGTCGATCACCGCGTGATCGACGATAGCGCACTTAAAATTCAAGGAAGGTGGAGACCGCGACCCGAAGGGGAATTCGTTGTGGCTGCTGCCTTCCGGCCCTGACCAGGTTGGCGAAGCCTTCGCCCGCGATCTCCGAGAGGGGATATGACGGCGGACGGCGCGGGAATCAAGCCCTCCCCTGCGCGCGCTGTCGGGGCTATGAAGCGCCATGCCCTATCGCAACGCCTTTTCCGGCAATCCGCTCGACCGCTCCGGCGACCTTCGCAACGACGCCGCCTGGCTGGCCGAGCAGGAGGCCAACCCCGAAGCCCTGGCCATGATCCTGTGGGAGGGCCGTCCCCTGGTCGAAACCCATGAAGGGGCCGAGCGGCTGGTCTGGGTGTCGCTGGCCCACGCGCGCGACATGGCGCGCGACCGCGACGTCTTCCTGGGGCTGTGGAAGGGCGCGCCGGTCTTCGCCGCCGAATTCGAGGGCTCCATCGACCCGACCACCGGGCCGGCCGGGGGGCTGGGCCGTTTCGTCGAGATGCGCGAGGCGGCGGTGGTTCTGCCCGAGACGGACGCCGCCATCGCCGCCACGGCCAAGAGCCTGTTCGACTGGCGGCGCCGTCACGGCTTCTGCGCCGCCTGCGGCAAGGCGTCGGACCAGGCCTCGGGCGGCTGGAAGCGCGTCTGCCCAGCCTGCGGGACCGAGCATTTCCCGCGCGTCGACCCCGTCGTCATCATGCTGCCGGTCTATAAGGGCGGCGCCGAACCCGTGTGCCTGCTGGGCCGTCAGGCCGCCTGGCCTGCCGGCCGCATGTCGGCCCTGGCCGGCTTCATGGAGCCGGGCGAATCGATCGAGGAGGCCTGCGCCCGCGAGGTGATGGAGGAGGCGGGGCTGACGGTGTCGGCCGTCGCCTACCACTCCAGCCAGCCCTGGCCCTTCCCCGGTCAGTTGATGATCGGCCTGATCGCCGAGGTCACGACCGACGAGGCCGCCCCCGACCAGACCGAGTTGGAGGCCGTCGCCTGGCTGACCCGCAGCGAGGCGCGGGCCGTTCTGGACGAGACCCACCCGACCATCCACGCCCCGCCGCCCTACGCCATCGCCAGGCGGCTGCTCGAGACCTGGGCTCGGGGCGAGGACTAGGCCCTCGGGACAAGCCCGAGGGCGCGGGCCTTACGGCAGGAGTCTTACAGGATCTGGGCCGCTTCCTCGAAGTCGAGGCGGGGCGAGCGGGGGAACAGGTTCTCGTCCGTGCCGTAGCCCAGGTTCATGATGAAGTTCGGCTCGACATTGCTGTCGGGGAAGAACTCGGCCTTCACGCCCGCCGCGTCGAAGCCCGACATCGGACCCACGTCCAGACCCAGGGCGCGCGCGGCGATGGTCAGATAGCCGCCCTGCAGCGAGGCGTTGCGGAAGGCGGCCTCGCGGCGGCCCGCCTCTTCCGGGAACCAGTCGCGGGCGCCCGGCGCGTGCGGGAACAGCTTGGGCAGGGTCTCGTGGAAGTCGATGTCCTGGGCGATGATCAGATTGACCGGCGCGGCCAGGGTCTTGGCGCGGTTGCCTTCGGCCATGTGCGTCGACAGCCGGGCCTTGGCCTCGGGCGAGGTGATGAAGACGAAGCGGGCCGGGGTCATGTTGACCGCCGTCGGGCCGAACTTGGTCAGGTCGTAGAGCTTGCGGATCAGGGCCTCGGGCACGGGGCGGTCGCTCCAGCCGTTGCGCGTGCGCGCCTCGGTGAACAACTGGGCCAGAACGGCGTCGGAAACCGGAAGGTCGCGGGCGGGAAGGGCGTCAAAGGCCATCAGGGCTTCTCCAGAAAACTGATTGGTAACTTCAATGGTGGCTAATTAGTTTTGCGAGTCGTCGCCGTCAAGGGATCGGCAACCGATTTTGTGACGAATGTGCAGGGAGGCGAGCGCGACAGGCTTTCTTCACCAGGGTCTGGAGCCGCGCGGCGCTTGGCCCTATCTAGGGCTCATGAAAGACCTCAACGCCCTGATGCAACAGGCCCAGGCGATGCAGCAGAAGCTGCAGGACGCCCAGGCGAAAATGGCCGA
>PJUE01000691.1_pt1 | contig 16753 bp, 18 predicted proteins | sample 1512171 | NCBI WGS metagenome assembly PJUE01 (sample SAMN08177674, study PRJNA422409) | Feces metagenome, whole genome shotgun sequencing project. | isolation source: Chicken feces (3) enriched on wood chips: alkali lignin treatment | host: Gallus gallus | place: USA: Madison | collected 2015-01-15
CCCTCAGGCAATCTCGCCTGTTTCTGCGGTATGTCGTCCGTTTAGTGCATTACGTTTTGAACACGTTTTGGATTGGGTACGCCTCCGGCGTTCGACTACACAGGGTTGTGCCAAAAACCACTCAGAAAAGGTACATAATAATGTCGCTGAAATTGATCAGAAGTCCTCTCTCTATCGTGCTGGCAGGGTGTCTGGTGACGGCGTTTTCCGCCCAGGCAGATATCGTTATTGGCGTGGCGGGTCCCTTCACCGGGCCGAACGCCACCTACGGGGACCAGTACTGGCACGGCGCGACCCAGGCCGCGGAAGACATTAACGCCGCGGGCGGCATTAATGGCGAGAAGATCAAACTGGTGCAGGGCGATGACGCCTGTGAACCGAAACAGGCCGTCTCGGTCGCTAACCGTCTGGTTGACCAGGATAAGGTCAAAGCCGTGGTCGGCCACTTCTGCTCCTCCTCCACCATGCCGGCCTCCGAGGTCTATAACGACGCCGGCGTGCTGGCGATCACCCCCGGCTCCACCAACCCGCTCATCACCGAGCGAGGCATGAGCGACATGTTCCGCATGTGCGGTCGTGATGACCAGCAGGGCCAGGTCGCGGCTGATTTCATTATTGATAAGCTGAAAGCCAAACGGGTGGTGATCATTCACGACAAAGACACCTATGGTCAGGGGCTGGCGGATGCCACCAAAGCGGCGCTGGCGAAACGCGACGTTAAGGATGTGATGTACGAAGGCCTGTCACGCGGCGAAAAAGACTTTAACGCGCTGGTGACCAAAATCGGCGCCCAGAAGCCGGACGTGGTCTTCTTCGGCGGCTGCCACCCGGAAGCGGGCCCGCTGGTGCGCCAGATGCGTGAGCAGGGCGTGCAGGCCAAATTCTTCTCCGGCGACTGTATCGTCAACGAAGAGATGGTTACCGCCGCCGGGGGCGCGCAATACACCAACGGTATCTATATGACCTTCGGTAAAGACCCGCGCCTGATCCCGGAAGGCAAAGCGGTGATCGACAAATTCCGCGCCAGTAAATTCGAGCCGGAAGGCTACACCCTCTACTCCTACGCCTCTATCCAGGCCATTGCTGCGGCCTTTAAAGCTGCGGGCGGTGCCGATCCGGCCAAAGCCAGCGAATGGCTGAAGGCTAATTCGGTGGATACCGTAATGGGCAAAAAATCCTGGGACAGCAAAGGCGACCTGAAAGTCTCCGACTACGTGGTGTACGAGTGGGACGACAAGGGAAAATATAAGGAAGTGCAGTAACGGGACGGAATCACGCTCAACGTCGGTATGGCGACATACCGACGCAGTATAAACATCGGGCCGCGCCCTGAACGGGCGGCCTAAAACACGAGCGCGCGATGATGGAAACTTTCTTTCTGCAGCAGTTAATCAATGGCTTAACGCTGGGGTCGGTCTACGGTTTGATCGCCATCGGCTACACCATGGTCTACGGCATTATCGGCATGATTAACTTCGCCCACGGCGAAGTGTATATGATCTCCGCCTATCTCTGTGCCATCGGCCTGGCGCTCCTCTCCTTCTTCGGGCTGGAATCCTTTCCGCTGCTGATCCTCGGCACGCTGGTGTTCACCATCGTGGTGACGGGGGTCTATGGCTGGACCATCGAGCGGATCGCCTATAAACCGCTGCGTAACTCCACGCGCCTGGCCCCGCTGATCTCCGCCATCGGCATGTCGCTGATCCTGCAAAACTACGCCCAAATCAGCCAGGGGCCGCGCCAGCAGGGGGTCCCCACCATGCTCGACGGGGTGCTGCGTTTTCATATTGGCGAGGGCTTTGTGCAGATCACCTACACCAAAGTCTTTATTCTGATCGCCTCGTTCACCGGGATGCTGCTGCTCACCTGGATAATCAGCAATACCCGGCTCGGGCGGATGTGTCGCGCCGTGCAGCAGGATCGCAAGATGGCGTCGATTCTGGGTATCAATACCGACCGGATCATCTCCCTGGTGTTCGTGATTGGCGCGGCGATGGCCGGGCTGGCAGGAGTGTTGATCACCATGAACTACGGCACCTTTGATTTTTACGCCGGTTTTATCATCGGGATTAAAGCCTTTACCGCCGCCGTTCTCGGGGGGATCGGCTCCCTGCCCGGCGCGATGCTGGGGGGCCTGATCCTCGGCATTGCCGAGGCGCAATTCTCCGGCATGGTGAACTCCGACTATAAGGATGTGTTCTCCTTTGGATTGCTGGTGGTGATCCTGATTTTCCGTCCTCAGGGACTGCTTGGCCGCCCTGTCGTGGCCAAGGTATGAGGGAAAAAAGATGACTGCACAAATCGTTTCGCAACCCGCTTCCCACGAGGTTTTTTCGCTTAAGCGCTGTCTTCTCGACGCCATTTTTGCCGGCATGGTGGCGCTGATCGTTTTTGGTCCCATCGCCGGCGTGGTGCTGGATGGCTACAGCTTTAACTTCGAAGGGCGGCGGCTGGCGTGGATCATTGCCACGGTGATGACGGGCCGTTTCTTACTGAGCGCCTTTTTAACCACCGCGCCGGGCCGACGGGTGATGGCCCGCTTCGACAACGATAACTCAGGGGTCTACGTCCGCCCGCCAGAGTACAAAAGCCGGATGCGCTGGATCCTGCCGCTGATTATCGCCCTGGCGGTCTGTTTTCCGTTCGTCGCCACCAAGTACGTGCTGACGGTGGCAATCCTCGGTCTGATCTACGTCCTGCTCGGCCTCGGGCTGAACATCGTGGTGGGGCTCGCGGGCCTGCTGGACCTCGGCTATGTCGCCTTTTATGCTATCGGCGCCTACGGCCTGGCGCTGGGCTATCAGTATCTGGGGCTCGGCTTCTGGACTATGCTGCCGCTGGCGGCGCTGATGGCCGCTGCGGCCGGGGCTCTGCTCGGCTTCCCGGTGCTGCGCATGCACGGCGACTATCTGGCGATTGTGACTCTCGGCTTCGGGGAGATCATCCGCCTGGTGCTGAACAACTGGCTCACCTTCACCGGCGGGCCGAACGGTATCTCCGCCCCACCCCCTACCCTGTTCGGGCTGGAGTTTGGCCGTCGGGCGAAAGATGGCGGCGTGCCCTTCCACGAGTTCTTCAACCTGACCTTCAACCCCAATCTGAAGTTCATCTTCATCTACGCCATTCTGCTGCTGGTGGTGCTGCTGGTGCTGTACATCAAGCACCGCCTGACGCGGATGCCGATTGGCCGTGCCTGGGAGGCGCTGCGTGAAGACGAGATTGCCTGCCGCTCCATGGGCCTCAACCATGTGCTGGTCAAACTGTCGGCCTTTACCCTCGGGGCCTCTACCGCGGGCATTGCCGGCGTGTTTTTCGCCACCTATCAGGGGTTTGTTAACCCTACCTCGTTCACCTTCTTTGAGTCGGCCCTGATCCTCGCCATTGTGGTGCTAGGCGGGATGGGTTCCACCCTCGGGGTGGTGCTGGCGGCCTTTGTGCTCACCGTCACCCCCGAGCTGCTGCGCACCTTCGCCGAGTACCGCGTGCTGCTGTTCGGCGTCCTGATGGTGGTGATGATGATCTGGCGACCGCGGGGGCTGATTCGCATCAACCGTAGCGGCTTCGCGGTGCGAAAAGGAGTGGCACCATGAACGGGACCATTTTAAGCGTGGAGCATCTGATGATGCACTTTGGCGGCATCAAGGCGCTTAACGACGTGAATCTTGAGGTGCAGCGCGGCTCTATCACCGCCCTGATCGGGCCGAACGGTGCGGGGAAAACCACGGTGTTCAACTGCCTGACCGGGTTTTATAAAGCCTCCGGCGGCAATATTTTGTTCAATACCCGCAGCAAAACGACCAACGTGATTCAGATCCTCGGGCAGAAATTCCAGCCGGGGGACTGGATCAACCCGGCACAGTTCGGCCAGCGTCTGTTTTATAAAATGTTTGGCGGCACCCATCTGGTCAACCGCGCCGGACTGGCGCGTACCTTCCAGAACATCCGCCTGTTCCGCGAGATGTCGGTGGTGGAGAACCTGCTGGTGGCGCAGCACATGCAGGTGAACCGCAACCTGCTGGCCGGGGTGTTGAACACCTCCGCCTACCGCCGGGCGGAGAGCGACGCCCTGGACCGGGCCTTTTACTGGCTGGAGGTGGTGGATCTGGTGGACTGCGCCAACCGCCTCGCAGGCGAAATGTCCTACGGCCAGCAGCGGCGGCTCGAGATTGCCCGCGCCATGTGTACCGGGCCGGAGATGATCTGTCTCGATGAACCGGCCGCCGGGCTCAACCCGGTGGAGACCCACACGCTGAGTAACATCATCCGTTTCCTGCGCGATCGCCACGACATTACCGTCCTGCTGATCGAACACGATATGGGGATGGTGATGGAGATATCGGATCACATCATCGTCCTCGACCACGGGGATGTGATTGCTCAGGGCAAACCGGAGCAGATCCAGCACGATGAAAAAGTCATTGCCGCCTACCTGGGCACCGATGAAAGCGAGGTCAGTGTATGAGTGAGGCAATGCTGGAGTTTCGTCAGGTGGATGTCTATTACGGGGTGATCCAGGCGCTGAAGCAGGTTTCATTGCAGGTCAACCCCGGCGAAACCGTGGCGCTGATCGGCGCGAACGGGGCGGGCAAATCGACCCTGCTGATGTCCATTTTCGGGCAGCCCAGAGTACGCGACGGGCAAATTCTGTTTTGCGGCGAAGACATCAGCCATAAATCGACCCACTACGTGGCCTCGGGCGGTATCGCCCAGGCCCCGGAAGGACGGCGCATCTTCCCCGATATGACCGTCGAAGAGAACCTGCTGATGGGCACCATCCCCATCGGCAACCAGTATGCGACAGAGGATCTCCAGAGCATGTTTGACCTCTTTCCGCGTCTGAAAGAGCGGCGTAAACAGCGGGCGATGACCATGTCCGGCGGCGAGCAGCAGATGCTGGCTATCGCCCGCGCCTTAATGAGCCGGCCAAAACTGCTACTGCTTGATGAGCCGAGCTTAGGGTTAGCGCCGATAGTGGTGAAGCAGATCTTCCAGACCCTGCGCGAGCTGGCGCGCAACGGGATGACGATATTTCTCGTGGAACAGAACGCGCACCATGCGCTAAAGCTCTCCGATCGTGGATATGTGATGGTCAACGGCCAGATCCGCCTGAGCGGCAGCGGCGAGGAGCTGCTCGGCAATCAGGACGTCAGAAAGGCCTATCTGGGCGGCGTGTAGCCAGGACGATCCCGCCAGTCAGGTCTCCCTGACTGGCGTCACTCGTGGAGATCGTCAGGAAGCTGCGCGTACGCCACTTTCTGCTGCTTAAAGTTGGTCACCGAGGGGGAGCCCACATCCTGCTCCGAGACAAAGGGGTATTTCGGGCTTAACTCTTTGGCCTCGATCCCGGTCCAGACGGAGAAGAAATCGAGAAAATCGTTGGCAGAGCGGCGGGCTTTAATCAGGCGATGCTCTTTGTCGTCACTCGACATGATCATAAAGGGCACCTGATAGTTTTGCTGGAAGGCATCACCATGCCCCATATACTGGCCCCCGGTCAGACGGGATTTATAGGTCAGACCGTGATCGGAGAAATAGACCATCGAGAAGCTGTCGCCGGTATTTTGTAGCTGCTGATAAAGCTGTTTTAACAGGGTGTCGGTCTGGGTGATGCTGTAGATGTAGCAGGAGGTCTCTTTCGACTGTACAAATTCGGTATATTTTCCCTGGGTGCGCTCGCAGGCCTGGGGATGCGAGCCCATTAAATGCAGGACGATCAGCTGCGTTTGGCTGTGGCGGGTAGAGAGCACCTGCTGCGTCATCTGCAATAAGGCTTCATCCCGGGGATTATTTTCATCTTCATAATACCCTTTGCGCAAAAACTGCACGTTATTCGCACGCTTCGCAATACTGGCGACAGCGGTATCGTTTTCTCCAATTTGTCCCTGATTGGAGAACCACCAGGTCTGGAATCCGGCGCGGTTTGCCAGCGTGACGAAGTTATTCTGATACTCCGGATTTCCCCCGCTCACCCGGGTCATGGACAGGCCCAGTGAGGTTTGGGTGGAGGCGCTCGAGGAGACAAAATCCGTGAACAACGTGCCGTTAACCGTGCTGGCAAAGGGGGTGTTATTCCACTGCCCGCCAAAAGCCCCCAGGGCATCCCGACGCGCACTTTCACCGATCACCACCACGTAGTTGTGGTAGCGGGGCTTCACCGCCAGCACGGTCCAGTTGTCCTTCATTTTAGCCAGCTCCAGCATGTGCGCTTTTTCCTGCACCACCTCGTGGTTGTTGATCACCACGTCCTTCACGAAGCGGAACACCGGATAGCCCACATCCAGCAGGGTAAAGCTTCCCCAGTGGACCAGGTTTTTCATCGGCGTCATAAAGAAACAGGCGACGCTGAAGGCCAGACAGAGCATATCCACGCGGCGCCACGCCATATTCGGCGTAATTTTACGCCGCAGCGCGACCCCGCCTAGTGCCAGAATAATTAATGAAACCAGATAGCTGTGCCAGGGGAATATCGTCAGGATCTCAACGGATTCAGTCACGTTGGTGGAGTGTAGCGCCAGCAACGTATTAAAATTCGGCGCGCCATAGGCCTGTTGAAACGGGAAGTACATTGCCGCCAGCAGGCTGCACAGGGCAATAAACCCTTTCTGCACGCGCGGCGCGATCCGCCAGAGAACAAATAATACGCAGCTAAAGGCCACCGAATAGATCAGGCTGAAAGAATACCCAAACGAATAATTAATCAGCACGGACTGGAGAAAATAAAAAGCTGTCCATGGATTAAGCGTAATATCGCGGATCCAGAGGGTATATTTACTCGCGGTTATATTCATATTGACCGTAATCCACAATAAGCCGCAGCAAAATGCTGGCGCCAAGGATCAAAAAAACCGCCGGAAAGGCGATATAGGGATAAAAATGGAGCATTTTAGAGAGAAACTTATCCAAAGATAGAGCGCGGGGGTGGGAAAATCAACGTTTTGTCATCTCATCTTCAGCAAATTGAAGCAATATCATCATAATTTATTAATAATTGTGTGGTAGCGCGTCTTTCTCACAATTTAAGAAAGACGCAAAGGCGATAATATGAATTAAACCATCATCAATTATTATTATTTTTACGGTTTTTCAATGCGGTTCACGGTTGCCGTATAGCCGGTTTTTGCCACCGCCTGTAATAACGTCTCCGTCGGGAATCCCTCCGGGACGATGACGTCAGTTTGCCGCGTCTTCAACGACGCTTTCGCTTTTACCACCCCTTCCGTTTCACGCAGGGCCTGGTTGACCGAAATCACGCACAGCGAGCAGGTCATGCCCTGCACATCCAGCACCACTTTTTCATTTGCAGCCTGCGCGCACAGGGGCAGTAACAGACCCGCAGTTATCAGCAGTCGTTTCATTCCATCACCTCATAATACCAGGCCACCACCGTGGGGTAGAACAGCACCAGCAACAGTACCGGCAGCGAGAGCCAGAACAGCAGACGCATTTGCCCCAGCGTCATCCGCCCGGTACACCACGGCCGCGTTGAAAAATAGAGCCGCCAGAACACCCGCAGCATCAGTGCTGACGAGAGCAGGATCATCGGCACCCGCAGGAACTCAAGCTGGCTGAGGCCGGCAAAACCGGCGGCCGAGATACCAAACAGCAGATAGAGCAGCGGCCCGACGCAGCACAGCCCGGCGGTGACGGCCGCCGCGGCCGCCGTCAGCAGGGTCAGCCCTGCACCCTTAGCGTTGTTCTGTTGAGACATAGTGGTACGTAAACACCTTTGGATCGTAAAAATTGAGTGGGTCGCCGTCCACCTCGGCATAAGGGTAGCCAAAGTTATTCACCGCGCCCTGCTCCGTCGCCGGGTACAGCTCGAAATCGCGCCCGTAGTTGAAGCCCACCCAGTTCATCTCCCAGTTGCCAAACAGGTACGTATTCACCGCCTGCACATCGGGATCCTGATGGGCTTTTTTCTCCGCCAGACGCATTTTGGTGACGTCCGCCGGATCGCACGGCAGCCAGCCGTATCCCGCCAGATAAAATTCCGCCCGGCAGTGCTGCCCGCCGCTGACGTCGGAGACGCCCGCGCTGTCGGCCTTGCCGAAGGCGCTGGCGGAGTAACGCTCCAGTTTATTGGCCCGGCCCAGGCGGATGCCGAACAGCTCCCGCGCCGGAATGCCGCTGGCCCGCGCCAGGGCGACAAACACCGAGCTGATGTCGGTGCATTTGCCGCTGAGCTTGCCGCTTTGCAGAATGGTGGCCACATCGCCGGTGCCACAGCCAATCACGTCGTTATCGCGCTCCATATGGCTGCTGACCCACTCGTAGATTAGGCGCGCTTTCTTCAGCGGATCGGTTTCGCCGGCGGTGATTTTTTGCGCTGTTTCGCGCACCAGTCCATCAACCGGGGTATGGGTTGTCGGCAGCAGGTACGGCTTCACCGCCAGCGGATAGACGATCTGTTCCGGAGCCTGCCAGTGTTTCAGAGCCTCATGCTTCAGCGGCTCCCAGTCTGCCGTTTCGATCTCCAGATCGAGCTGGAGCAGCAGATCGCCGTCGGATTTTGGCCAGGTCGCGAACAGCGTTTTAGCCCCATAGGCGTTGTTGGTGGTGATATACGCCTGCTGGTAGTTACCGCTGAACGTCAGGCCGGTCATCTGCTGAAAGGCGGTATCCACCGGTAGCGGGATCCAGAGTTTGACTGTCCCGCTGGAGCCCTGCGGCGGTGCCAGTTTATAGGTTTGTGACAGGACAAAACGACGGCGCATCAACGGCGCGGCGAGCGGAGCGCTGTTTTGCGCCACCGTCTGGCTGGCAACGACCGGGCCCACTAAGCCTGCGGCAGAAAGAAGAACGCTGGATTTAAGAAATTGTCGACGCTGCATGGCTATCTGTCCCTTGTAAATGAATGTTCATCACAGCAGACAGGGGCTGGCGCGGAGTGATAGAGATGATTCATCAATAACAGACCTGTTAACTGTGAATGAAAGATTAAGCGCCGTTATTAGGCGGCATTCTGGCGGGGTTGTACAGGCATGAAGGCAAAAAACTACAATAACCGCAACATAAGGTAATGGAGTCAACACTTTTGAGTAAATACTTACTCATTACGTTATTGCGGTTAAAATGCCTGTCTCCAAACAAGGCGAATCACGGCAATGAAACTCAACTATGTGAGAAAGAAAACAGGTACGCGGACGACGATCGTCATCCCTGAACCACTTTGCCAACTCTGGTTGGTCACCACACCGACCGATGGGATAGTCGTCGCTTCGCTCCTCTAAGTTAACTCCTCCGGCTTTTCGCCGGAGGCATAGTATAGCAGTATGAACAATAGCGAAAAGACACTTTTCGCGTACTGCTTCTATGCCAACTGATTGCTGGGTTAAAAGACTGGCTTAGATACCCCTCAAATACGATCATATGCTGCCCGTCAGGCGCAACATGTTTTCTGTTAAAAAGAAGCAAGCAAAGTTGTTTGTTTTCCATACCGTTGCTCGGTTGAGCATTGCATGATAAAACCATGAGGAAGGGATGGTTTTGCCGAGGGAGAAGGAATGGGAAATATCACAGAAATGAATAGCATTAAGGAAATAGCTGAACGTTTAGCCGACATAATGATAAATCCAAACTCAGCTATCGGTTTTGCAGAGGGGGCTTTATCTGTCCCTCTGGATTTTGGTTATCTGGTTTGGGGGGTGTTTGATACCGATTCTCGCTATCACCGTGAAACAGAACGAATAAGACTACTTGCTGCTGTTCGGCGAGGGTTCCTAAATTATGAACAATTAAAAGAGGCTATCGCTTTAGCGCTTACAGAATTTGAAAAGCGCCTGACCAAAAAGAAAAAGGATGGGGCCTATAGCAAAACAGTATTTTCACTTATCGGGCGAGCCTCTGCCAATTCATATATTACTACAAAAATAACAGCAGCCATTATTGAGCGAGTGACCTTCTTCGTAAAAATGCGGAATAGTATTTTTTTAGGAAACTTGTTACTCCTTGCTGGAATGGCGGAACGCAGCATAAGAACATCGCAACAACTTGCTATTAATAATCCTGAAATATACGAAGTTTTACGTCCTTGCGATTATGATTTATTATATTTCCTTTTTGAGTCGTCAATTACTCCATTTGCTCAGGCTTTGCAAGTGCGACGTGAGCTAGGAGAACCGGCGTTTGATCATTTGATTGATTTGGCGAATAAAAAAATAAATGGATATTAAAAGAATCGTTGATGGCGTGGTCGGATGGCTTGCGGATATGGTTTCGTGGGTTATTACCTGCCTTTGCATATTCTATCTTTCTTATTTTGATTCATGGCCTGTAACGCTGTTTTTCATAGTCATTACAATTGTAACTGGGCTGTTATTAGCAAAACTAGCAGACCGCTTTTATAAATTTAAAGACAAGGAATAAATAAAATGTCAAATCCTGCTTATTTATGGTTAACTGACGAAAACGGCTCGCCAATTATAGGCTCCTGTTTAATTCCTGGGAGACTGGGAGCCATTGAGATAAAGGCACTTACGCATAATATGAATATTCCGTCATGCCCAAATACTGGACGTTTAACGGGAACGCGTATTCATACCCCAATGATAATGCAAAAAGAGTTTGATAAGACTACACCTTACCTCTATCGAGCAATTAGTCAGAATATGACATTGAAATCAGCAACGTTAAAAATGTATCGAGTTCTTGATTCTGGAATGGAAACGGAATATTTCAATATCATTCTTGACAATATAAAGGTTGTATCAATCACTCCTAATTTGTATCCGGGCAATCAGACTGGTACACACACGGAGTCGATAGAGATTCAATATGAAAAAATCACGTGGAAGCATTGCGACGGCAATATCGTGTTTACTGATGCATGGAATCACCGCGCAATAGCATAAGGGGCTTGATGCTCAGTCGAACGCAAGCCTGTTTTTTAAAAAGGCTTATGCTATCGCAATAGGGTGTCGTCACTTATACGTATAGGTTAATAAGCGCTCCTGACATACGATAATTCCCGTTTCCCATACCGCCCCCTATATAGTCGGTCGTGGGGGACGGGACGGCCATTTATCCCTCCAGCTTAAAATCGTCATCCCAATCAGGAAGGGCAGCAACCCTACCGGCAACATTCAGGAACGCCAGTCCGTTTGATAGTGACGCCGGCTGCTCCAGGCCAAACTCAAAAATAACCTGGCCACGCCCGGCCAAGCCAGAAGCAACCGCCCACCTCTTTAATGCGCTGAACCAATATCCACCTGCCCAGCGCAATGTAGTCTCGTTGTTCGCCGCGATAGATGATGCTGTAGTTGCCGTCTTTGCCCATAGTCCTCCTCCCTTAAGATTAATGCTGTAGACATATGCAAAGTTTTGCTGAAGGCGGCCCGTCAACTGAAGCTGCGCAGAAAAAAGCCCGCGGGTATGGGCTGGATGGTTCAGAGACTGATTTTTACCGCGAAGATTTTCACCGGATCCGGGCCAAAGTGCTTATGCGTGATGATTTTTACCTCGTACCCGTCATACGGCATTACCAGACGGCGGGAGGCGTCATCTATGCGGGGTTACCCTCGCGTGATGATAAGGCGTTCATAGTCGCGCCGAACAACCTGCGGTCCCACCACGCGTTTACCAGGCGATACTTCTGGGTTTTCTCGCCGTGCTTCATCGTGTCGATGTATTGCAGCGCGGCGCGGGCGACAGCAGAAACAGGCGCGGTGTTATCAGTCTCCAGCGCATACTGCAACGTCCTGCTTAGCTGTTTGCACAGCTACTGGCACCCGGCATATTTCACGGCCGTGTCACATTGCAGGGCTGGGGGCACAAGTGGCTAAGTAGCGTGCGGTCTGCGTCCCCTTACCCTCTCCCCGCAGGGGCGAGGGGATCGTCTGTGCCATTTACTTAATCCAGCGAAGGATATTTGTGATAACAATCTCAAAATAGAGTATTGGCATAATAGTCCATGCTATAAGCCAGTAACTCCATAACATTATAAATTTAAAACCTTACTGTTTATTCTTTAAGGATAAGATTTAGCACGCTATTCCCCATTAAATTAATAGGGATGCTGCATGTGATTTCACCTAATATTAAAAATGAACACCGCTATCTCAAACAACACATCCGGGTTATCACTTTAATTTTTTTACCACCCTACAGAGGTATGAGATGAGAAAAATGTGCTTAACAAAATTATTGTCTGCGAGTTTGCTCGGGCTGATGGTTTTCTCCACCGCTGCAATGGCAAAAGAAATTGAAGTGGTCAATATCTCAAAAATAGATGGCATGCCCTGGTTTAATCGCATGGGTGAAGGCGTCACGAAAGCGGGCAGCGACCTCGGGATTAAAGCTTCTCAGGTGGGGCCATCCAGTACCGATGCGCCGCAGCAGGTCAAAATCATTGAGGACTTAATTGCTAAAAAAGTCTCCGCGATCGGTATCGTTCCTAATGACGCCGATGTTCTCGAGCCGGTATTCAAAAAGGCGCGTGAGGCGGGCATCGTGGTATTAACCAATGAATCCCCGGGGCAACCCAGCGCCAACTGGGATGTGGAAATTATCGATAACCAGAAATTTGCCGCCGACAACGTTGAAGAGATGGCGAAAGCCATGGGCGGTAAAGGGGGTTATGTCATCTATGTCGGTAGCCTGACCGTGCCGCAGCATAACCTGTGGGCGGATCTGTTCGTGAAATACCAGAAAGAGCATTACCCGGAGATGCATGAAGTCACCAACCGGATGCCGGTGGCTGAAAACATCGATGACGCCCGACGTACTACCATCGATCTGATGAAAGCCCATCCCGACATGAAAGGGATCGTCTCATTTGGCTCTCAGGGCCCTATCGGTGCGGGCCGCGCGGTGAAAGAGAAGCGGGCGAAAGGCAAAGTCTTTGTCTACGGCATGATGATCCCATCCCAGGCCGCCTCGCTGATTAAAAGCGGCGATATTGCCATGGGTATCACCTACGATCCGGCTTCTGCGGGTTATGCCATCACCGCCATCGCCGACAAGGTCCTGAAGGGCGAAGAGATTACCCAGGGTCTGGAGATCCCCAACCTCGGTAAAGCGGACGTCGATAGCGAAAAACGGATTATCAAGTTCCACAAAGTCCTGCGCGTCACCAAAGAGAATATCGATAGCCTGTATTAATCGGTTGAACCCGCACGCCCTGTCAGGGCGTGCGGCATGAGCCCCTGAGAGGTAGATATGGCGCCCTTTATTTCACTGGGTAAGATCAGCAAGACCTTCTACGGTGTGAAAGCGCTGGATAACATCAACCTGACGCTGTTACCCGGAGAAGTTCACTGTCTGGCCGGGCAGAACGGCTGCGGTAAATCGACGCTGATTAAAATCATCTCCGGCGTCTATAAACCCGATCCCGGTTTTGAGATCGCCATCGAGGGTAAACCTTACGCCCATCTTTCGCCCATCGACTCCGTTAAAGCCGGAATTCAGGTTATCTATCAGGATCTCTCCCTGTTCCCCAATTTAACCGTTGCGGAAAATATCGGTATTCACCAGCACCACCACCATCTGCTGGTCAACAAGCGCGAGATCCGCCGTATCGCAGCGCTGACGATGAAGAGTATCGATGCGAAATTAGATCTGGATACCAACGTGGACTCTCTGCCCATCGCCCAACGCCAGATCGTGGCGATCTGCCGGGCGCTGGCCCAGGAAGCCAGGCTAATTATTATGGATGAACCCACCGCCTCGCTGACCATCCAGGAGGTAAAGGGGCTGCTGCGGGTGATCGGCGACCTGAAGAAAAGAAATATCTGCGTGGTTTTTGTCAGCCACCGCCTGGATGAGGTGCTGGAAATCTCCGACCGTATCAGCGTGCTGAAAAACGGCAGCCTGATCGGCACCTTCCCCGCCAGCGAGATCAATAATAAAAAGCTGGCGTTCCTGATGACCGGCAAAGAGTTCTCTTATGCGGTGCTGCCGCCGATTGAGAAAATTGGCGAGGTGGCGCTAAAGGTTAATAACCTCACCAAAGCTCAGCAATATAAAGATATCTCTTTTCAGATCCATCAGGGGGAGATCCTCGCCATAACCGGGCTGCTGGGTGCCGGGCGCACGGAGCTCTGCCTCAGCCTGTTCGGTCTCACAAAACCCGATTCCGGCGAGATAGTACTTGAGGGCAAGGCGGTCCATTTCGCCAGCAACCGGGATGCGGTGAAAGCCGGAATTGGCTATGTCCCGGAGGACCGGATGAGCACCGGCCTGGTGATGGATCAGTCGATCAATGACAATATTATCTCGACCATACTGAAGCGGCTAAAAACGCCCTTCAGGCTGTTGGACAGGTCAAAATCGGACCGCATCGTCGCGGAACTCGTCGAGCAGCTGAGCATAAAAATTGGCAGCGTGGATCTGCCCGTTCACACCCTCTCCGGCGGCAATGCCCAGCGCGTGGCGATTGCCAAATGGCTGGCCATCAACCCTAAAGTACTGATCCTTGACTCGCCCACCGTCGGCGTCGACATTGCCAATAAAGCCGGGATCTACCAGATCATCTCTGCCCTGTCGCGCAAGGGGATCGCGGTGCTGATGATCACCGATGAGATCGACGAAGCCTTCTTTAACAGCCATCGGGTTTTAGTGATGCGCAAGGGCGAGATCGTCGCGGAGATCCTCCCGGAAAAGACCACAGAGGCCGCGCTGGCAGAGGTCGTCAATGGTTAAGAAAATCGGGGTGAAAACCCATGAGCTGTTCCTCGGGCTGACCATTATTTTGATTGGTGGCTATCTGTCGTTTGCCAGCGCCGATTTTATGACCCTCGGCAATATCTACGACCTGATCAACAACTACGCTATGTTAACCATTCTGGCCTGCGGCCTGTTCATCGTCCTGATCTCCGGCGGGATCGATATCTCATTCCCGGCCATGACCATCATCTCCCAGTACGTTATGGTCACCCTGATACAGGGCACCAGCGGCAACTTTGCCCTGGCGTTTGCGCTGTCAGGCGGGCTGGGTTTACTGCTCGGCCTGATCAACGCCACGCTGGTTAACCGGCTAAAGGTGCCTTCCATCATCATTACCATTTCAACCCTCAATATTTTTTACGGCCTGCTGCTGTACCTGACTAAAGGGGTCTGGCTGTACAGCTATCCGGAGTGGTTTGAACAGGGGGTGATGCTGTTTAAATTCACCGCTGCCGATGGTTACGATTACGGTTTAAGCCTGCCAATCCTTACCCTGCTGGTGGTGGTAGCGTTAACCGGCTTTATCATGAACAAAACCAGCATTGGCCGGATGATTTACGCCATGGGCGGCAACCGCGAAGCGGCCTCCCGGATGGGATTCGGCATCTTTAAAATGCAGCTGTTTGTTTACGGCTATATGGGGCTGATGTCCGGCGTGGCCGGCGTGATCCAGTCCGCGACCGTCTTAACCGTCGCCCCCGACTCCCTGCTGGGCTATGAGCTGACGGTGCTGGCGGCGGTGGTGTTAGGCGGAACCAGTATTGTCGGCGGGCGCGGGACCTTACTCGGCACCCTGTTGGGGGTGATTTTACTGGCCGTGATACAAAACGGCCTCAATCTGACAGGGGTCTCCTCTTACTGGCATACGGTCGTTACCGGTGTGGTGATCGTCACCAGCATCAGCATGACGGCATGGAGTCAGCGCAAAGGTCAGGGAGTAGTAGCATGAACGCCAGAAAAACCCAGGATCGCGTTGAGATTTACCTGAGTGTGTTAATCGCCGTCGTCGTGATCGCGTTTAGCTTCCTTATCCCCTCTGTCTTCTGGTCGTCAGCCAACTTCCAGTCTGTCGCCTCGCAGATGCCGATCCTCGGGGTACTGGCGTTAGCCATGGCGGTCACCATTCTTACCGGTGGGATCAACCTGTCCATCATTGCCACCATGAACGCCTGTGGGCTGGTGATGGCCTGGGTCGCCACGCATTATCCCCCGACCCTGAGCAGTATGCTGCTGGTGCTGGCGGCCGGACTGGCCATGGCTATCGTGATTGGATCGGTTATTGGATTTTTGGTTGCTGTGGTGCGTGTCTCGCCCATTCTGGCGACGCTCGGGATCATGACCCTGCTGAAGGGGATAAATATTCTGATCTCTAAAGGCTCGTCGATCTCGAACTTCCCCGACACCATTCTGGCGATTAACAGCACCAATATCCTCGGCATCCCGCTGCCGTTACTGGTGTTTCTGGCTATGGTGGCGGTGCTGTGGGTGATCCTCGAAAAATCCGCCTTTGGGCGCACGATCTACCTTATCGGCTCGAATGAACAGGCAACCCACTACGCCGGGATCAACACCCGTAAGACCCTTATCTGGGTTTATATACTTTCATCGGTACTGTGCGTGATTGCCGCGCTGCTGATGATGTCCAAGCTGAACTCGGCCAAGGCCTCTTACGGTGAGTCTTATCTGCTGGTATCGATTCTGGCGGCGGTGCTGGGCGGGGTAAACCCCGACGGCGGCTTCGGCAAGGTCTTTGGCATGGTGATGGCGCTGATCCTGCTGCAGATGCTGGAGAGTGGTCTGAACATTCTCGGGGTGAGCAGCTATATCACCATGGCCCTGTGGGGCGGCCTGCTGCTGGCGTTTATCTTCCTGAAGGGGGCTAATTTGTCGCGCCTTTTCAGCCGATCCTGATCGTCAGAGGAGCTAATCGGAAAGCGGTCACCCATCGCGAAATGATGTCAGATAAGCCAAATTTCAGGCACAAAAAAACCACCTTTCGGTGGTTTCACGACACTGCTTATTGCTTTGATTATTCTTTGCTTTCCCATGGTAGCCGGAGTGGGACTTGAACCCACACAGCGCGAACGCCGAG
>PJUE01000696.1_pt1 | contig 16619 bp, 13 predicted proteins | sample 1512171 | NCBI WGS metagenome assembly PJUE01 (sample SAMN08177674, study PRJNA422409) | Feces metagenome, whole genome shotgun sequencing project. | isolation source: Chicken feces (3) enriched on wood chips: alkali lignin treatment | host: Gallus gallus | place: USA: Madison | collected 2015-01-15
CCAGCAATCCGGCATTCGCCCGCGGAAAATCGCCTGCGGACGACGCCGCAACACAGCAGCGCACACCGGCGCGAGGCCGGGCCGGACCCGGCGCCAAACTCTGCGATAATCGGAGCTCTTTTGTGGCGCCGTCCTGTCATGGCCGTATCCTGTCGCGCGATGCAGACAGGTTGCGTGGCCGGCACGCCACCGTACTGCATTCCCCGAAAACATTCCCTATGGACAAAACCCTGCTTCTCGTCGATGGCTCGAGCTATCTGTACCGTGCCTTTCATGCGATGCCCGACCTGCGCAATGCCGACGGCGCGCCGACCGGTGCCATCTACGGCATGATCAACATGCTGCGCCGCCTGCGCAAGGATTACCCGAGCGCCTGCATGGCCTGCGTGTTCGATGCCAAGGGCAAGACCTTCCGCGACGATCTTTATCCTGCCTACAAGGCGCAGCGCGCCAGCATGCCGGAAGACCTGTCGAAGCAGATCGAACCCATCCACGAAGCGGTGCGCGCGATGGGCTGGCCGATCCTGATGGTGGAAGGCATCGAGGCCGACGACGTGATCGGCACGCTGGCGGTGGAAGCCGAAAAGCAGGGCATGAGCGTGGTGGTGTCCACCGGCGACAAGGACCTTGCGCAACTGGTGAACCGGCAGGTGACGCTGGTCAACACCATGACCAACGAAAAGCTCGACATCGACGGCGTGATCGCCAAGTTCGGCGTGCCGCCCGAGCGCATCGTCGATTACCTGACGCTGATCGGCGACACTGTCGATAACGTGCCGGGCGTCGATAAGGTCGGTCCCAAGACCGCGCTCAAGCTGCTCACGCAATACGGCACGCTGGACGGCATCGTCGAGCATGCAGCCGAGATCAAGGGCGCGGTCGGCGAGAACCTGCGCCGCGCGCTCGACTGGCTGCCACAGGCCAGGGTACTGATCACGGTCAAGACCGATTGCGACCTGTCGGCGCACATGGAGTCGATCTGCGGCTCGTTGGAGCAGAAGCCCGAAGACCGCGACGCCATGATCGAATTCTTCAAGCGCAATGGCTTCAAGAGCTGGCTGCGCGAGCTGACCGAGCAGGCCGCGACCGATTCGCCGGTGGCAGTCGCTGGCGCGCCGCAGGGCGGTCTGTTCGACCTGGTGGAGCAGGCGCCCGAACAGCACTACGAGACGATCACCACCGAAGCCGAATTCGAACGGTGGCTGGCGAAGATCGACAGCGCCGAACTGACCGCGCTCGATACCGAAACCACCTCGCTCGATCCGATGCAGGCGCAGCTGGTCGGCATCTCGCTCTGCTGCGAGCCGGGCACCGCCGCCTACATTCCGGTCGCGCACAACTACCAGGATGCGCCGCCGCAGTTGTCGCGCGACTATGTGCTGGAGAAGATGCGCACCTGGCTCGAGTCGCCCGACAAGCCCAAGGTCGGGCAGAACCTCAAGTACGACAGTCACATATTCGCCAATCACGGCGTCACGCTGCGCGGTATCGCGCACGACACGCTGCTCGAATCCTATGTGTTCGAGTCGCACCGCAATCACGACATGGACAACCTCGCGCTGCGCCACCTGAACCGCAAGACCATCACCTTCCAGGATGTGTGCGGCAAGGGCGCCTCGCAACTGTGCTTCGACCAGGTCGAACTGGGACGTGCCACCGCGTACGCGGCCGAGGATGCCGACATCACGCTGCAACTGCATCGCCGCATGCTGCCCGAGGTCGAGGAAGACAAGGGACTGACCTTCGTCTATCGCGAGATCGAATTGCCGACCGCGGTGGTGCTGCAGAAGATGGAACGCAACGGCGTGCTGATCGATCCCAAGCGGCTCAATGCGCAATCGAACGAACTCGGCCGCCGCATGCTGGAGATCGAGACACAGGCTTACGAACTGGCAGGTCAGCCGTTCAACCTCAACTCGCCCAAGCAGATCGGCGAAATCTTCTTCGAGAAGCTGCAATTGCCGGTGGTGAAAAAGACGCCGTCCGGCTCGCCCTCGACCGACGAGGAAGTGCTGCAGAAACTGGCCGAGGATTACCCACTGCCCAAGGTGCTGCTCGACTATCGCGGCCTGTCGAAACTCAAATCGACCTATACCGACAAGCTGCCCAGGATGATCGATGCGCGCACCGGTCGCGTGCACACCAACTACGCGCAGGCGGTGGCGGTCACCGGCCGTCTCGCCTCCAGCGATCCGAACCTGCAGAACATCCCGATCCGCACCGCCGAAGGCCGCCGCATCCGCGAAGCCTTCGTCGCGCCGCCGGGCAGCGTGATCGTCTCGGCCGACTATTCGCAGATCGAACTGCGCATCATGGCGCACATCTCGGAAGACGAGAACATGCTGCGCGCCTTTGCCGACGGCGAGGACATCCACCGCGCGACCGCGGCGGAAATCTTCGGTGTCGCGCTGGCCGACGTCGAAAGCGAGCAGCGCCGCTATGCCAAGGTCATCAACTTCGGCCTGATCTACGGCATGAGCGCCTTCGGCCTTGCCGGCAACCTCGGCATCGAACGCGTCGCCGCGCAGAACTACATCGAGCGCTACTTCGCGCGCTTTGCCGGCGTCAAGCGCTACATGGACGAGACGCGGCTGGAAGCCAAGGCGCGCGGCTACGTGCAGACCGTGTTCGGCCGCCGCCTGTGGCTGCCCGAGATCAATTCGCCCAACGGCCCGCGCCGGCAGGCGGCCGAGCGCGCCGCGATCAATGCGCCGATGCAGGGTACAGCGGCCGATCTGATCAAGCTGTCGATGATCGCGGTGCAGGACTGGCTGGAAGCGGAAAAATTGCAATCGAAGATGATCATGCAGGTGCACGACGAACTGGTGCTCGAAGTGCCGGAAACCGAACTCGCGCTGATCCGCGAACGCCTGCCGCAGCTGATGGCCGGCATCGCGCAACTCAAGGTGCCGCTGATCGCCGAAGTCGGCGTCGGCATGAACTGGGACGAGGCGCACTAGGCCAGAGCCGGCTTCGTCCACGCAAGGATTTTTCAACCTGTATTCCGTTTTGGAGGACGCATGGAAAACCTGAAGCAAGATTTCGACAGCCTGGTCGGAAAGAGCACCTTGTCCGATGACGTCGATCGGCGCGGATTTCTGAAGACTGCCCTGGGCACCGGTTTCGCCGCAGCCGTGCTGCCGGTCTGCGCGCAGAGCGTGGTCAAGACCGATACGAATGGACTGGACGCCGGCACCGTCACCATCGAGGTTGGCGGACAGACGGTGCCTGTCTATCGCGCGCAACCGGCCGGCAAGAAGAACTTGCCGGTCATCCTCGTCATCTCGGAAATCTTCGGCGTGCACGAATACATCGCCGACGTCGCGCGGCGCTTCGCCAAGCAGGGTTATCTGGCGCTGGCGCCCGACCTCTTCGTGCGACAGGGCGATCCGACCAGGTACACCTCGATTGCCGAACTGCAGAAGGAACTGATTTCCAAGGTGCCGGACGCGCAGGTCATGAAGGACCTCGATGCGGTGGTGGCGTGGGCTGGCAAGAATGGCGGCAATCCCAAGCGGCTCGGCATCACCGGTTTCTGCTGGGGCGGTCGCATCACGTGGCTATATGCGGCGCACAATCCGCAGGTCAAGGCCGGCGTTGCCTGGTACGGCCGGCTGGTCGGCAACAAGACCGAATTGCAGCCCAGCTATCCGGTCGATATCGCCGCCAGCCTCAAGGCGCCGGTGCTCGGCCTGTACGGTGGCAAGGATGCCGGCATTCCGGTCGCCAGCGTGGCGGAAATGCAGCAGGCGCTGGCGAAGGGCAGCAGCAAGTCGGAGTTCGTGCTGTTCAAGGACGCCGGCCATGCCTTCCATGCCGATTACCGACCCAGCTACGTCGAGGCCGATGCGAAGGAAGGATGGCAGCGCTGCCTGGCATGGTTCAAGACGTATGGCGTGTAAGACACAGGCGGCGATCATTCGCCGCCATTGCCTGAAAACCGCGACCGGCCTGCCTGTCGCGGTTTTTCGTTGCCGGAATGGGTGTGTTGTGGTTTAATTGCAACCCGGTTGCATCTTATTCGAGATCCAAATTAATTCCACCCTGCTTTCCATCCTGCTGACCACCGCCATTTCCGGCGTGTTCAGCATTTCCGCGGCGGCGCTGTTCTCGTTCTCGCTGCTGTCGCGCATCGTCGATCGCATGGTCAGCCTGTCGGTCGGCATCCTGCTCGCGACTTCGCTGCTGCATGCGCTGCCCGAAGCCTTCGAATCCGAGGCAGATGCGCACACGCTGTTCGCCGTGCTGCTGGCCGGTTTGCTCGGCTTCTTCCTGCTCGAGAAATTCGCGATCCTGCGGCACTCGCATCATCACGAACACGACGGTCATGGTCATCATCACGGCCACGACAAGCACGAGGCGGGCGCTTCCGGCTGGATGATCCTGGTCGGCGACAGCCTGCACAACTTTACCGACGGCATCCTGATCGCCGCCGCCTTCCTGGCCGATCCGCACCTCGGCATCATGACCGGCCTGGCGATCATCGCGCACGAGATTCCGCAGGAGATCGGCGACTTCATCGTGCTGCTCAATGCCGGCTTCAGCCGCACGCGCGCCTTTGCCTACAACATCATTTCGGGTTTGACGGCGGTGCTCGGCGGGCTGGTCGGCTACCTGATGCTCGACAATTCGCAGCAATGGATTCCCTACGTGCTGGTGTTTGCATCATCGGGCTTCATCTACATCGCTGTCAGCGACCTGATGCCGCAGATGCAACGCCGCGCCACGATGCGCGAGACGATTCCGCAGATCGTGCTGATTGCGCTGGGTGTGGCGATCGTGTTGTTCCTGACGGGACATTCGCACGCGCATTGACAGGGTTTGCAAGGCAGGTCGCTGCATTGCTTTTGCCTTGTCATTCACTATGCGTTGTTTGAACCTCACTGGATTTCCGCCTGCGCGGGAATGACGGATTGTCTAATCAACTGTTGTCGAGCTGGTCAAGGCAGCAAACACTCCACTAATCACCATCATTCCCGCGCAGGCGGGAATCCAAGTACGACGCATACGCGGAGAGCGGAATTCAATTCCCGTAAAGAATGCCGCGACGGCAGACTCGCCTGATCTTAGGTGCGGATGCTCAAGCCACCGGCCGCTTCGCATCCGCACACCACTCGCTCCACGACCCCGGATACAGCGCCGCACCCGACAGCCCGGCAATCTCCAGCGCCAGCAGATTGTGGCAAGCCGTCACGCCAGAGCCGCATTGCATGATGGCTTGCTGCGGATCGCCGATCAGGGCTTGCCATTCCTCGCGCAATTGCTCGCTGCTCTTGAAGCGGCCGTCGGGTTGCAGATTGTCTTTGAAGAAGCGGTTGATGGCCCCCGGAATGTGGCCGCCGACCGGGTCGATGGTTTCGTTCTCGCCGCGGAAGCGGTCGGGCGTGCGTGCGTCAACCAGCGTGCGTTGGTTGTCGAGCAGGTTGCGCATGACGTCGCCGACGCCGACCGTCTTCGTCAGCGGCGCGCGCAGTCCCAGCGTGCCGCCGCTGCCCGAAGACGGCTCGGTGGCGACCGGATGCTTGCCGGCCAGCCACGCCTGCCAACCACCGTCCAGCGTCGCCACCGCCTTGTGGCCGACCCAGCGCAGCATCCACCACAGGCGCGCAGCGAACATGCCGCCGTGCGCGTCATAGACCACTACCTGCGTGTCGTCGTGGATGCCCCAGCCGCGCAGCGTGTCGATGAAGCCTTCCTGTGCGGGCAGCGGATGGCGGCCGCGGAAGGCGCCGTCCTCGCCCACGGTCGGACCGGCCAGGTCGTGGTCGAGATGCGCGAAGAGCGCGTGCGGAATGTGCGCCTCGTCGTAGGCGGCGCGGCCGGCATCGGGATTGGCGAGGTCGTGGCGGCAATCGATGACGATCCAGTTCGGATCGTCGAGGTGTTTCGACAGCGTGTCTGCGGAAACCAGCGTACTGAAAGTCATGGCGCTCCTTTGCTTGCGCGTTCGCATGGAACGCGCGGATCGAATGGGTGAATCAGATTTCGGTGGCGATCGGATCGGCCGGTGGCACGGTCTTGCCCGGCCGCGTGTTGCGGATATTGTAGAACGTCGCCACCAGCCCGCTGACGAGGATGATCGCAATGCCGGACCAGCCGAGCAGACCCAGCACGTCGCTCCAGATCAGGATGCCCCACAGGCTCGAAAACACGATGCCCGTGTATTGCAGATTGGCCGTCACCAGCGTGTTGCCGAGGCGATAGGCGCGCGTCATCGCGATCTGCGCCACTGCGGCCAGCACGCCGATGCCGAGCAGCAGCGACAGGCCGTAGGCCGAGTGCGACCGCAGCAGCGCAATCGGTTCGCCGTGCAGGCCGGACCCGAACAGGCAGCCCGCGAGGCCCGCCAGAAATCCCGTCAGTGAAAAGTAGAACACGACGCGCGACTCGGGTTCCCCGCGCTGGCCCAGCGAACGCACCTGCAGGTAGGCGAGCGCCGACAGGAAGCCAGAGCCGACGCCGATCAATCCGCCCAGCAACTGGTCCTGGTGAATCGATGGGCGCAGCAGCAGCGTCACGCCGATGAAGCTGGCGACGATGGCGCTGACCAGTCCCCATTCGAAGCGCCGCTTGCCGCTACGCCACGCCGCGAAAAAGAGGATGCCGGAAATCCAGATCGGCGCCATGTAGTCGAGCGTCATCGCGGTGGCGAGCGGCAGCAGGCCGATGGCGATGAACCACAGCCACAGCGCCGTCACGCCGACCGCGCAGCGCCACAGGTGCGCCCAGAACAACGATGTCTTCAGCGTGCCGCCCTGCTGCAGGATCAGCACGTAGATGAAGAGCACGCCGATGAAGCCGCGGTACATGATGATCTCGGCCACCGAGTAGGTGTCGGATGCGAGCTTGACGCACACACCCATGATGGAAAACATGAGGGTGGCGAACAGCATCCAGAGCGATTGCATGGCGAGACAGGAAAGAAGAGGGGAAGAAAAGCTAATGGGACGGCAAAAACAAAACCGGCCGGAGGTCGTCCGGCCGGTCTGGCGATTATGCATCAAACCTCGATATGGCGCCGGTACCACTCGTGGAAGTGCTGCATGCCGTCTTCCATCGGCGACTGGTACGGACCGACTTCGTTGACGCCGCGGTCGAGCAGGATCTTGCGGCCGGCGTCCATGCGCAGCGCGATCTCGTCGTCCTCGTCGCAGGTTTCCATGTAGGCGGCGCGCTCGGCATCCACGAACTCGCGTTCGAACAGCACGATCTCTTCGGGATAGTAGAACTCCACCACGTTCTTCGTTCTCTGCGGACCGTCCGGCCACAGTGTCGAGACGACCAGTACGTGCGGATACCACTCGACCATGATGTTGGGATAGATGGTCAGCCAGATCGCGCCGAACTCCGGCTGTTCGCCGTTGCGGAACTTGAGGATCTGCTCCTGCCACTTGCGGTACTTGGGCGTGCCGTATTTGGCCAGCGCGTGATTCACGCCGACCGTCTGCACGCTGTAGTGTTCGCCGAATTCCCAGCGCAGATCGTCGCAGGTGACGAAGCTGCCGAGGCCCGGATGGAAGGGCTCGACGTGGTAATCCTCGAGATAGACCTCGATGAAGGTCTTCCAGTTGTAGTCGCAGTCGTGCACCTCGACGTGATCGAGCATGTAGCCGCTGAAATCGAGGTCCTTCGTCACACTGAGATTGTTCAGGATGCCGGCGACATCCACGCCGTTCCGTTCGAACAGCAGGCCGTTCCAGTTCTGCAGCGCGGTCTTCGAGAGATTCAGGCATGGCGTTTCGCCGAAGTGCGGCGCGCCGATCAGTTCACCCTTGAGATCATAGGTCCAGCGATGCAGCGGACACACCAGCGTGTTGGCATTGCCGCGACCATCGAACATCTTGGCCTGGCGATGGCGGCAGACGTTGGACAGCAGTTCGATGCCCTGCGCGTTGCGCACCAGCATGCGGCCGTCGTTCTCCCAGGCCAAGGTGGCATAGTCGCCAACGTTCGGCACCATGAGTTCGTGGCCCGCGTATTGCGGACCCTTGCGGAAAAGCTGCTGGATTTCCTGCTTCAGCAGTGCGTCGTCGAAATAGACATTGACCGGAAGCTGCGCGTTGGAGCGCACGAGTTTGGCGAGATTAGCCAGATCGGACATCCCCTACCCCCAAATTAATTTTCACCAACCTAAGAGAGAAAGAATCCGCAAAAACCTTGAATCAAACGAGATGATGAGGCAATTTTGGACAGAACTGGCAATTATAACCCAGAGTTCCACGCGGACCAGCCCGGAAACCCTTGCGCAGCTTGAAATTCCCAGGCTTTGCAAAAAGGAAATGTCATGGCGCCGGTTTTTGCACGGCGCTGTTCCGCAAGTGCCGCCCGGGACGGGTTTTTCAAGTCGTTTTTCATCAAAAATCGCGGGTGGCGTTGTGCCGGTCTGCGTTTGCGCTGCATGTGGGCGGGGGGATGCACTAAAATAGCGGGCTAAACCTTTTTCCCATCGTTATGTCCAAGAAACTACCCGCGGTTGCACTGCCTGCGTCCTTCGAGGAAGCCATGGCAGAACTCGAACAACTGGTCGCGCGCATGGAAGCAGGCGAGCTGCCGCTGGAGGCTTCGGTCGCCGCCTACAAGCGCGGCTCCGAACTCGTCAAGTTCTGCGCTGCCCAACTCGAAAAAGTGGAAAACCAGGTCAAGGTGCTGGAAGGCGATCTGCTCAAGCCATTCGAGGGCGATGCGGCAGATGCAGCAGGTGGGGAAGAACAATGACGGCTGCCCTGTCGTTCACGGACTGGACGAAAGCGATCCAGGCGCAGATGGAGCAGGCGCTGCTGCGGCATTTGCCGCCTGCCGATGCGTTGCCGGCAGGTTTGCACGATGCCATGCATTACGCGGTGCTCGACGGCGGCAAGCGCGTGCGCCCCTTGCTGGTGCATGCGGCCGGCGCGCTGTTCGATGCCGATGCGGCTGAACTGGCGCGCGCTGCCGCCGCGGTCGAAATGATTCACGCGTATTCGCTGGTGCACGACGACATGCCTTGCATGGACGATGATGCCTTGCGCCGCGGCAAGCCGACCGTGCACGTGAAATACGACGAAGCCACCGCGCTTTTGGTCGGCGATGCGCTGCAGTCGCAGGCGTTCGAGATTCTGGCCGACGGCGCACTGGCGCCGCAGCGGCAACTTGCGATGGTGCGCCTGCTGGCGCAGGCATCGGGCTCGCGCGGCATGTGCGGCGGGCAGGCGATCGACCTGGCGAGCGTGGGCATTGCGCTGTCGCTCGAACAGCTCGAGCAGATGCATCGCCTGAAGACCGGCGCATTGCTGCGCGCCTCGGTGCTGTTGGGCGCGATGGCGGGCAAGGAACTGAGCGACGACGAACTGGCCGCGCTCGATGCGTATGCAGCGGCCGTCGGCCTCGCGTTCCAGGTGGTTGACGACGTGCTCGACGCGACCGCGGATTCCGCGACGCTCGGCAAGACGGCTGGCAAGGATGCGGCAGACAACAAGCCGACCTACGTTTCGATACTCGGGCTCGAGCAGTCGAAGGCGCTGGCGGAGACATTGCGCAGCGACGCGCATCGCGCGCTCGAACAATTCGGAGACAAGGCACGGCGCTTGCGTGAACTCGCGGACCTGATCGTGCAGCGGAAGGCATAAGTATGGATTTGCTTCAGACAATCAACGATCCGGCCGACATTCGTCAGCTCTCGCGTGCCCAGCTCAAGCAGCTGGCCGACGAACTGCGCGCCTTCGTGCTGGAATCCGTGGCGCAGACCGGTGGCCACCTGTCGTCCAATCTCGGCACGGTGGAACTGACGATCGCGCTGCACTGCGTGTTCAACACGCCGGAAGACCGCATCGTGTGGGATGTCGGCCACCAGACCTATCCGCACAAGATCCTGACCGGCCGCCGCGAGCAGATGCACACGCTGCGCCAGCTCGACGGTATCTCCGGCTTTCCGCGCCGCGCCGAAAGCATCTATGACACTTTCGGCACCGCGCACTCGTCGACCTCGATCTCAGCCGCACTCGGCATGGCGCTCGCCGCCAAGGCCAAGGGCGAGGACCGTCACGCGATCGCCGTGATCGGCGACGGCGCGATGACGGCCGGCATGGCGTTCGAGGCGATGAACAACGCCGGCATCCACGACGACTGCAATCTGCTGGTGGTGCTCAACGACAACGACATGTCGATCTCGCCGCCGGTCGGCGCATTGAACCGCTACCTGGCGCGCCTGATGTCGGGCCAGTTCTACGCGGCCGCCAAGAACGTCGGCAAGAGCGTGTTGCCGGCGCCGGTGCGCGAACTCGCGCGGCGCTTCGAGGAACACGCGAAGGGCATGATCGTGCCGGCCACCATGTTCGAGGAATTCGGCTTCAACTACATCGGACCGATCGACGGCCACGATCTCGATTCGCTGATTCCCACGCTGGAAAACATCAAGCATCTGAAAGGCCCGCAATTCCTGCACGTGGTCACGCGCAAGGGGCAGGGCTACAAGCTGGCCGAAGCCGACCCGGTGCTCTATCACGGTCCCGGAAAATTCGATCCGGCCGAAGGCATCAAGCCGGCTGCTGCGAAAAAGGTTACCTACACCAGCGTCTTCGGCGACTGGCTGTGCGACATGGCGGCGGCCGACAAGCGCCTGATCGGCATCACACCCGCCATGCGCGAAGGCTCGGGCATGGTCGAGTTTGAGCGCCGCTTTCCGGACCGCTACCATGACGTCGGCATTGCCGAACAGCATGCCGTGACCTTTGCCGGCGGCATGGCCTGCGAAGGACTCAAGCCCGTGGTGGCGATCTACTCGACCTTCCTGCAGCGTGCCTACGATCAACTGATCCACGACGTTGCCCTGCAGAATCTCGACGTGACCTTCGCGCTCGACCGTTCCGGCCTGGTCGGCGCCGACGGCGCCACGCATGCGGGCAACTACGACATCGCCTTCCTGCGTTGCATTCCGAACATGGTCGTCATGGCCGCATCGGACGAAAACGAGTGCCGGCGCATGCTCTCGACCGGTTTCCAATACAATGGGCCTGCTGCGGTGCGTTATCCGCGCGGCGGCGGCGTGGGCGCCAAGGTCGGCAACGACCTCGACACCATTGCGCTCGGCACCGGCGAGATCCGCCGCGAAGGCAAGGGCGTCGCGATCCTGGCATTCGGCACCATGGTGGCGCCGAGCGTCGAAGCTGGTGAGGCGCTGGATGCAACGGTGGTCAACATGCGCTTCATCAAGCCGCTCGACGTGGAGCTCGTGCGCAAGTTGGCAGAAACACACGATGCGCTGGTCACGGTCGAGGAAGGCTGCCTGATGGGCGGCGCCGGCGCAGCGGTGGCCGAGCTGCTGGCCGCCGAAGGCATCGTCAAGCCGCTGTTGAATCTGGGCTTGCCGGACCAATTTATCGATCATGGCGACGCCGCGCAGTTGCTGGCCATGTGCGGTCTCGATGCCAAGGGTATCGAGGCGTCCATCCGCCAGCGTTTCGACAAGGGTGAACCACGTCTGGTGGTCAACAACAAGCAATAGCAGTCCGCGCGACATGCCGCAGGGTGGGTCGCCTACTTTACAGGTTTAGTGATGAATACTCGCGACCCCGGCATCAACGCTCTCCCCGACGTGCAAAGCACGCCGGACACCCGCCGCATTTCCATCCAGCGCGTCGGCGTCAAGGGCGTGCGCTATCCGATCACGGTCAAGACCGCAGCCGGCACCCAGCCCTCGGTCGGCACCTGGAACATGTATGTGCATCTGAACGAGCAGGAAAAGGGCACGCATATGTCGCGCTTCATCGCGCTGCTCGAGGATAGCCACGCGCCGTTCGATGTCGCCGTGTTCAGCGACCTGATGCGCCGCATGCTGGCGCTGCTCGAGGCAGACGCCGGCCGTATCGAGGTCAGCTTTCCGTACTTCATCAACAAGACCGCGCCGGTCTCCGGCGTGCAGAGCCTGATGGATTACGAGGTCGGCCTGATCGCCGATCACCGCAACGGCAAGACCGAGATCACGCTGAAGGTGCTGGTGCCGGTCACCAGCCTGTGCCCGTGCTCGAAGAAGATTTCCGCCTACGGCGCGCACAACCAGCGCTCGCACATCACGGTGCAGGCGGTGATGGACGGCGATTTCGTGGTGGACGATTTGATCGCGAAGATCGAAGCGCAGGCATCGTGCGAACTGTGGGGCCTGCTCAAGCGCCCGGACGAGAAATACGTAACTGAACGCGCTTACGAGAATCCGAAGTTCGTCGAAGACCTGGTGCGCGACGTGGCCGTCATGCTTAACAATGAGCCGGCAGTGGTGGCCTATACGCTCGAGGCGGAGAACTTCGAGTCGATTCACAATCACTCGGCGTATGCGTTGATCGAGAAGGACAAGCGGGCGGAGTAAGTTGCGTTTGCCGCTAAGAAGAAAATGCCGCTCGATGAGCGGCATTTTTCATTGATGCAGACGCTTTGCTAAATTCGTATCGTTTTCTCACCGTTATTCCCGCGCAGGCGGGAATCCAGATTGAGGTATCAAAACAAGCCTTCGCTGTTCATGGCATTGGCAGTCGTCAATGGGACGCTTCTGGATTCCCGCCTGCGCGGGAATGACAAAGATAGTTGAAACGTAAGAGACAATATTTGTTTGCTTTGCACAAATTGCTGGCGAGTTAAACGCTTTAGCCCTCACTTGGCATGCTTCCTCGCTCCCGGTCCTTCTCCCACAACACATCCCCACCACCCGCAAACCGGTTCAACACCCGCGCCAGCACAAACAGCAAATCCGACAAGCGATTCATGTACTGCCGCGGCGCATCATTGATCGTTTCCGTCCGGCCCAGCGCGACGATGCTGCGTTCGGCGCGGCGGCATACGGTGCGGCAGACGTGTGCCTGGGCAGCGGCACGCGAGCCGGCGGGGAGGATGAATTCCTTCAGCGGCGGCAGTTCGGCATTGTATTTGGCGAGCAGTTCGTCCAAGCGCAGCACGTGCGCTTCGGCGATCAGCGTGTAGCCCGGAATGCAGAGCTCTCCGCCGAGGTCGAACAGGTCGTGCTGGATCGTCACGAGTTCCTCGCGCAGGGCGTCGGGCAGCGGTTCGCACAGCAGCAGGCCGAGCTGCGAATTAAGTTCATCGACTTCGCCCATGGCGTGGATGCGCAGCGCATCCTTGCCGACGCGGCTGCCGTCGCCGAGGCCGGTGGTGCCCTGGTCGCCGGTGCGGGTGGCGATCTTGGAAAGCCGGTTGCCCATCAAATATCCTCGAAAACGGTGGAAAGGCACGAGCATACGGCAAAAGCGACACTGCGGATGCGAAGCCCTCTCATTTGGACCAAGGATGGGCGCGGAAGGCGGCAGGGAGGGCGGCAAAACGGTAGAATGCTCCATTCCCTACCAGCCGCATTCCAATAACGTACATGGCCATCCGACTTCCACCCGTGCATGCGCTTTCTGCCTTCGAGGCGGCCGCGCGTCACGGTTCGTTTGCCGTCGCTGCGGAAGAGCTGTGCATCACGCCTTCCGCCTTTTCGCACCGCATCCGCCTGCTCGAGGAATTCGTCGGCGAGCGACTGTTCCTGCGCGACGGCCGCAGCGTGAGCCTGACCGAATTCGGTCGCCGTTATCTGGACGTGGTGCGCGATGCCCTGCGCTCGCTGGCGGACTTTCCGTTGCCGCATCGCCACAACCCGGCGCAGCCGCGCATCAAGATCACGGTGCCGCCGACCTTTGCGCGCTACCTGTTCCTGCCGAACATCACCGAGTTCACATCGCAGCATCCGGACGTGACGATCGAAACCTTCCTGTCGGTGCCGCTGTACGACATGAGCCTGTCGGAGACCGACATCGAGGTGCGCTTCGGCGTCGGCAAGTATCCGGACCTGGTGACCGAGAAGCTGTTCGAGGAGCCGGTGTTTCCGGTGGTGAGTCCGGCCTATCTCGCCAGCATCGGCGGCATCGATACGCCGGCCGACATGAAGAAGGCGCAATTGCTGCGTTCGGCGCTCGAGCCGTGGCAGCCGTGGTTCGAGGCCGCCGGACTCGACTGGCCCGAACCGTCGCAGGGTTTGCGCATCGACGACCTCGGCCTGCTGCTGGAAGCGGTACGCCACGGTTACGGCGTGGCGCTCACGCGCCGTCATTTCGCCAGCGAGATGATTGCCAGGGGCGATATCGTGCAATTGTTCGATATCGCACTGGCAACGCCGCAGCATGCCTACTATCTTGTTTATGAACGCGGCGTGCGCGACCGGCCCGAGGTGGATGCCATGCTCAACTGGATGATGGCGCGCTTCAATACGCAGCGCCTGTCCTGAAACGCTGATGCAGCAAGGCATTGCCGGGGATTGAATAATTTTCACCCGGCAATGGCAAAGCTTTCAGTGAAATCCGGCCTCGCGGTCTCGCGATGCCGCGGTCATTTCGTTACACTTCTCCTTTGCTCGCGACAAACGCGAGCCGTTCATTTTCATCATCGGAGATTGTCACGTGGAGGAGACAGCGGTCGCCTATACAGCGGAGCATCAGCGCATGGTCGTCAATGCCCTGCGCGCGGTGTTGCCCGAACGTGCCGTGCTGTTCGACGCGGAGGACACGCGCCCCTACGAATGCGACGGCCTGTCCGCCTTTGCGCAACTACCGATGGTGGTGGTGTTGCCGGACAGCGAGGAGCAGGTAGTCGCGGTCCTGAAGATCTGCAACGCGCTCAAGGTACGCATCGTGCCGCGCGGCGCCGGCACCGGCCTGTCGGGCGGTGCGCTGCCGATCGCCGATGGCGTGGTGCTCTCCACCGCGCGCATGAGCCGCATCGTCAACGTTGATCCCTACGCGCGGACTGCCGTGGTGCAGCCGGGCGTGCGCAATCTCGCCATTTCCGAAGCGGCTGCGCCGCATGGCCTCTACTACGCGCCCGATCCTTCGTCCCAGATCGCCTGCAGCATTGGCGGCAACGTCGCCGAGAATTCGGGCGGCGTGCACTGCCTGAAGTACGGCCTGACCGTGCACAACGTGATGCGCGTGCGCATGGTGACCATCGAGGGCGACGTGGTCGAACTCGGCAGCAACGCGCTCGATGCGCCGGGACTCGATCTGCTGGCGGTGTTCATCGGTTCCGAAGGCATGCTCGGCGTGGTCACGGAAGTCACCGTACGTCTGATTCCCAAGCCGCGCCAGGCGCGCGTGATCCTGGCGTCGTTCGACGATGTGGTCAAGGGCGGCAACGCGGTGGCCGGCGTGATCGCGGCCGGCATCATCCCGGCCGGACTCGAGATGATGGACAAGACCTCGTCGCGCATGGTCGAACCCTTCGTCAAGGCCGGCTACGACACCGATGCCGAAGCGATCCTGCTGTGCGAATCCGACGGTATTCCCGAGGAAGTCGATGAGGAAATTGCGCGCATGACGGCGGTGCTCGAACAGTCGGGCGCGACCGCGATTGCGGTCTCGCGCGACGAGGCTGAACGCCTGCGCTTCTGGTCCGGCCGCAAGAACGCATTTCCGGCGGCGGGCCGCATCTCGCCCGACTATTACTGCATCGACGGCACCATCCCGCGCCGCGCGCTGGCCGATGTGCTGCTCGGCATCCAGAGCATGGAGCAGAAGTACGGACTGCGCTGCGCCAACGTGTTCCATGCCGGCGACGGCAATCTGCATCCGCTGATCCTGTTCGATGCCAACCAGGAAGGCGAATTCCATCGCGCCGAAGCGTTCGGCGCCGAGATTCTCGAGATGTGCGTGGAATTCGGCGGCAGCATCACCGGCGAGCACGGTGTGGGCCTCGAGAAGATCAACCAGATGTGCGTGCAGTTCTCGCGCGAGGAGATGGACGCCTTCCTCGGCGTCAAGGCGGCCTTCGATCCGCCCATGCTGCTCAATCCGACCAAGGCGATTCCGACGCTGCAGCGCTGCGCCGAGTACGGCCGCATGCACGTCAAGCGCGGCGCGCTCAAGTTCGCCGATCTGCCGCGCTTCTGAGGAGAGACATGGAAAAGCAACTCGACCTGTTCCGCGAGCGCATCCTCGACGCTTCCGCCCAAGGGCAGGCGTTGTGCATACGCGGCGGCGGCAGCAAGGACTGGTACGGCCGCGAGCCGGTCGGCGACGTGCTCGACACGCGCGCCTTCAGCGGCATCGTCAGCTACGATCCGACCGAGCTGGTCATCACCGTCTGCAGCGGCACGCCGCTGACCGAAGTCGAAGCGGTGCTCGCGCAGCGCAACCAGACGCTGGCCTTCGAGCCGCCGCATTTCGGCGCGGGTGCCACCGTCGGCGGCATGGTTGCAGCCGGCCTGGCCGGCCCGCGCCGCGCGGCGGTCGGCGCGGTGCGCGACTTCGTGCTCGGCGCCAGCCTCATGAACGGCAGGGGCGAGGTGCTGCACTTCGGTGGCCAGGTCATGAAGAACGTGGCCGGCTACGATGTCTCGCGCATGCTGGCGGGCTCGCTCGGCACGCTGGGGCTGCTGCTCGACGTATCGCTCAAGGTCTTGCCCCGGCCATATGCCGAGACCAGTGTGCGGCTCGCGCTGAACGAGGAGGAGGCGATTCGCCGCCTCAACGAATGGGGCGGCCAGCCCTTGCCGATTTCCGCCAGCGCCTGGTGCGACGGCGTGCTGGCGGTGCGCCTGTCGGGCGCGCAGGCGGCGATCGCGGCCGCGCGCGACTTCATCGGCGGCGACGAGATGCACGACGCCG
>PJUE01000698.1_pt1 | contig 16575 bp, 15 predicted proteins | sample 1512171 | NCBI WGS metagenome assembly PJUE01 (sample SAMN08177674, study PRJNA422409) | Feces metagenome, whole genome shotgun sequencing project. | isolation source: Chicken feces (3) enriched on wood chips: alkali lignin treatment | host: Gallus gallus | place: USA: Madison | collected 2015-01-15
GCACAAGAAAAAAGGCACATCTTGGTTTGACGTGCCTTTAAATTTCGATTCACAATTGGTTAGGTAATTTCTTTCAAGTTTTAAGACTTTGGGGTCTATCATATTTGGTTTGAAATTTCGGTGTATTTAAAGCGGTAAGTATTTACTAACCTTACCATCTTCTATTTTTTCATCTCCCTTACACTACAAACATAGGAATACTTAAAAAACTGACAAAATAACTTTTAAAAATAAAGTGAGTGGTTACTTATAAAATGTGTTTATCGCGATTTAACAAACTTTTAACATTTATTTTTTTTTGTAACAGCTCCTTTTTTTTGCTGCCCTTTTCAGTTCTCACCCAAATCGTATCCCAAAAATGTCTGCAATCTTTGCATTGATATAACCATTTGCAATTGGTATTTTTGTAAAAATTGTATGTGATAGAATTATCAGGAGCTTCAATCAACGCTAAACCGGCCAAAGGCTTTTGATAATAACAGGATCAAAAAGAAATTATACGAATGAAAATCTGGCAAAAAAATATAGATGTCGATTCTTTTGTAGAATCGTTTACGGTGGGCAATGACCGCGTAATGGACCTGCAACTTGCTGCTGCGGATGTTTTGGGTTCATTGGCCCATACACGCATGTTGAATAGCATAAATCTGATGACCGATGAGGATCTAGTGCTTGTACAAAAAGAACTGAAAAATATCTATAAGGAAATTTTAGCCGGTGACTTTCGTATTGAGGACTCGGTAGAAGATGTGCATTCACAGGTCGAAATGCTGCTTACACAGCGTATTGGAGAGGCAGGTAAAAAAATTCATTCCGGCAGATCCCGTAATGACCAGGTTTTGGTCGATCTAAAATTATACTTCCGCTCAGAGATTCAGCATATCATCCGGAATACGGAAGCTCTTTTTAATGAATTGATCCAGCTTAGTGAGCGATATAAGCATATTCTGATTCCTGGATACACGCACTTGCAGATTGCGATGCCTTCATCGTTTGGATTATGGTTTGGTGCTTACGCAGAAAGCCTTGTTGATGATCTGGAGATGATGCGTGCAGCCTGGAAGGTTTGTAATAAGAATCCTTTAGGATCTGCTGCAGGCTATGGATCATCTTTTCCATTAAATAGAACGATGACGACGCAGTTGCTGGGATTTGAAGACCTAAATTACAATGTGGTTTATGCACAGATGGGGAGAGGTAAAACCGAACGTATCTTAGCACAGGGCATGAGTTCCATCGCGGCGACATTGGCCAAATTTGCAATGGACGTATGTCTGTATATTAATCAAAATTTTGGCTTTATCTCCTTTCCGGCACATTTAACGACGGGATCGAGCATCATGCCGCATAAAAAGAATCCCGATGTCTTTGAGTTGATCCGTTCGCGCTGTAATAAGATACAAGCGCTGCCAAATGAAATTGCGTTGATGACGACCAACCTGCCATCTGGTTACCATAGAGATCTTCAATTGTTAAAGGAAAATCTATTCCCGGCTTTTAAATCGCTCAATGAGTGTCTTGAAATGGCAGCTTTCATGTTGGAAAATATTTCTGTTAAAGACAATATCCTGGACGATCCAAAATACGATTATTTATTCTCTGTGGAAGTTGTGAACAATGAGGTACTTAAAGGGGTTCCTTTCCGGGAGGCCTACAGGACTATCGGTATTGATATCGATGAAGGCCGTTTCAAGCCATCAAAAGAGGTAAACCATACCCACGAAGGGAGTATTGGAAATCTATGCAATGATCAGATCCAACGTATGTTCGGAGAGGTCAAAGCAACTTTTGGTTTTGAAAAAGTCGAATCAGCATTGGATGATCTTTTAAAATAAAAAATATGCTGTGGCCCTACAAAGGAAACAGCACATCAACATAAAACGGCCGGTAAGCATGTGCTTATCGGCCGTTTTCTTTTCTTATTTTTTTATCGAGAACTTAAAGTGTGTCTCGGAGTCGAACGATTCGCCCGCTTTTAACAGGGTTGAAGGAAATTCCGCCTGATTGGGCGTATCCGGAAAATGTTGTGTTTCCAGGCAGAATCCGGCGTAAGGCAGATACTTATAACCTCTTTTGCCAAAATCATTTCCCGTCATCCAGTTTGCTGTATAGAGTTGTACACCCGGTTCCGTTGTGAAAACATCCAGCTGAATGCCCGTGTTTTTTGAATAAACTGTTGCACAAGGCTGCGAAATAGGCTGGTTGTTGACATAACAATGGTCATAGCCTTTGGCGGCGATCAATTGTTCGTTATTTGCAGTAATATCTTGAACAATTGGTTTGGGGATGCGAAAGTCGAAGGCGGTGCCCTCAACTGGTACTATTGCATTTGGTATCTGGTTGTCGTCAACAAATAAGACCTCATCTGAGTTGATCTGAAGGATCTGCTGCAATACGTCGCCACTGCCTTCCCCATCCAGATTGAAGTACGTATGATTGGTCAAGTTGATGTGTGTATCGGCATCCGATTGCGCGTGATATTTGATAATGATCTCGTTATTTCTGGTCAGGGTATAAGAAACCATAACTTTTAAGTTTCCTGGAAAGCCCTCTTCACCATCTGGGGAAACATAATAAAATTCGACGTGCGATTGGTAAGTTACCCTTCTGTCCCAAACCTTATCGTGAAAGCCCGAAATACCGCCATGAAGACAATTATTGCCATTGTTTTGCGGAAGCGTATACTGTTTTCCGTTGAGCTCAAATTTGCCATCAGCAATGCGATTGGCAAAACGTCCGGCAGTACAGCCATGGTATTTTTCATCAGAATCCAAATACGCCTGAATGGAATCGAAACCCAGTGCAACATCCACTAAATTTCCCTTGTTATCAGGTACCAAAATGCTGACAATACGTGCACCGTAATCCGTTAAGAGTACTTGCATGCCGCCTTCGTTTTTTAATAAGAGCAAATGCGTGTTTTTGCCTTCGATTGTACCTTCAAAATGTTTTGGAATAAGTGTTTGATATTTCGTCATGATGGATCCCTATTGGTATTTAGGTTAAAGATACAGAATATAACCAGTATAAAAATGACTTTGATAACAGCTGTTTGTAAAATTTGTCATTTTGAAATGCAATCATCGATAATGTTGCAAAAATGACTCCTGAATAGGTGAATAACAGGAGTAATATATAGCGATATACGGACAGTCATTCGGGTCATTTCCGAATCGGTCTTCTATGATTATAATTGTATTTAAAGGCAAATTTATCTAAGTTTGCGCTATGTCTGAAAAAATGAATTGGAAAGATTTGCTCTCTGCAAAGCGCTGGGGTTACGAAGATCGGAGCGTAGATAGTTACCTTGTGGCCCGGTCGGAATTTCAACGGGATTATGATCGTTTGATCTTTTCATCCCCATTTCGGAGATTACAGAATAAGACGCAGGTTTTTCCACTTCCCGGCGCTGTATTCGTGCATAATAGATTAACTCATAGTCTAGAAGTTGCCAGTGTGGGCCGCTCTTTGGGGCGTATGTTTTATGCGCAGTTGAAAGAGGAAAATCCAAACCTGGATAATGATTACCCCTTTTTGCAAGAAGTCGGAAATATTATCTCTGCGGCATGTCTTTCACATGACCTGGGCAACCCTGCCTTTGGCCACTCGGGTGAATCTGCCATATCCACGTATTTCACAGATGGAGATGGACGTAAATACCAAGAGCAGGTAACGGCCGAAGAATGGGCCGATCTGACCCATTTTGAAGGAAATGCAAATGCCCTGCGGATTCTCACGCATGCCTTCCAAGGAAAGGATCCCAAAGGTTTTGCATTGACCTATACTTCCCTGGCTTCGATTGTAAAATACCCCTGTCTGGCAATAGATGGCCACCTTAAGAAGAGCCATCACCGCAAGAAATATGGCTTTTTTACAGAAGAACAAAAGGCGTTTGATAAGATTGCCAATGAATTGGGACTATTAAAAGATCCCGCTAATCCAAAGGGCTATCTGAGACATCCCTTGGTTTATCTCGTGGAGGCTGCAGATGATATCTGTTACAATATTATTGACTTAGAAGATGCTCATCACCTTAAAATATTGTCCTATCAAGAAGTGGAAGAATTACTATTGCCACTATGTGGTAAAGAAAATCTTCGTGACAGACTCGATGGATTGCTGGATACCCCAAGCCGCGTAGCATTGTTACGTGCCAAAGCGATCAATACCTTGATTAAAGGATGTGTTGATGTCTTTGTACGTGAGCAGGACAAGTTTCTGTCAGGAACTTTCGGATCAGCGTTGATGGATGCCCTAGATGAAGAGATTGTTACACAAATGAACAAAATCTCGAAGATTTCCATTGCAAAAATCTATAATGCACCCACGGTTGTACAGATTGAGATTGCTGGCTACCGGGTGATGGATGCCCTATTGAAAGAGTTTGTTCCGGCATACCTGAAGAAGAACAAGAACAACTATGATAAAAAGCTAGTTGCGTTAATTCCTGAACAATTTTATACGGACAAACAAGATTCGTATTCAAAAATTCGTTGTGTATTGGATTTTGTTTCAGGTATGACTGATGTTTATGCGATAGAGTTGTATCGTAAAATCAAGGGAATAACGATACCATCAATAGAATAGGGACGTTTAAGGTAAAGGGTTAAAACATCAATATTAAATTGAGACTAACTGTAATATCCTCGGGTATTATAGCTGGTTTCGGATCGAAAATCTAACATCTCATATCTAACATGAAGGTTGTAATTGCTGAAAAGCCCTCCGTGGCGCGTGATCTGGCTCGAGTGATGGGGGCGAAGGAAGTCAAAGACGGTTATATCGCCGGCAATGGCTATGCTTTTACGTATGCTTTTGGTCATTTAGTTCAACTCTGTACGCCACAGGCTTACGGATACAATTCGTGGACAATCTCGAACTTGCCGATCATTCCACCAACATTTAAGCTGGAGTCGAAGAAGGTGAAGCGTGATGGCAAGCAGATGGATGATACTGGAGCAGTGAAACAACTCAACACCATAAAATCCCTTTTAGAACAGGCCGAAGAAATTATTGTGGCGACCGATGCTGGACGGGAAGGGGAATTGATCTTTCGTAATATATACTATTTTTTGGGTTCTAAAGTCCCTTTTAAACGCCTTTGGATATCGAGCCAAACAGATAAGGCCATTAAAGAAGGATTTGCCAATTTGAAAGCAGGTACCGAATACGATAGCCTATATATGTCTGCTCGCTCACGTTCGGAATCAGACTGGCTCATCGGTATTAATGCGACGCAGGCCATCACCTTGGCGGCGGGAAATAAAGGATTACTTTCTTTGGGCCGTGTACAGACACCAACTTTGGCCATGATTTGTTCGCGCTACCTGGAAAACAAAGATTTTAAACCCCAGGCATTTTATAAAATCCAGGCCGGGTTTGAAAAAGACAATATCAGTTTTAAGGCAACCTCCAATAAGATCGATAAAAAGGATGTTGCCGAGCAAACCATTGCGCGATTGACCGTTGGTTCCAATGCCCGTGTGGCAAAGGTGGAAGCCAAAGAAACAAAAGAGCAGCCCCCCTTGCTATTTGATTTGACATCGCTGCAACAGGATGCAAATAAAAAATATGGTTATTCGGCAGATCAGACACTGAGTATTGCACAAACACTTTACGAAAAGAAGGTCATTACTTATCCGCGTACGGGTTCCCGTTACATCGGTGAGGATGTTTTTGAAGAAATTGGCGCACTTTTTCAACATTTAGCAGATACCGCGGATGAATCCATTGCATCGATTGCAAAAAATCTGATCGGCGCAAAATTGAACAAACGTTCTGTCGATGACAAAAAGGTAACAGATCACCACGCCTTGTTGGTGACGGATGAAAAGCCGGGGCCCATGCTCAAAGAGCAACAGAACGTTTACAATATGATTGCCAAGCGTATGGTGGAAAGTTTCTCGGAAGTTTGTATAAAAGATATTACCACCGTGACAATTGATGCGCAGGGAGTTGAACTTATCGCCAAAGGTACTGTGATCAAGCAATACGGCTGGCGTCTTTCCGCGGAGCAGATCGAAGCGCCTGATGAAGATAAGAACAATGACGATCAGGATAATGAAAATGCGCAATTACCGAGGCTATTAGCCGAGGAATTATTGCAGGTTCTGACCCTCGAGCTTGCCGAACGTTTTACAAAAGCAAGACCTATCCATACGGAAGCTTCTTTACTAAAGGCCATGGAAACTTCTGGAAAGGAAATTGAAGATGATGAGATGCGTCAGGCCATGAAGGACTGTGGACTTGGTACACCTGCTACGCGTGCTGCAACCATCGAAACACTTTTTCAACGTGATTATATTAAGCGCGACAAGAAAAAGCTGATTCCAACGGAAAAGGGGCTTGCGGTATACAATCTTGTAAAAGATCGTTCCATTGCCAAAGTAACCTTGACCGGTAAATGGGAGCAGAAGCTGGAGGAAATGCGGGCCAATAAGGTGTCCTATGATGTGTTTATGAAACATATTAAGGACTATACGGCCAAAATCACAAAAGAATTGTTGACGCTGCGGATTTCTCTTGCGCAAGAGGAAGTTAAACCTCAACAAAAAGGAAAGATAAAATGTCCGAAATGTGAGAAGGGATTGATTTTGCTCTACGATAAAGTGGCCCAGTGCGACCATTATGCCCGTGGATGTGATTTTAAGATCTGGCGGACATTAAATGGTATCTTTCTGGACGAAAAAGAGATGAAGAACCTGTTGGAGAAAGGAAAAACCTCCGAGTTTAAAGGCGTAAAAAATAACGAGGGCGCCATTGTCACTGCGCCGCTTGTATTTGAAAATTTCAAGGTTAACGTGGGATAAACGGTTTACCCCACGTATTTATCTTTTCGGTTTTTATCCCCGCTGCAGAATATCCTGCAAAGCAGTTGAAATTGTTGGAAACTGGAAGGTAAATCCACTGTTCTCCAACCTTTCAGGTAATACCCAACGGCTTTTTAAAAGCAGCTCTGTCTCCGTGCCAATTAAAGCCGCACCTATTTCCAGTAGCCATTTTGGAGATGGTAGGCCAATTTTGCGGTTCATTACCTGTCTAAAAGTTGCCATAAAAGTCTTATTCATAACTGGGTTGGGTGCCGCACAATTGACGACACCATACAAATTCTCATGGCCTTTTAAGAACAAAATAAGCTGAAATAGATCTTCAATATGAATCCAGCTAAAATATTGCCGGCCATTTCCCTGTATTCCCCCTAGTCCGGCACGTACAAGATTTTTAAAAGGAAGGATAACCCCTCCATCCGCGCCCAAAACTATCGCCATCCGAAGTGCCACCTGTCTTGTCTTTTCCGATTTGAAGTCGAAGAAAGTCTTTTCCCATAATGTTGCAACATCAACGGAAAAACCTGTTCCGATCTCCCCCGAACTTTCTGTCATTGGACGATCTTCGGCGTGACGATAGATGGTGGCAGTACTCGCGTTTAGCCATAGCTTTGGTGGATTGGTACAGCCTGCTATGAGCTCCCCGAGAAGCGTAGTCGTTGCTGTTCGTGAAGAAAATATTTCGGCCTTATTTTTTTCGTTATACCGACAGTTGACAGATTTTCCGGCTAGATTGATTAGCATCGCTGCATTTTCCAGTGAATCGGAAATAGCGGATCGATCGGTCCAAAGGATATTGCCCGGCCGACGGCCAATGGTGATTACCTGATAGCCTAATGTACGAAATCTCTCGGAAAGATATTGTCCAACAAAACCTGTTCCTCCAGCGATGACTATTTTATTCATGGCAAGTGTATTTACAGTCTGTTTTAATTATGCATTGAAGGTTGTATCCATGTTTCTTCGTTGTTTTGCAATCCGTTTGCCTCTAAAGAAGAGAAACATATTAAGAAAGAGCATTACACCAAGATATATGCTAAATCCACCGATTTTATAACTCAGACGCTCAATGAGTTCCTGAATGCTCGGCTTGTACAGGCTGATTTCAAGTATATAGAGTGCAAATCCCAAATTCATGAGGTAGAATCCGATGCGAAATAAATTATTCGTCGCATGGGCTACCTCCGGCCTACCGGCAAAGATATCATTCATGTAAACAATGCTATTTTTAAAAAGCACGTAGGCAACATAATAGGTTAATCCTATTGCAATGGGTAAGTAGATAAAGTACCCGATAACTGTTAAATTTCCCATGATATTAATGTTTAATGGTTAATGAATTCTTTCTTTTTGCGGAAAAGTAAATGCTGAGCATATTGAAGTAATGTAACCCAACAAGGACAAAAAGTAATCGTCCTGTTTTAAAGGCAATGCTGCTGATCATTTCATCAAATGATTCAATTTGTCGCCAATAACTAAATTGCAGAATTGCATATCCGATGTTGAGTAGGTAATATCCCAGCAGCAATAAATTATTTGTCGTATCGGCCAAGTTGACCTCCTGGCGGAAAATTGATCGGATGAAAATCCGACCATTTTTGTGGAATAACCGACCCACCCAAAGAATAATATAACAGGTGAGCAGGCCGTAGATTGCGTACGCTAGGATATTGAAGTTCATGACGCTACATCATTAGTTTGATCAATTTGATTAATAAATCTCCGCCGCTTGTATTGAAAATCTTGTTGGCAATTGTTTCGAGTTGATCCGTCAGATTTTGGATGTCCTTTACCGTTTTATGGAACTCTTTGCCTTCTGCTGTCTGGTCCTTTTCGGTATTCCGGCTTATATCCTTTAGAATATCCATAACGGGGTCAAGCTCTTTCTGCTTACGCATCACCGCAATTTTCATCGCCCATTTTAAGACCTCTTTCTCTGCGACGAAATATTCCTTTCGATCACCAGCAATATGTTTTTTGTAGACAATACCATAATCGATCAGTTGCCGGATACTCATATTGGCATTCCCGCGGGAAATCACCAACTTTTCCATAATCTCATCTGTAGACATGGGATTGCTTGCGGAAAGGAGTAGGGCATGAACCTGAGCAACAGATTTGTTGATCCCCCATTCAGAACCTAATGCGCCCCAGGTGTCTATGAACTGTTGTTTTGCTTCTTGTAATTCCATCGTGCTTTTATTTTGCCAATACCTCAATTTGTTTTTATCGATCGGCTTTCCCATTCTTTTTGTGATTGCCTATATCAAAGGTATTTAAAGTTTTTGAATTTTCAATAATTTCTGAAAATAAAATAAGTTTAAGGATGCAAGTCACCATATCGTAATAAGAATTTGCTTTTCTTGCGGACTTTTCGATTTGTTTTAACTTTGCCTGCATTATGGCGACAACTTTGTATAATCCATTCAAACAATTTCAGTTTGATTCAGATATTTGTTTTTTAACAGGGAATAAGCTTCAGTCGGAAGAAGAATCCATTCAGGTGTTTCCTGTATGGATGATGAAATCTTTTCAATTGGAAGATAAACCTTTTAAAATGCTGGATGAGAATCTGGTTACTTACAAATCGTTGAAACTACCGTGTTCCATGGCTGCTGCTGAAGCTATTGAGCAAATGGAGCGTGCGGTAGAACAGTCGTTTGAACAAGGCTATGAAGCCGTCAAACAGTTGGATCCATTACTATTGTTTCAATGGATGACAAAAATCATCTATGGGGTGGTTTTTAATGAAATTCTTGCGGGAATTCAGCAGCAAAAAGCTTCTGGTGAAGATATGAATTTTTCTCAGGCACTCGCGCAGCGTTTTACGAATCTACATGCAATGTTACAGTCTCTGGTTGTACCGATGGAGTTTGAAAATACATTCCCATTTTCATTGGTTGTTGTACCTGTTGAGAATGCACCTGATACATTTATGTATCGTGATGAAATCAATACCTTGATCTTCTCGATCCGTATGAAGAACTTTGCTGTAGTTGCCTGTCTTCAAGATAATGCGACAAACAATATTTATCACGAGGATATTCTCAAAGTCATTGCGGGCAAAACATTACACCCGATCCAGTTTGAAGAATTGTGTGCCCGCTATTTTTATTCAGCCTACTTATTTAACCGTCTGCCAGATTATACCTATCTAAACACCCCGCAAAAAGTCTATGTTGAACCTATGCCATTAGCAGATATGTCGATGAAACCTATCTTTGATCATTGGCAAAATAAGACTTATGGCCAAGTTTTGGAAAATTTTTGGAAACCTTGGGGATTGACTTTATTCGAGATTATTAAAAATCCAGAGCATCCGATCAGTTTTCTTGTTGATGAAAAAGGGGCGTTTATTGCAGAGGTTGCTATGCCGCTCAATTAGTCCGGAGGATTTAAAGCAATAAATTATCTTATACAAGCGTTAAATGGTACGATTATGGATAGGATAGGTTATGTATTTAACGGGATTTAAGACTTTTTTTTCAATTCTATTTTTTATGGTATTGTGTACTTCCGCAGGTGCACAAGTGATTGCTAAACGGGATATTCCTGCAGACAGTATTGCACAGCACGTTGATGATTTTCCCTATTTTAAGGGCGGGGTGGTGGCCTGGTCCAGATTTTTGCAAAATAACCTGGATTTGTCGGGAACAATCAGGGCAATGGACAGTGTGGCCTATGCAAAATATGGATCTCGGCAGACGGCAATGCTGAAATTTATTGTTTGTGAAGACGGGGAGATCTGTAATATTGAAATCGAGAATCCCGATAAGGTGAGTCCCGAGTTTGCAAAGGCTGTGTTGTCTGCCATGCGCAGATCGCCGCAATGGATGCCGGGACAGGTCAAAGGAAAACCAGTTAAAACAAGATTTAGACAGCCTGTAGTAGCTGTAATTGAATAAATTTGAATAGAAAATAATCGCTAACGTTTTCACCTTTTATAAGATAATATGTCATTTTGGGATAAAGTCAAAAAAATTATGAGCGGCGAAGAGGAAGAATCTCCGTCCGAAAAAAAAGATACAGAAATTACTGCCGGAGGGTCTACGGTCTACCGTTATGAAGATCAATCTGATGATAAGGATCCAAAAAGCCTATTTCCGGAGGTACAATGTGTCTATCTGGATGAAATCGAGGAGCATTTGACCAAATATATTGCCGAACCCGATATGGTGTTCCATGAGATTATCTCCGAACTTGTTCATATTGATGTGCATTGGATTAAACCAAGTGCAAACTATCCATTCCATATATTGGTTACTTCAGGCATGAGTGATTTGGCCATGCATGTTCCAGATGAAGTTGAAAACAAAGAGACTTATGAGCGGGCGGAGCTGATGGTCGTGTTGCCCGCAGATTGGAAGATCGGAGAAGAGGAATTTCAGGATGACAACAATTATTGGCCGGTCTACTTTTTGAAAAGATTAGCGCGGTTTCCACATGAGTACAAAACTTGGTTGGGATATGGGCATACCATTCCCAATGGGATGGAAGCCGAGGATATTGCAAATACAGGTTTCGGTTGTATGTTGCTGCTTCCACCTATGCTAAGTTTTGATGAGGAATTTTTGGAGTTAAAAACCAAAGATGGTAATCTGATCAATTTTTATGCAATGATCCCTGTATATAAAGAAGAGATGGATTACAAACTTGAAGAGGGTACAGATGCACTCTTAGACCTGTTTGATGAGTATGGAATTTCAGAACTGGTCGATATTGACCGCCCCAATGTATGTAGAGATAGATAGTTTATAAAAAAAATAAGCAATGCTTTAGGCTACATTGAAGCTTTTTAGCATTGCTTATTTTTTAGGAAATACTCTTTTCTATAATTGCTATCGTTTTATCGATATCCTCATAACTCACATTAAGGTGCGGTCTAAAACGGATACTTTTCTCTCCACAGCCTAACATAATCAGTTTATTTGCATAGGCATTTTTGATAAATTCATTGCGTGCAGCTTCCGATGCGAAATCCAATGCAACGAATAAACCCTCACCTCGTAAATTGGACAGCTGCGGTTTTTTCGCTAGCAGTTCCTGGAGCTTATCTTGTAGATAGCGCCCTTTTTCTGCTGCATTTTGAACGAGATTTTCCTGTTCTATGACTTCAAGAATTAATTTAAAGCGGAGCATATCCATAAAATCGCCACCAAATGTTGAATTGATACGACTGGATTCTTTAAAGACATGATGTTCCACCTGATCAAATTTTTCCTTACTCGCCAGTATACCACATACCTGGGCTTTTTTGCCGAAGGCAATGATATCGGGAATTACGTTGTAATGTTGGTAAGCCCACATTTTCCCCGTAATACCCAATCCGGTCTGTACTTCGTCAAAAATCAATAGGATCTGATTTTCATCACAGATTTGACGAAGCTGTACGAAAAATTCCTTTCGAAAATGGTTGTCGCCACCTTCACCCTGTATCGGTTCAATAATGATACAGGCAATATCGTTGGGGTTGGCAGCAAGGGCTTGGTGTATTTCAGAGACAGCCTTTTCCTCCAAAGTAATAGTCTGCTCAATATGTTCGCTTGTTAAGGGGTAGCTCAACTTCGGATTGGTAATGCGTGGCCAGTTGAACTTTGGAAAATAAAGGTATTTTCTGGGGTCTTGTGTATTTGTTAAGGACAGGGTATAACCGGATCTGCCATGAAAAGCCTGTTTAAAGTGAATGACCTGGCTGGCTTCCTTTTGTATTCCCTGTGCAAAATTAAGCCTTGTTTTCCAGTCGAAGGCAGCTTTTAAAGCATTTTCCACGGCGAGTGTTCCGCCTGATATGAAAAAGGCATAGGAGAGTTCTTTCGGTATGGCTACGCGGTCAAAAGTGTCGACAAAATCAGCAAACTCTTTTGGGTAAATATCAGACATGGCTGGCTTATTGACGGCCATTTTGCCTAAGAAGTCACGTTGTTTTACCAAATGTGGATGATTGTAACCCACGGCCATGGAAGCAAACATACTGAACATATCGAGGTATTCATCCCCATTTTCATCCACGACATAAGAGCCATGGGATTTTTCCATATCCATAACCAAAGGAAATCCATCGGCCAATATATGTTTGCTTAATCTTTCATGTACGTTGCTCATAATTTTGTGTGTAAATGGTTTATAAATCAAATTTGATACCTTGTGCCAACGGTAGGTCAGTCGTATAATTGATGGTATTTGTCTGACGGCGCATATAGGCTTTCCAGGCATCTGACCCAGATTCCCGACCTCCGCCAGTCTCCTTTTCGCCTCCAAAAGCACCTCCGATTTCGGCTCCTGATGTGCCGATATTGACGTTGGCGATACCGCAATCAGAGCCAGCAGCACTCAGAAATAGCTCGGCTTCCCGTAGGTTGTTCGTCATAACGGCAGAAGACAATCCCTGTGCGACGCTGTTTTGTAAGTCTATGGCCGCACTGATATCTCCCTTGTATTTGATTAAGTAAAGAATAGGGGCAAAGGTCTCATGCTGTACGATTTCATAATGATTTTCGACTTCGGCAATGACAGGCTGCACATAACAGCCACTTTCATAGCCTTTGCCTTCAAGTACCTTTCCCTTGATCAGCATTTTTCCCCCTTGTGTTTTAATTTTGTCCAGTGCGTTTAAGTATGATTTTACGGCGGCTTTGTCGATCAATGGTCCTACATGATTTTTCGTGTCCAAAGGGTCACCAATTTTTAACTGACCATAAGCTTTGGTCAGTTGTTTTTTGACATTGTCATAAATGTGCTCATGGATAATAAGTCTTCGGGTACTTGTACAGCGTTGTCCGGCTGTACCCACGGCACCAAATACAGCGCCGATGATGGTCATTTTTAAGTCTGCGTCTGGAGTAACGATGATTGCATTGTTTCCACCGAGTTCCAAAAGTGTTTTACCGAGGCGTTGTGCTACGGTGACGGCGACTTCTTTTCCCATGCGCGTGGATCCTGTTGCAGAAATTAAAGCGATGCAGTTGTCTGCCGAAAGCCACTCGCCAACTTCTCTGTCGCCCATAATGAGGTTGGATATTCCCTCGGGCAGCCCGTTGTTGTGTAGGATTTCTGCAAGTAATTTTTGGCAAGCTATGGCACACAGCGGTGTTTTTTCGCTGGGTTTCCAGACGACAGTATTGCCGCAGACCAGGGCGAGGGCGGTGTTCCATGCCCATACCGCCACCGGAAAGTTAAATGCTGTAATAATACCTACAACGCCCAAAGGGTGATATTGGTCGTACATGCGGTGCCCGGGGCGTTCCGAGTGGATGGTGTTACCATACAGTTGGCGGGATAGGCCTAACGCAAAGTCGCAGATATCGATCATCTCTTGCACTTCCCCCATGCCTTCTTGGTAAGATTTACCCATTTCATAGGAAACTAATTTTCCGAGAATGGGTTTGAGTTCACGGAGCTTGTCTCCCAATTGACGAACGATGTCGCCTCTTTTCGGGGCAGGTAGTAGGCGCCATTGTAAAAAAGCATCTCCTGCCTGCTTAATGACCGCTTCATAGTCCTTACGATTGCTGCCTTTTATTTTTGCGATGGGTTTTCCATCGACAGGTGAAATGGATTCGAATTCTTTACCTTCGGAAAACCATTGCTGTCCAGTTGATGATCCTAAATTCAGGGAAGATATTCCAAGTGTTTTAAGCGCTGATTGTATCATAATGGTTTATTTTATTCGTTGAATAGTTTAAATATATGAAATAAATTTTTTGTTGACAAGTTTGTTCTGAATATTGTTCAGTGAAAAATAATCATTATCTTAGATAAGCTAATGTAGACTATATCATGATCAAACAGATTAATATCGATTATTACCAGGTGGACGATTTATTGTCCGAAGAACATAAACTGATACGGCAGTCTGTCCGTGATTTTGTGAAAACAGAGATCAAGCCTTTCATTGAAGATGCGGCACAGGAACACCGTGCTATTGAGGGGTTGATGCCTAAATTAGGTGCAATTGGAGCTTTGGGGCCTTATATTCCTGCTGAATATGGCGGGGCGGGATTGGATCAGATTTCTTATGGCTTGATTATGCAGGAACTGGAAGCCGGTGACTCGGCAATTCGTTCGGCGGCATCGGTGCAGTCCTCTTTGGTGATGTTTCCGATTTATACCTATGGCAGCGAGGAGCAGCGTCGTAAATATTTACCGGGGTTGGCATCCGGCGAGTTGGTCGGTTCTTTTGGGCTTACTGAGCCTAATCATGGATCTGATCCGGGTGGAATGGAAACGAAATTGACGGCAAAAGGAGATGGTTTTTTATTAAATGGGGCAAAGATGTGGATTACAAATTCGCCTGTCTGTGATATTGCCGTCGTTTGGGCACGAGATGAGTCCGGAAAAGTACGGGGAGTAATTGTTGAGCGTGGAATGGCTGGTTTTGAAACTCCCGAGACCTTGCATAAGTGGTCGTTGCGCGCTTCCAAAACAGGGGAATTGGTTTTTCATGATGTTTATATCCCTGCGGAAAATGTGCTTCCTGCTGTAAATTCAATGCGTGGGCCGCTTTCCTGTTTGAATTCGGCCCGCTATGGAATTTCATGGGGGGTGATCGGAGCAGCAATAGACTGTTATGAAACTGCTGTTCATTATGCGTTGGAGCGACATCAGTTTGATAAACCAATTGCTGGTTTTCAATTGCAGCAAAAGAAGCTAGCGGAATTTCTGACAGAAATTACCAAGGCGCAGTTGTTGTCGTGGCGTTTAGGGCAGCTCAAAAATGAGGGACGAGCGACGCCACAGCAAATCTCCATGGCAAAACGGAACAATGTGAATATGGCGCTACAGATAGCGCGTGAATCTAGGCAGATCCTTGGCGGAATGGGGATTGTTGGTGACTTTCCAATAATGCGGCATATGATGAACCTAGAGTCTGTAGTTACCTATGAAGGGACACATGATATTCATTTATTAATCACAGGACAGGATATTACGGGGCTGAACGCTTTTTCTTGATCATTTTCGTTGCTCCCACAGTTTCCACGGGGATTAGCTATACGATGCTTTAGTGAATTTTTATTCACTAAAGCATCGTATAGTTTGTGTAGGCTTTGCTATTGCCAAAATAAACCTTCGGTTTGTATGGCCTTATTTATTCTTAATCTCATGCTTTCGCGCTATAATGAGCAATCTTCAAAACGGATAACAGGCTAACGTTTTCATAAAAAATGCCTATATCATGGCGATTCTGGTTGGATGCAGGGACACTTATAGGGGTATTTACGTAGTGTTATGTTTATTCTTTCTTACTTAGTTCTTCTTTAAGCTACATTTTAATTGGCATTTAGTTAGGGTTTGTTTAGCTACAACCTAAGCTATACCTAAACAAACCCTAAGTAAACCCTAAGTAAACCCTAAGTAAACCCTAAGTAAACCATGAGTAAAAACTATACCAAAATGAGAATTGATCGAGGTCTACTTTAGGCCAGTTTTGCCATCCTCTATTCCGCTGCGGTTGCAGTTCGCGGTCACCTCCTATCTCTATATGTATATCGATGGTATTAACCGTTGCGGATCTCTGTTGTTACCCCGCTTAGGCTCAAATTGTATCCTGATTTACTATTAACACCACTATAGCACCGTTTTAACAGGGGGTTAATAGGGGTTGTACCCCTGCTAACCCCCTGTTAACCCCCTGTTATCCCCCTGTAATACCCCTGCTAATTATTAACAAAAATTGAACGAAATGGATAATAGATCCAGTGCGAAGCCTGCCTCCATAAGCTATAGGATGACCCAGATCCCGCTATGTGGC
>PJUE01000700.1_pt1 | contig 16413 bp, 17 predicted proteins | sample 1512171 | NCBI WGS metagenome assembly PJUE01 (sample SAMN08177674, study PRJNA422409) | Feces metagenome, whole genome shotgun sequencing project. | isolation source: Chicken feces (3) enriched on wood chips: alkali lignin treatment | host: Gallus gallus | place: USA: Madison | collected 2015-01-15
CAACATGTCTGAACAACAAGCACAGGGCGCTGACGCGGTCGTCGATCTTAACAATGAACTGAAAACCCGCCGCGAGAAGCTGGCTGCACTGCGCGAGCAGGGCGTGCCGTTCCCGAACGATTTCCGTCGCGATCGTACCTCAGACCAACTGCACGCTGACTTCGACGCTAAAGAGAACGAAGAGCTGGAAGCGCTGAACATCGAAGTGGCCGTTGCAGGCCGCATGATGACCCGTCGTATCATGGGTAAAGCCTCCTTTATCACGCTGCAGGACGTGGGTGGCCGCATCCAGCTGTACGTTTCCCGCGACGATCTGCCGGAAGGGATCTACAACGAGCAGTTCAAGAAATGGGACCTGGGCGATATCCTCGGCGCTAAAGGCAAGCTGTTCAAAACCAAGACCGGCGAGCTGTCCATTCACTGCACCGAGCTGCGTCTGCTGACAAAAGCCCTGCGCCCGCTGCCGGACAAGTTCCACGGCCTGCAGGATCAAGAAGCGCGCTACCGTCAGCGCTACCTGGATCTCATCTCTAACGATGAATCCCGCAACACCTTCAAAATTCGCTCCCAGATTATGGCTGGCATTCGTCAGTTCATGGTAGCCCGCGACTTTATGGAAGTGGAAACCCCAATGATGCAGGTGATCCCGGGCGGTGCGTCCGCGCGTCCATTCATCACCCATCACAACGCCCTGGACCTCGACATGTACCTGCGTATCGCGCCGGAACTGTACCTGAAGCGTCTGGTGGTTGGTGGTTTCGATCGCGTATTCGAAATCAACCGTAACTTCCGTAACGAAGGCATCTCCGTGCGCCATAACCCAGAGTTCACCATGATGGAACTCTATATGGCGTATGCAGATTACAAAGATCTGATCGAGCTGACCGAATCTCTGTTCCGTACTCTGGCGCAGAACATTCTGGGAACCACTGAAGTGCCTTACGGTGAAGAGGTCTTCGATTTCGGCAAGCCGTTCGTTAAGCTGACCATGCGCGAAGCGATCAAGAAGTACCGTCCGGAAACCGAGATGGCCGATCTGGATAACTTCGATTCTGCGAAAGCGATCGCCGAAAGCATCGGTATCAAGGTTGAGAAGAGCTGGGGTCTGGGCCGTATCGTGACCGAGATCTTCGAAGAAGTGGCCGAAGCGCACCTGATTCAGCCGACCTTCATCACCGAGTACCCGGCAGAGGTTTCTCCGCTGGCGCGTCGTAATGACGAGAACCCGGAGATCACCGACCGCTTTGAATTCTTCATCGGTGGCCGCGAAATCGGCAACGGCTTTAGCGAGCTGAACGATGCAGAAGATCAGGCGCAGCGCTTCCAGGACCAAGTTGATGCGAAAGCCGCAGGCGACGACGAAGCGATGTTCTTCGACGAAGACTACGTGACCGCGCTGGAGCACGGCCTGCCGCCAACAGCGGGCCTGGGTATTGGTATCGACCGTATGGTTATGCTGTTCACCAACAGCCACACCATCCGCGACGTGATCCTGTTCCCGGCGATGCGTCCGGTGAAGTAAGCGTTAAGATGTAAAAAAAGCCCCGAAAGGGGCTTTTTTATTGCGCCGCGAAGGCTCTGAGTGCTTCGCGAGCCGTACTCGCTTCCATGACCATCCACGGGCTAAAGGCCCAGGGCGTGGCATCCAGCGCGCGGAATAATGCCTCCAGCTCAACCCACTGATAGTCCATCACTTCATCATCATTTATTGTTATTTCATTCGTAATGCGAGCGGCAAATACCGGGCAAATTTCGTTTTCAACAATCCCGGAAGGGTCGATTTTACGGTAGCGAAACTCAGGCGCAACGGGGGTGATATTGGCAATTTCGGCACCCACTTCGAAACGGCAGCGGCGGATTATTGCCTGTTCTGTCTCTTCGCCAGACTGCGGATGGCCGCAGACCGAGTTCGTCCAGACGCCGGGCCAGGCTTTTTTGCTCAGTGCGCGTCGGGTAATCAGGCATTCATCATTGGCGTTAAAGAGCCAGGAGGAGAATGCCAGGTGCAGTGGGGTATAAGAGGTGTGTGCGGCATATTTTTCCTGAGTGCCAATCACCATTCCCTGGTCGTTTACCAAAATAACGTGTTCTTGAATACTCATTCGTGCTCCAGTACCAAACATGCCAGATGGTTCAGCACCATCAGCGGCATTATTATACTGCATTCATATACGAACGGTTTGTCGCCCAGAGCGGAAAAGGGCTGACCCATATCAGTCGGGGCTGCTATCATAGCGCGGCCATTCACGTTGACCGAGGAACTGTTTTGTTTGCAGGAAGCCCGATGAAAAAACCCGTTTCTGCTCTGTTTTGCCTGATCCTGGCCCTGTTGCTGGCGGGATGCGCGGGCAATCAGGCATCGGATTCTGGTCCTGTGTATACCGTTAAACGCGGCGATACGCTGTACCGCATCTCGCGTGCGACCGGCACCAGCGTGAAGGATCTGGCGCGTCTGAATAATATTTCGCCACCTTACACCATTGAAGTGGGACAAAAGCTGAAGGTAAACGGCAGCAGCGCCACGGCCAAAAAATCCTCTTCAAAGAGTAAAGGTAAAACCGCCGCGGTCACGCCTTCTTACGCCGTACCTAAGTCCTCCTGGCCGCCCGTCGGGCAGCGCTGCTGGGTCTGGCCTGCCAGCGGAAAAGTGGTGATACCGTACTCCACCGCAGAAGGGGGAAACAAAGGGATTGATATCGCCGGTACCCGCGGGTCGCCTGTGTATGCTTCTGATGCGGGCAAGGTGGTCTATGTCGGCAACCAGCTGCGCGGTTATGGCAACCTGATCATGATTAAGCATGGCGAGGACTACATCACCGCCTATGCCCATAACGACACTCTGCTGGTGAATAACGGACAAAACGTGAAGGCCGGGCAGAAGATCGCCACCATGGGCAGCACCGGCTCCAATACCGTGGCGCTGCATTTCCAGATCCGTTATAAGGCGACGGCGATCGATCCGGTACGCTATTTACCGGCGCCGGGCGGCAAACCGAAGTGCTAAGTGGTTATTAAATCGCCGGTTAGCGTACGGGAGTCTTGTCAGAAGAGGCGTAAGGTCTATAATGCTTTACGCACCTCAAAGCGGGCGTAGTTCAATGGTAGAACGAGAGCTTCCCAAGCTCTATACGAGGGTTCGATTCCCTTCGCCCGCTCCATAATTCCTTTGCCTGTTCCCTTACTCCCTGCAAACCTACGCCAGTAAGATCTGAATCAGCATCTGTACAAAATAGAGCGCACAAGCGATCTGTATTACCCGAAACCCCCATCTGACATAGCGCCATGCGTTGCGTTCCCTGGCATCAGCGTGTGCAATGGCTGGGTCAGCAGACCGTTTTTTTCGCTTTGTTTTGATTACGTCCCATGCCCAAAAGGCAAGCAATATAACAACTAATCCTTTCAAATAGAGGGGGTTATCCATCGTCATTCAGGCGCTCCGGGCAGTCTGCTGATAAAGAAAACAGACTACCCTAAAGACAATACAATAAACATGGTTATCAGCGGTTTATCGCATTACGCCCAAAAAACCATGGATCCCCATATAAATCCCCACCAGCCCAATCAGCACGCTGGAGAAGTAGGGGGCTCTCCTGACCATCGTATTAAACCCGCTCCAGCGTTTTGCCACCTGACGTACGCTCACCGCGGCCCCTACGCCAACGGTCACCAGGGTAAGCGCCAGCCCCATGCTGAAACTGACCACCAGCGTTGCGCCCAGGGTTAAGGCTTTCAGCTGGATACAGATAAGCAGTACGGTGATGGCGGCCGGGCAGGGGATCAGACCTCCGGTGAGGCCGAACAGCAGGATCTGCCCGTTAGTCACCTCTCTGCCGGCGAAGCGGCGCTGAATATCATGGGCATGAGCGCGCTCGTGGGCATCCTGATACGCCTTCGAATTGACCTCCAGCCCTTCCAGCTCGGCACGATCGTGTTCGTGTTCGTGTTCGTGATGATGATCATGGTGGTCATGGTCATGGTCATGGTGGTGATCATGGTGGTGGTGGTCAGCATGCCCCTGCGTCTCCTCCAGCCAGCTCTTCTCCCCTTGCCATGTGCGCCAGAACATCCACACCGCGGTGCTCAGAATAACGATCGCAGAGATCACCTGTAGCCAGGGCTCAGCCGATTCCGCGGTGAACCTGTTGCTGAGGTACATCCCGCCAAAGGCAATCAGCCAGACGATGGCGGTATGGGAAATCGTCGCGGCCAGCCCAAGCATCACGGCCTGCCGCACCGTGCCTTTAATGGCGATGATAAAAGCCGCCATCATGGTTTTGGAATGGCCGGGCTCCAGGCCGTGTAAAGCACCTAATAAGATGGCGCTGGGAATAAAAAACCAGGCATTACCTTGCTGAAGAAGAGCGGTAAATTCGTTCATGAGAAGCGTTGTTTGTGAGTTGTTGGTGCCCGGATTCTACTCCCCCCCAGTACAGTATACTACCCCCCAGTAGATCGTCGATGTTACAATCAGCGTTGATTTTTCGGTTAACGAGGTGCCACGTGTCGCATACCATCCGTGATAAACAGAAGCTTAAAGCCCGTACCAATAAAATTCAGGGTCAGGTCGCGGCGCTGAAAAAGATGCTGGACGAGCCGCACGAGTGTGCTGCGGTGCTGCAGCAGATCGCGGCGATCCGCGGGGCGGTAAACGGCTTAATGCGGGAAGTGATTAAGGGCCATCTCACTGAGCATATCGTTCATGAAGGCGATGAAGTGAAGCGAGAAGAGGATCTTGATGTCGTGCTGAAGGTGCTGGATTCATACATTAAATAAATGTTAACTTTTTGAAGCTGCACGCCAACGCTATGCTTGTTCCCAAACTCATAATAATTACAGAGGCAATGTCATGGATAACGATCTCCTGCAAGCGGGATACCGGGCCTATACCGGTGAGAAAATTGATGTCTACTTCAATACCGGTATTTGTCAGCATGCGGGAAACTGCGTGCGTGGCAGCGCCAGACTCTTCAACCTGAAACGTAAGCCGTGGATCATCCCTGATGAAGTGGATGTTGATACGGTTGTGCGTGTGATCGATACCTGCCCAAGCGGCGCACTCAAATACCGCCACAAATAAGCGAGAACCCATGGAAATTCAGGAAGGCCATAACAAGTTTTATGTGAATGATGCCGATGGCAACCAGGTCGCGGAAATTGTCTTTGTTCCCACCGGCGAACACCTCAGCATTATTGAGCATACCGATGTCGATCCCAGCCTGAAAGGGCAGGGCGTGGGCAAACAGCTGGTGGCGAAGGTGGTAGAAAAGATGCGGGCAGAGAACCGCAAAATCATCCCTCTGTGCCCGTTTGCGAAACACGAATTTGATAACACCCGCGAGTATGACGATATCCGCGCCTGAGACCGCACGGGTACGGCTCCGGCAATGGCGACCAGAGGATCTGGCGCCATTTGCCGCGCTGAACAGTGACCCGGATGTGATGGGCTGCTTCCCCGCGCTCCTGAGCCGGGAAGAGAGCGATGCGCTGGCAGAGCGCTTTCACGCGCTCATTGACCTCAACGGCTGGGGATTCTGGGCGGTGGAGGAGAAGGCCAGCGGGACCTTTCTCGGCATGGTCGGCCTGCATCATCAGCCTGACCGTTTTTCATTTTCACCCTGCACTGAAATTGGCTGGCGACTGGCAAAACCGTTCTGGCACAAGGGGTTTGCCTGTGAAGCCGCAACGGCCTGCCTGGCGTATGCCTTTGAGGTGCTGGAGCTGGACGAGGTGGTCTCTTTTACCTCCATCCACAACGTCTCTTCTGAGTCGTTAATGCAACGCCTGGGAATGACTAAACAAGGGCACTTTCTGCACCCGTCGCTGCCGGCCGATCACCGGCTTGCCACTCACGTGCTGTATGGCCTTTCCCGGCAGCGTTATCACACTCATCCCCGCTTTAAGCAATAAACATTACCGACACGCATAACACCCCGACAATCAGCGTCAGCACATTGCCGACGGAGCGGTAAGGCTTCAGGGCCGGGATCAGGAAGGTCGACAGGGTCGGCATGATAAACAGGATCATGGCGATAAGCGGCCCGCTGATGGCGTAGATCATCGAGATGGCATTGGGATTAATGCAGCACACCGCAAAAGTGATCAGAGAGACCCCCATCACCGACACGGCCCGATTGAAGGCCCGGCTTTTCTTCACCCCAACCTGATTTAATCCTGATTTCACTATCTCCGTTGCCCCCTCAATCACGCCAAAATAGGTGCCGAGAAACGACTTCGACATCGCGATGATGGCTACCACAATCCCGGAAATCCCAAGCCAGGAAGGGGAGGAGGGCATCATCGAGAGCGCGGAGAGAATAGTGACCCCTTCCTCTTTGGCGGCGACGATATAGGACGGCGGGATCGACAGCAGGCAGCTGAAGACAAAGAACAGCACGCTCAGGCAGATGATCAGGTACGCCACCTTCATGATGCGGGTGCATTTGCCCATCGCGGCGTCGCCATATTTCTCCTGCCGGTCGACGGCAAAGGTCGAAATAATCGGGGTATGGCTGAAGGCGAACACCATTACCGGAATAGAGATCCACACCTGGTGCAGGGTGTGCTTATCAATCGTCATCTGGCTGGTGAGCAGCGAGGGCTGCCAGCTGTGGGTGAGGTACAGCGACACCAGCAGGAAGTAAGCAATTAGCGGAAAGACCAGAAAGCCCATCACCCGGATGGTGACATGACGCCCCATCAAAAAGATCAGATTCAACGCCAGCACGACGCCCAGGCTGACCAGCACCCGCACGGTGGTGTCCACCGTTATATGCTTCGCCAGCTGTTCGGTCAGCGAGTTGGTGATCGCCACGGCGTAGATCTGCACCACCACAAAAAAGGCGACAAAGTAGAGCGTGGTGATCAGATTGCCGATCTTTTTCCCGTAGTAGTGGGTTACCGCGCCGGTGATCCCTTCGCTGCCTTTTGTTTTTGCCGAGAGGATGAACTGGCATAGCGCTTTGTGGGGCCAGTAGGTGAATGGATATGCCACAAGGGCGGTGATAAACAGGACGATAGCGCCCGCTGATCCCAGCTGGATGGGCAGAAACAGGGTTCCTGCGCCCACGGCCGTGCCGTACAGGGCAAAGCTCCAGAGGGTCTCTTCTTTAGACCAGATTTTCGACATGAGAGAAAAGTATCAACTATAAAACCAACAAAAAGGAGACTATTTTACCATAATCATCAGTTGGCGTGGTGGCTGACGCGGGTTTAAGCAGGCCGGAAAGCATTTCCGGCCGGAGGGATTACCAGGTGGCAGGCTGTCGCTGCTGGCGTCGCTTCATGATGCGATCGCGCAGGGTGTCGTAGGCCCAGTTATAGACCATGGTGTACGGCAGGAAGAAAATAAAGAAGCCAATCTCTAAGGTAAACGCCTGCAACAGGCTTACGCCCAGCACCAGCGACACAATGCCGACGCCGATAAAAATAAACCCGACCTCAAAGCCGAGGGCGTGGAGGGCGCGAACTTTGGCGGTGCGGGTAATGATATGCCGCGGCCACAGCCTGTCAAAACCGGCGTTATAGATGATATTCCAGATCATCGCCGTGGTAGCGAGCAGAATAGTCAATCCGCCCATCTCCAGCACCGGACGCTGCATCAGCCAGGCGGTGGTCGGGGCGAGGATCGCCGTGGCGATGCCCTCGAAACAGACGGCGTGGAAGATACGCTCCGGCAGTTTTCGGTGTTGAATATCGTTGTGCTGCATAACCTGATACCTCATTAACCTGCCAGGATGGGCAGAATCAGGTCGCTATTTTTATCGTTAAAACTGATATATAAAAGTTGGATTCCATCGATAAAGTAGATACATCATGCGCTACTCCCCCGAAGCCTTAACGGCGTTTGTCGAGACGGTTGCCGCCGGCTCGTTCTCCGCTGCCGCCCGCCGCCTGCGCAAAAGTCAGTCCACCATCAGCACCGCCATCGCCCATCTGGAAGATGACCTCGGCTTCGCGCTGTTCGATCGCAGCGCCCGTCAGCCGGTGCTCACCGCCCAGGGTAAACAGGTGCTGGGCTACGTTCAGTCGATCCTCGCCGCCAGCGCGCGGCTTGACGAGCTGGCGGTCTCCCTCAGTGAAGAGACCGAAGCGCGGCTGACCTTTGTGCTCTCCGACACCCTGCACCCGGACGTGCTGGAGGAGATGCTGTTTCGTTTTGACGAGCGTTTTCCCCATACCGAATTCGAATGCCTCATCGGTGAAGAAGAAGATGTCATCGACCTGCTGCAAAAAGGGCGGGCGCACATCGGCCTCACGGAGGCGCGGGAGAGTTATCCCACCGACATTGCCGCCGTTCGCCTGCCGATGCAGACCCACATGGCGATCTATACCTCCGCCACGCATCCCCTCGCCGCGCAAAAGCGCACTGAAGCTGATGAACTGCACGGCTGGCGGGAGCTGCGCCTGAACACCTATCTGGAGCGCGAACCGGTGCTGGCCCAAGGGCCGGTGTGGTCTGCGCCCAACTACCTGATGTTGCTCAGCATGGCAGTGCAGGGCTTCGGCTGGTGCGCGCTGCCCTGTGCGCTGGTAGCAGAGTTTTCCCTGCGAAAGCCCTGGTGCAGCTCAACGTGCCGGGCTGGCCGCGTTCGGTAGCGATCGATCTGGTGTGGAATAAGCGCTCTCCGCCGGGGACGGCGGGAAACTGGCTGCGGCACTGGCTTCAGCACCAGGCGGATCCTGTGTGATGAATACGACATTCCCCTGATCGGTACCGAAATCTAAAAGGACTACACTTGATGGGGTGAATTAACCGTCGAGAAGAGACATGGCCGCTAAAAATACCATTACGCCCAGGGTACTGATGCTCTCAGCCAGAGACTGGGTGCCTAATAATCCTCATCTGCCGGTGCTGATCTATAAAGGGGCAATATCGGAAGGCGATTTTGCCAGCCAGTTTGAACAACGGTTTGCCGACAACGGATGGCCGCCCCAGTGGCGTGATGGGATTTTCGACTACCACCATTACCACTCGACTGCTCATGAAGTGTTGGGTGTTGCCCGGGGAACGGCGCGCCTGATGATTGGCGGTCCTGGGGGTGAAGAGATGGAGGTCGAAGCCGGGGACGCCCTGTTATTGCCTGCGGGAACCGGGCACTGCCGCTTATCTGCAACGCTCGATTTTCAGGTAGTAGGGGCGTATCCGCCGGGGATGGAGTTCGATCTGTGTAAGCAGGCGGCAACGCCGGCAATACTGGCGCGTATCGTGGCGCTGCCGTTTCCTGAGTCGGATCCAATTAATGGCAACGAGCCTGCCTTAACCCAGTACTGGAAATCTCCGCCCTTCAGCCAGTGAAGGGCGGAACAGGGTTACTTGCCGGTATAAATATCAAAGCTGAAGTATTTTGAGGCGAGCTTTTTGTAGGTCCCGTCCGCCAGGATCGCCGCGATAGCGCCGTTCAACTCCTGGCGCAGCTGGTCATCCTCTTTGCGCAGTCCAATGGCCGCCCCGGCGCCAAACAGGGCATCGTCCTGCAGCGCATTGCCGACAAAGGCAAACTCTTTACCCTGCGGCTTATTGAGGAAGCTGTATTCCGCCATCACCCCGGAGAGCACGGCGCCATCAATACGCCCGGACTCGAGGTCGCGGATCACCTGATCGGCACCCTGGTAGGCCACCACGTTAACGCCCTTGCCGCGCCACTGCTCATTGGCATAAGTTTCCTGGGCGGAACCCTGCTCAACGCCGATGGTTTTCCCCTTCAGCTGATCCACGCTGTTGCTGGCGAGGCTGTTTTTACGTGCCACCAGGAAAGCCGGGCCGCTGTAGATCTTGTCGCTGAAGGCAATCTGCTCTTTACGCTTGTCGGTGATGTACATCCCGGAGAGGATGGCATCAAATTTACGCGCCTTCAGGGACGGAATGATGCCGTCGAAGTTGCTTTCAACCCAGACGCATTTCGCCTGCAGTTGCTTACAGATGGCATTGCCCAGATCGATATCAAAACCGACCACTTCGCCCTGCGGGTTTTTCGATTCAAAGGGGGCAAAGGTCGGATCCACGCCAAAACGCAGCTCTTTGGTCTCTGCTGCCAGGGCTGACGACGTTGCCAGCAGTGCCACCAGCGGTAAAAGGTATTTTTTCATTATCTGTCCCTGTCTTAACGGCAATAGTTTTCAACCAAACGGGCAAAGAAGGAGGCCCCGGTGGTAATGATCTCATCATTAAAGTCGTAGCCTGGGTTATGCACCATGCAGCCGCCTTTTTCCCCTTTCTCGCCGTTGCCGAGCAGGAAATAGCTGCCCGGACGTTGCTGGAGCATAAAAGCGAAATCTTCACTGCCGTTGGACGGGGAGACGCTCTCGAGTACCGCATCCTCACCAAAGAATTCGACGGCCAGCTGGCGGGCGAAGGCGGTCTGTTCCGCATCGTTCACCAGCACCGGGTAGGAGTCATAGATCTCCACTTCGCTGGTGGCGCCGTAGCTGCGGGCGGTGAAGTCGGTGAGCTCCTGAATCCGGCGGATCAGCAGGTCGCGGATCTCCGGCTTCATCGAACGCACCGTCAGCTCCATCACCGCGCTGTCCGGAATCACGTTAGAGGCAATGCCCGCCTGGAAGGTGCCGACGGTCACCACCGCGGTTTCACCCGGCGGCACGTTACGCGCCACAATGCTCTGCAGGGACATGATCAGGGCGGCCCCGGTCACAATCGGATCCACGGTGCGTTCCGGGTGCGCACCGTGACCGCCGTACCCTTGCAGGGTAATTTTCACGGTGTCGGCGGAGGCCATAAAGTTGCCTTCATAGAAACCAAACTTACCGGTCGGCAGATAAGGCATATTGTGCAGGGCGAAAATACGGTCGCAGGGGAAGCGGTCAAACAGCCCGTCTTTAATCATTAAATCCGCGCCGCCAATCGCCTCTTCGGCAGGCTGGAAAATAAGGTGCACGGTGCCGTTAAACTGGCAGGCATCCGAGGCAATGTATTTCGCCGCGGCAAGTAAAATCGCGGTGTGGCCGTCGTGGCCGCAGGCGTGCATTTTGCCCGGTACGGTACTGGCCCACGGCAAATCGGTGGCTTCAAAGATCGGTAAGGCGTCCATATCGGCGCGCAGGCCGATGGATTTGCTGCCCTGTGCTTTGCTGAGCGAGCCGACCACGCCGGTTTTTCCGATCTCCCGCGTCACCTGATAGCCCCAGCCTTCCAGCTGGCGAGCCACCAGATTGCTGGTATTAAACTCTTCGAGGCTTAATTCGGGATTGGCATGTAAATGACGGCGGATGGCGATGATTTCTTCTTCTGATTCTTTTATTTCTGGAATGATACAGTCGGACATTTGTTACTCCAGTGTAAACGCGTGTTTGCCACTCCTAACTTATCGTCGTGCCGTCATAATGCAAATGCGTTCTCTTATAATTAGCGCGGAAATTATAAGTTGTGTGAGTACATGCAGGGCTTTACATCCGGGCCTGCAAAATGAGTGCGTGATCCTTTGTGATAAAACTCACTTTTTTTAAACAATTACATCATTAGTTGATAACAATACTCTACTATGTGCGGTGTCATTTTGCGCAGAGGTTGAGATGAAAGACGTCGTGATAGTGGGTGCGTTGCGCACAGCAATTGGCTGTTTCCAGGGAGCGCTCTCACGCCACTCGGCAGTAGATCTGGGCAGCGTGGTGGTCCGCGCGCTGGTGGAGCGCAGTGGCATTGAGGCCCACGAGATCGACGAGGTGATCCTCGGTCAGGTGCTGACCGCAGGGGCCGGGCAAAACCCTGCCCGTCAGGCCGCGCTGAAAGGGGGATTACCCAACACCGTCTCTGCCATTACCATCAACGACGTCTGTGGCTCCGGGCTTAAGGCGCTGCACCTGGCAACCCAGGCGATCCAGTGCGGTGAAGCCGACGTGGTGATCGCCGGTGGTCAGGAGAACATGAGCCGCGCGCCGCACGTTCTGACCGACAGCCGCACGGGCGCTCAGCTGGGGAACAGCCAGCTTATCGACAGCCTGGTGCACGATGGGCTGTGGGATGCCTTCAACGATTACCATATGGGCGTTACGGCGGAAAACCTGGCGCGGGAATATGGTATCTCCCGTGAACGACAGGACGCCTACGCCCTCAGCTCTCAACATAAGGCCCGGGCTGCCATTGACGCAGGCCGTTTCCGGGATGAGATTGTCCCGGTCAACGCGCAGAAGCAGAACGGTGAACATCTGCTGGTGGATACCGATGAACAGCCGCGTACCGATGCCAGCGCAGAAGGGCTGGCGCTGCTCAATCCTGCCTTTGAACTCACCGGTTCGGTCACCGCCGGGAATGCCTCCTCTATCAACGACGGTGCCGCCGCCGTGATGATGATGAGCGAGAGCAAAGCCGAAGCGCTGAATCTGCCGGTGCTGGCGCGCATTAAAGCCTTTGCCAGCGTCGGCGTGGATCCCGCCTTAATGGGGATCGCCCCGGTGCATGCGACGCGCCGCTGCCTGGAGCGGGCAGGGTGGCAGCTGGCGGATGTCGATCTGATCGAAGTCAATGAAGCCTTTGCTGCCCAGGCGCTTTCGGTAGGGAAAATGCTGGAGTGGGATGAGCGCCGGGTCAATGTCAACGGCGGGGCGATAGCGCTGGGCCACCCCATTGGCGCGTCTGGCTGCCGTATTCTGGTCTCGCTGGTGCATGAGATGGTGAAACGTGATGCCCGCAAAGGGCTGGCGACGCTGTGCATTGGCGGCGGGCAGGGTGTGGCACTCGCCATAGAACGCTAATTCGCTTTGATATATATCAACCCAAATAAGCCTCCCGTCACGGAGGCTTATTCGTTTGTGAGCTCCATCATATTTTTACCCTTGTAAGTAGATTCTCAAACTTCCTCGAAATATTTACCTTACTCGCTGAGTCGCTAATAAAACTTTAGTGTGATCCCGATCCGTTAAATTCCGCTTAAAACCCCTCTTTTGTTGATATTGCTCACGCCTGGCTTTGCCAAAAAAAATGAAACAAATAATTACGATCATGATCACTAAAATTACGTATTTAAAAAAATAAAATGCAATTCCATAAAAACGAAACATCATTTTAAACGAGGGTTTGTCCATGTTTAAGAAATCTCTGGTCCTTGCTTCACTTATTGGCGCTTCTTTCGCAGCTCAGGCTGTCACCGTGGATCTGCGTCACGAATACATTGATACTGGTACCAACGCAGACCGCGTGGCAGTTTCACACCGTTTCGAAAATGGTTTTGGTTTTTCAGTAGAAGCGAAATGGAAATCCGGCGGCGATAAAGCTGACCAGCCGTTTTCCGATGTGGTAGGTAATGGTCACGAAGACCAGATTAGCTGGCGCTGGAAAGCAACCCCGAATATTGCGTTAACACCAGGCTTTACCGTTGAAAGTAAAGACAGTTTCACCATTTATAAACCGTATCTGCATGCGCAATATAGCTTCGATAATGGCTTCTACGTTGCCGCACGTTACCGTTATGACTACACCCGTTATCCGTCAAGCTCGAATAAAGACGACGATAAAGTTAACCGTGGCGATGCGTGGGTTGGCTGGGTGATGGGCGACTGGCGTACCGAGCTCAATTACGTATACGCGAAAAGCTCCGAAGGCACTATCCGTAATAACAACAAAGATTACTCCCAGGAATATAACGTCAAGCTGGCGTACAAAATTGATAAAAACTGGGCCCCATATGGTGAAGTGGGTAACGTCGGTGTGAAAGAGACCGATGAGCGTCAGACCCGTCTCCGTGTCGGTGTCGCATATTCGTTCTAATAACAAGCAGTACCTCCGGGATTAACCGGCTCGAACGAGCCGGTTTTTTTATGCCTGCAATTTATGACTTCACCGATCGACAGATAAAAAAAAGCCCTCCATAAAGAAGGGCAAGGCCAGTTACAGGAACACAAACACAAAATTTTATTCACGCAACAGTTCAGGTTGCTCAGGAAGCTTCGCAATATAGAGAGCAGGTTTGCCGTCTTTATCGGAACTAAACAGGACCGCTTTATCATCCGGGGTAAAGGATGGATGCGGATGGGTCACCTGGCGGCTGTTGGCCACGGTTGCCCAGGAGGTATCGTGACGCGCGACGCGGAAGTAAGCTTTTTTCGCCACGTCAAACGCATACAGGTAAGGATCGTTATCGATGGTATAGCCGCTGGTGTCTTTCACATCAACCGGCGTGCCGGAACCATCACCCACCAGCAGCGTGCCGTCAAAGTTACTCATCAGGTGCGAACAGGCCGGCATCTGCATCACTGCGCTGTTCTCGCCGGTATCCGGATTGAAGCTATACACCGTACGGCCTTGTTGGCCTTTCAGGTAAGAGACATACACCAGCGCCGAGCCGTTCGGTACCCAGAACTCGTGGGTGCAGCTTTCGCCTTCCGCATGCTCTTTAACCTTACGCACGTTGCTGCCGTCTTCGTTAACCATCCACATGCGGGCATCCACCAGATCGTGCGGGCCTTCATGGCAGAACGCGACGGTGTTGTCATCGAACGGACGGTAGATCGGGTGACCGAGCCAGTTTTTCTCTTCGTGGATCACGCTGCTTTCGCCGGTCTGCAGATCGACGCGCAGCAGGCGGCAGTGCGGTCCTTTATGGAAGAAGTCGTGGAAGATTTTCCAGTCGTTCAGCGGGGTCCAGTCGCTCTTCGCAATTTCGATACCCACCAGTTTGGTGCAGTCAGAGTTGGCCACCCAGGTGCCGTAGCCGACCCAGTCGTCGCTCACGCGATACACTTCGCGCTCAACCAGCGTCGTCAGATTGACTTCCAGCAGGGTGCGATCATTCTTAACGTAATAGAGGGATTTATCATCCGGCGACAGGAAGCCGCCAAAGGTGTTGTCGCCCGCGCCTTCGGTTAACTGCACCGCTTCGGCCTTTTTCAGATCCAGCAGATAGTAGTTCCAGTGGCCATCGAATTCACCAGCAAACAGCAGATGACTACCGTCGTTGAAAAAACACTTTTGATAGAAGTAGTTACGATGACAGGTAACTTCAGGGGGGGTCAGGCGGGTGACTTCCACGCCTGTATCCGGATCGCGACTGACCTCATAGTTCAGTTTGACCCGCATGCCTTTTGCCATGATGCACTCCTTGAATTCGACGACAGGGTTTTACCTGCAGTCCGATCGGTAAAATATGAGTTTAAAAACTGGGTGTTAAAATATCAAAACATCGTTTCAGTGTGTGTGACTGGTGGCGCACTTCTGAAGGAAAAGCCCGCGAATTCATCATTCTCTTTACATCTGTTCAGATTTTTATCATCCCGGCGTCAATTTTTTATTCTTTTATAAGTTATTGTTTAATTTAAAAATTAGAGTAGGGGCTTTAAAAATTAGTTTTAAGAAAGCGATGTCAACTCCCTGACAATCGTGATCGCAACTGCAATTTTGAGATTAACTAACAGAAAAAGTGAAACATCGTTTTAAATGTAATTGAAAACCCATTTCACAGCAGATAATATGTGCTCATCACGAAAACGGAACACCGTTTTGTTAATTATCCTGGCCTTCGGGGCCGATAAATTCTGGAGGTTAATGTGGAAGTCAGACAAAGCATCCACAGCGCGCATGCAAAAACGCTGGATACCCAGGGTCTGCGCGATGAGTTTTTAGTTGAGAAAGTATTTGTCGCTGATCAATACACCATGGTGTACAGCCACATTGACCGCATCATCGTTGGCGGCATCATGCCGGTGGCCAAAACGGTCTCCGTCGGTGGTGAAGTGGGCAAGCAGCTCGGCGTCAGCTTCTTCCTCGAGCGTCGTGAGCTGGGCGTGATTAACATCGGCGGCCCGGGCACCATCACCGTTGACGGTCAGTGCTATGAGATCGGCCATCGCGACGCGCTGTACGTCGGGAAAGGCGCGCAGGAAGTGGTCTTCGCCAGCGTCGATAGCGGCAAACCGGCGAAGTTTTACTACAACTGCGCCCCGGCACACACCACCTATCCGACCAAAAAAGTGACCCCGGCGGAAGTCTCACCGGTCACCCTGGGTGACAACCTCACCAGCAACCGCCGCACCATCAATAAATATTTCGTTCCTGATGTGCTGGAGACCTGCCAGCTCAGCATGGGTCTGACCGAGCTTGAGCCGGGCAACCTGTGGAACACCATGCCGTGCCATACCCACGAGCGCCGCATGGAAGTGTACTTCTACTTCAATATGGAAGAAGACGCCTGTGTATTCCATATGATGGGTCAGCCGCAGGAGACGCGCCATATCGTGATGCATAACGAGCAGGCCGTCATTTCTCCAAGCTGGTCTATTCACTCTGGCGTAGGTACGCGTGCCTATACCTTCATCTGGGGCATGGTGGGTGAAAACCAGGTCTTCGATGATATGGACCACGTAGCCGTTAAGGATCTGCGCTAGTCGCGGACAGTTAAGCACAAACTTGCCTGTTCGTTCAGGCGCTGAAAGATAAAGGATAAAAAATGATTCTTGATGCATTTTCTC
>PJUE01000701.1_pt1 | contig 16402 bp, 17 predicted proteins | sample 1512171 | NCBI WGS metagenome assembly PJUE01 (sample SAMN08177674, study PRJNA422409) | Feces metagenome, whole genome shotgun sequencing project. | isolation source: Chicken feces (3) enriched on wood chips: alkali lignin treatment | host: Gallus gallus | place: USA: Madison | collected 2015-01-15
CTTTTGACCTGTTTTTATTCAAAACCTCACCTATGCAGCGAAGTTTAAACTCATAATTGTACTTGACTTTTCTTTCCATAAAAATGCCCCCAAATAGTGTCTAACTTTTTGGGGGCAGTTCAAGAATACAACCCATTTTCTTACTAAAATTAAACTTCTTTTGTGGTTACAATCATCATATGAGGGCTAAAAGGCAATAAGAATTCTTCATTCTCTGTTGCTGACAAAAGCTCTTTCAGCACTTTCTTTCTTCCTTCATCCAATATATTAGCAAAAAAATTACTGTCAAGCCAAATAATTCCTTCAACAGCATATATCTTCTCAATCTTTAAATTGCATTTTAAAAATTCATTTTTAAATTCTGAGGGTTTATGATAAAATGCTTCTGCCAACAACCAAGGGAAATCATCCGGAGGATTATGGATTCCGGTCAATAATTCACTTTTGCACATTTCAAGAAAAGAGGGTTTGTAAATCAGTCCGTTTAATAAACCTGCTAAAGTTGAAGCTGTGGAATTAATCCCGAAACCCAATATAATTCGCCCTTTTTTACAACTCTTTTCGCTTCGTTTATCACAAGAAGCCGATCTTCTTCTTTTTGTAGATGATACAGAGGTCCATGCAAAATAACAACATCTGCAAAATTATTCGGAAATTCCAGTTTACGGGCTTCGCCTTTGATAACCTCAAACTTATTCTTTAGTTTGCTGGATCTGTCTTTTGCAATATGAAGATGCTTGTCAATAGGTTCTATCAAATAAACCTGATGTTGTAATTTTGATAACCATTCGGAGTATTTTCCTGTACCTCCTCCAATATCAAGAATGATGGATTGCGGTTTTAAATGTAGTTCAATGAGGGATTTAATCCTCTCAAATTCGAAGATGCCCATTCCTTTAGAAAGTCTGTCTTCTTCGGATGCTTTATTATAAAAACGTTCAATAGATGAACTGATTAAATTAGTTTTTCTCATACTAAGTTTTGCGTAGAAAACGCCCAATTAAAAATAAAATGATATAAATAGGGAACCGCAACTGTGTATAACAGTTGTAAAAAGCCTTTAGAATAAAGGTTTGATGATATGTCTACTTAGTATAGAATGTGGTAAAGATAGTAATTTAAAATAAAAAGACTACAGCTAATATCGGTTTGGTGAAATAGTGAGTTACATACAAAATATAAATTTTGTATGTTTTTTTTTGCAATTGCTGTTTTTATTTTTTTGAATTTATTAAATTTAAAAAAATAATAAAAAGCTGTTGCTCAAGTTAGTGCTAGATTGAAGGTTTCAGCTTTCTAATTCGCCACTTAGCATATGCAAAGCCTTCTTTATTAGCAAGCAATCCTAACCAACAAGATAGCCCAAAATGATATTACAGACAAAAACACTTGAGAAATTAAGGCAAATAATAAATGAAGAAAGTGAATATAGATCAGGTTCTCAACTTGTCAATTTTTTCAACCATTTAGGCTTTAACGACAGTTATGGTCAAGGTTTTCCCTCAAGATGGAAATATACTGATGAGAAATTAAATCAGATAAATGGTACACCTGAACTTGACAAATGTATAAAAGAAGTTTTTGCAGTTGTAAATTTCGCAAATAAAATAGCAGAACTTGATAACTTAATTTCGGAATTCAATAAAGTCCTAACTTTTGATAAATGGAAATTAAAAAGAGAGCATTCAGAAATTATTTTTCAAAAACTTGACAAAGTAATCATTGAGTCAGACACAGATATAAATTTAAAGACTTATCTAAAAGAAGAAGAGTTTTTAAGTCAAGAATTTAAGAATTTATCAATTGACAAAATTGGATTAGATGGAACTATTACAGATGTTTTGAATTATAGATTTTCTGAAATAAAAATATGTTTAGAAAAAGAAGCTCCTTTGTCAGCAATCTTTCTAATTGGTAGTACATTAGAAGGGATTTTGCTTGGTTTTGCTCTAAAAAATATTAAAGAATTTAATCAAGCTAACAGTTCTCCTAAAGATAAAGAAGGAAAAGTCAAACAATTTCCAATGTGGTCTTTAAGTAATTTTATAGATGTTGCATATGAATTAAAATTATTGGATTTAGATGTGAAAAAATTTAGTCACACACTTAGAGACTTTAGAAATTACATACATCCTTTTGAACAAATGAGTTCTAACTTTCAACCAGATAAACATACAGCCCAAATTTGTTGGCAAGTTTTGAAAGCAGGTATTTACCAACTTACTAAAAATAAAATTGTCAGTAACACAGGTTTAGCAAAATAGCGGTTCAAATCAGAAATATAAATTCTCTCCTTTTTTTGTTGCAACAGCCCTTTATTATATATCCTTTTTTATACATTAGCCTGCGTAAAAATACCGGCTGTAATGATAAACGTATTTCTGTCGACAGCGGAGTAACTTTACATAAATTTTAGTTAGCTACAACCATGACAGCACAGGTAATCATTGTATTAATCCTCACTTTTATCATTAATCTTATTACAACACTATCTTATTCTGTACGAATAGTAGGTATTCGTACCGGGCGTATTGCCATTTCGTTCGCATTGTTTAATATATTGGTTCTGGTCTCCAGAACAGCAAATGGATTTCAGGCACCGCTTTTGGCCAAGACGGTTGAAAATGATATCAAACTCGGTATTTATGAGAATATGGGAACCTTTCGGCTCATTCTTCTTTCGTGTACAGTTGCTACGGTTATCGGTGCTTTTCTGATACCGACGTTTCAGCGGGTATTGTCCAAAGCAGTAGTTAATTTCAGTACTCATAAATCAATGGGTAAACTGATTTTTCACGGTTTTTCGAAAGCAGGTATACTTTATTTTAAAGATCATCTGACGGTTCCGGCGAAACACAATATCGCTTCTATTAAGTTGAATCGTGATTTTCCGTGGCGTATTTTTATTTTAAATACGGTTGCTGTAGCCATTCTTACCATTGGGGTGTTATCTGCTGTGTATGCTTCTTACCTGAATCCGGAATACCGGACCACGGCAAGCAATCTGTCTGCTTTTATCAACGGATTTGCTACTATACTCATGTTTGCCTTTATCGATCCGCATCTGTCAGCCATGACGGATGATGTCACTCTGGGGAAATGCAGTGAAACCGTTTTCAGAAAATATATTGTATATATGACCATCGCCAGACTTATGGGAACAGTGTTGGCACAATTCTTATTTTTACCTGCTGCTCAGGTATTGGCGTGGACAGCAACGCATATTTGAGGAAAATAAAGGCAATGTATTTTACACAAAAACGTGCCTAAAAAGAGTGTTTTTTACTATTTTATTAGTAATATTGTTTGTTAAAAAATTAACATATCAATAAATGGCAAAAAATAAACTGTCAGAAATGAGTACAGAAGAACTCAACAAACAAAAAGGATTATTGAAAGGTATTGTTATCGGTATGGCAGTGGTAATGCTATTGTGTTATATCGTATTGATTTATCTGGTACTTCAGAATAAAAAATATGTATTGCTGGTCATCATTCCGGCGACATTTATGAGTCTGTTACCATCGGCATTACGATTGATACAGATTAATACCGAATTAAAAGCCCGTCACTCTAACAAATAACTTTTTTAATATTCCTCTCATGGCAGCCAATTGTCTTAACTGTGAACGTCCGATTACGGAAAACTTCTGCAGCTACTGCGGACAAAAGAAATACAAAAGAATCGATCGCAAGTATATCTGGGACGAAATCCAGTATTCTGTACTGCATACCAATAAAGGCTTTCTTTATTCAGTAAAGAACCTGCTTAAAAATCCGGGTAAAACTGCCCGGGAATATATTGAAGGCAACCGAGTGAACCATTATAAGCCTATTTTACTGGCTTTTGTACTCAGTGGTATTTCTGCATTTATCTCTTTTAAAGTATTGGGTTTTCAGCAAATAATGCGGGAGGCACTCGAAAAAAATAAAGCCTATAATGATCTTATGGCAGATATTATCTCGTTTACTTCGAGTTATAACTCCTTTATCATGTTACTGCTGGTTCCCTTTTTTGCGGTATTCAGCATCATAGCTTTTAAAAGATGGGGCAACAATTATTATGAACATGTGGTAATGAATGCTTATGTGGTTTCCTATTATACGCTGGTAAATATTCTTATTATATATCCGGTTATGTACCTGTTCCGGAACAATGAGTCCGTTTTTATGTCCTTTATGTTTATATCAACAGCGTTAATTCCATTTATTCTGCTTTGGTTTTTTAAAGGATATTATGCGGCAAAGTCCTTTAAAAGTATTTTGGGAAGGGTTTTGCTTATTTTGCTAATGTTGGGAATGGCTTATGTTTTGTTTGTTGTGATGATGATATTTGGAATCTTAATTGTAAAAGGTCCTGATGCTTTTAAATATGCGCAGCCTCATTAATAAAATTCCTTTATTATGAAGATACAGTATAATTTGTCTGATATTTATTAACGTAACAAATGTTTATATGCAATCAAAAATTCTATTATTATTGCTGTTAGTGCTTCCGATGTGGTCTTTTGCACAGTCTAAATATAAAAAGGTATACGCCTATGATGTCTATCAAAAAGACTGGGCTATGGTTAAAAACGGAAGTGGAGGCTATGGCTTTATTGATCGCAGCGGCAAAGAAGTAGTACCTTCTGTGTACCGTAAGATTGAGAAATTCGGCGTTTATCACAAAGATCAGGCACTCGTAAGAAATATAAGCGGCAGATACGGCTTTATTGACCGAAGTGGAAAAGAAGTGGTTCCGGCGATTTATGAACTCAAAGAAATTAAAGCCCGGTTTAAAAAACTGGAGGAATAAATGACTTGTTACGCATACATTCCTTTTGTTACTAAGGCGTATTTGGTTATCTTTATAATACTGTTTTGATTGAAACAGTAAACCATAAAAACAAAAGACCATGGAAAAAATGTACGCAAAACTTTTAGGAGGGGCGCTCTCTCTGTTTTTTATTTTTGGCAGCACCAAAGCAGATGCCTGCACACGGGTTGTTTATAAAGGACCTCAAAATACCGTAGTTACTGCGCGTTCAATGGATTGGAAAGATGAAATCGCTGCCAATCTGTGGGTTTTTCCGAGAGGAATGCAACGCGAGGGCAATGTAGGTCCTAATTCTGTAAAGTGGACTTCTCTTTACGGCAGTGTCATTGCCAGTGCATGGGACATAGCTACCGCTGACGGAATGAATGAAAAAGGGTTAGTAGCCAATGTATTGTGGCTGGTTGAGAGTCAATATCCTTCTTACAATCCGAAAGGAACCGAAAAAGGACTGGCGATTTCTGCCTGGGCTCAATATGTACTCGATAATTTTGCCACCGTAAAAGAAGCAGTAGAGGTATTGAGAAAAGAAGAATTTGTTGTGGTTTCAGATTATATCCCCGGAACTACAAAATTTACAACCTTGCACTTATCGCTTTCCGATGCTTCAGGTGACAATGCCATTTTTGAATACATCGACGGTAAATTAGTCATTCATCATGATGCGTCGTATACGGTAATGACCAATTCACCAATTTTTGAAGATCAGCTTGCCATCAATAAATACTGGCAGGGTATTCCGGGTACTATTATGTTGCCGGGTACCAACAGAGCAGCTGACCGGTTTGTGAGAGCTTCTTATTATATCAATGCCATTCCGCAGACTGCCGATACACGATCCGTAATTGCAAGTGTTTTCAGCGTGATCCGTAACTGTTCCGTACCGTTCGGAATTTCGTCTCATGAAGAACCGAATATCTCTTCTACGCGATGGAGATCGGTTTCAGATCATAAAAATCTGGTGTATTATTTTGAAACGGTACAAACGCCAAATGTTTTTTGGGTAGATCTTAAAAAAATAGATTTTAGTAAAAAAGGAATGGTAAAGAAATTGAACCTGAGTAAAAATGAAACGTATGCAGGGGAAACATCAAAAGCTTTTGTAAAAGCAACTCCGTTTGCTTTTATGGGGATTTAATAAAGAATAGATATAATGATTTACGGCTGTAAATCAATTCTATAAGGGTTGAAGATTTTTATTTTCAGCCCTTATTTATATATTTATACAGCAACAGAGGATTATTCCGTGTTTACGAAAATGGTCTTTTGCGATAACAAAATCAAAAAAATTATGAAGCAACAGCAACTCATTGAACAATTTTATGCCACACACCGGCTTTTTTTAGAATATGTAAACTCCCTTTCTGCAGAGGCTTTTATGCATACAAAATCAGGTAAATGGAATGCAGGTCAGCAGCTCAGCCATATATATCTGTGTCTGCAACCCATCGCAAAAGCACTGGTTTCTAAAGATTTTCTCAGGGAAAAATTCGGTACGCTCAATCGTCCTTTGATGGATGAAGCTCATGTGATCACCAGATATAAAGAAGCTCTTGCAAACGGAGGCAAAGCCCCGGAACGTTTTGTACCCGGAGCGTTTAACAGCGAGGAACGCGACAAAGCGACTGTTGAAACGGAACAGCTGCTGACTGTGATCGGTGAGCTGTTGCAGGATTATACAGAAGAAGAACTGGATACATTGGTAATGCCGCATCCTTTGCTGGGACCACTGAGCATTCGCGAAATGATGTATCTCATGACCTATCACGCTACCCATCATCAGTTACAGACAGAAGCTAATCTTAAGAGTTAGTCCGGTAGGGGTAAAGGTTGTATAAAGAATTATTTTTTGAAAAAAATATTGAGAAGCAGTTGACATACTGCTGTCATCTGCGACGGATAATTTTGCGGTATTACTAATTAAACAGATAAAGAATGCTGCGTAAATCACATGATTCAACCTATGGAATGGAGCTGATCCATTTCAGAAAAAAAGAAACCGTAACCCATGATGAACTGCTGAAAGGCGTTTTGAAACTGGAAACAGAACTGGAAAAATTGGAAGGAGTGGTTTTTCACTGCCTTGTCCGGAATTATTCAGAAGTATATGCCCATTTATTGTTTGTGCGGGAAGAAAAAGATCTTGAAGCGGTACATCAACTTTTAAACAAATCAGAGGAAGAATCTTCTTTATTCCATTTGACTGACGAGCTGAGTGTGCAAAGACAATTCCATAAGATCCATAAAACAGATTTTAAAGTTCCGGATTTTTTCTCTTGTATGGAATGCGGTACTTTTTCCTTAAAGCCACATAAAGAGTGGAACCAGTTAGTAGAGATTTCTGATCATCTGGAAAAGGAATACCTCTGCCGTTTTGAGAATACACAGGCTCATTTTTTAGGAACTCTTGCTGAAGGACGCGGTTCAGAAATTACTTTTGGAACAACACTGGGGCAGACAAAAAATATTTGCATGGGATATTTTGATACGTATTGGGGAAGAGAATTGTTGGGAATGATGGATGAAAAAGACCTGCAACTGGATTTTTGGTATCTTATCGCTTAATAACTAACGCAAATGCATCAGAAACCACTAACAGATAAACAGTACGTGCTTGAAAAATTTGCCGGTAAAGGCGGGTGGACATTTGTGCGGATTCCCGAAATTGCTCCGGATCGGAACCGTGTTTTCGGATGGGTGAGAGTCAGCGGCCATATTGATGATTTTGAAATCAGCGGTTATCATTTACAGCCTATGGGTAATGGAAGTCTGTTTTTGCCCGTAAAGACAGAAATCCGAAAAAAAATTCGAAAGACAGCCGGTGATTCGGTTCATGTTATTTTATATGCTGATGTACTGCCGGATCAGATAACAGAGGAACTACAATTATGTTTTAAAGAAGAGCCCGGAGTTTATGAAGCTTTTATGCGCTGTACATCTGAAAAACAACAGCGTATCATCCGATGGATTTATTCGGCTCATGAAGATGATGAAAAAGCGGAAAGAATCGTCAAAAGTATGAACGATCTGTTGTATCAAAAACGTTGATCTTTTTTAGGGTTCAGTACAGAAAATGATAAAAACAAACAGCGGTATCTGTAAAAAGATACCGCTGTTCTTAATCCCTTTTTATTGCAGGAGCCAATGGATCACATTTACTATAAACTTACTTCTGCAATTATTTTAATCAAGAAAGGAATCCCTTTGAGACGGGATTCCTTTTTTTTATTTTTTTTTGACTGTACACTAATGTATACTGGATGGGTCTACTTTGGTTTTCCCCTGTTTGATCATTAATACAAAGGGTACACAGAGTAAAAACATAACACCGAGGTATAAGAATACATCCATATAGGAAAGTACAGTTGCCTGTTTGGTTACTGAAAAGTCAAGTAACTGGTAGGCTTTTGCCAATGCTTCATTAGGACTAAATCCTTTTCCTATAAAGTTTGCCTGCAACTGAGTGATACGCTGCTGTACTTCAAAGCTCGTGTCGTTGAGGTGTGAAACCAAATCTACACGGTGGTGTTGCGAATCTCTTGCTATGAAGGTAGTAATGAGTGCAATACCAAATGAACCTCCAAGTTGGCGCATCATCCCTGTAAATGATGCTCCTTCACCAATGGCTTTCCCTTTGAGGGTAGAAAGCGATAAGGTCATTACAGGAACAAACAGTAATCCGAGACCTACACCCCTTAATATCAAAGGCCAGAACATATGCTCGGAACCTGTGTCATTGGTAAGTTGCCCATACATGATGAAACAGAACCCAAAGAAAATGGACAAGCCCAGAGCGACCATATATTTCTGTGGTACGCCGGATTGAATCATTTTACCGATAAACGGCATCATCAGTCCTGTCATTATGGAACTCGGAATGAGCAACATTCCCGCATCGGTAGCAGGCCATCCCAAGATGGATTGTGTATACAGCGGTATGATGAATGTGGAACCGAAAAGACCAAATCCCAGAATAAAACTCATAATGGTTCCGATCTGCAGATTTTTATCTTTGAGCACCCGTAAATTGACTATGGGATTGTCGCAGACAAGTTCTCTCCATATAAAGAGGAAAAATCCGAAAAAAGAAACAATTGAAAGCGTTACAATGGTAGAATTGGCAAACCAGTCATCCTGCTGTCCGTGTTCGAGTACATATTGTAAAGAACCAATAAACATGATGAGAAAGAGCATGCCCCACCAATCGACTTCTTTTGCTGATTTTTTACCTCCGCCGTCATATTTAGGGCTGCGTACAAAGGATAGGGTAAGCAAGGTAGCAATAACACCTAAAGGTACGTTGATATAAAATATATAAGGCCATGAAAAATGGTCAATAATATACCCTCCTAAAGGCGGTCCGAGTGTTGGTCCTACAATTACCCCCATTCCGTAAATCGCCTGAGCCATACTTCGTTTGGCAGGCGGATAACTTTCTGTAATGATGGTCTGAGCTGTTACCAGCAACGCTCCGCCACCCATACCCTGAATAAAACGGAAAAAAACAAGTTCCCAGATATTGGTAGCATTCCCACACAAAAATGAGGCAACGGTAAAGATGATAATCGATGCCGCAAAATAGTTTCTGCGGCCAAATTGCTGTGAAAGCCAACTAGTCATCGGAATAACAATCACATTGGCAATGGCGTAGGCTGTAATAACCCATGCCACATCCGTCAGGGTAGCACCCAACGATCCTTTCATATCGTTGAGGGCTACGTTTACTATAGTGGTATCGACAATTTCCAGTAGAGCACAGAGAACGGCTGTAATGGTGATCACTACCCGCCGGAAGCCGTACTCTACCAGACTGTCTGGTTGATGTATCGCAGCTTCCATATTTATTTAACGGCTACATCTACATCGGCATTCATTCCTGCACGCAGTAAAGCAATGGCTTCAGCCGGATTTTTTTCTGTCAGTTTGATTTTGACCGGTACACGCTGTACTGTTTTTACAAAGTTACCCGTAGCATTATCAGGTGGCAATAGTGAAAATCGCGAACCTGTTGCCGGTGAAAAGGAGGTGATTTCGCCTTCAAATGATGTATCAGGGTACGCATCTACTACAATATGTACTTTTTGCCCCGGACGCATTTTGTTTAACTGCGTTTCTTTGAAATTGGCTACTACCCAGGTTTCACTGTTGTCAATGATGTAAAAAAGGGCTGCTCCGGGATTGATTACCTGACCAGGTTGTATTTTTACACTGGAGATCTGTCCGTCTGCAGAAGCTCTCACAACGGTATACGACAAATTGAGTTTGGCTGCTTCGAGAATGGCTTTGGCTCTTTCAATATTCGCCTGAGCAACGCTTGTTTGCTTTGAAGCAACGGTTGTTTTGCTGACTACTGCCTGACGTTGTGAAGAACTTGCATTTCTTTGCTGTTTAAGAACTTCTACCTGCTTATCCGCTTCGAGTTTTGCCGTCATTGCCTGTTCATACTGCTGTTTGGTAATGGAGTGGTTGTTGTACAGGTTAGTATAACGCTGAAAATCGTTGTTTGCCTGATTGGCTCTGATTTGTGCCGCTTCTATGCTGCCGGAATTGGATTGTACGGTAGCATCTGATATGGCCAGGTTGGCTGATGTGGCAGCAACATCTGCTTTGGATACTTCAAAAGAACTCTCAGCAGCTGTTAAAGCAGCCTGTGCTTCCTGTACTTTTACAAGATAATCCAGATTATCAATCGTGAAAAGAGTATCTCCTTTTTTTACGATGTCGTTATCTTTTACATATACTTTTGTAATGTAGCCTCCAACACGTGGAATGATTGGGCTCATGTTTTTGTCGATCTGTGCATCATCAGTGGTTTCATGTGCCTGACTGTGTATGTATTTATAAGTACCATAACTGCCTCCGATAAGCACCAGAGCAATAAGGGCAGCGATGAATTTTTTGTTAGAAGGTTTTTTTACTTCTGACGGATTGTTATTGATATCTTCCATTTTTTTTTGAGACTATTTAGTAATTAATTGACCGTTTGCTAATAATACATCATACTGTTTTTCGATGATATTGGCTTTTGAGATTGCCTGATTGATTTTGCTTTGCAGCTGCTGTACATCTGCTTCCAGTAAATCATCTGTATCAGCTACTCCGTTGTCGTATTTGTCTTTGACAATGCGGTAGTTTTCTGTTGCCTGAATTACAGCCTGCTCATATACTTTTTGTTGTTCCTGAGCCAGAATATAATTTTCGTTGGCTTGCTGTACCTGTATTTTTACGCGATCGTTCATGATAGCCTGCTGTTCTTCTATTTCAACGACACGGTTTTTGGCAATGTTTACATTGCGTTTGTTTTTGTATAATGAGCCTAAATCATAAGACAGACCAACGCCTATGTTCATGGCGTTTTTTACTGTTATGACATCCTGTAGTCCAAAAGCGGTATAGCCTCCGGATAAAGCAATGCTGGGAAGATAAGAGGCTTTGGATATGTTTACCTGATCAATTGCCATCTGATGCTGGCTTTCCAGTGCTTTTAAATCGTTGCGGTTTTCTATAGCTACCTCATAATCTGATGTTTGCTTTATACTGCTGTCAGCGCCAAAGGTGATGGATCCTATTTTGGTATCTTCCGGCAACTGGAGTAAATTGACGAGTTGGTAGTTGGCTACATTCACGTTTTTATTTGCTTCCTGCAGGGCTACTTTGTAATTGGAGAGTTGCAATTCTCCTTTCAATAAATCATTTCGTGCCAGTAATCCATTTGCTTCCATGGCTTTGAAATCCTCTACCTGACGTGTGGCACGTCTGATGTTTTCTTCCATCAGCACTACGGTTTGCTGTGCTTTGTATAATGTTACATAGAGCTTTATCGCCTGTGCTGCCAATTGATCTTTGGTGTTCAGAGCATTAAATTCTTCTGCCTGTACGGCATTTTCAGCCAGGTGAATACCATTTCTGATTTTTCCGCCGGCATAGAGGGGCATGGTCACACTTGCCTGACCCAACATGAGCTGATGCGTACTAATGTCTGGCGCTCCGCCTTCTCTGTTGATCGGAATTTTGATGTTGACATCCGGAGTTGACATCATCAGATATTGTCCGCTAATTTTGGCATCCGGCAATACATTACTTTTCGCTGCATCGCGTTCCAGTTTCCGACTCATGATTTTGGTGTCGGTTGCTTTGGCTTCTTTACTTTGCGTAGTTGCCAGTTCTATGACTTCGTTAATGTTCAGATTTACTTTTTCCTGAGCAAACAGAGAAAAAGTTCCGAATACGAGCCATGTACCCAGCCACGCTGCTTTATTCTTCATAGGTTAAAAGCGCTTTTATTGTTTTGTGTATGTGATTTGTTAATTCATTTTCGATATAGCTGAGGTAAGCTTCTTCAGACTGAAAGCCTAATATCTCCTGTAAAAAAGGACGGTTCATCTGAAAGTTCATAAAAGTGCCCATCATGGTAGCATGAATCAGAATAGGGTTGCTGTTTTTGTTAAAAACACCTTCTTCTATTCCTTTGTTTATGACATTTCCAATGACTTCAAGATTGAATTTTTTGAGATCGGTAAATGCAGGAGATATTAATAATCGCTTCTTAATAGTGCCTTCTACTGCAAGGATCTGATAGAGGCCTGCATTGGTATTCATCGCCTTTATATAGGTGTTGATGAGAATGTCTAAGCGCTCGAAAGAGGAAATGTTTTCATTGTATATGGCATCGGTTTTCATTTTAAAGCCTGAAATACGATCTTCAAACAGAGTTTCGAGGAGTTTATCTTTTGATCCAAAATAATAGGAGATCATGGCTACATTTACATTTGCCGCTTTTGCAATGTCGCGAACTGATGTGCCATCAAAGCCTTTCGTGGAGAATAGTACTTCTGCTGCTTCTAATATTTCTATTTGCTTTTCGTTCATGCTCAGTTGAATAATAATTTTATCCTACAAAATTAAACAAACGTTTAATTTAAACAATTGTTTAATTTTGTTTTTTTTTAATTTTTTTATTCTTATAGGGCAAGCGTGTTTGTAGAGGGTTGTTTCCGCAAAATGTAATGCGTTATTTTGTGTTTTTATTATTTGAATTTCAGTTGTTTAGGTGTTTTTTATGTGAAAGTGTATGTTTTTTTTCTTTTTTGATGCAAGATTTTGAAAAAACCGGATTTATATAAGTGAGTACTCAAAGAAAATCTAAGTAAAAATCAATTTAAAAATGAAAAATAAGATGAAACAAATGTAGGATACAAAAGTTTGTTAATGATGTTTGCTCTTGTAGGGCTTTCACTCACTTCTTGTGATAACAAAGATGATGGAACACCTGTTCCTGTTAAAACAGATGATGTAAATGGTATTTACAGCGGTAAAGTTACCACAACTCAGGGTACTGCAAAAAATGAAGCGACTATTTCCTTTACAGCTAATAAAAATGTTATTACATTTGATGAACTTCCTGTAAAAGAGATTGTAAGGTCTGTGGTAAAGGATGCTGCAAAAGCAGAAGCTGCTTTAAAAACGATTGGAAAGGTGAAGTATGAACTTAATTATACGCCTGCTTTGAATAAAGCTAAAACAGCAATTGAATTAACATTTGCGCCTAAAACACTTGAAATTAAGGTTCCGGTTGATGGAGCTACTAAAAATGTAGTGGTTACTTTTTCGGGTCCACAAAAGGGTGTTTATAAAAGCAAAACCCTTAAGTTTGATTTAACGGCAGATAAAATAACTTCTGATGGAGCGGCAGTAACTCCATATACTGCTGTAAAATACAGTTTTCCAAACTTTTTGAAAAAATAGTAAACAAATCAGTAAGCAAACAGGTTGTATCACAAAAAGTACAGCCTGTTTTTAGCCAAATTATTATTCTAATGTAATACCAGCTAAGATCTTCAATACCTAAATGATCTCTGAAAATATAACCGAACAACAACTGGTGCAACGCCTGTTTACGAAAGACCGAGCAGCATGGAAGGAATTTTATAATTCCTACTCCGCAGGTCTTACTTATGTTTGTATGCGTTATATCAAAGAACCTGAAGATGTTAGAGATGTGTTGCAGAATAGTTTTGTAAAGATGTTTCATGCGATAGATACTTTTCAATACAAAGGGAAAGGCGCATTGAAAGCGTGGAGTACACGCATAGTAATCAATGAGTCGCTCCAACAACTCAAAAGTATTTCAAAATTTGAAAAAGTAAACACTCCTGAAAATCTGCCCAATGAGGAAGAGGAAGAAAATCCGGATTTGATGGATATCCCCGAATCTGATATCCTTGAGATGATACGCTCTCTCCCGGATGGATACAGAACGGTTTTTAATCTGTATGTATTTGAACAAAAAAGTCATAAAGAAATAGCAAAACTGCTTGCCATTGCAGAAAATTCTTCTGCTTCTCAATTTCACAGAGCTAAAAAGATACTGATGCAAAAAATTAATTCTTACAGACAGTTAAAAAAAGATATTTTATGAAAGAGAGATGGTTAGATGATTTGAAGAAGAAGATGGAAGGGCATAAAGAGACCTCTCCTGAACATTTATGGAATGCTATTGATCAGGAACTTTTTTCTAAAAAAGAAGCAAAAATAATTCCATTACTTTCTGAACTCAACGGTAAAAGTAAAGAGGAGAAGCGTTTTCAAAAGCGCCAAAAAAGAAGACAGATAATGCGTGTTGCAGCATCTGCAGTCGTTTTGATTACTGCCGGTTTTACATTTTATACAAACAACAAACAAACAACAGTCATTGATTCAACTATTACAGATTCTCAGATACAGCCTGAAAAGAAATTGCCTGAAAAGAAATTGCCTGAGACAGATGAATATGAGCTCATCAATCCTGCATCGGAATCTGCTCTTACGAAAACAATGCCGGAAAAAAAGAATGTCATTATAAACAAATCAAAGATCCGATCAACGTATTCATCTATAGATTCAGATGAACATCCAACGTTTGACTATGTGTATGAGAAGAGAGAAGTAACAGAAACACTACCTGATGAAAAATCAGATAATCTGTCTCAGGACACGTCAAATCGGCAGATCGCAGTTCATGAGACGATGATGATACAAAATGGAAACAAAGGGACAGACGATTTGGTTGTCGCTACTTTTTCTGATGAAAAACAACCATCGATAACTGAAGATTCAATTTTACGTCCTCCGCAAAAAAAATGGAGTTTAGGACTTTTGTCCGGACAATTTTCGTCTAATTCTACTCAGCAAGTCAACGGATATGCTATGATGAACGGAGATCCTATGGATGCAACTGTTGATTCAGAGGGTAATTATACGGAAGATCCGCTAAACAATATTATTGTAGGTAATCAGGAAAAACAGGTAGAGACGAAAATTCGTCATAAAACACCTGTGCGGATGGGTGTTTCTCTATATTATCCTTTAGGGAATAAATGGGCGCTTAATACAGGTATTACTTATACTAAACTTTCATCTGAACTTGTATCAGGAAGTGCTGCTTACAGGTATAACAGCCGACAGCAGCTTCACTATATAGGCGTTCCGCTTCAACTGAATTATACTATATGGAGTGCGGGACGTTTGACAACCTATGCCAATGTGGGAGTTCATGTTGAAAAGGTGGTTTATGGTACTCTGAAAACAGATTATATTGTGGATAGTGTTTTACAGGAAAGTACTCTTGAGAAGATTCGATCAAAAACAATACAAACTTCTCTTAATGCAGGATTAGGGGTGAACTATAGTATTACCGATCATGTAGGAATCTATTTTGAGCCAGGTATCCGTTATCATTTTGATGATAAAAGCACTGTTTATACGATTTATAAGGATAAGCCTCTGAATTTTAATGTTCAGTTCGGATTGCGTTTGAATATTCGCAAATAACGGTATCTATTAGTATTTATAGTTTTTTTATTTCTAAATAGAACATTTTGAATCTTAAATATGATTGTGTAAAGAGACCTGCTTCAAATGACTGAAGCAGGTCTCTTTTTTATTAGTATATCAGCAATAGTAGTTTTTCAGAGTAGGTAGGAGTAGTTCTTTGATATGATTTTTGAGATTATTCTAATAGAAGTTTAAGCTGTTAAGGATTATGAAATGACTTTCTGATAAAAAATCTTTTTAACTCCGCTTAACATTGTGGTGTAAATTGAATGACTTACCGATACAAAATTGCTCCGAATTCCACTTGAAGTGACGATTTGGATGTAAAAAAAAGACCTGTCGAATCCGACAGGTCTTAGGTAATGAAAAGTTTAAGAATTATTTTTTGACTACTTTGACAAATTTTATTTGTTTTCCGGATCGTATTTCCAGCATATAGTTTCCGTTAGCCAGTGCGCTCATGTTTAACTGAACTTCTTTGGTGTTGGCCTCCTGAGTCATTACTTTCTGGCCTATCAGGTTGTAAACCGTCACCCGATCAATACTGTTTTTGTAAGTAACCGTAAGTATATCACTGGTTGGATTAGGGTAATATTTTAAACCTGATGTATCAAATTCGTCTGTCGATAATGTGATGTCTACAGTTACAGTTGTCGGTACACTCGAACATCCGTTTGTATTCATTAAAACAGCGTAGTAGGTTTGTCCGTTTTCTAAAGGCATTTCTGCTGCTAACGGATTATTTCCGCTCATTGCATCTTCAAGGCTTATGTA
>PJUE01000702.1_pt1 | contig 16368 bp, 16 predicted proteins | sample 1512171 | NCBI WGS metagenome assembly PJUE01 (sample SAMN08177674, study PRJNA422409) | Feces metagenome, whole genome shotgun sequencing project. | isolation source: Chicken feces (3) enriched on wood chips: alkali lignin treatment | host: Gallus gallus | place: USA: Madison | collected 2015-01-15
CTGCGCTACGACAAGTACACCGGCCAGGATGGCGTGGAGAAGTACTCCACCGACATCATCGCCGACGAAATGCAGATGCTGGGCGGCCGCGGTGATGGTGGCGGCGGTGGCGGTGGCGGCAACTACGGCGGCGACCGTCCGCAGCGCCAGCAGGCCCCGCGCCAGGAATACGGCGGCGGTGGCGGCGGCCAGCGTGGCGGCCAGGGCGGTGGTTACGGCAACCAGGGCGGTGGGAACCAGGGTGGCGGCTATGGCAACCAGGGTGGCAATCAGCGCCCGCAGCCGCAGCAGGCCCCGCCGATGGACGACTTCGCGGACGACGATATTCCGTTCTGATCGACAGTCTGGTTGACGCCAGCACAGAACCCCGGCAAGGCCTTTGGCCTGCCGGGGTTTTCTATTGCACGTTGTGGCGTCGATCACCCCACCGCGTTCATCCACTCCACCGCGTCATCGCCCCCGGGAATGCGCATCGGCGCATTCTCGTCGGTCACCGCGCGCCACACCGCTTCGGCCACGGCCTGCGGCGTGGTCACCGGGCCGCTGCTGTCGCGGAAGCTGGCCAGCACGCCCTGCACCAGCGGCCCATAGGCCGGGTGCTCCACGCCGCCCAGGTGCGGGAACGCGTTTTCGCCGAAGCGCGTGGTCGGCGAGCGGCCGGGCAGCACCAGGCGCACGCGCACGCCCAGCGGCGCGACCTCGATGGCCAATGACTCGGTGAAGGCATTCACCGCCGCTTTGCTGGCGCTGTAGACGCCAACCAATGGCAGCGCCTTCACCGTCACCGTGGAGGTCACGTTGACGATCACGCCATGGCCGCGTTCGCGCATCTGCGGCAGCACGGCCTGGGTCATCGCCAGCGTACCCAGGGTGTTGGTGTCGAACAGGGCGCGTGCCGTATCCAGCGGTGTCAGTTCCACCGGCACCGGTGCGCCGAAGCCGGCGTTGTTGACCAGCACGTCGATCGGGCCGGCTTCGGCGATGGCGTGCGCGATGCTGGCCGGGTCGGTGATGTCCAGGGCGAGCACGCGCAGCTGCTCGGACGCAGGCAGCAGGTCGGTGCGCAGGGTGCGCAGGGTGGCGATGACCTTCCAGCCACGATCGAGGAACAGGCGGGCGGTTTCCAGCCCGAAGCCGGAGGAACAGCCGGTAATCAGTACGGTTTGCATCGGGTCCATCTCAGCGGGAACGAGTGACCATGGTCGGCCCCGCTGGCTGGACGGGCTACAATGGAGCGTCCGTATTTCCTCGTCGAGCGTCCAGTGTTGTCCGATCCGCTGTCCGAGGTCGTTTCCCTGCTGCAGCCCACGGCACGCTTTTCCAAGCGGGTCGAGGCGGCCGGCGAGTGGTGCGTGCGCCGCGAAGGCGAGGGCGAGCCGTTCTACATGGCGGTGCTGCATGGACAGTGCCGGCTGTCGGTGGACGGTGGCGCGCCGATCACCCTGCAGACTGGCGATTTCGTGCTCGTGCCGGCCCTGCGTGAGCTGGTCAACACCAGCATGCAGGCGCCGCCGGACATCAGTCCCAGCCTGCCGATGCGCATCGCCGAGGGCCACTTCCGGGTGGGGCGCGAGGACGGACCGGCAGCGTTGTGCGCGCAGATCGGCCACTGCGGTTTCGCCTCGCCGGACGCTGCCTTGCTGGTCTCGTTGCTGCCACGCCTGCTGCATGTACGCGGCGAGCCGCGTCTGGCCATGCTGGTGCAGATGGTGGGCGAGGAGGCGCGCGCGCAGCGGCCGGCCCGCGATGTAGTGCTGGAACGCCTGCTGGAAGTGCTGCTGATCGAGGCGCTGCGCAGCGGCATGGACAGCGTCGGCGGCAGCGGCCTGGTGCGTGGGCTCGGCGATGAGCGGCTCGCCGCTGCGCTGCGTGCGCTGCACGCGCGGCCACAGCATGCATGGACGGTGGCGGAGCTGGCCGGGCAGGCAACGATGTCACGCTCGGGCTTCGCCGCGCGTTTCATGCATGTGGTCGGCGTGGCACCGATGGAATATCTGCTGCAGTGGCGCATGGCGTTGGCCAAGCGCCTGCTCGTTGACCGCTCGCTGAGCCTGGAGCAGGTGGCCGAACGGGTGGGCTATGCCAGCGCCGTCACCTTCGGGGTGGCCTTCGCGCGGTTGGTCGGGATGCCTCCGGCGCGGTTCGCCCGCCTGCGCGGTGCAGGCGCCTGAACGAACGTTCAAAGCCTGCTCCGGAACCGCCATGCCGATCCACTACCATGGGCCACCCCCGTGGAAGCCCTGCCATGACTGAAGCACGCCTCGCCCTGCCCAAGCCGCCCGCTGCCCGCATCGCCGCCTGGCTGCTGATGCTGCTGGGCATGTGGCTGGCGCTGAAGCTGGGGCTGGTGGTCACCCTGTTGTCGGGCCTGCTGGTGTTCCAGCTGACCCATGTGCTGGCCAATAGCGTGGAAGGCAAGCTGCCGCCGGGGCGCGCGCGTGCGGTGGCGGTCATCGTGCTGTCGGCGGTGATCATCGGTGTGCTGGTGCTCGCCGGTATCGGCGTGGCCTCCTTCTTCCGCAACGAAACCGGCGGCCCGGACGTGCTGCTGGCGCGGCTGATGGACATCCTCAACACCTCCCGGCACCAGGTGCCGGCGCTGCTGCAGCCGTACATTCCCGAAGACCTGACCCGACTGCGCGAGGCACTGAACGAATGGGCCGCCGAACACCAGCGGCAGCTGGGCGTGGCCGGTACCTCGGTGGTGCAGGTCGGGGTGCGCATCCTCATCGGCATGGTGCTGGGCGCGATGATCGCCCTGTACGACGAGCTGCCGCTGCCGCAGATGGGCCCGTTGGCGCAGGAACTGATCGGCCGCACCACCCGCTTGGCGGTTGCCTTCCGCCAGGTGGTGTTTGCCCAGGTGAAGATCTCCCTGCTCAATACGGTGTTCACCGCGGTGTTCCTGCTGGGCGTGCTGCCGCTGTGCGGCGTGCACCTGCCGCTCTCCAAGACGCTGGTGCTGATCACCTTCCTGGCCGGCCTGCTGCCGGTGGTGGGCAACATCATTTCCAACACCATCATCACCATCGTCGCGCTGTCGGTGTCGTTCTACGTGGCGGTGGCTGCGCTGCTGTACCTGATCGTCATCCACAAGCTGGAGTACTTCCTCAACGCGCGCATTGTCGGCGGTGAGATCCAGGCGCGGGCCTGGGAGCTGCTGCTGGCCATGCTGGTAATGGAAGCGGCGTTCGGCCTGGCCGGGCTGGTGGCCGCGCCGGTGTTCTATGCCTACCTCAAGCGCGAGCTGGTCGACCAGGGCTGGATCTGAGCGCTGACCGCAGCGGCGCGCGGCAACGGTTGTGCCGCGCAGCATGGATTTTCGTGCACCGCGTCTTGCAAAAAAAATAATTCCTCCCTTATGGTGCAATCGATTGCATTGCGGTGATTCTTCAGCGTATGTACCGGTTGGGAGGCCGGCAAGTGGATGTCCATCCATTCAGTCGAACCGGTGCCGGCGCCGGGCATCAGCCGTCGCGACGCGCTGCGCACGGCGCTTGCGGGCGGATTGGGTCTCGGCCTGGCCGCGGCCGGTGCATTCCCCGCCACGGCCGCCACCGCGCCGCTCAAGGGCAGGCTGAAGCAGTCTGTTGCCCGTTGGACATTCCCGCAGCTGTCGGTCGGCCAGCTGTGCCAGACGGTCAAGGGGATTGGCTTTGACGCAATCGACCTGGTTGGCCCGGAAGACTGGCCTGCGTTGAAGGCCCATGGCATCTACAGCGCGATGTGCAACGGTGCCGAGCTGGGCCTGACCAAGGGCTTCGCGGGCAGCGGATTCCACGATGAACTGGTGGCGCGCTACACACGGCACATCGACCTGGTGGCCGATGCCGGGTATCGCAACCTGATCTGCTTCTCCGGCAACCGCAACGGCATGGATCCGCAGCAGGGCCTGGCCAATGCCGAAGCCGGGCTCAAGCGCATCCTGGGCCATGCCGAAAAGCGCGGCGTGGTGCTGGTAATGGAGCTGCTGAACTCCCGCGTCGACCATCCCGACTATCTATGCGACCACTCGGCCTGGGGCGTGGAGCTGTGCAAGCGGCTCGGCTCGGACAATTTCGGCCTGCTCTACGACATCTACCACATGCAGATCATGGAGGGCGACATCATCGCCACCATCGGTCGGCACCACGCGTGCTTCAAGCACTACCACACCGCCGGCGTGCCGGGCCGGCATGAGATCGGCGACCAGCAGGAACTGAACTACCCGGCCATCTGTCGCGCGATCCGCGACACCGGTTTCGATGGGTATCTGGCTCAGGAATTCACGCCTGCAGCGCCCGATCCCGTTGGCTCATTGCGCGAGGCGATCCGTCTCTGCGACGTCTGAAACGATATCCACCCAGGTGATAGACCCATGGCAGATAATCATTACGACGCCATCGTTGTTGGCTCGGGAATCAGTGGCGGTTGGGCGGCGAAGGAACTGACCGAAAAAGGTCTGAAGGTCCTGATGCTGGAACGCGGGCGCAACATCGAGCACGTGAAGGACTACGTCAATGCGATGAAGGAGCCCTGGGACTTTCCGCACCGCAACCGGCCTACCCAGGCGATGAAGGCCGCCTTTCCGGTCCTGATGCGCGACTACGGCCTGGCGGAGAACCTGGAGGGCATGTGGGCCGATGAACAGGACTCGCCCTACATCGAGACCAAGCGCTTCGACTGGTTCCGCGGCTACCACGTCGGTGGCCGTTCGCTGATGTGGGGGCGGCAGAGCTACCGCTTCTCCGATCTGGATTTCGAAGCGAACCTCAAGGACGGCATCGCCACCGACTGGCCGATCCGCTATGCCGACATCGCGCCCTGGTACGACTACGTGGAGAAGTTCGCCGGCATCGCCGGCACGCGTGAAGGGCTGGACGTGCTGCCCGATGGCGAGTTCCTGCCGCCGATCCCGCTGAACATCGTCGAGAAGGACGTGGCTGCACGGATCAGGAAGGCCTTTGGTGGCACGCGCCACATGATCCATTCGCGCACTGCCAACATCACCAAGCCGATGCCCGAGCAGGGCCGGGTGAACTGCCAGTACCGCAACAAGTGCATCCTCGGCTGCCCGTTCGGTGCGTACTTCTCGACCCAGGCGGCCACGCTGCCGGCGGCGATGAAGACCGGCAACCTGACCCTGCGGCCGTTCTCGATCGTCAAGGAAGTGCTCTACGACAAGGACCGCAGGCGTGCGCGCGGGGTGGAAGTCCTCGACGCCGAGACCGGCCAGACCTACCAGTACACGGCCAAGGTCATCTTCCTCAATGCGTCGTCGTTCAATTCGACCTGGCTGCTGATGAACTCGGCCACCGATGTCTGGGAAGGTGGGCTGGGCTCGTCGTCCGGCGAACTCGGGCACAACGTGATGGACCATCACTTCGGTGCGGGCGCATCGGGGCGCGTGGAAGGCTACGACGACAAGTACTACTTCGGTCGCCGTCCCTGCGGCTTCTATGTTCCGCGCTTCCGCAACGTGGCCGCCGACAAGCGTGGCTACCTGCGCGGCTTCGGCTACCAGGGCGGTGCCAGCCGAAACGGCTGGTCGCGCGAGATCGCCGAGCTGAACATCGGTGCCGATCTGAAGGAGGCCCTGAGCCTGCCCGGTGACTGGCGGATCGGCATGACCGGTTTCGGCGAAATGCTGCCACACCACGACAACACCATCCGCCTGGACCACGCGCGCAGGGACAAGTGGGGACTGCCGGTGCTGGCCATGGACGTGGCCATGCGCGAGAACGAGAAGGCGATGCGCAAGGACATGGCGGCCGATGCGGCCGAGATGCTGGAGGCCGCCGGTGTCAAAGACGTGGAGATGCACGACAACGACTACGCGCCGGGCAAGGGCATCCATGAAATGGGCACCGCGCGCATGGGTCGTGACCGGAAGACCTCGGTCCTCAACGCCAACAACCAGGTCTGGGATGCGCCCAATGTCTATGTCACCGACGGTGCCTGCATGACCTCCAGTGCCTGCGTGAATCCTTCGCTGACCTACATGGCGCTGACCGCGCGCGCGGCCGACCACGCCGTGCGCGAACTGAAAGCGGGGAACCTGTGATGGACCGCCGTGAACTGCTGAAGATGATTGTCGCCGCCACCGGTGCGGCGATGGTCGGCCTGCCTGCGCTGTCCAGTGCCAGTGCCCCCACTGCGGGTGCTGCCTTCTCCGCTGCGCAGATCGCCACGCTGGATGAGATTGCCGAAACCATCCTGCCGCGCACGCGCACACCGGGCGCGAAAGACGCGGCGACGGGCGCTTTCATGGCGCAGTTCGTCAGCGACTGCTACACCGCCCAGCAGCAGGCGACGTTCCGTGCAGGCCTGGCGGACATCGACAAACGTGCCGGCGGCCGATTCGTTGCGCTGACGCCGGAAGCGCGGACCCAGCTGCTGCGTACGCTGGACGCGGAGGCCCGCAGGCGTGCGGTGGAGGTGAGCGAGACCGGCACCGCTGAGGCCGACAAGGCGAAGCTGCATCCATTCACGATGATCAAGCAGTTGGCCATCTTCGGTTTCTTCACCTCGAAGCCGGGCGCGACGGACGTGCTGAAGTACGTCGCCGTGCCTGGCCGCTATGACGGCGACATGGCCTATACGCCCGGCACGCCGGCCTGGGCGACCAGCTGATGGAGTACGACAGGATGATCAGAGCTTTCCTGATGACCGCAGGTGCGCTGGCTGCGGCGCCGGTCTTTGCACAGGCTGCTGCCGGCCCCGATCGCGATCCGGCGAAGACCGAGGTATGGGCGGCCGTAGCCGAGGTGGCCACGCCCGCAGGCGCGGCACCGTCCAATGCCATCGTGCTGTTCGATGGAAAGGACACGTCGGCCTGGGAGGCCGAGCAGGGCGGGCGCGTACCGTGGACCGTGGCTGACGGCGCGATGACCGTGGTTCCCGGCAGCAAGGGCATCCGCACCCGGCAGCGCTTCTGCGACATGCAGCTGCACGTGGAGTGGCGTACGCCCAGCGACATCAAGGGATTCGACGGCCAGAACCGCGGCAACAGCGGCATCTTCCTGCAGGAGCTGTATGAGCTGCAGGTGCTCGACAGTCACGAAAACCCGACCTACGCCAATGGCCAGGCCGGTTCGATCTACAAGCAGGCCATGCCACTGGTGAATGCCTCGCGTGCGCCGGGTCAGTGGCAGGCCTACGACATCATCTGGAAGGCGCCGCGTTTCTCGGCCGGTGGCGGGCTGGCCTCGCCGGCGCGCATCACCGTGCTGCACAACGGTGTGCTGGTGCAGAACGACACCGTGCTGGCGGGCAGGACCGAGTACATCGGCGCGCCGTCGTACTCGCCGCATGGTTGCGCGCCGCTGTACCTGCAGGAGCACGCCTCCAGGGTCAGCTACCGCAACATCTGGGTGCGCGAGCTGTAACGCGCGCCTACTTCGCCAGGAAGCTGGCGAGGTCATCGATCTCCTGCGCGGACAGCTGGGAGAAGGGCGGCATCAGGCCGCCGCCCTTGCTGATCTTTTCCTTGATCTGCGCAGGCGGCAGGCGTTTGCCGATGTCGGTTAGCGCGGGGAATGTGCCGGGCATGCCGGCACGATCGGCACCGTGGCAGGCCACGCAGTTCGTCGCGTACAGCTTGGCGCCGGCAGCAGGGTCTTCCTTGGACCACGCCGGCAGCGCATGGGTTGCCGCGCACAAGGTCAGGGCCAGGGTCAGGACAGTTTTCAAACGAAGCTCCTTGGCCGGCTAGCGCGATGCGCGGGCGGGCAGGCTGACGGTCAGGTGTTCACGCAGGTAGTCGGCGCCGGTCTGGATCACCTTGGCCGGGTCACGCGGCTGGTCGTGCTCGACGATGTACCACGTCACGCCCGCACGGGCGGCAGCCGGCAGGATCGCGTTCCAGTCGAGTACGCCCTGGCCGACGGCGGCGAATCCGCCTTCGTCTTCGGCCTGGCCTTTGGGCGCGTTGTCCTTGGCATGCACTGCGAACAGGCGGCCGCGGAACTTGCCCAGCATCACCACCGGGTCGTGGCCGGAGCGCGCCACCCAGGCCAGGTCCAGCTCGGTCTGCAGGTTCGGGCCGGCGGCTTCGAACAGCAGCTCCAGGCCGGTACGGCCATTGAAGTCGACCAGCTCGAAATCGTGGTTGTGGTAGGCCAGGCGCATGCCCTTGGCGCGCACGCGTTCGGAGATGCGGCCCAGTTCCTTGCCCAGCGCTGCCCAGCCGGCGGCATCGCTCGGCCGGTCCTTGCTGTCCAGGTAGGGCACCACCAGCGTGGTGTTGCCGATGGCACGGTTGAAGGCCACCACCTTGTCGAGGTCATTGCGCAGGTCGGCCAGTGCCGTGTGCGAGGAAATCGCCTTGATCCCGTACTTGTCGAGCAACTGCTTGAGTTCGGCCGCGCTGACGTTCTGCGTGCCGACCGTTTCCACCGCATGCACGCCTGCGTCGTGGACGATCTTCAGCTGCTGGTCGAGCGTGCCGGCGTTGCGCAGCGTGTACATCTGCACCGCGATGGGCTTTCCAGGGCTGCCGGTTTCCGCGGCGAAGGCGGGCAGGGCGGCGAGCAGCAGTGCGAGGGTGGCGATCCTGCGTGTTGGAGCCTTCATCCGTAGATCCTCCCGGGGTTCATTCGAGGGTGGTCCAGGCGCGCGACCTGGCCGATGCGATGACGCGGTCGACGATCCGCGCCGAGCGCGCGCCGTCTTCGAAGGTAGGCAGGCCCTGCGGCGTCTCGCCGTCGATGGCGCGATAGGTGTCGGCGACGAAGGCCTCGAAGCACTGCGCGTAACCCTGCGCATGGCCTGGCGGCAATGTAGACAGACGACGCTGCTCGGCGCTGCCGGCGCCGGGGCCACGCACGAAGGATTCCTCGCGCTGGTCGGGCCGACCGATCCACAGCCGCTCGGGATCTTCCTGGTTGAACGCCACGCTGGCCTTGGCGCCATCGATCTCGAACCAGAGGCGGTTGTGGCGCCCGGCCGAGACCTGGCTGACGGTCAGCGATGCCAATGTGCCTGCGCCGGTGCGGAACATCGCCATGGCCACGTCCTCACTGGACACCGCCTGCGTCGCGCCGCCTGCCGCAGGTGCGCTGAAGCTCTGCGCACCCTCGGCGCTGCGCTCGGCGATCACCGTGGCGAAGGCCGCGCTGACCTCGGCGAAGCGCTCGCCGCTGACCCATTCCACCAGGTCGCACCAGTGCGAGCCGATGTCGGCGAACACGCGCGAGGTGCCGCCCAGCACCGGGTCGACGCGCCAGTTGTTGCTGGCCGGGTCGAGCAGCCAATCCTGCAGGTAGCTGCCGTGGATGAGGTGCAGGGGCCCGAGGTCGCCGGCGGCGATGCGTGCGCGGGCCTCGCGGACCACCGGGTGGTAGCGGTAGACGAAGGGCACCGTGGCGACCAGGCCGCTGGATGCAGCCAGCGACGCCAGCGCCTGCGCATCGTCGAGGGTCGTGGCCAGCGGCTTTTCGCAGATCACGTGCTTGCCGGCTTCCAGTGCGGCCTGCGCCATCGGCCGGTGCAGGTGGTTGGGCGTGCAGATGTGCACGACCTGGACCTGCGGATCGGCGATCAGCGCTTCGATATCGGGGTAGGCGTGCGGCACATTCCACGCCCGCGCCACCTCCTGCGCGCGCTGCGGAGAGGACGCGGCCACGCCGCGTACTTCGGCACCGGCGAGCACGGCGGCGCGGCGGTGCACCGCGGCGATCATCCCCGTGCCGACAATGGCGATTCCAAGCTTTGGCATCGGCGTTGTTCTCAGCGTGTGGTGGCTGCGGCGGCAGCGGCGGGGCGGTCGCGGAACAGCAGCAGGAAGGCGACCAGCACGACCAGTGCAACGCCGGCCGGGAACAGCCAGATCTGCTGCCAGTCCGGGCCCGCGGCCGTGGTGTAGTGCTCCACCACCGCGCCGGACAGGAAGGTGCCGATCAGCATGCCCACGCCGTAGGTGGCCAGGGTGATGAAGCCCTGCGCGCTGCTGCGTGCTTCAGGACCCGCATGTGCATCGGTGTAGATCTGCCCGGTGACGAAGAAGAAGTCGTAGCAGATGCCGTGAAGGACGATGCCGATCACCAGCAGCGAGAAGCCGCCACCGGCATCACCGAAGGCGAACAGCGCATAGCGCACCACCCACGCGGCCATGCCGACCGCCAGCATGGTTTTCACCCCCAGCCGCACGAACAGGAACGGCATGGCCAGCATCAGCAGCACTTCGGACACCTGGCCCAGCGACTGCAGGCCGGCCGCGCCGCGCACGCCCAGGTCGTTGAGGTAGGGGTTGGTGAAGTTGTAGTAGAACGACAGCGGGATGCAGATGGCGATGGACGCCAGGAAGAACACCAGATAGGCGCGCGACTTCAGCAGGCGCAGCGAATCCAGGCCGAGGATCTGCCCGAGCCCGGCGTCGCGCTGCTTCGCCAGCGGCGGCGTGTGCGGCAGGGTGAAGGCATACAGCCCCAGCAGCAGCGATGCCAACGCGGCCATCCGGAAGGTGAGTTCAAGCCGGTGCGCCTGCTCCCAGCCCAGCCAGCCGATCAGCACGCCGGCGATGATCCAGCCGATGCTGCCGGCCACCCGCACCAGCGGGAACTGCTTCTCGGGCGACTGCATGTGCCGCATCGCCACGCTGTTGGCCAGCGCCAGGGTCGGCATGAACAGCAGCATGTAGCCCATCACGCAGGCGGAGAACATGCTGAAGCTGGTCGCGGTGGACGCCAGCCACATCAGCACCGCCCCGGCCAGGTGCAGTACTGCAAGGATGCGTTGCGCGGCGAAGTAGCGGTCGGCAATCAGGCCGACCAGGAAGGGCGCGACGATCGCACCGATGGACTGGCTGAGGAAGGCGGTGGCCACCTGGCTGGCGCTGGCCCGCAGCGGGCCCTGCACCAGGTAGGTGCCGAGGGTGACGAACCACGCCCCCCAGATGAAGAACTGCAGAAACATCATCGCGCCCAAGCGCGACATGGCGTGCGTCATGGCTTGCCCTCCCGGGGCGGTGTCAACTCAGATGCCCAGCATGCGGTGCAGTGATGCGGCGTCGGTGCCGCTGTCGGCGAAGTCGTCGAAGGCGCGCTCGGTCACCCGGATGATGTGGTCGCGGATGAAGGCGGCGCCCTCCCGTGCGCCGTCCTCGGGGTGCTTGAGGCAGCACTCCCACTCCAGCACCGCCCAGCCGGGGAAGTCGTACTGCGCGAACTTCGAAAAGATCGCCTTGAAGTCGACCTGCCCATCACCGAGCGAACGGAAGCGGCCCGGACGGTCGATCCAGTCCTGGTAGCCGCCATAGACGCCGCTGCGGGCACTGGCGTGGTACTCCGCGTCCTTGACGTGGAAGATGCCGATGCGCGGGTGGTAGCGGTCGATGAAGCCGAGGTAGTCCATCTGCTGCAGCAGCAGGTGGCTGGGGTCGTAGAGGATCTTCGCGCGCGGATGCTGGTCGACCACTTCAAGGAAGCGTTCGAAGGTCGCGCCGTCGTGCAGGTCCTCGCCCGGGTGGATCTCGAAGCACAGGTCGACGCCGCAGGCATCGAAGGCATCGAGGATCGGGTGCCAGCGGCGGCCCAGTTCGGCGAACGCTTCTTCCACCAGGCCCGGCGGGCGTTGTGGCCAGGGATACAGGTACGGCCAGGCCAGCGCGCCGGAGAACGTGGCATGTGCGGTGAGCCCCAGGCGCTGGCTGGCCTGTGCTGCCAGCATCAGCTGATCCACCGCCCAGGCCTGGCGGGCGGCAGGCCTGCCACGCGCGTCTGCCGGGGCAAATCCGTCAAACAGGCTGTCGTAGGCGGGGTGGACCGCGACCAGCTGGCCCTGCAGGTGGGTCGACAGTTCGGTGATCTGCACGCCGTGCCCGGCCAGCATTCCAGCCACGTCGTCGCAGTAGGTCTGGCTGCGCGCCGCCTCGGCCAGATCGAACAGGTGGGGCGCGGTGGTGGGGACTTGTAGGCCAGAATAGCCCAGACCCGCAGCCCATCCGGCCAGCGTGTCCAGTCGATCAAAAGGAGCTTTGTCGCCGATGAACTGCGCCAGGAACAGCGCTGGACCCTTGAGCGTCTTCAAGGTGATTCACCCCGCATGCAATCGATTGCATTACCCTAGCATGGGCCTCCCGCAGACCCGTTGTGCAGTGCACAGCGCACAGAAGAGCTGAGAACATGGCAACCATCTACGACATCGCCAGGCACGTGGGCGTCTCCGCCGGCACGGTGTCGCGGGCCTTGTCACGGCCGGACAAAGTGCTGCCGGCCACGCGCGCGCGTATCGAGGAGGCGGCCGCCACGCTGGGCTATGTGCCCAACACGGTGGCCAGAACGCTGAAGACCCAGCGCAGTGGCAAGATCCTCGTTACGGTGCCGGACATCGCCAACCCGTTCTTCGCGCAGATCCTGCAGGGCGCCGAAGATGCGGCGCAGACGGCGGGCTACGCGGTGCTGCTGGGCGACACCCAGCACCAGCCCGACCGTGAGGAGCGCTACGCGCAGATGCTCCGGCGCAACGAGGCCGATGGCCTGATCGTGCTGGGGCATCGGCTGCCGCCCACCGCGCGGGAGATCGTGCGGGCGCAGGGAGCGGCTGCGCCGGTGGTCAACGGCTGCGAGTTCGATCCCGCGCTGGGCATTCCCAGCGTGCACATCGACAACGCGGCGGCCGCACGCGCGGTGATGGAGCATCTGTATGGGCTCGGCCACGAGCGCATCGCCGTGGTCGGCGGGCCGCCGGACAATCCGCTGCACCAGCAACGGCTGGAAGGGGTGCGCAGTGTGGGCAAGGCACGCGGCCGGCTGCGCAGCCTGCGCGTCGTGCCGGGTGATTTTTCGCTGGAATCGGGCCACGCTGCCGCAACGGCGCTGCTGGCCGGTCCGCAGCCACCGACCGCGGTGTTCTGCTTCAGCGACCAGATGGCACTGGGTGCGCTGGCGGCCTGCCGCGATCTGGGCATCCGCGTGCCGGACCAGTTGTCGATTGTCGGCTTCGATGATCTCGCCTCGTCCCGCTTCCTGACACCGCCGCTGACCACCATCCGCCAGCCGATGCGCGACATCGGTGCCCGCGCGGTCAACCTGCTGCTGGCCATCATCGAGCGGGTGGATGTACCGCTGCAGCGGACGCTGGATTTCAGCCTGATGCTGCGCGGATCCACAGCGGCGCCCAATGAAACGGCAGCGCCGGGCCATGCCCGGCGGCTCAGCCCGCCGTAGCCACACCCGCACCCGCCCAGTCCGCCAGCTCCGGCGCCAGCGCATGTTCCACTGCACGCCGCAGCAGGGCCGGGGCGATGTAATGGCGGTGTACGGCATCAATCAGCGCCATGTACACACGGCCGAACCGGTTATGCGTCTGCACGCGCGAGCCCAGGCTGATCTGCACGGTGCCGTCGTCGTTGAGCTGCACGCGTACGCTGCTGCGGAAGCGCAGGTGGCGGTCATCCGCACCGAGCAGCACTTCCGCACTGCGGTCATCGTCATCCACGCGCGCGTCCAGCACCGGGAAGCGGCTGGCGAACAGGCGGCTGCGGTCGGTGGACAGCAGCGACGATACCGGGCAGCCCAGCGGCGAGGTACGCAGGCGCAGCGGCGCGACCAGGCGATTGCGCAGTGCCATCAAGCGGCCGACGCCGCCGGGTGGATTGCGCAGGAACCCTTCCAGCACCCCGGCCAGCAGCGCAGAGGCCGAGCGCTGCGTGCAGTGCCCGCTGCGCAGGGTCAGCACGGTCAGGTCCTGGTAGTGGCTGTGTGCCAGCGCACCGGCCAGCAGCCCCTGCGGGTCAGGGTGGCCACTGTGCACCGGGTAGCGCGGGGTGCTGCGTTCGACGAACCCCTGCAACGGGCGCAGATTGATCTGCCGCAGCGGGCCCAGCAGTGAACGGGTCTGCGCGCACAGGCGCGCGCGCAGACTGGGCGGCGCGGCCTGCAGTGACAGCTGCAGCAGGGGCGCGGTAGCCAGCATGGCCGCGCTCGGCCAATGCGCTGGCGGCAGCACGTCGGTCAGGCTGGGGATATCGGCGCGGTTGGCCTGCACCTGCGCACGCGTGGTCTCGCTCATGGCCCCGGCCAGTTCATTGCTGTGGCACGACAGCGCGAACAGGGCAGGGTGGGCGGCATGGTTGGAGGCAAACTGGTGCCAGGTGCCACCGCCGAAGCGCACGGTGAACAGGCAGTCCGGCGGAATGCGGATGCGCCGCAGGCTGCGCAGGAAAGCCGCCGGGTCGTTGGCCAGCTGCGCGTCGGCGACGGTGGCGAAGCGCAGTTCGGCCCCCGCGCTGCCGGCGATGGCGGTGAACATGCGCGGGCCGGCATGGCGATGGAACGGGTGGCCACCGCCGGCGACCACGAAGCTGTACAACGAGGACGCATCGCCGTGCTGCAGGTGCATCCCGCCCAGGCGCGCGGAGGGTTCATCGAGCGCATCGATGAAGGCCGGGTGGTGGCGCTGTCGTTCCCCCGCGTCCTTCACCAGTGCATCGCCGGCGCCGATGCCGAGCTGGGCGATGAGGGTGACTTCAATGGGGCCGATGCCATCCTGGGCAGGCAGCTGGATACCTGGAAACGAACGGTGGTTGCGGGTCGTACCAGGCATCGTCGTGCTCCTTGTCAGCGGGCAGGGGATTTGCGGCGGGCGCGGGCTTCGCGCTTGAGCGGGCCACCGACCGGACACACTTCGGCCGCCCAGGAGAACAGCGTGTTGGCCAGGCGCTCGGGGACCTGGCGGAAGTACACGAACTGGCCGCGCTTCTCGCGCTCGATGAGGCCGGCGTCCTCGAGGATGCGCAGGTGGCTGGACAGCGCAGGCTTGCTGAAGTCGAAACGCTCGGCCAGTTCGCCCGCGCTCAACTCACCGGCACTGAGGTAGGCCAGGATCTGCCGGCGGGCGCCGGAGGCGAGGGCTTCGAAGATGCGGTCCATGGGTTGATAGTTAACTAATTCGTTAATTGATGATCCGGCGAGGCCGGGCGCGTGTCAAGCCGTCCTGCCCGGAGACGGCGATTCATCCAATCGTTCTCGATGTGGTATATCGTTTATCGATAAATCCATCCCGGGCGGCGAGGCTGCCCCACACCGGAGGCTGCTTGACCGCTCGTCCCGCCCGCGCCGAACCCGCGCGAGGCTTGTTCACCCTGGCCCAGACCGCCGTGCAGGCCGTGCGGGCAATGTGCTGGCTGGGCATCCTGGCCGCGCTGCTGGCCGTTCCCCTGGTGGCCTACGACCGTCGCTGGCTGCTGGACAGCGTGCATGACACGCACGCCGCGGCCGTCCACGGCAGCGATCTGTTCCTGCATTTCTGCATCGGCTTGGGCAGCATCGTTGCCTTGCTGGTGCTGTGCCTGGTGTTCCTGCGGCACCTGTCGCGCCTGCTGCGCTCGGCCGCCGGCGCGCGCCCGTTCACCCATGCCAATGCGCAGCGCCTGCAGCGCATGGCCTGGCTGATGCTGGCGATGGAAGTGCTGTCGATCATCATCGGCGTGTACGCCTCCTGGATGGGCCCGGACTTCGCCTGGATGGAAGTCGGTGGCGGCATGTCCATCACCGGCCTGATCGCGGTGCTGATGCTGTTCGTGCTGGCGCGCGTGTTCGCCGTCGGTGCGGCCATGCGTGATGACCTCGACGGTGTCATCTGATGGCGATCGTCATCACCCTGGACCGCATGCTGCAGGAACGGGGCATGACCCTGTCCGAACTGGCCGGGCGCATCGACATCACCCTGGCCAATCTGTCCATCCTCAAGACCGGCAAGGCACGCGCCATCCGCTTCTCGACGCTGGATGCGATCTGCCGCGAGCTGCAGTGCACGCCGGGTGACCTGCTCGGACACGACCCGCTGCAGGCGCACGACGACAACTGAAACACCCCTCTCTCCCTTACCTCATGAAGAAACGGAACCGAAATGGAATGGTTGGCTGACCCCTCGATCTGGATGGGCCTTGCGACCCTGATCGTGCTTGAGATCGTGCTCGGCATCGACAACCTGGTGTTCATCGCGATCCTGGCCGACAAGCTGCCGCCGCACCAGCGTGACCGCGCGCGGGTGATCGGCCTGGGCCTGGCCCTGCTGATGCGCCTGGTGCTGCTGGCCGCGCTGGCGTGGATCATGAAACTGACCGAGCCGCTGCTGACGCTGTTCGATCACAGCTTCTCCGGGCGCGACCTGATCCTGCTGGGCGGCGGCCTGTTCCTGCTGTTCAAGGGCACCATGGAACTGCACGAGCGCCTGGAAGGCCGCCAGCACGAGGACAACGGCAAGAAGGTCTATGCCAGCTTCGCGATGGTGGTGGCGCAGATCGTGGTGCTCGACGCGGTGTTCTCGCTGGACTCGGTGATCACCGCCGTCGGCATGGTCGACAACCTGGGCGTGATGTATGCCGCGGTGACCATCGCCATGGTGCTGATGCTGCTGGCCAGCAAGCCGCTGACCCGCTTCGTCAAC
>PJUE01000703.1_pt1 | contig 16365 bp, 17 predicted proteins | sample 1512171 | NCBI WGS metagenome assembly PJUE01 (sample SAMN08177674, study PRJNA422409) | Feces metagenome, whole genome shotgun sequencing project. | isolation source: Chicken feces (3) enriched on wood chips: alkali lignin treatment | host: Gallus gallus | place: USA: Madison | collected 2015-01-15
CGCTTTTCAGCGATATCCAGCTGCGCCATCACCTTCAGGCGCGCAGCGATGCGCTGGTTCAACTTCACCGGCGCGCGCGCGACCATCTTCAGCAGGCCGTCGATGCGCAGGCGCACGCGGTAATCATCTTCGTAGGGCTCGAAGTGGATGTCCGACGCGCCCTTGCGGATCGCATCGACCAGCACCTTGTTGACGAACTTCACGACCGGGGTGTCATCGCCCTTGGCGTCCACGCCGCTGTCGCTGCTGGACATGTCCTCGTCGCCGCCGGAGACGTCGAGGTTGGCCATGCCATCGTCATCGCCACCGAGCGAATCGCCCAGCGTGTCGTGACTGGCATGCCACTGTTCCAGCGTGCGCCGGATCTGGTCCTCATCGACCAGGATCGGCTCCACCACCAGGTTGGTGTGGAACTTGATCTCATCCAGCGAATGGGTCGGGTTGCTGGTGCCGACGAACAGCCTGCCGCCGCGTTTGAACAGTGGCAGCACGTTGTGCTTGCGCAGCAGCTCTTCGCTGACCAGCGACATGGCGTTCTGGCTGGCGTCGAACGTGGACACGTCGAACAGCGGCATGCCGAACTCGACCGCGTTGGCGGCGGCCAACTGGGAGGCGCTGACCAGCTTGTTCTGGGCGAACCAGGTCGGCAGCGGTTGCTTGGCGGCCGCGGCCTTGGCCATGGCGTCGCGGGCGGCGGTTTCATCCAGCGCGCCGTCCTGGACCAGGCGGCGGGCCAGGCCGGTGATGCCGACGAGGTTGGCGGTGGGGGGGGCTGTGTTCATGTGATTCCTGGACGGCTAAGCGAACAGTGCTTGCGCGCGGCCTCGCGCGCAAGCGGCCTCAATAATTTGGAACAAGCGACTGACGGCGCGAACAATGCCGCAAGCCTCAGTCCCCTCCGACAATCACTGCCAGTTTCACTACCAGTGTAGACGTTCAGACATCATAGCCGCATTGCGCATGCAGCAAATCCGGCCCGACACTGCAATAACGTGAGCCCCACCTTCTTCAGCCGCGACACTCTGCTGGGGCGTGGCGCTGCGCACCGCTCTGCAACGAGCATGCCCAAGCAATTGTCGCATCACCTCCCAGTGCGGGCGTCAGCAAAAGCACGATTGAGCCGGCACGATCGGTCGTGGTGACCTTCAGCACACCATTGTCTTCGCATTCGATCGAGGCAACATTCTTGGTGGCACCGCTAATTCCTTCCATATTGTTGCAAGCGGTCGCGTCCAGAGCTGCAACTGTCGCAACATTCTCGGCGACCAGCGACTTGAACGATCCGGCGCTGACAAGGCCCTCGGCAACACGCGCGCGTATGACGTTATCTTGGTAGGCCGGGAGTGAAATTGCAGCCAGAATCGCTACGATCGCTATGACGATCATCAGCTCGATCAACGTGAAACCTTTGCTCTCCATTCTTCCTTCCCCCCAAGGGCGTTGCGGCCTGCGCTGAAAATAAAACCTAAAAGAAAGGCCCCTTTCCTTGCGGCTAGGGGCCCAACTTCACTTCTTTCGCGCCGAAGATGGCGCGCAACAATCAAGTATTAGACGCGGCACTCGGCCGGCACGTACTTGTTGTTGGTTGCAGCGGAAACTTCACACTTCCAAGTGATCACGTCGTCCGGCACGGTGCCAGCCGCGATAGCAGCACCACCGCTTTCCGGGGTCAGGGTAAATTCAACGGCCTTGGCGTTGTCCTGCATGGTGACGGTGATCACGCCAGTGCCATCGTCCACAGCAATGGTGTCGACGTTCTTGGTGCCAGCAGTGGCGGCGTCGAAGGTGTAGCCCTGTGCGAGATCAGCAGCACCATTACTGGCGTTTTCAGCCACGATGGTCTTGGCTGCCGAGGCCAGCGTCAGGCCTTCCGAAACGCGAGCGCGGACGGTGTAGTCCTGGTAAGCCGGCAGAGCGATGGCGGCCAGGATGGCGATGATCGCAACGACGATCATCAGTTCGATAAGGGTGAAGCCCTTCTGGTTCTTCATGTGTACATCCCCAAGATAGATGGTGGTTGAGTTCAGTGCGAAGGAGCGGTCCGGCCGATGGCCGGCTGAGCGGGTCCTGCGCCCTGCGGGTGGATCAACGCAGGTTGCGTGCCAACCCCGGCACGCCTCCCCCTGGATTTCCCCGGCGCCAATGATGGCAGCAATTTCTTGTATGGGAAGCCCCCTGAACAGGAAATGCGATGGACCCGTCAATGTGACGCAGTGCGTCACCTCCTGCCCCGGTACGCCAGAAACCCTGCGGCACGTCACGTTGGCGGTCCCCACGGATGCCCCGGAACCGGCTAACATCCCCGGTCATGATGCCCGCCTGGGGATGGCGGGCCTTGGGGAGCCAACATGTCAGTCAGTCGCAGTGCGATCAAGAAAGAGCCCGTGGCGCGAAGCACCATGGATCTGCAGCCGTTTGTCTGGGTGGGGACCGACAAGCGGGGCGTGAAGATGAAGGGCGAGCAGATGGCCAAGAATGCCAATCTGGTCCGCGCTGAGCTTCGCCGGCAGGGCATAAACCCCGGCCAGGTCAAGCTCAAGCCGAAACCGCTCTTCGGCCAAGCCGGCAAGCCTGTCAGCCCGAAAGACATTGCCTTCTTCAGTCGGCAGATGGCCACGATGATGAAGTCCGGCGTGCCGATCGTCTCGGCACTGGACATCATTGGCAGCGGTCATAAGAACCCGCGCATGAAGAAGATGGTCGACGGTATCCGCACCGACATCGAGGGTGGCTCGTCGCTGTACGAGGCCGTCAGCAAGTACCCGGTACAGTTTGACGAGTTGTATCGCAACCTTGTGCGCGCTGGTGAAGGCGCCGGCGTACTCGAAACCGTTCTGGACACGGTGGCTACGTACAAAGAGAACATCGAAGCGTTGAAGGGCAAGATCAAGAAGGCACTCTTCTATCCGGCGATGGTCGTTGTAGTAGCGTTGCTGGTCTCCGCTATCCTGCTGATCTTTGTCGTTCCGCAGTTTGAAGACGTGTTTAAGAGCTTCGGGGCGGAACTACCAGCCTTCACCCAGCTGATTGTCAACCTGTCCCGGTTCATGGTGTCGTGGTGGTGGTTGATCGCCATTGTCACGGCTGGCGCCGCTGTGGGCTTCGTCATGGCGTACAAACGATCACTTAAGATGCAGCACACCATGGATCGCCTGATCCTTAAGGTGCCGGTGATCGGGCAAATCATGAACAACAGCGCCATCGCCCGCTTCGCTCGCACCACGGCGGTGACCTTCAAGGCCGGTGTGCCGCTGGTGGAGGCGCTGGGCATCGTTGCCGGCGCAACCGGCAACAAGGTCTATGAGGAGTCGGTCCTGCGCATGCGTGATGACGTGTCGGTCGGCTACCCGGTCAACATGGCCATGAAGCAGACCAACCTGTTTCCGCATATGGTGGTCCAGATGACCGGCATCGGCGAAGAGGCCGGCGCGCTGGATGCCATGCTGTTCAAGGTGGCCGAGTATTATGAGCAGGAAGTCAACAATGCTGTGGATGCCTTGAGCAGCCTGCTGGAGCCGATGATCATGGTGTTCATCGGCACCATCGTCGGCGGTATGGTCATCGGCATGTACCTGCCCATCTTCAAACTCGGCGCCGTCGTCGGCTAAAGGTAACAATGGCATTTCTCGACCAGCATCCCGGCCTCGGCTATCCCGCTGCGGCCGCCCTGGGGCTGCTACTGGGCAGTTTCCTCAACGTCGTCATCCTGCGTCTGCCCAAGCGGATCATGTGGGAGTGGAAGCGCGACGCGCGTGAGGTCCTGGAGCAGCCGGATATCTATGACCCGCCTCCACCGGGCATCGTGGTCGAGCCGTCGCACTGCCCGCACTGCAAGCACAAGCTGTCCTGGTACGAGAACATCCCGCTGTTCAGCTGGATCGTCCAGGGCGGCAAGTGCCGCCACTGCAAGGCTCCCATCTCCATCCAGTACCCGCTGGTGGAGGCGCTCACCTCGGTGATGGTGCTGGCCTGCGTGTGGCAGTTCGGTTTCGGCTGGCAGGGCTTCGGCGCCATCGTGCTGACCTGCTTCCTGATTGCCCTGTCGGGCATCGACCTGCGCACCCAGTACCTGCCGGACCAGATAACGCTGCCACTGATGTGGCTGGGCCTGGTGGGCAGCATGGACAACCTGTACATGCCCGCCAAACCGGCGCTGATCGGTGCGGCCGCCGGTTTCCTCATCCTGTGGCTGGTGGCCAAGGCCTACAAGCTGATCAAGAACCGCGACGGCATGGGCGGCGGCGATGCCAAGCTGCTGGCTGCACTGGGCGCGTGGTGCGGGCTGAAGGGCATCCTGCCCATCATCCTGCTGTCGTCGGTGCTGGGGGCCGTCATCGGCTCGCTGTGGCTGTATGCCCGCGGCCGCGACAAGGCCACGCCGATCCCGTTCGGCCCCTACCTGGCGCTGGCCGGCTGGCTGTACTTCATGTGGGGCGAGCCGTTGGTGAACCAGTACCTGGTCATGAGCGGGCTGCGCTGACGGCACCGCCATGAGCCGCTATGTGGTGGGCCTGACCGGTGGCATCGCCGCCGGCAAGAGCGAAGTGACCCGGCGCTTCGAGGCGCTGGGGATCGTGGTGGCCGACGCGGATCTGGCCGCCCGCGCGGTGGTTGCCACCGGCAGCCCCGCCCTGGCCACCATCGCCGAGCGCTTCGGCGCGCAGATGCTGCAGGCCGATGGCAGCCTGGACCGGGCGCGGCTGCGGGCCCATGTGTTTGCCGACCCTGCCGAGCGGACCGCGCTGGAGGCGATCACCCACCCGGCCATCCGCCGGTTGATGCAGCAGCAATGCGAACAGGCGGCCAGCCCCTATGCGCTGGCGGCCATTCCGCTGCTGACTGAGGTGGGCGGCCGCACGGCCTACCCCTGGCTGGACCGGGTGCTGCTGGTCGATGCCCCCGAGGCCGTGCAGCACGCCCGGCTGATGCAGCGCGACGGCATTGATGCGGCGCTGGCCGACCAGATGATTGCCGCCCAGGCGAGTCGCGCGCAGCGCTTGGCGCTGGCGGACGATGTGGTGGTGAACGATGGAAAGCCCGATGACCTGCAGGCGCAGGTGGAAGCGCTGCACACACGCTATCTGGCGCTGTCTGCGCGCTGACGCGGGCATCGCGCGGCCGCGGTAACTCCGCAGACACACACCACCTTCTCACGCGCCCCGCTATGGTCCTGCGCCTGTCATTGCGCCTGCCTGTGAGATTGCCCGTGCCCTCTGCCTCCCTCCGCTCCTACGCCGCCCGCGTGGTGGTCACCCTGGCGCTGATCGCGCTGGGCCTGCTGCTGTGGAAGCTGTCGCAACTGATGCTGCTGATCTTCGGGGCCGTCGTGGTCGCCGCCCTGCTGCGCACGATCGTCGGCATGGTGCTGCGCTACACGCCCCTGTCGGAGGGCTGGGCGCTGGGCCTGACCGTGGTGCTGCTGGCGGTGCTGTTCGGGCTGGCCATGTGGCTGTTCGGCTCGCAGCTGGGTGCGCAGGTGGCCACGCTGCGGCAGACGTTGCCGGCCGCATGGGAGAACTTCCAGACCTGGCTGGCCGACAGCCCGGCGGGGCCTACCGTCCACGAGCTGACCCAGAACGCGCAATCCAGCGTATCGACCATGGCCGCTCGCGCCGGGTCGCTGGCGATGTCGGCGACCGGTGGCGTGGCGGACCTGTTCCTGGTGCTGATTGGCGGCATCTATCTTGCCGCGCAGCCCACGCTGTACCGCACAGGGCTGCTCAAACTGCTGCCGACGCGGCAGCGCCCGGCGGTGGATGACGCTCTGGACGCCAGTGGCCATGCACTGAAGGCCTGGCTGGGCGGCCAGCTGCTGGCCATGGCCGTGGTCGGGCTGCTCACAGGCCTGGGCCTGTGGGCGCTGGGCGTACCGGTGGCCTTCGGGCTGGGCATCATCACCGCGCTGCTGGACTTCGTACCGATCGTCGGCCCGATCCTGGCCGCCGTGCCGGCCATCCTGCTGGCCTTCACGGTCAGCCCGGAAATCGCCCTGGCCACGGTGGCGCTGTTCGTGGTGGTGCAGCAGCTGGAAGGGCACCTGCTGCAGCCGCTCATCCAGCAGCGCGCGGTGGACCTGCCCCCTGCCCTGCTGCTGTTCTCGCTGTTCGGCATCGGTGCCCTGCTGGGCCCGGCCGGCGTGCTGTTGGCCGCGCCGTTGACGGTGGTGCTGTATGTGCTGGTGAAGCGGCTGTACGTGATCGAGGCGCTGGGCACCTCGACCCCGATTCCCGGCGACCCGAAGGCCCAGTAGATCCACGCCATGCGTGGATGAGAGCAACGGCAATGCGGACCAACTGTCCGCATCCACCACAAGGCAGCCGAGCGTGGGCTCGGCGCTACTGAAGGGTTGCTTCGCCGCGGATGCGTTCGGCGTACAGCTGCTGCTGTACATGGCGGCTCAGTTCGCGGGCGGCCAGCATCAGCCCTTCCATGGTCTCCGGCGGAACGGCCTGCAGCGGGCCGCCGTGCGTACGGGCGATGTGCGCGGCATGCATCACCCGGGTCAGCGTGCCGATGCCGGCCACGGTGCGTCGCAGGTTGGCGACGGTACCCGATGGCTGGGCGGTCAGGCCGGCGCGCTGGGCGGCCTCTTCGGTGGCTTTGTCGGCCTCCAGGCGCTCCTGCAGGATCGGCATCAGGTCGCCGGGCTTGCCCAGCAGGCGCTCGATGCGTTCGGCGACCTCGGTGGAGAGCAGCTCGGAGGCGTCGCCGAGCAGCTGGTGCAGGTTGGGATAAAGGGTACGGTGTGACATGGCAGTGCTCCTCCCGGATGACGGGGCATCTGGCCATTCGCACGGACGATTGTCAGGAGGCAAATGCGTCAGGGCAGCTACGGGCGTGGGGATGCGCGCGATGGAACGCGGGATGCGGAGCGCCCAGGCACGCCACTTACGTCAGTAGATCCACGCCATGCGTGGATGAGGGCAATTGTAGAGTCGAGCCGTGCTCGACTGCATTGATGCCAACCAAGGTTGGCACCTACCCGAGCGGGACATTGCCAACCAAGGTTGGCACCTACCCGAGCGGGACATTGCCAACCAAGGTTGGCACCTACCCGAGCGGGGCAATGCCAACCAAGGTTGGCATGTACCAGAGCGGGGCAACGAGCAGATCCACGCCCTGCGTGGATGCCCGCATCAAAGCGGCTTCGGCGAGAACGTCAACGTGGCAATGACACCGCGGTCGCCACCGGGGCGCACGCTGACCTGCCACCCATACAGATCACACAGACGGCTGACGATCGACAGACCGATACCGCCGCCCTGCGAATGCCCGGCATGGGTGCCGCGGTAGCCGCGCTGGAACAGCTTGGCCGCATCCTCTTCGCTCAGGCCCGGGCCACTGTCGGTGACCGATACCGCGTTGGCGCTGACGTGCACGCGCACGCTGCCATCCTGCGAGTACTTCACCGCGTTGCCGATGAGGTTGCCCAGCGCCACCGACAGCGCCGCCTCGGGGGCGTCGATCACCAGGTCACGCTCGCCTTCCAGCACCAGGTCCAGCGGTTTGCCACCCAGCTGCGCACGGTGCGCATCCAGTAGCTGCTCGGCCACGCGCGCCACGTTGCTGGTGCCCTGCCCGCGCTCGTTGCGCGACAGCAGCAGCAAGGCGCCGATCAGATCGCTGCACTGCTGTTCGGCACGCTGGATGCGCTGCAGGCGCTGCAGCACCTTCTCGTCCAGCCCGGGCCGGGTCAGCAGCAGCTCGGTCGCACCACGGATCACCGCCAGCGGCGTGCGCAGCTCGTGGCTGACATCGGCATTGAACTCACGGTCGCGCTGCACCACCTCGGTCAGGCGCGAGGAATAGTCATCCAGCGCCTGCGCCAGCTGGCCCACTTCGTCATCAGGGAAGCGCGGTGCCAACGGCTCGGGATCGCTGGTGCCACCACGGTAGGCGCGCAGCCGTGCCGCCAGGTCGGACACCGGCTTCATCACCTTCGACGCCGACCACCAGCCCAGCACCAGCGACAACAGGCTGAACACCAGCACCGACAGCACCAGCGCGCGGTTGAGCTGCTGCCCACCACGCACGCTGTCGGTCATGTCATAGGCGAGGAAGAACCAGGCGTCGGGCGTCTTGCGCACGGCCAGCTTGTACGAATACTGCTCACCGTGCTCGTCACCAGTGACCGTATGGATGCCGTCGTTGAATGCTGCCCACTGCGCGCGCTCTTCCCGCACCCGCTCGAACTTGTCCTTGGGGTAGGCGAATGCGCGGATCTGCTGCACCGGCAGGTCGGGGCTGCGCAGCGGGTCCTCGTAGTACCGGCGCGCGTACTCGTCGATGTTGCGGTTCATCACGTCTTCCACCAGCTGGGTTTCCACGCGCATGCGGGCCCAGTTGGTGGCGAACGCGAACAGTGTCGTCAGGCAGAAGCCCAGCAACACGAACGAGACGATGATGCGGCTGCGCAGGCGCCGCCGATAGGGCGTGCGCCGACGATCCCCCCGGGTTGCCACCGAATCAGGCTTCCGGGGTAGCGATGCGGTATCCGATGCCATGGCGGGTCTGGATCAGCGGCACTTCAAACGGCTTGTCGACCACCGCGCGCAGGCCGTGGATGTGGACACGCAGGGAATCGGAATCGGGCAGCTCTTCGCCCCACACGCGGGTTTCCAGTTCCTGGCGGGTCACCACCGCCGGAGCGGCTTCCATCAGCGCCTGCAGGATCTTCAGCGCGGTCGGGTTGAGCTGCAGCAGCTTGCCCTGGCGACGCCCTTCCAGCGTGTCCAGGTTGTATTCCAGGTGGCCGGTTTCAAGCACCCGGGTCTGCACGCCCTTGCCGCGGCGCGACAGGGAGTTGAGCCGCACTTCCACTTCCTGCAGCGCGAACGGCTTGATCAGGTAGTCGTCGGCGCCCGAGTCGAAACCGGCCAGCTTGTTGTCCAGCGAATCACGCGCGGTGAGCATCAGCACCGGGGTCTGCTTGCGTGCTTCGTTGCGAAGCTTGCGGCAGACCTCGATGCCATCCATGCCCGGCAGGTTGAGGTCCAGCACGATGGCGTCGAACTCGTGGACCACGGCCAGGTGCAGGCCGGTCACGCCGTCAGCAGCGAAGTCGACCGTGTGCCCCCGATCCTCGAGGTAATCGCCAAGGTTGGCTGCGATGTCGCTGTTGTCTTCGATTACGAGAATACGCACTGGGACCTCTGGGTCTTGAAGGGTCGTCGGGGGATGCCACGCCCGCCGGCTGAGGATGCACCCGGGCAGGTGGACGTGACGTCTACCCGCTGAACGATACAGGTTCCATTCTTAACATTTCGTACGGAAGATCGGGCCCTGGGATCAGGGCCTGACACCCCCGGCCCGGCTGCTGTCTTCCATGGCTTTGCGGCTGGCCTCTTCAGACCTGCGCCGCTGCGCAGCGGTCATGCACACGCGCTGGGCCATGTTGCTGCCGGTCAGGCGCTCACGGCGGCAGCTTAGCCGGCTGTCAGCCCGGGCCTTGGCCAGCAGGGTGTTGACCACGTCCTGGTCCTTGAGGATTTCGGCGCGGTCCTGCGGTTCCACTGCGTCCACCCGGTCCTGGTCGCCCAGCAGGCTCTGGATACGGTCCAGCGCCTGCTGCACGGCGGCCTTGTCGTCCTTGCTGATCTCGCTGTAATGCTCGGAACCCATCGCTTTTTCGATCGCACCGACCTGCGCGGCGACCGGCAGGTTGGCATCGAACGTCACATCGGCGTCGTTGTCATCCTTGGCCTGGGCGGTGACAGCCAGCACCATTCCAAGGGACAGCGCGAGGGCAAGCGAGGTCATACGTTGCATGGTTTTCCTGCGTATCGTCCATGAAGAATGCGCCACTCTACGGTCCTGCAGATGCACCGGCAAGGGACGACCGGCAGGGTGACCAATGCCGGTGGATCACCGCCCTGCCGGTGGCGGCGAGAGCGTCTTGTAGCTGCGTTCGTCGTTGAGCAGCGCCTTGCCCTTTTCCTCGATCCGACGGCGCTCGGCCACGGTCAGGCAGCGGCTTTTGGGCATGTTGCTGCCGGTGGTGCGGGTGTACTGGCAGATCAGGCGGCTGTCGGCATGGGCGCGGCTGAGCAGTGTGTTGATCCGTTCCTGATCGTTGAAGATCTCGTTCTGCACCGCGGGGGGCAGTTCCTGCGCGGTCTGGTGGTCACCCATGCGCTGGGTGATGCGCTGCAGCGACTGCTGCACCTGGGCGCGGTCGTCGGCCGAAATCTCAGCGTAATCACCGTTGTTCAGCGCCTTTTCGACCTGGCGGACCTGTTCGGCCACCGGGCCCTGCCTGTCCATCTGCACCAGCGGCTTTTCCGATGCCGCCTGGGCGGCCGCAGACAGAACCAGCAACAACACCATCATCGTGATGCGGTACATCGCCAACCTCCCGATCCATCCCGGAACGAAGGCCCAACTCTACGAGGCGGCCCGCGCCGCCACAAGGGACCTCTGGCACGGCCCGCCGCTGCCGGCAACGGACATAAAAAAGACCCAGGCGGTCTACCCGCCTGGGTCTGAAGTCGTATCCCGATTACCGATCCTGCTGAGAGGCAGAGCTGCGGTTCGCTGAAGCCTACGCCGGCACCGATTAAAGGCTTGTTAAACCCGGCCGTCAATCTTCAGAAATTTTTCAAGCTGTTGATAATCAAGGCTTTTTTATCTTCTCGACATGCGCAATGATGCGCTCGGCCACGTCCACCCTGCAGGCCGCTTCGATGCCTTCCAGGCCGGGGGTGGAATTGACCTCCAGCACCAGCGGGCCACGCTCGGAGCGGATCAGGTCGACCCCGCACACCGACAGGCCCAGGGCCTTGGCCGAGCGCACCGCCACCTGCTGTTCGGCCCGGCTGGCCTTGGCCGCCACCGCCGTGCCACCGGCATGCAGATTGGAGCGGAAATCGCCTTCCGGGGCCTGCCGCTGCATCGACGCCACGACCTGGTCACCCACCACGAAGCAGCGCAGGTCAGCGCCCTTGGCCTCGCCGATGAATTCCTGCATGAGGAAATTGGCGTACAGGCCTCGCAGGGCCTCGACGATGCCGCGCGAGGCGCTGGCCTTCTCGGTGAGGATGACGCCGCGGCCCTGGGTGCCCTCGTTGAGCTTCACCACGTGCGGCGGCGGGCCGAGCATGGACAGCAGGTCAACCGTGTCGTCCGGGTTGTCGCCGAACACCGTGACCGGCATGTCGATGCCCTTGGCGGCCAGCAGCTGGTGTGCGCGCAGCTTGTCGCGCGAGCGCAGGATCGCGTCGGAGGGGTTGGGGGTGCGCGCGCCCATCAGCTCGAACTGGCGCAGCACGGCGGTGCCGTAACGGGTGATGGAGGCACCGATGCGGGGAATGACCGCGTCCACGCCGGTCATCGGCCGGCCTTTGTAGTGCATGGAAAAGCCGTCCGCGGCGATGCGCATGTAGCAGCGCAGCGGGTCGAGGATACGCACGGTATGGCCACGCGCACGCGCGGCCTCGACCAGCCGGCGGGTGGAGTACAGCGAGCTGTTGCGGGACAGGATGGCGAGCTTCATCGCGGCGGCAGTGGACGGCAGGCGCGCAGCATAGCGCGGCCGCGTTGCGGCGGGATGATGCTGCCGGCAACGGCATGCCGGTCGGGCCAGGCGGTACTCAGCCGCCGCCGTCTGCGCCGTCCCTGCAGCCGCGCGCAGCCTCGCCCAGCGCCGCTACACAGGCCAGTTGCAGCGCTGACCCGCTGAAAGGGTCCTGATAGACCTCCTGGATCAACAACGCGGCCTTGGGACCACCCGCTCGCCCAAGCGCACGCACCGCTTCCAGCTGCTTTGCCGTGCCAGTGCCGGCGGACATGAGGATCTGATGCAAACGGATGACCACATCGTCTCTGGTTTTCATGTTCCAGTTGCTCCCTGCAAAGAGAGAGAACGCTAGCTGGGAACCAGAGCCGCACACCATCAGAATTGTTTGAAATGATGGCGCTGGAAGATATGACCATTGAACGACCCAGGAAATCATGGGCCTGACGATAGATCCGGGCCGGCTCCATCGTTGATACAGCCCGCCATTGGGAAATGGCGGGTATCACAACGCTCGATGTTCCGTGGGCCAATACATCCCCTGAAAACATGAACGTGATGCATACCGCACACTTTCGCCCCAGACATAATCACATTGATTTAATGAATCTCGTCCATGCTTGCTCTAAAAATGCACAGCATGGCAAGATCGCGGATCATGGATGGACACAAGAGACCCGTTGTGGACATGTCACTCAGGAAGCCACGCCAAACTGCACTCAAAGCATTGGCAATGGCAATGCTTTTCGTCATCGCCCTTCCCGCATGCTCAGGAGCAAGGATGAATCCGGTTTATTCGCAATCGATGGTCGAGCCCATCAGCGTTCAAGAGCACTCAGCAACCGAGATCGCACTGCGTTACAAGGTCCAGCCTGAAAGCAGCCATTACTCCGGCGGCGTGGATTACGAGCGCGTCGGCGACACATTGCGCGTGGTCATTGGACGATGTGCAGTGGGTGCCCCCTGCGAACCCATGGCCAAATCAGTGATTCCGCTGGATGACACGTGGCAGGCGGAAGTGCACCTCCCTTACGACGGGTCACGTGTGGTCGTTGTGCATTCCGACGGCGAGAAACAGGTCTATCCCTGATCACTGCGCACCCCCAGGAGGATACGGATGTCTGATCACGAGAAGCAACCCGAAGAGCGCGCGGTACTAGGCATTCATACGAACACGAAGCCTGGGGCCCCTCTGATTGATGGGCACTCCTGGCTCACCATCACCCGTGACGGCAAGACCGAGGCCTACGGGCTTTGGCCCGCAGATCATCCGCGCTTCAGCCAGGAGGTCGCGCCGCCCGCAACCGACATCCGTCGCGGCATCGAGAACAACTTCGAAGCAACAGCGAGCCGCTATTACTCCTTGTCCGCCGAACAGCTTCGCGAGTTCGAGAAAGCATCGCGTGAGAAGGTCACTTGGGGCTATGCGAATACCTGTGCATCGTGGGCCAGCGATACGGCGTATCGCGTTACCGGTGAGCGCGTGAACGCGTCCGAGCTTGGTGGACTGACCGACACGCCACGGGAAATCCGCGAAAGCATCGATGCACTTGAGCGCCAGCACAACACGTCCCCTGATGCTCCTCGTGAACCTGTCGATGCACCGAAAGAACGCGGTTCGTCATCCAGCTCGTTTTCCATGGAAGAAGGACGCGACACGGAGGTCAATGCACTGCTGGCCAACGCCGGGAACCCCGAGCGCCTGCAACAGGCCATGGAACGCCTGCAGGAATCTGCACCGGGCCAAGCCTTTGCCGAAAGGGCCGCAGCACATACCGCGCAGCTCAACAGTGCAGAACAGGCACGCGGCCAGATGGAGCGTTCAATCTCGTGATGCCCAGCTGCCTGAGAAAAATCGGGACATGCTGCAATTCAATCGCAATGGTCTGGCCAGCGTCGATAGGCATTACGACCGTGAGTGTGACGAGACCCGCGAACGAATCTTCGCGGGACTGCCCGTAGCGGCCAAGGGTCACGGCCTGGAGCGTATAGACCACGTCGTGCTGGGCAACGCACCGGCCGACGGACGCAGGGGGCGTGTGGCATATGGAGCGGGCGATGGGAATCGAACCCACGTCAGTAGCTTGGGAAGCTACAGCTCTACCATTGAGCTACGCCCGCATTGCAGGGTGAAAGTCTATGCGGATCGGCCGGTGTTGCGCAATGCCGGGGCAATGGGGTCAGAGCCCTTTCCTTTCGGAAAGGGATCCGACCCCGCCTTGCATCAGAAGCTGCCGCTGAAGCTGGCGAACAGCGTCGCGTCCTGCGCCCGCTTCTGCAGGGTGGTGGCGCTCAGGCCGATGTTGCTCTGCAGGCCGAACAGTTCCATGCGCGCGCCGACGATGGCGGTTGCATAGTTCTTGTCGAAGTCCATGCCCGGCACGCGGTACATGCCCACGTCCGGCAGGCTCTGCACCCAGGCGCTGGCCTGCTGGGTGTCTTCGAACTCGTGGTCGTAGGTCAGCTGCGCGTACGGCTTGACGCTACCGCCGTCGAAGCGGGCCTGCCAGCCGATGCGGCCGACGGTGGAATCCACGTCCTGCTTGCCGTAGCCCAGGGCCGTGGCCAGGGTGTTGGCGTCAGCGGTTTCGGTGTAGCCGTCGATCTTCACCTTCTGCCAGATCACCGAGGCGATCGGGCCGTGGCGGAAGCCGCCCTCGGTGCCGAACTCGTAACCGGCGTTCAGGGCCGCAGTGAGGTTGCTGCCGTCCGGCGAGCCGCCGTGTTCGCGGGTGGCCGGGCCCAGCTGGACCTTGCGGTTCACGTCGTAGGACAGCCAGGTGTAGCTGACCTGGCCGTTGACCCACATGCGGTCGCCGTACCAGCCGGCGAACAGACCGGCGGTGGTGTCCTTCTGGGTGAAGTCGCCACGGCTGTTGCCGAAATCGGCATCCATGCGGCCGAAGCCGGCGAAGCCGCCAAAGACCATGCCGTCACGTGCCCAGTCGATACCGGCCAGGCCAGCCGGCGCCATGCCGTCATAGACATCGGCGTGGTCGTAGCGCTGCATGTCGCCACGCAGACCGCCCCACCAGGACAGGCCATCGGCCGGACGGCCGGCCTGGTGCAGGCTGACCTGGTCGGCACGCGAGCGACCGATGGTCTGTGCCGAATGGGTCAGGATCTGCTGCAGGCGCGGGCCTTCCAGGATCGAGATGGCGTACTGGCCCAGCATCTGGTGCGCGGCCGAGGTCGGGTGCACGTCATCGGCAAACAGGTAGCTGCTGGCCGCATCCGGGGTGGCGTAGGCCAGCGGGCTGCAGGTCAGCGACGAGGCCACCAGGCAGGCGCGGCCGGTGACGTTGCTGAAGCCGTACATGCCCGGGTTGGCGATGATTTCGTGCAGCAGGGTGTAGGTATCGAGCGGGATGAACTCGATGCCGGCCTGCTTCAGGCCGCCGTACAGGGCGCTGTTGTAGGCCTGCGACAGGGCGGCGCCCTGCGCCTGGCCGGCGGCGCCGCGGTCGATGAACCCCGGGGTGATGCCGACGTCGGGCAGGTTCGGCACCATCACGTACTGCGCGCCGGCCTGCTTCAGGCTGGACACGATGCCGATCTGGGTGGTGACCGCCGCGCCGATCACGGCCGGCGCCTGGGCCGGGGCGGTGATCGAGAACAGGTCGTTGGCGCCGCCCCACACGGTGTACAGCGCGTTCGGGTCGGCCTTGCCACCGTTGGCGGCCAGGTAGTTGGCCATCTGCGTCTTCAGCGACGGCACTGCGACGTTGCCGAACGCGGGCTGGGTCAGGTCGGTGCCCACGCGGGCGCCACCGACGGCGTAGTTGTCACCGGTCTGGCCATTGCCGTTCGGGCTGGCGTTGGTGCCGTAGTAATCGGCGACGAACTGCGACCACTCCCAACCCGGGTTGGTGGTGAACTGGCCGGTGACCGGACGCACGTCGGCCGGCAGCAGCGGACGGTAGTAGCCGCTGTCGGTCAGGCTGTCGCCGAAGAACACGGTGCGGGTGAAGGGGGATTCGCCTGCCATGGCCGGCAGCGCGGCGAGCGCGATCGCGGCCGCCATCAGGGAGCGGATCGGGCGTTTGCTGAGCAGCATGTAGAAACTCCTGGGGAGGAAAGGGTGGGGATCCAGCGCACACGTACGCCGGCGCACGGTGAATGGTTTCACCGTGTCGCCAATTGCTCACGCTGCGCCGCCGCATGAATTGTCGCCGGTTCCCCCGCTGGCGAGGTATGCCGGAGGTGGCGTACCGCTCAAAATGCAACAGTTCCGATCCGAACCGGGCGTAGGCGACAATGCCGCGATGAACATCCAGCTCAATGGCGAACCCCGCACCCTGCCCGCTTCGGCGACCCTCCACGACCTGCTCGCCGCCGAGCAGCTGCTGCAGCGCCGGGTGGCGGTGGAAGTCAATGGCGAGATCGTCAGCCGCAGCCGCCATGGCGAGCATGTGCTGGCCGAAGGCGATGTGGTGGAGATCGTGCACGCGCTGGGCGGTGGTTGAGGCAGCACCCCCGCGCTTGGCGCTCGCCGGGCATGGCCCGGCGGACGCCGGATGGTGACCCCATCTTCAGGCGGATAAGCGATAATCGCGTCATGAACCTCCCTGTCTCCCCCGATTCGCTGGTGATCGCCGGCAAGACCTATGGCTCGCGGCTGCTGACCGGCACCGGCAAGTTCAAGGATCTGGAAGAAACCCGCCTGGCCACCGAGGCCGCTGGCGCCCAGATCGTCACCGTGGCCATCCGCCGCACCCCATTCTTCAATAAGGATGTCGGCCAGAACCCGGGCGAACCGAACCTGCTGGACGTGCTGCCGCCGGACCGCTACACCATCCTGCCCAACACCGCCGTCTGCTACACCGCCGAAGACGCCGTGCGCACCTGCCGCC
>PJUE01000705.1_pt1 | contig 16315 bp, 14 predicted proteins | sample 1512171 | NCBI WGS metagenome assembly PJUE01 (sample SAMN08177674, study PRJNA422409) | Feces metagenome, whole genome shotgun sequencing project. | isolation source: Chicken feces (3) enriched on wood chips: alkali lignin treatment | host: Gallus gallus | place: USA: Madison | collected 2015-01-15
CCCACGATTGCGGTCCGGAGCGTTCGCTCCGGACTCCCCCGTCGTCATCTTCGTCAAGGCCTTCGGCCTTTCCTTCAGATTCCCTCGGGCGCATCGAGGTTGCGAGCCGCCACGCCGCCCGCGCCGACGGGCTGCGTGCGTCTTGGCTTGTTGCGTTGCTAGAGCTGTGGTCGGCGGAGAGTCTTGGGCTGCCCGTATTAATCGGCCGCGCGGGCGGCCGATTAATACATACGTCATTATTTGAAGTGTGATTGTGATCGCTGGCGCGCATGCCTCGATTGGATTTCTTCTGGCGTCGCCGTCAGGGGGGAGGGGCGGTGATGGGTGGCGCGCGGCGGGCAGCCGTTTGCGCATGAAGACCCGTACGCGCGCCACCCATCCGGCTTTGGAGTTCAAGTGGCGATTGACTTGTCAACGGGCTTTGATGGGCCGTCATGAAAAAGTGCCCGTGATATCCACGATCACTCCCCACCAGCGCGCAGCGCCATCGGGAATCGCAAGACACCGCGTAAGCCCCCAGAGGCCGCCCGCGCGGCCGGCCGGGGGCGGGCCCCGCAAGATCCATCGCCAAACCCCACCGGCGGCGAGAACCCTAAGCACACCGTTCGTCCTCGGGGCCAGGAAGTTTCAACCAGCAGAGCCAGTCGCGGCGGCGGGGCCAGAGGCGCGGGGCGTCGATAAGCCCGAGGGAATCTGAAGGAACCGCCGAAGGCGGTGACGAAGATGACGAAGGGGAAGTCCGGAGCGAAGGCTCCGGACCGCAATCGTTGCCCCGCGGCTCTGGCCCCGCCGCCGCGACTGGCGTCTCAAGAAGCTGAACCTTCAGAAACAGAAACAGAACCTGCTACTGGGCCTTCTCCCCCGGCAACCCATCACTAACCTCCGCCAACGCCCTCTTCATATCCTCATACTCCATCACCCTCTCCCCCTGAAACCCGCCCAACACCCCCCGGCACCCGTCCACCCCCGATCGCTTCATCTCTTCCATCATCGCCGTTCCCTGCGCCTGTCCCTTCTGGAACAGCCCGTCATACCCGCCCGAAGGAAAGCCATATTCCTGCGCATACTGCAGCAGGTTCTTGCGGGCCGTGGCCTGGTGCTGGGCCAGATCGGGTTCGGAAGCCCCGCAGGCGCGGGCGGCGCCGTTGGAGGCGCCGGCGGCGATGACGAAGGAGTCGTATTGGGCCTGTTCGGCGGCATCGGGAGCCGCCCAGGCCGTGGCGGCCGAGGTCAGCGCCAGGGCCAGGCCGGTCAAGATCTTGCGCATCGATGAATCTCCGCTAGATGCCCGCCAGCCGGCAGCGCGGCGTGCGCGGGCGGTGATTGCAACCACAACATTATGGCAATCAGCCGTTTCGCGCCCGTGTAGCCTTGGTGTGGAGTCGTTTCAGACTGTGCATCTTTCTTTCCCTGACGCTGGCTGGCCAGCAAGGCGGCCGCGCAGGAACTATGATGGAGCCTGTGGGGCGCTCCTGCCCCAATGCATTGCCCCTATTCCTCCTGGAGATCTACATGACGATCAAAGTCGGCGATCGCGTGCCGGACGGCACCCTGACCGAATTCATCGAAACCGAAACCGCCGGCTGCTCGCTGGGCCCCAACGCGTTCCAGGTCGCCGACCTGACCCGCGGCAAGACCATTGCGCTGTTCGCCCTGCCGGGCGCCTTCACGCCCACCTGCTCGGCCAAGCATCTGCCGGGCTATGTGGAACAGGCTGCGGCCCTGAAGGCCAAGGGCGTCGATGAAATCTGGTGCGTGTCGGTCAACGACGCGTTCGTCATGGGCGCCTGGGGCCGCGAGCAGAAGACCGAAGGCAAGGTCCGCATGCTGGCCGACGGTTCCGCCTTGTGGACCAAGGAACTGGGCCTGGAGCTGGACCTGATCCAGCGCGGCATGGGCGTGCGCTCGCAGCGCTACTCGGCCCTGATCGTCGACGGTGTGGTCAAGCAGCTGAACGTCGAAGGCCCCGGCAAGTTCGAAGTCAGCGACGCCGCCACGATGCTGTCGCAAGTCTGATCCCACGCAGTTCCTGTTTTACCGCTTAGCGCAGCGGGCCGCTTTCGCGGCCTGTTGCGCTGCCGCCAGCAGCGGTTGCCGACGCCATGCTCGCCACCATTTCCTCCTTTTCGTCGCTTTACTTCGCGACCTTGCTGATGCTCATCGGCACGGGTCTGTTCAACACCTATATGGGGCTCAGGCTGACAGCACAGTCTGTCAGCGAGGTGTGGATCGGCGCCCTGATCGCCGGCTACTACCTGGGCCTGGTGTGCGGCGCCCGCCTGGGGCACAAACTCATCATCCGCGTGGGCCACATCCGGGCGTTCGTCGCCTGTGCGGCGGTGGCCACCAGCATGATCCTGGCCCAGACGCTGGTCGAATCCATGCCGCTGTGGCTGGTGTTCCGCGTCATTTCGGGCATCGTGATGGTGACCGAATTCATGGTCATCGAAAGCTGGCTCAACGAGCAGACCGAAAATCACCAGCGCGGGCGCGTCTTCTCCGTCTACATGGTCGTGTCCGGCCTGGGCACCGTGCTGGGCCAACTGGCCCTGACGGCCTATGCCACGCTGGACCTGCGGCCGCTGACGCTGGTGGCCATGTGCCTGGTGCTGTGCCTGGTGCCTATCGCCGTCACCGCGCGCTCGCACCCGCCCACGCCGCTGCCGGCGCCGCTGGACATACGCTTCTTCATGCGGCGCGTGCCGCTGTCGATGACGGTGTTGTTCGTGGCCGGCAACCTTTCCGGCGCGTTCTATGGCCTGGCGGCCGTCTATGGCGCCAAGCATGGCCTGTCCACCTCGCAGGCGGCGATTTTCGTGGCCGCCGCAGTGACCGCCGGCCTGCTGTCGCAATGGCCCATGGGCTGGCTTTCCGACCGCATCAACCGCGCCGGTCTGATCCGCTTCAATGCGCTGCTGCTGGTGCTGCTGCCGGTGGTCATGTGGGGCTGGATCGTGCTGCCGTACTGGGCGCTGGTGGCCATGTCCTGTGTCTTCGGCGTGCTGCAGTTCACGCTGTACCCGCTGGGCGCGGCGTTCGCCAACGATCACGTGGAATCCGAGCGCCGGGTCAGCCTGTCGGCCGTGCTGCTCATGACCTACGGGGTCGGTGCATGCGTGGGGCCGATGATTGCCGGGGTGCTGATGTCCCTGGCCGGCCCCAGCATGTACTACGTGTTCATCTCCGCCTGCGCCCTGATCCTGGTCTGGCATGTGCGTCCCACGCGCGTCACCGGCGCGCATCAGGTGGAAGAAGCGCCCACGCATTTCGTGCCCATGCCGGACACGCTGCAGAGCTCGCCCGCCGCGGCGGTGCTGGATCCGCGCGTGGATCCTGCAACCGACATCGCCATGGAAATGGTGCAGCCCGAAGTGGCGCCCGTGGCAGCCACTGAGCCGCCCGCCGCGGAACCGCCTGGCGATGCCGCGGCGGATGTGGCGGCGGATGTGGCGGACGACGCGGCCGAAGACGGCCGCCAGAGGCGCACTGGCACCTGAGGCCGGGGTCGCGTCCTTACCAGGGCGCCATCAGCACGATGGCAGCCAGCGCCAGCGCGATGCCCAGCAGGTTCAGCCGGGTCAGCGGTTCGCGGAAGGCCAGTGCGCCGACCAGCGTGCCCAGGGTGATCACGCCCATGTTCATGGACGCGAACACCAGCGCGGGGTGCTCGGGCAGCGACTGGTGCGCGCGGATGTAGGTCAGGATGTTGCCGAAGTTCGCCAGTCCCAGCGCCGCACCCGCGGCCAGGTGCCGAAGCTGGCAGCGCACCCGGCGCCACAGCAGGTAGCAGAGCATCAGCACGCCGGCGACGAGGAAGGCCAGCAGCAGCCCGCCCGCGAAAGCGGTGCCCGCGCGCGCCATCTGCTTGAACAGGATGTCGATGACGCCATACCCCACCCAGACCACCAGCGGCCACAGCCACATGGCGCGGCTGCTTGCGGCCGTGTCCTCGCCCGGCGTCTGCGCGCGGGGGGCGCGGCGCAGCAGGCAGTACAAGGCGCTGGCGGCCAGCAGGGTCGCGGCCAGCTTGCGGCCGCTTACCGGTTCGCCGAACAGCAGGAAGGCCGCCAGCAGCGGGATGAACAGGGACAGGCGCTGCGCCGCGTCGCTGCGCACGATGCCGGCATGGCGTACGGCCGCCGCCATCGCCAGGAACACGCTGGGCAGCAGTACGCCCAGCGCGGCCAGCACCAGCCACGGCGTCTGTGGGGTCAGCAGCGCCGCCGGGTCCGGGCGCAGCACGGCCCAGCAGAGCAGGGCGGCCACCGCATAGTTCATGGCGATGGCCTGGCGCACGTCGACTTGATAGCGCCGCGCCAGCTTCAGCAGCACGGCCACGGTGACGCTGCAGGCGACGCTGGCCAGCAGGTAGAGGAGGCCGGGAGTCAACGGCATGCCGTGGCGTCGTGGTGCGTGTGCTGGGCGGCGTCGATGCGCATGCCCAGGCGCTGCAGCAGGCGCTGGTCGGCTTCCATCTGCGGATTGGCCGTGGTCAGCAGGGCGTCGCCGTAGAACATAGAGTTGGCGCCCGCCATGAAGCACAGGGCCTGCAACGCGTCATCCATGGCTTCGCGGCCGGCGGACAGGCGCACGGCCGCGCGCGGCATGGCGATGCGGGCCACGGCAATGGTGCGCACGAACTCGAACGGGTCCAGGGCTTCGACGCCGGCCAGCGGCGTACCTTCCACCTGCACCAGGTTGTTGATCGGCACGGACTCGGGATAGGGCTCCATGTTGGCCAACTGGGCGATCAGGCCGGCGCGCTCGCGGCGCGATTCGCCCATGCCGACGATGCCGCCGCAGCACACGTTGATGCCGGCGTCGCGCACCCGGTCCAGCGTGTCCAGCCGGTCCTGGTAGGTGCGGGTGGAGATGATCTTGCCGTAGAACTCGGGCGAGGTGTCGAGGTTGTGGTTGTAGTAATCCAGGCCCGCGCTCTTGAGCTGTTCGGCCTGGCCCTCGCGCAGCATGCCCAGCGTCACGCAGGTCTCCAGGCCCAGGGCCTTCACCGCGCTGACCATCTCGGCCACCGCCTCCAGGTGGTGCGGCTTGGGGCTGCGCCAGGCGGCGCCCATGCAGAAGCGCTGTGCGCCGCCTTCCTGGGCCTTGCGGGCCGCTGCCACCACGTCCGCCAGGGGCATCAGCTTGTCGGCGTCCAGGCCGGTGTCGTAGTGCGAGGACTGCGGGCAGTAGGCGCAGTCCTCGGGACAGCCGCCGGTCTTGATCGACAGCAGGCTGGACAGCTGGATGGCGTTGGGATCGAAATGAGCGCGGTGCGTCTGCTGCGCCCGGAACACCAGATCCATGAACGGCAACTCGTAGAGCGCCATGATGTCGGCGGCGCTCCAGGCGGGGGCGGCGGTCGGTTTGGCGACGGTCGGGACGGGAATGTAGGCGGTCTGCACGGATGGGCTCCTTTCGGTCTTGCGGGGATCGCGCCGCTTGTCGGGCAAGGGCAGGATCGGCGGATCGTAAGAAGCTGCGCAGGGTTTGCGCAATGCAGGCTGCGTGGCCGAAATTAACGGCCTGTTGCTGTGATTTTTGTGGAAAATGGAAGATTTTGAGGGGCGTCGACTTCTAAGTGGCGCACATCTTCGGGGACGCCGGGCAGCCGTTTATTTTGAATCAAATTGTAAATAGTCGAGGGATGTCAGCCCTTGGCGCGCTTGTTTCGCGTCTGCGCCTGTTCATGCCCGGTGATGCCGCGGTCGCGCGCCCACACAATGGCCGCGCTGCGGCGGTGCACGCCGATCTTGCTGTAGATCGTGGCCACGTGGTTGCGCACCGTGTTGCGCGACAGCTTCAACTGCCGGGCAATGCCCTCGTCGTCATGGCCTTGACACATCAGGCCCAGCACCTCGCGTTCGCGGGAAGTGAGCTGCGCCAGTTCTGCCACGTCGCGGGTGGCGGGCGCCGGCTCACGCAGTTGCGCCAGCTTTTCGATGACGCTGCGGCTGAACCAGGAAGTGTCCTGCATGACGGCCTCGATCGCCGTCAGCAGTTCCGCCTCGGAGCGCTTGCGTTCCGTGATGTCCTGGACCGCCAGCAGTACGCGCGGCTGCCCGCCGATAGTCACGGGTTCGGCCGACAGCAGGCAATCCAGCCGGCTGCCGTCCCGGGCAGCCAATGCCACCTCGCGGTTGCGGGCGCTTTCACCGCGCTTGAGGCTGGCCTCCAGATCTTCGGCGAGCTGGAGTCCCAATCCGGTCAGCGTCTGGCCTATGCCGTCCTGCGCAGAGGCGCCGGCGGCCGTGGCAAAAGCGTCGTTCAGGTCCAGCGCCAGCAGGGTCTCGCCCTCGCAGACGGCCATGGGCACGGGCGCGAGGCGGAATGTCTTGGAGAAGCGTTCCTCGCTTTCGCGCAGGGCCAGTTCGGTGCGCTTGCGGGCCTCGAGGTCGATGAAGGTGAACAGCATGCATGGCTCGCCCTGCATGTCGATGGGTTGGCCCGCGACGATGACGAACTTCACGCTGCCGTCCGCCAGTTTCAACACGCCCTCGCGCTGCGCAATGGTCTGCCCCTCGTTGAGGCTGGCGATCGCGTTGTCCTTGTCGTCGCCGCCGTCCAGCACGTCCAGCTCATAGGCCGACCTGCCCACGATGGCGTCGCGTGCATAGCCGGTCATCTCCAGGAAGCCCTGGTTCACCTTCACATAGCGCAGGTCGGACAGGCGGCAGATGAGGGCGGGCGCGGGATTGGCGCCGAAGGCGCGCTCGAAGCGTACTTCGGCATTGATCTGCTCAGTCTGGTCATGCAGGATCAGGACGCGGTAGTCGGTCCCTTCGCTGCCGTCCAGGTTCAGGCCGCTGGCGCGTATGTTGCGCAGGAACGCGTCATCGTCCTTGCGTTCCAGGTCCAGCAGCAGTTCGTCGAACGGCTCGGCCGCGGCCAGCAGGTCCAGCGGATATTGGCGCGCTGGCACGCGGTGATGATTGCGGTAGCTGAGGCTGTAGCGCTTGCGGTAGCCGGCTGGCGTGCCGCCCAGTTCATCCAGGTTATCGGTGCCATGCAGCTTGAGCGCGCTGGCATTGGCCCAGGCGATGGCGCCGTCCGCTTCGAGCAGGATGATGCCTTCGTTCAGGCCAGCGATGATGCGTTGCAGATGCTGGCGGTGCGGATGGGGAGCGGCGGCGTTCGCGGTCACGTAGTCCTCTTCTTTTCGCAGGGCACGACGCAAAGAGAATGAAGGCGCACTGAAAGGCTGTCCAGATGGCGAAATGGACGAGTCTGAGCGTAGGGGGCAATGGCGGGGAAGATGGCTGCCGCTAGATGATGCGGGCCGGAATGCAAAAAAGCTCCGGAAACCGGAGCTTTCTATGGCTGGCAAGGCCGAGGCGCTTGCGAACTGCGTGATGTGCTTGGCGGAGCGGACGGGGCTCGAACCCGCGACCCCCGGCGTGACAGGCCGGTATTCTAACCAACTGAACTACCGCTCCGCAGCGGTTTACTCTGACTTCTTCAATGCACTGCGGTGTCAAGGCAGTTTGGTACTACATGCCAGAAAGACTGGCGTCCCCTAGGGGATTCGAACCCCTGTACTCACCGTGAAAGGGTGATGTCCTAGGCCTCTAGACGAAGGGGACCTGAACAAAACAGAACTACTTTACTACCGTACTGCTTACTGGTGGAGGTAAGCGGGATCGAACCGCTGACCTCTTGCATGCCATGCAAGCGCTCTCCCAGCTGAGCTATACCCCCAGGATCCTCGATGCCCCAAACTACAGACAACAAGGTCTCACACTATATAAAGCAAAAAAGCCCCGAAAACGGAGCTCTTGAAAGACTCTGAGCGAGAGCTTTGGCGGAGCGGACGGGGCTCGAACCCGCGACCCCCGGCGTGACAGGCCGGTATTCTAACCAACTGAACTACCGCTCCGCAGCGGCGTACTCAACTACATTGTCACTTCAACTGCATCACTACATACTGCTGCCAGAAGAACTGGCGTCCCCTAGGGGATTCGAACCCCTGTACTCACCGTGAAAGGGTGATGTCCTAGGCCTCTAGACGAAGGGGACTTGGACTTGCAAACTGGTACTGCATCCTTCGCCGTTGACTGGTGGAGGTAAGCGGGATCGAACCGCTGACCTCTTGCATGCCATGCAAGCGCTCTCCCAGCTGAGCTATACCCCCGTCTTTCTAATCAGCCCGTTCAACGTTTTACGAAACCGAACACACGTTTTACCGAGTGCTTTTTCGTAGTTCGTTGCCGGTTTTGTTTAGTGCCGTTGGCGAAGAAACGAGATTATGCACGAACTAAATTGGGTGTGCAAGTCGCGATGAGGCAAAAAGCTAAAAAGTCGTGAAAAAAAGGGGGCTGGAAGGGATTTTAGGGCCGATTTTGCGCTTTTATTGCTCAGCTTGAGCTAGCGTGATTGATGCAGAAATCAAGTAAATCAAAGACTTGTGAGAATGCTATCGTGAGCGGAAATTTTTTTCGTCGATCCGGCATTTTTTGCACCGGACCCGCACACACGGACATCGCCATGAGCAGCAAGACTTCGTTCCCCACACGCCCGCTGGGCCAGAGCGGCATGGACATCACCCGCATCGGGCTGGGCGCCTGGGCCATCGGCGGCAGCGGTTGGGCGGTGGGGTGGGGGCCGCAGGACGACGCCGATTCGGTGGCGGCGATCCGCCGGGCCGTCGAGCGCGGCATCAACTGGATCGATACCGCGGCGGTGTACGGCCTGGGGCATTCCGAGGAGATCGTGCGCCGCGCGCTGGCGCAGATGGCGCCTGACGCCCGGCCTTACGTGTTCACCAAATGTGGCCTGACCTGGTCTGCGGAACAGCCGCAGGCGATGCCGCGGCGCACCGGCGCGCCGGCCAGCATCCGGCGCGAAATCGAAGATTCGTTGCGCCGGCTGGGCGTCGAACGCATCGATCTCTATCAGATGCACTGGCCGGCGGGCGATGGCACGCCGCTGGAGGTGTACTGGCAGGAACTGCTGGATCTGAAGCGGGAGGGCAAGGTCAGGGCGGCGGGCCTGTCCAACCACAATCTTGCCCAGCTGCAGCAGGCAGAAGCGCTGGGGCATGTGGATACGCTGCAGCCGCCGTTTTCGGCCATTCAGCGCGCCGCGGGCGCGGAGCTGATTCCGTGGTGCGAACGTAACGGCACGGGCGTGATCGTCTACAGCCCGATGCAGTCCGGCCTGCTGACCGGCGCCTTCAGCGTGGAGCGCGCCCGCGCTCTGCCGGCGGATGATTGGCGCGCGCGCAACGCGGAGTTCGCCTCGCCCGGCATCGAGCGCAACCTGGCGCTGGCCGATGCGTTCAAGCCCATCGCCGAACGCCACGGCGCCACGGTGGCGGCCGTGGCGGCGGCCTGGACGCTGGCCTGGCCGGGCGTCACGGGCGCGATCGTGGGCGCCCGCAGCGCGGCTCAGGTGAATGGACTGCTGGGCGCAGCGTCGCTGGAACTGGATGGCGATGACATGGACGCCATCGCGGACGCGATCGAGCGTACCGGCGCCGGAAGCGGGCCGCTGCGCCCGCCCGGGGAGAGCGGGGCGCTGCCGGCGAATCTGTTCGCTTGAGGGCGCCTCAGGCGCGACGCGTCTTGCGGCCGCTGCCGAACGCGGCGATCAGCGCCAGGCCGATCAGGGCCAGTGCCGTCTTGTCGCCAAAGCGCGCGTATGGCGTCAGCCCCGTCATGCCTTGCACGGCCACCGGCAGCACACCGGCCTGCAGCGGCGCGAGCTGGGCCGCGACGCGGCCTTTGGCGTCAATGGCGGCGGTGATGCCGGTGTTGGTGGAGGTCAGCATGGGCCGCGCCGTTTCCATGGTGCGCACGCGGCCGATCTGCAGATGCTGGCGCAAGGCCCAGGAGTCGCCGAACCAGCCCAGGTTGCTCACGTTCACCAGTATCGTCGCGCCCGGTTCGCCGTTGGGGCCGGGTTGCAGCGCGGGCAACAGGTCGGGGCCGAACAGGTCTTCGTAGCAGATGTTGAACGCGATGTGCTGGCCGCCGACCGCGAAGGGCGTCTGGCGTACCGCGCCGCGATCGAAGTCGCCCAGCGGAATGTTCAGCATGTCGACGAACCAGTGGAATCCGGGCGGCACGTATTCGCCCCAGGGCACCAGGTGGCGCTTGTCGTAGCGCATCGCGGTGGTGCCGGCCACGAGCTGTTCGACCGGGGTATTGCCGTCAAAGCCCATGACGCTGTTGGTGTAGCGCTCGCGGCCATTGACGCGGTCGTGCAGCGGCACGCCCATGGCGATGGTGGTATTGCGCTGGGCGGCGAGGTCGCGCCAGACCGCCCAGACGCGTGGATCCAGCTGGTCCTGGAAGATGGGCAGCACGGTTTCCGGCAAGATGATCAACTGCGGCGCGGGCACGCCGGGAGCCGGCGGCATGGCTGCCAGGTCCAGGTGGCGCACCAGGCTCTGGTCGAGCAGGGCGGGGTCGAACTTCTGCGACTGCTCGATGTTGCCCTGGACCAGGCGCACGTTCAGCGGATCGCCGGACGGCGTGGACCAGTCGATGCGGGACAGCGGCCAGCCAGCGGCGGCCAGGGCCAGCGCGATACCGGCGGCCAGGGCGTGGCGCGAGCCAGTCCCGCTTTTGCGCGAGGGCTGCCAGAGGCTGGCGAGGGCAGCGGCGACGAAGGCGGCCAGGAAGGCCATGCCGTGCACGCCAAGCAGCGGCGCCCAGCCTGCGATGGGGCTATCGACTTGCGCGTAACCGATATTGAGCCAGGGAAAGCCCGTCAGCAGCACGGCGCGCAGCCATTCGAAGGCCGCCCACATCGCAGCCCAGGCCAGCGTGCCCGACAGTATGCGGGAGGGCGGAGAGCCCGGCTCCAGCGGCGCGTAGCGGCGCGCCAGCGTGCTGGCCGTGGCCGGGAACAGCGCCAGGAAGGCCGACAGCGCCAGCACCGCGGCCACGGCCAGCGGCGCGGCCAGATCGCCGTAGCGGTGCAGGCTGATGAAAATCCAGTAGAGGCCCAGCGAGTAGCTGGCGAAGCTGAACAGCCAGCCGCGCAGCCAGGCCTGTTTCGCCGAGGGCGCATACAGGGTCACGCGCGCAACGATGGCCAGCATCAGGACCTGTGTGGCCGCCAAGGCCCAATCCGGCAGGGGACCGGGCGAAAAAGTCAGGGCGTGCGCGGCGCCCGCCAGCACCAGGCCGGCGGCGCCGCGCAGTTTATGGCTGCGCGGGGACTGGGTCATGCGTCTTCGGAGGAGCGGGGGGCTTGGGGTGCGGCGTTGCGCTTGACGCGCAGCCAGATGGCGCGGCGCGCGTCGCCGCGGGCCACTTCCAGGCGCAGGCCGTCGAATTCGGCGATGTCGCCGCGGCGCGGGATGCGGCCCAGCTGTCCGCCCATCCAGCCGCCGACGCTGTCGTACTCGTCGTCGGGCAACTGGCAGCCGAACACGTCGTTGAAGTGCGAGATGTCGGTGGCCGCCAGGACCCGCCACTGGTTTTCGCCTTCGGGGAAGATCGAGTCTTCCTCGGTTTCGTCGAATTCGTCTTCGATATCGCCGACGATCTGTTCCAGCACGTCTTCCATCGTCACCAGGCCGGAAATGCCGCCATGCTCATCGATGACGATGGCCTGGTGGTTGCGGCTGGCGCGGAACTCGTGCAGGAGCACGTTCAGGCGCTTGGATTCGGGGATGAAGACGGCGGGCCGCACCAGCGTGCGCACCTCGATGCCGGGTTCCAGCATGCAGCGCAGCAGATCCTTGGCCAGCAGGATGCCGATGATGTTGTCGCGATCGCCTTCGTAGACGGGGAAGCGCGAGTGGGCGGTCTCGATGACCGAGGCGACCAGGTAGGGAATGGGCTGCGTGACGTCCAGCAGATCCATGCGCGAACGCGGGACCATGATGTCACCCACGGTGCCTTCGGACACGGCGAGCGCGCCCTTGATCATCTTGTAGGATTCCGCGTCGAGCAGTTGGCGTTCGTGCGCGGCTTCCAGAACGGCCTTGATGCCTTCGCGGTCCTCGGGCTCGCGGCGCACGAGGGAAAGCAGGCGGTCTAGAAGGGATTTGGCGGCGGGTTTGGAGGAGCGAGCAGGCGTCGCTTCGGGAGCAGGATAAGGGTCAGACATCGTCCGGGAGGACAAGTTATGGAGGGCCCAGCATAACCGATACTGGCCTGCAATTTGTAACGGCGGCCCCCAAAATGAGGGGAACCGCCGCCATCTGCGCCTTGCTGGACGCCATTTTGCGGCAATTTTTGCCGCCGGGCCGCCCCAAGGCAAAAATCGCCCCCTCGGGGGGCAGCAAGCGCCTAAGGCGCGCAGCGTGGGGGCCAATTTTTCTCAGGGTTGACCCGAGTCCGCGCGTCAGGCTGCAATGTAAGGATCGGCGATGCGCATGGCGGCCAGCGTGGCGGTCTCCAGGGCCTCCATGCGCTTGGCGTCGCGGGCCTTGATGTGGTCGTAGCCCAGCGCGTGCAGCACGCCGTGGATGGTGAGATGGGCGGCGTGGTCCAGGAGCGCCTTGCGCTGTTCGCGGGCCTCGCGCACCAGCACCGGCACGCACATGACGATGTCGCCGCGCGCAACGCCCAGCGGATCCACGCCGTATTCGAAGGTCAGCACATTGGTGGCATAGTCGCGGCCGCGGAAGTCGCGGTTCAGGCGCCGGCCTTCGGCCGCGCCAACCAGCCGCAAGCTCAGCTCCGCCGCGGAAAACGCGACCAGGCCGTCGTCGGCCGCGCCCGCCAGCGCGCGTTCGGCCCAGCGGCGCAGGCGCCAGCGGGGCAGGCGGGCTTCCTCGACGCCGTATTGCACGGACAGGGACAGTTCAGGTTTCATCTTCTGCGGCGCGGTCGTAGGCGTCGACGATGCGGGCGACCAGGGGATGGCGCACGACGTCTCGGCTGGTGAATCGGGTGGTGGCGATGCCCTGCACGTCGTGCAGCACCTTCACCGCATGCGCCAGGCCGCTGTCCTGGCCACGCGGCAAGTCCACCTGCGACGGGTCGCCGGTAATGACCGCCTTGCTGCCGAAGCCGATCCGCGTCAGGAACATCTTCATCTGTTCCGGCGTGGTGTTCTGCGCTTCGTCCAGGATGACGAAGGCGTGGTTGAGCGTGCGGCCGCGCATGTAGGCCAGCGGCGCGATTTCGATGGTCTGCTTTTCGAACAGGCGCTGCACCTTTTCGAAGCCCATCAGGTCGTACAGCGCGTCGTACAGCGGGCGCAGGTACGGGTCCACCTTCTGCGCCAGGTCGCCCGGCAGAAAGCCCAGGCGTTCGCCGGCTTCGACCGCGGGGCGTGTCAGCACCAGGCGTTGCACGGTGTCGCGCTCCATCGCGTCGATGGCGCAGGCCACGGCCAGCCAGGTCTTGCCGGTGCCGGCGGGACCGACGCCGAAGGTGATGTCGTGCTTGAGGATGTTGTTCAGGTAGTCGCGCTGGCGCGGCGTGCGCGGACGCAGGTCGCTGCGCTTGGTGCGCAGGGCGATGCTGTCGCTTTCGTCGTCCAGGGCGGGCAGCGGGTCGGCCTCGCGGGCCTGCTCTTCCTTCAGTTCCTGTTCCTGCCGCCCGACGCCGATCTCGACCAGCCCGAGCTGGATGTCGTCGACCGACAGGGCGCGGTGCACGGCCTGTTCGTGGAAGCGGCGCAGTATCCGGCCGGCCAGTTCCGCGAGTTCGCCTTCGATGGTGACTCGGCTGCCGCGGCGCGAGAGCTTGACGTTCATGCCGTCGGCCAGCTGCCGCAGGTTTTCGTCCAGCGGGCCGCAGAGATTGGCCAGATGGGTGTTGTCGCCGTCCAGGGTGACGACGATGGGCATGCTGCGGCGGGCGCGGGAGCGGGGAGTGGTCATTCGGCCTCTTGGGGAGTGCGGTCCACGTCGGCGACCCGGGCGCGCAGCGAGTTGGTGTGCGCTTCGGTGATGATGACGTCGACCATTTGTCCGATGAGCCGCGCGGGCGCGGCGAAGTTCACGATGCGGTTGTTCTCGGTGCGGCCCATCAGTTCGTTCGGGTCGCGGCGCGAGGGGCCTTCGACCAGCAGGCGCTGGCGCGTGCCGACCATGTTGCGGGCGATCGTGGCCGCCTGCTCGTTGATCAGCGCCTGCAGGCGCTGCAGGCGGCGCAGCTTCACGTCTTGCGGCGTGTCGTCGTGCAGGTCGGCGGCGGGCGTGCCCGGGCGGCGCGAATACACGAACGAGAACGAGGTGTCGAAGCCGACGTCCTCGATCAGCTTCATGGTCTTTTCGAAGTCTTCCTCGGTTTCGCCGGGAAAGCCCACGATGAAGTCCGAGGACAGCGTCAGGTCGGGACGGGCGGCGCGCAGGCGGCGCACCACCGACTTGAATTCCAGGGTGGTGTAGCCGCGCTTCATGGCCGCCAGCACGCGGTCGCTGCCGGCCTGCACCGGCAGGTGCAGGAAGGACACCAGCTTGGGCAGGCGGGCGTAGGCGTCCACCATGCGCTGGGTCATTTCCTTGGGGTGCGAGGTGGTGTAGCGGATGCGCTCGATGCCCGGGATTTCGTGCACGTATTCCAGCAGCATGGCGAAGTCGGCGATCTCGTCACTGTCGGTCATGCGGCCGCGGTAGGCGTTGACGTTCTGGCCCAGCAGCGTCACTTCCTTCACGCCCTGGTCGGCCAGGTCGGCGACCTCCACCAGCACGTCCTCGAAGGGGCGCGAGACTTCCTCGCCGCGCGTGTAGGGCACGACGCAGAAGCTGCAGTACTTGCTACAGCCTTCCATGATGGAGACGAACGCCGTGGCGCCGTCCACGCGGGGCGGCGGCATGTTGTCGAACTTTTCGATCTCGGGGAAGCTGATGTCCACCTGCGAGCGGCCTTCGTCGCGGCGGCGCTTGATCAGGTCCGGCAGGCGATGCAGCGTCTGCGGACCGAACACCACGTCCACGTAGGGCGCGCGCTTGACGATGGCTTCGCCTTCCTGGCTGGCCACGCAGCCGCCCACGCCGATCACCAGGTTGGGATTGGTCTTTTTCAGGTGCTGCACGCGGCCCAGGTCCGAGAAGACCTTTTCCTGCGCCTTCTCGCGCACCGAACAGGTGTTGAACAGGATGACGTCGGCGTCTTCCGGGTTGTCGGTGAGTTCCAGGCCCTGGTCGCCGCGCAGCACGTCGGCCATCTTGTCCGAGTCGTACTCGTTCATCTGGCAGCCGAAGGTGCGGATGTACAGCTTGCGGGGGGAGCCGGCGTCCGCGGCGGGGAGGGCGGCGCTGGCGCCGTCGGGCGCGGCGTCGGCGCGCTTGAGGGTGGTTTCTTGCATGATGGTCGCCGTGACGGGTGTAGATCCCGGGGGCAGAGAATGGTAGGAAACCTGGGATTTTAACCCTTGCCCGCATTTGCTTCTTGGTCTGGCGCGCGCAGGCCGTTACGATAGCGTGCTGGGCTGATTTTGCAGCCCAGGAACGTTTCTCATTTCCCGATAGCGGTATCGATGAACAGCAATCCCCTGACGCCTTCGGCGGCCGCTCCCGTATCCGACGCCTCAGCCGGCCCCGCGCCGGACCAGTTCCGCAACCCCTTTTCCGCGCTGACCTGGGTGCTGCTGGGCTGCGCCCTGGCGCTGGCCGCCAGCGCGTGCGCGTTGTGGGTGGACCTGCCGCTGGCGGTGTGGATCAAGCAGTCGGTATCTGAAGGCGTGAACGAATCCTTCGAATGGATCGGTGAACTCGGCGAAAGCGGCCCTTATATCGGTGTGGCGCTGGCCTTCTACGTGATCGGGTTGGTCGGCCTGGCGCGCAGCTGGCGCAATCCGGTACGCATGAGCTACGCCAGCATGGCGCGCGGCAGCCTGCTGATGCTGTCGACCCTGGCGGTAGGCGGACTGGTGGTGCTGGTGCTCAAGCGTTCGGTGGCGCGGGCGCGTCCCGAGCTGTTCTTCGAAAAAGGCATCTACGGGGTGGGCGAGTCGTTCTCGCGCGCCCAGCTGTACAACTCCTTCCCCTCCAGCCACACCTATGCGGCATTTGCCGTGGCAGTGGTGCTGGGCATCCTGGCGCCGCGCTGGCGCTGGGTCTTCCTGCTGCTGGCGGCGCTGGTGGCGATGAGCCGGCTGGTCAACCTGGACCACTATCTGTCGGACGTGATGACGGCCGCGGGCATTGCGGTGCTGGTCGGGCACGTGCTGGCGCCCCGTGTGCTGGGCGCCGGATATCAGTGGCCTCTGCGCGCGCCCTGGCGCTGGTGGAAGAAATAAGGTCTGCTGTTGCGGACGTTGGGTTGTGCTTCGTAGGTCACCCGTCGTCGCGGGCGGCGTGGCGGCTCGCGCCCACGATTGCGGTCCGGAGCGTTCGCTCCGGACTCCCCCGTCGTCATCTTCGTCAAGGCCTTCGGCCTTTCCTTCAGATTCCCTCGGGCGC
>PJUE01000706.1_pt1 | contig 16296 bp, 9 predicted proteins | sample 1512171 | NCBI WGS metagenome assembly PJUE01 (sample SAMN08177674, study PRJNA422409) | Feces metagenome, whole genome shotgun sequencing project. | isolation source: Chicken feces (3) enriched on wood chips: alkali lignin treatment | host: Gallus gallus | place: USA: Madison | collected 2015-01-15
ACGACATTCGTACCATCGGGCGACCATGCTGGATCTGCACGCGCGTTCCAGTTGGGATCGCTGGCGCTGCCGGGTGCGCCATCGCCAGCATTAAGCTGTTGACCGCGATAGTTCCCTCGATCGCCCCACCGGTCGATCAGGATCGGCTGAAAGAAGCGGCGCATGCCATTGCGATAGCCGTAGCGCGCACTGAGCATGACCATGCGCGTCAGTTCATCCGTCAGCGGCGGGATTCCTTGCATCGCGCCGTAGTACATGTGCCGATCGACCGTGCGGTTGTCGAAGACCACGAACCATTTGTCGTCGGGGGACATCAGGATGGGATCGGCATAGCCGGGGGCCGATGTCAGCCGCTGCGACTGTCCGGATTGGAGGTTGGTGATGAACATGTCCACATTGCCGGATTCGGGCATGCCCATGCCAACGGCGTTTCTTCCGTCGCGTGTCCATCCCCTTGCCTCACCGATCGCGCCTTTGGGCGGGTTATGGATTAGGCGGCCCGGATTTTTTGGGTCTTTGCGAAATGGAGCGAAGTCCGGCGAAGTGGCATTTGTCAGGACCCAGACATCGTCGAGCTCGTAGCGTGGTGCCAACGGCAGACCGCTGCGCGGCGCAGGGTTGAACCTGAGCTTGCCGACGAGACCGTGCTGGTCGATGTCAGGCCCCGTGGCATTCATATGGCTCCACATCAGATGCTGGCCATCGGGATTGAGGCGCAGTTCACGCATCGAGCCGCCGGGGCCGCTTCCATCAGCCGTCGCATTCCAGCGGATCGGATAGATGCGGATGCGATCGGGCGTGCAGCGGTCATCCGTCAACTTATATGTGCTGCAGTCGATGACGTTGGTCCCCGCGACGATCTTCGTATCGCCGGGGAATGCCTGGGGATGGTCAAGACTCAGCCACGCGGCGCCCTGCGGGACGCGGCGCCCGTGTTCGTTGGTGGAGGCGGGGTTCGCGTCGCGGCGAGCCTCGGCCGGCACGCCGCAGGTTATGCATTTCCAGGCGTCGCCATTGGAAAACACCGTACCATCGGTCTTGATGACGATGACTTGCGGGCCATCGTAAATGGAGCCAGTGCCCGGAGCCGCAGGCGCACCGGCAAACTGGACGGTGAGAAGGACGTGCCTGGCATCCCCCATATAGGCAGGGCCTTCGACGATGCCGTCATCGGCGGCGGTCATGCAGCCGGTGCCTCGCGAATTGACGTCTGACGAGCAGGCACCGGCGGCTTCGGATGGCGCGGTAGGGGGCAAGGGAAGTGTCGAGACGTCGACGCGTTCGGGTTTCGGGGGCGGCGGTGCTGCTTCAGAGGCTGCCGAGAGGGAAATCGACGCAATCCCTGCGCCAAAACAGGCCAATGCAATGGCCATGTTCGCGGGTTGACCTATCGGTCGGCGCAGGTGCGCACGCTCTGTTCTGGGCATATCGGTTCTCTCCGGAAATCTTTTATTCTTGCCACACAGTAGTGCGGGCCAAGATGGAAGGGCGTTTGTTCAACCCAAGTGTGCAAGCACCTGCGGCAAGGTCGCCGTCGTGGCGATACCAGGGTAAGCGGCACAGATACTGGGTATTGCGTTGACGGGGCGATGGGCGGTCAGCTTGGGGAGAGTGTTCTGGCGTTCGCCATGCGGGATGGGAAAGCCAATGCTGATGTCGAGCGGGGTGTCGCCTTCAACCGTGACCCGCCATCCTTCTCCGCGAAGATCCCAGGTTGGATCGAGCTGTTCGGTCACGAACCAATTGCACCGAAAGCGCATGACAGGCTTGCCGTCTCGGAAGCCGGTGGTCACCATCCGTTGCCCGGCAACGGAGCCTGCCGGAATAGTGCGTTCATGGAGTTTGACCGGTGTTCTGGCGAGCGCCACTTCACTGGAAACCTCGAACCGCTCGATCTCGATCCCGACTGCTTGCGCGAGCGCGCGCAGAGAGTGGTTGAAGACCTCGTCCCGCTCGTAGAACGGACGCTGGGCAAACACATCTGGTGTTTCGCCGAAGCCCATGATGCCGACAAGCATTTCCTCCGAGCACCCGTCGATGCAGTTGGCGAACTCATCAATGGTGAGAAGGTCGAGGCGCCGGGCCAGCGACAGCAACACGAGCGGAAGGGCTTCGGTAATGAAGCCGGGGCTGCTGCCGGAGCTGTGGAGGGTTGCGCCGCCCATGATGCAGGCTGCCTCGATGCGGTCGCGGATGGCCGCATCCATGCTGCCGGGATGGAAGAACTCGGCACGCGTGGACGCGATGTTGATGCCGTTTTCGAGGAGTGTGCAGACGTCATCGTAGTCGGTGTGTTCGGGCATGTAGAGTACACAGTCGGGCCTGAGCGCCAGTACCGATGCCAGATCGCGGATCGCCTTGATCCCGGTTTGCGGCATTCCGCATAGCTCACCGGCATCCTTGCCCTCTTTGGCGGGCGAGTAGACCTTAACGCCCACCAGTTCCATGTCGGGGTGCGTCAGAACACCGCGCATGGCTACCGCGCCAACCGTTCCGGTAGCCCATTGCACGACACGCAGCTTTCGGGCCTCTGATGGCTTGTTCATTGCCCTTTCTCCCAGGCATTTCAGGTGGAGCGGCGACAGCGCCAAGCGAGACCCTCGCCCGATGCCGTCGCGGTGATCCGCCTCTATCCGATGAACATGCCGCCATTGACGGCGAGCACCTGGCCGGTGACGTAGCTGGCGCCGTCCGAGGCGAGGTATTCGCAGGCCGCTGCAATATCGTCCGGCGTGCCGGGGCGCGGGATCGGGATGTGCTGGGCAATCACTTCTAGTGGCGGGAACGTTCCGGCTGCAATGCCCGCCTCGGCCATGGGCGTGGCGACGACCGAGGGGGGAATGGTGTTGACGGTAATGCCCTGGCCGGCGAATTCGCGGGCTAGGGAACGGGTCAATCCGATCACACCGGCCTTGGCGGCGGAATAATGCGCGCGGTCTGCTGCCCCGGACTGCCCCGCCTGTGACGAGATGGTGATGACCCGGCCCCAGTTGGCGTCGACCATGTCCGGCAAGGCGGCCTGAACCGTATGGAAAACGCCGGTCAGGTTGATGTCGATCATGCGCTGCCAGGTTTCGGCGGTCACGTCCTGAAAGCGAATGCTCTCGGAAATTCCGGCATTGGCGACCACGATCGCGATCGGGCCTAGTTCTTCGCGAACGGCTGCGTAAGCGGCGTCGACACTCGCTCGATCCGAAACATCGACCTTGCGCGCGACAACGCGCGCACCCTGAGCCCGGAGCGCTTCACTTTCGCGTTCCAGGGCTTCCTCCTGGATGTCGAGGATCGCGACCGGGTGGCCCTTGCTCGCGAATAGCCGCGAGATTCCAAGCCCGATCCCCGATGCTCCGCCCGTGACGATGACGACACGATTGGCAACCATTTCTTCTCTCCCGTTTGCAGCGCCCGGCAAGTAGTCCCTGGCGCCTTTTCGTAACTTGCGGCCGGTCTTCGGTCTTGCCATTTGTGCGATGTTGTGGCGCACAAGTTGAAACCTGTCCAGCCTGAAGATAGGCAGGTCCCTGTCACGATTCGAATTCGTGCCGCTGATCGGGGTGGCCGACACGGACCTTCCGATACCACCGCTTTCAAGCAGATATTCAGCCGGGCCAAGCCGGACAAAACAGGAGAAAATGGGATGCCAGTTCCAGACGTTTCGGATCGCTCTCTCGATCAACTGATCTCGCTCAAGGGACGTAGCGCGGTCGTCACCGGTGCGGCTTGGGGGCTTGGGAAAGCCGCAGCGCGCCGCCTCGCGGAGGCTGGAGCCGATGTTCTCATTGCGGATATCGACGAGGAGGCCGCCGTCGCGACCGCCGCAGAGTTAGCCGAGCGTTACTCCGCCAATGTCATTTCGACCGGCCTCGATGCAGGCAGCGTGGAATCGATCACGGCCGCCGCGGAGCTGGCTGACAGCCGGTTTGGAAAGTTGAATATCTGGGTCAATAACGCGGGCGTACCGTCCTTTACGCCGCTCCTCGATCTTGAAGCTGACGAATTCGATAACGTCCTCGCGATCAATCTGCGCGGCACTTTCGTTGGCGCAAGAGAAGCCGCGCGGCGGATGATCGCAAAGGGGCAGGGCGGCGTCATCGTCAATGTCGCCTCGCTGGCCGGGGTTAGGGGCATCTCCGAAGGTCAGGCCGCTTATTGCAGCTCGAAGCACGGCGTCGTGGGACTGACGAAGCAGCTGGCGATCGAACTGGGATCGCAGGGCATCCGCGTGCTCGGTGTGGCACCCGGCTTCTCGCTCACCGAGAAGACCATGTTCATTGCCGACTGGGATGAGGAAACCATCAAGGCATGCCCGATCCCCGGCATCGGCAGCAGCCGGCTGGGCCGGGTCGGCGTTGCCGACGACATTGCCCGGGCCATCCTCTTCTGCGCATCGGACATGGCCATATTCATGACGGGCAGCACACTGCTGCTTGAAGGTGGCATGGCAGCCTGAACTCTGGCGGGCCCCGGAGCATAACGCGTCCGGGGGACGCTTATGGCCCGGGTGAAGCGCCTAAATGTCCTTTCCGGGACGCAGGAAACGCTCGCGCGTGGCGGCAATCGACTGGCGTGCAGCGGCAACCGCTTCCTCCTCCACCGCGAACAGTAGATGCTGAAGTACGGCGTTGAGGTGCGCGTGCATGGCCTCCCGAGCGGCGACGGAATCGCGCCGGCGCAGCCCGGTCAAGATAGCGCGATGTTCCTCGACGACTGGTTTTACATTGGCGGTCCGGGCCTGCTCAAGCAGGAGGCGGCATTCCGGAGACGAGGAGCGCAGGTTCCAGAGCTGTTCGACGGTCCTGGCTATGGCGTTGTTGCGACCGGCCCTGGCGATCGTCATATGAAAGGCCATGTCGGCGTCCTCGCCGCCATTTTCTTCAGCGTTCTCCCGCTGGATGGCTTTGACGAGTTCATCCAGTCGCTCCAGTTCTTCATCGCTGATATGGCGCGCGGCCAGAGCCGCGCTCTCACCCTCGATAAGCAGCCGGGCCTCGATGAGTTCGAAGGGGCTGACCGAAAATGCGGGCTCGCTGTCGACTTCGCCGGGAAGTCGGATCACGAACGTGCCGGCTCCCAGACGGGCCTCGACAAGGCCGATCACTTCCATCGCGAGCATGGCTTCACGAACGACGGGCCTGCTCACACCCATGCTGACGGCAATGTCGCGTTCGGCAGGCATACGATCACCCACCGCATAATTGCCGGACTGCAGTTCAGCGATCAGTGCCTTGGCGACGTGGCGATAGAGCCGGCCGTCGGTTTCGCGCGTTGGCTCAGCGCCGAAGAGTGGCTTTGCTCCCGTGATATCCGCCATCGCCATGCGCCTTAACGTTGGGGCCATAATCGGCAAATTCGATTGGATCCTGCTTGGCAATTCACGAGGCTGATCGCCTCGTGATGCCGCGTTGTCTGGTCTCAAGTGAGTTCGACGAGCGCGAGGCCCTCAGGAGGCAGTTCGAGCGTGAGGGTGCTGTCCGCATTCAGACGGCGGGTTTCCACGACCGGCCGGGAGACCTGACGCAACTGTGCGATCTGGGCCCGCGAAGGATAACGGGGCGATCCCATTGCCCGCCAGGTCGGCATGGGCGATCCGCGCTCCCAATCGACGAACCGAACTTCGGCGCTCTTGCGGCCCTTGATTCCGTCGAGCTGGAGGGTGATCCTCTTCGGGCTTCCTGAGATCTTGCGCTTGGAGGTCATGCCTGGAATCCCGCCCGGCTGGTCGACTTCGGCAAGATTCCAGATGAGCACGGAAATTCGCCCGTTCTTGTCCTTTGAAGCCAGCGCCGGACCCTGTGCGGCAAGGCGCTGTGTCCCGAGACGATGCAGCAGGCGATAGGTGTTGAACGAGGGCTTGGCGATGCCGTCGAACATCATGCTCCAGCCCATGGAGCCTTCCTTGAGCATGTAGTCATCGACTCCGAGTTCCTCGTACATACCGCTGAGGGTCCATTGCGACATGCCGGCGCAGTGGGCCATACTGTTGGCGATGACGTGAGCGATCATCGCAGGGCTGTCGGACGACCATTCGGACAGCCACATGGGCTTGCCGGCGAAAGGACCGGAATCAATCGTGCGCCGGGCATTGGCAAGCGCGTCGGGAATCACGTCGTTGATGCTGCGGCGTGGACTGCTCTTGCCGAAGACTTCGTCCTGATCGTCGCCGGCATAGACATGGGTCGCGAAGAAATCGACGGGGGCGTTGTTAGCCGCGCACCATTGCCCGAAATCGCCAATCCAGGCGGTTTTCGAGGTTGCAGGTCCGCCCACCTTGATGTGCGGATCGACCGATTTGATGGCCGTTGCTGCTGCTTTATACATCTCGAAGTAGCGCTGCTTGTCGGCGGACCAGAAGAAGGAGAGGTTGGGTTCGTTCCAGACCTCGAACGGCCAGGAACGCACGGTCTCCAGCCCGTATCGGTCGATCATGGCGGCGGTGAACGACTTGATGAAGCCGGCAAACTCGGCGTCCGAGGTCGGCGGCGTGATATTCGCGCCGTAAAAGCCGAACTGGGTCTTCCCGGAAGCGAGCTTGCCGGGCATGAAACTGAGTTCGACATATGGCGAGACGCCGAGATCGAGCAGGCCGTCGTAGACCCGGTAGACGTTGAGCCAGTTCGGTCCGCCGTTCCGGCGCATCTCCATAATGCTCTTGCCGAAGACCCCGAGCTCGTCATTGAAGATGCCGTGGAACCGAGCGCGCTTGATGCCCGCTTCGACTACCGCCAACCGCATATCCTGGCGCCATTCCTCACGCATGGTGATCGCGGCACGGTCCGATCCAACGCATTCCTCCCAGACATGCGGCAGCGAACCGGCAATCGTGCGGGTATCGACCCGGACAGTTTCACCGGGAATATCGGCAGCCCTCATGCCGCGTGCCGAAAGCGCGGCCGCTGCCGCGCTCGATGCCAGAAATGTGCGCCTGTCGAACATGTCTCTCTCCAAAACATTTGGGCTTGCGGCATTCACCGCGAAATCTCGATCCCCGCCAAGGCGGCGTTGCCTGATACGCTCGAAAAATCGAGGGTCAGGCGGCCATCGGCAACGGTGACCGGAAAGCTTCGGACCAGCTCCTTGAGCGGGGCGCCGGCTTCCTTCAGGATATTGAGCCCTTGGAGGACGGCCTGACCATTCGCCTTCACGGTAAGCGCCTGATCGGAGGAAGGGGTCTTGCGCGGTTCGAACAGGTGCAAGGTTACCGTCCACCGGCCGTTGGGCAGCGGGATGACGTAGGCGTAGGCATCGCCGTCGCGCCAATAGTCGAACAGAGCCGGGTCTACCGCCTGCACCTGCCGGATCGGCGCCATCGAGCGGCCGCCGAAGCCTACGAGATTGAGCACGACAGGCTTGCCGCCCTTCACGAAAGTGTCCGAGCCAAAATGCCGCTTGCCGAGGTCCAGCCCGGCAAGACTGCCCGCATTGATCCGCAGGCCATTGTGCTCGATGTCAGGACCGTTCCAGGAGGCCGTGTCGCGCTGGGTCTTTCCGTCCGTTGTCGTCGTGACCACTGCTGTGTTCGCGCCGGGGTTAAGGGCGACGTTCTTCCATTCGCATACGAACTCGGTGCAAGGCGCCGGGCCGATCGATTTGCCGTTGACCGTCAGCGTCGCGGATGGGGCGGTCGAATAGGCTTTCACATCCATGACTGGGTAGGCCCGGTCGACATAGCGCTTGCCTGCGAAATGCAGGGCAGGGGTATCGCTCCACGCGACCTTGTAGAACCAGAAGGCGTCCTTGCGCTCTTTGCGGTCTGCAGTGACCAAGCCTTTGTCGTTGAGATCGACGGCATCGCCTTCGTCGCGCAAGTCGCTGGAGAAATCGAACATGGCCCAGACCCAGCTGGCGAAGACGAAATCGCGTTTTGCGATACTCGGCCATGACTGTTCGTGGACCCATGCCTGGTACTCTTCGGGGTGGGGGCGACCGACGAAATTGACGAAGCCGCTCAACACGTCGTCGCTGTGCTGGCTGCTTGCGCCGCCTGCGCCGTATTCGCTCAGCGATAGGGGCTGGTTCGGATGGTCGCGGTGAAACTTGTCGAGCGCGTCGCCAAGGTCCGCTCGTGCCCGCAGCGGGTGGGGATAGTACCAGCCGTAATAGCGGTTGTAGCCGATGAGATCGGCAGTCCCGGCCAGCTGCTCGCCGGCGGTCTGGATAAGGCCCAGGCCCTCGCAGCAGTCTGCAAATGTGGTCGGGCGGTCGGGATCCTCCTCTTTTGCGATCGCATTGAGGTGCTGGAGCAGCGCGAGCGGCTGCGGCGGTGCGCCCTTCTGGCCGAAGCCCTTGGCCGAATCCACTTCGTTGCCGACCGACCACATGAGGATCGAGGGATGGTTGTAGTTCTGCCGGATCTGTTCGCGCAGCTGCTGCTCGGCGTTGGCCCAAAGAGCGTCCGAACCCTTTCCGCCCGAGACGCTGGGCGTGGTGACGTAAGGTAGCTCGGCCCAGACGGCCATGCCTGCCTTGTCCGCCAGATCGGACCAGGCATCGGCATGCTGGTAATGGGCCTGGCGAATGGTGTTCGCGCCAAGTTCCTCGATCAGCGCCATGTCTTCGGCATGCTGTTTCGGCGAGAGTGCCCAGCCTGAGCCGAGGGCGTCCTGATGGCGGGAGACGCCGCGCAGCTTCATATGCCGATCGTTGAGGAAGAAACCGGCGTTCGCATCGAAACGGAATGTGCGCAGGCCCAGCGGCTGGGTTACGCGGTCAAGCAGTGTCCTGCCGTCCGAAAGGGTGGAAGTGACCGAGTAGATGTAGGGATCGGTCCTGCCATCCCAGCGATGGGGGTGGGCCATATCCAGCGCCGCGCGCTGCTCGCTGGCTCCCGGCGTCAGTGTGACGGGCTGAACCGTGCGGGCCACGATCCTGCCGCGCGCGTCGCGGATCTCGGTTGCAAGCGTCAGGCTGCGCGGCGTAGCGGCTGCATTGCGTAGCTTCGTGCGCACCTCGACGGCTGCGCTTTCCGGCGTGATCCTGGTTGCGTGCGCGTAGACGCCGGGCCCGCCGAAATCGAGCGGGTCGATCGAGGCTGCCGGAAGCTGGAGCAGCGAAACCTCGCGGTAGATGCCTCCATGCACGAAGAAATCGCCGGACAGCGGGATCACCTCGGAAGTTGAACTGCCGGGCTCCACTTTGCTGTTGTCGGCAGTGACGACGACCAGATTGCGCTGGCCCGGTCTCCATGCGTCGGTAACGTCGAGGCGGAAGCGGGCGAAAGCGCCCTTGTGGGTGCCGACATGGCGACCGTTCACCCAGACTTCGGCCAGTTTTCCGACTGCGGCAAAGTCCAGATACTGGCGATCGCCCGGCTTCGCCTTGGGCGCATCGACCCAGAGGCGGTACCAGCCCACGCCCTGCCGGTTATCGGTCTCGGTGCCGCGCGTCAGGGCATAGGCGCCGATGTGGTTCCAGCTGTGCGGGACAGAGATTTGCTCCCATGCGCGGTCGTCGAAATCGCTTCCCGTGACCGAAGCGGGCTCATCGCCGAAACGAAAGCGCCAGCCATGCGAAAGATCGATTGCGGGCCGGGCTGCGATGGTTTGCGCAGCGGTGCGATCCTTGGCTGCGAGGGAAGGCGAGACCAACGCCGCGCTCACGATCGCAGAGCCTAGCAGCATTGTTTTCAGCGCCCGCTTGATACCGCCCACTTGCCTCTCCCGTTTGCTTGACGCCCGTACCTGGCGTGCCGATTTGTGTTCGTTCGCTATTACCGCTGGTTCAGCAGGCGCACCGGGCCGAGCAGCCCGGACGGACGCAGGGGCGCATCCTTCCGGTAAGTTGGGGTTGCGGTCCAGGTCACTTTCGTGGCGTCCGGCTGGGCGTCGCCGATGAGGCGATTGACCCACAGGTTCGCCACGCGGATCGAGAGCCGGTTCTTGCCGGAACGCATCTGGCCCGAGATGTCGATGCGGTAGGGCTTGTGCCAGGCGTAGCCCGCCAGCTGCCCATTCACGCTGACTTCCGCGATCTCGCGCGCCTCGCCGAGATCGAGGAACAAAGGCATACCCTTCTTCCATCCGCGCGGAGCCGCGAACTCTTTCGTGTAGGTGGCGATGCCCGAGAAGTAGCGGATGGACGCGTCCGCGTTTTCACCCAGCGAAGACAGTTCGGGAAGGCGGGTTTGTGGCGGTGCGCCGCGACCCGGTTCGAATGTGACATCCCATGGACCGCCAAGGATCGCGGCTTGCGTCAGTTCGACCGGAGCGACTTTTCGTTCGGTCTCTGCAGTGTTCTTGCGGAAGACAAGGTGCACGGACTCGTCCGGCCCCAAGGTCAGGGGAACCGAGGTCACACCGCCCTGAACCGAGAAGCTGATGGGTTCCGATTTGCCCGTCTCGGCATGCCAGAGTTCCGGGGCTTTGCCGCTTACCCGGAAGCGCGCGGTGATCGTTTCGCTGCGATCTTTCTGGTTGGCGATGAAATAGATATCGCCATCCGGCAGCTTACGGTGGACGAAGGCGAGTGCTGCTCCCTGCTGGGCGCCTTCAAACGCAAAATCGGCCAGGATGCCAGCCTGGGGCAGGGCTTCGGCGAGATCGCTTGTCGCGATCACCCTGCCTCGTCCGACCTGGTGCACGCCCGGTCCCGGCCACAGCTTTTCGAGCAATGCCTGGTATCGCTCGGGATCAGCCGAGAGACCCGGGTCGCTGACAGGGCGGCGGCCGATGGCCGTCGCGCCTGCTTCCACCAGTTCGGCAATCCGGTTGAGAACCTCAAGGGTCATCTTGCCGGCAGAACCTCCCAGGTAGAGCGCGTGGTAGCGTGCCCCTCCGCTGCTCACCAGATCGCCGCCGTCGTTGGACAGGGCACCGACGAGGGCATCGGCGTTCACGAAATCGAATGCGGTGCCGGCAGGAACGTCAGCGACCGGCCTGTCTCCGAACAGTGATGTCAGCGGCGCCTCTTCGCCGTAGAAATAAGCGATATCGGCGACATTGGTGCCCTGCTGGAGCATGAGGGAATTGCGCGCGATATAGTCCATCCACGGGCGCGCGAGTTCGCCCCAGGCTTCATTGCGGTTGAAGTCCTGTCCGAAGATGGAAAGGCGCAGGCCCGGCTTCTTGTCATCTACCGGCACATGGACCGAAGTATGGATGACAGGGCGATTGATGCCGCTCACGAACTCGAGGTCGATCATTCGCTTCAGTTCGCTCGGGGCGAATGCCCAGGGCGAGAGCATCGAGGTAAGGGATTCCGCTGCGACGTACTTGCGTCCGTAAATATTGGCGACCGATGCAGCGCCCTTCATGTCGGCAAGGTAGGTCGGCTTGGGCCCGCGGTCGCGCTGGAACGACCACATGGCGGCCATGGGCACGTCAGCCCATCTGCGCATCGCCACGTCATCACCGAGTTGCGGACGGTGATCTTCCAGTGCCTCTCCGTAGACGACAAGGCCATTGTCATGCGCGGCCTTGGCAACCGTGCCGTAGTGCTCGCTTGCCAGTAGGTCCGCCAGGGTTCGCCGAAAATCGTAGAGGAAGCGTTCGCTTTCCTGCCGCGATCCGATGATCATCCCGGTCAGTGCGGGCATCCAGGGGACCGGATCATAGCCGCGCAGCCGCTTGAACTGGGTAACCATCTGCGGCGTCCAGTTTGCGGCACCGACCTCGATGCTGTCGGTGAGTATGGCCCGGATGCCCCTGTCGCCCATGAGGCCTGGACCGACCGTTTCGCGGTAGGTCGAGAGGTAGTGGTTCATGTAGCGCCGGACCGCATCGGCGTCGTATTTGTCCACTTCAAGCCCGGTCGCCTCGATCGGAGCGGGATGGTTCATCGTGCCGACAAGCGAGTAGCCGAAACGAATGATCCGCCAGCGCCCCGCAGGCGGCGTCCAGTCCAGCGTGCCGTCCGGCCTCAGTCGATCGGTGAGATCGATGACCTTGTTCGGTGCCACCCCGGCAGAATTGGCAAGGCCGGCGTCGAGCGCGTAGTAATCGGGAACGACATCGAAGCCTGCCTTGGCCTCGACCCGATTGACCCGATCCTGGCCGGACAGCACGAATTCGGCGATGCGGATCGAGGTGCTGGGCTTTCCGCCTGAGAAGCCGGCAGCGAGTGCCGAGAGGTCCACGCCGGCAGGCGGCGGGGCGATGTTGGGAAGGCTGCTGACCTCCTTGAAGGAAATACGGAAATTGCGGGCTGTTACGGGTGCAAAGCCGAGCGTGGTCGGTACACGGCCCATCGGAATGTCGGCGACGGAGATCCAGTTTCCGGGCCCGACCTCCGCCTCCAGGCTCGCTTTGAGGTTGGCGCCGATGAACTTGCCCGCGCCTCCGGGAACGAACAGCGTCACCGCGCGGATCGTTCGAGCGCTTGGGTAACAAGCGGCTAGGAGCGTCGCTCCCTTGGGTGCCTTGGCAAGGTCGATGCCCGTCTCGAGATCGCCGTCGGTCAAGGCTCTTGTATCGATGGCTTTCCCTGCGGCGTCGGCGAATGCAGGAAGGGATGAAGTGTTTCCGCTTGGCGCCGGCACCGCGACAACCACGGCGTCGCGATAGAACGGCGCCGGGACATCCGGCGCCTTCTCGTTGATGGTCGAGTTGGTTCCCGAGGTGGCGGCAATCGATTGATAGGGGCCGGTTACGGAAGGCGGGACGGGAAGGGAAAGGCGCGCGCGAGCGCCGCCGCTAACAGCCACTTCGCTCCAAACCAGCTTTTTCATGCCGTCGGCAGGAGGAACCCAAGGTCCGCCGGTTTCCGACCAGCCCGGCGACGAGGCAATGGCCAGTTCTATGCCCAGGCGATCCGCCTCTCGGGCGGCGGCCTTGAACGCCGTTCGCCATTCGGGCGTCATGTAGACTAGGCGCTGATCCACGATCTGCGGGCTCTGGAGATTGACGTCGAACGCCTGCGCGCCGCCAATTCCCACGCGCTTCATCCAGGCGAGATCCTTGGAAAGTCCGTCCTCGGTGATGTTGCCGTTGATCCAGTGCCACCAAACGCGCGGGCGCGCAGCCATCGGTGGATCGGAAAATTCAGTTTCGAGATTATCCGAGGCGGCGGCCTGCGCTGCTCCTGCATCCCGCGCGTGAGACAATGAAGGGCATATTGCGACAGAGAGCAATAGCGGCAACTTCAACGATACGGCAGAGGCTCGTAAGGGGTAGTTCTTCGCCATAACTGCTTTCCGCCCGACATTTGCATCCGCAGGCGCGCATGATCGGTGCGCATCCTGCCATCCTCCCAATACCGCCTTTTTGTGCGACACATTGTCGCCTATAATTGTCAGTCTCTACTGTCAAGTCGGTCGGACCAATTCGAACTCCAAGCAACCGGCGGTAATTGCATTCATCAAATTTTGCTATTTGACCAACTGGGACGGTACGCTGGAGCACACGGATAACGCTGCAGCGATCAAACCTTCCAAAATATCATTCGGGCCGAAGCTGCGCTGCAGAGCAGTCGTGCAGCCAGCCCGTCTGATCATGACTTTGAGGCGAGACTTTCTGAGCCGATGGCCGGGATAACGGTTGCCGGGGTCCGTGATCGGCGTTCCTTGCAAAGCCCATTCCTCCTCTTCTGGACCTCAAGGCTTCCGGGTTGACGTCTTCGAGGCGAAAGGAGTATGCGACACTGTATCGCATAAAAATGGACATGCACTTAGGGCCTTCTACGAGCCGGCGGAGACTGCGGCGCGGACCGACGGCAAAGATGGCGACCAAGAGCACGCAATAGGCCAGAACCGGGAAGAGGGCTGAGAAATGACATTGATTACCGTCGTGGGGGCCTCGGGAGAGGAAAAGGTTCTCGAGGCAAGGGCCGGGCAAACCGTCATGGAAGTAATACGTGACGCAGGCTTCGACGAAATGCTGGCGCTGTGCGGCGGGTGCTGCTCGTGTGCCACTTGCCATATCCATGTGGAAGCCGGTCCTGCTGACGCTCTCGCGTTGATGAGCGACGACGAGAAAGATCTGCTGGATTTATCCAGCCACCGCGCCGGTCAGTCGCGCCTTTCGTGCCAGTTGCCGATTACCGATGCGCTCGACGGGCTGCGTGTGCGGATCGCACCGGAAGATTGAACCGAACGGCCATCGCTTGCCGGCCCGAAGAGCCGGCATAAAGCAGGAGTGGGATAAAATGACTGAACTGGCAGATCGCGACTACTTCACAGACCACGAAATTCTCGTCGATCCTTACGCTTACTTCGAAGCGGTGAGGGGTAAGGGCAGGGTCTATCAGCCCGAGGGCAAGGACTATCTGATGGTCATGGGGTTTGAAGAAACCCTAGAAATCATGCGCAATTCGGAGGATTTTTCGGCAATCATCGGGTTGCAGGGTGCTTCTGCACCTCTCCCGTTCACGCCGCATGGATCCGACATCACGGCCCAGATCGAGGCACACCGGGACGAGTTCCATGGCGGCGACCTGCTGGTCAACCTCGACGACAATCCCCACCTGCAATTGCGTTCACTGGTCAATCGGCTGTTTACGCCCTCGCGCCTCAAAGCCAACGAGGAGTTCATCCAGGCATTTTCCGATGAACTGGTGCGCGATGCGGTCGCAAATGGCGGCGTTGAACTGGTAAGAACGATCGCAACACCCTTCGTCACGCTCGTCATCGCCGACCTTCTCGGTATTCCGGCCGCGGATCGGCAGAGGTTCATCGATCTTATCCAGGATGCGCCGCCTCCCGGAAATCTTGACGGTGAACTCGACCTCGATGCCGAAGGTCACCCGTTCATGATCATGGGGGGATACTTCGCCCAATACGTCGCCGATCGGCGCGCTAATCCAAAGGAGGATATTCTCTCGGAACTTGCGAATGCCCTTTATCCTGACGGCACGCTTCCGGACGAGATGGCGATCGTCAAGCTGGGTATGTTCATGTTCGGCGCAGGCCAGGACACCAGCGCGAAGCTCCTCGGAAACGCGATGCGTTACATCGTGGATCAACCGGGCCTGCAGGATAAGCTCCGGGCCGATCCCAAGCTTATTCCGGCGTTGATCGAGGAAGTACTGCGCCTGGAAGGGTCGACCAAGCAGACTGCCCGGCTTGCACGCCGCGACACGAAGATCGGCGATATTCCGGTTCCGGCCGGGACGAAGATCATGCTGTCGATTGCTGCGGCCAATCGCGACCCGGCGCGCTGGGAAGACCCGAAGGAATTCAAGCTCAACCGGCCGAAGATCCGGGAACACGTCGCCTTTGGACGCAGCGCGCATACCTGCGCCGGCGCTCCGCTTGCGCGAGTGGAAGTTCGGATCATCCTGGAAAAGCTGCTCCAGTATACCTCCGACATCGATCTTGATTCCGAGATACATGGCCCTCGCGGTGCGCGTAAGCTCAACTTCGAGCCGAGCTTCATCATCCGCGGACTTGCAGAACTTCACCTGAAGTTGACTCCGGCCGCGGGCATTGATCTTTCGTTGGATCGGCCATCCGTGATCCAGAAGTCGGACCAAGCTTCGGATGCGCCCGCGGCAGCCGATGTGCAAGCTGCGGCGCCGACCTCAGGATACTCGACTGACGCGACGAAGCTGGCGGTCCTTCTCGCGAACCCTGACGCCAGGGCGGTGCTCGATCAGCACTTCCCCGGGATTACCACGGACAAGCGGATCGGCATGGCTAAGTCGATGACGCTGCGCGCCATTCAGAAGTTCGCGCCCGGCCAGTTCACCAATGAAGCGCTGGATGCCGCCGACCGGGACCTAGCCATTCTGCCCGCCGGGTGAAGCGAGCGAGAAGAATGTGGGCTGGCAGAATTTGAAAGTTTTGCCAGTCCCTTGCCAAATATTGGGCATCAAACGTCGCAATCTCAAACGGCCAATTCAGCGTCCTTGAATAGATTGATCAATGCGACAGTGTGGCGCAAAAAATATCACATAGAGAACAGTGGGGAGGAGAATTCGATGCGTAGGAAGAACGCACTCACGCTCGTGGGCGTCAGCACCTTGGCCATGGCCGCTCCAGTGTTGGCGCAGGAGCCGGAAACGGCCACAACCACTGACCCCCTTGAAGCTACGGCAGTGAACGAAATCATCGTTCAAGCCCGCCGCCGCGACGAGAGCCTGCAGGACGTGCCGCTGGTGGTCAATGCCGTCACTGCGGAATCGATCTCCAAGTTGAACATCCGCAGCTTCACGGAGATTAGTTCAGTAGTTCCAGGCCTTCAATTGACGCCCAATGCAAACGGTATCGGAACCTCGTCCTCGATCCGCGGCGTCAATCACGACGTCAACGTAAGCGCCGAAAACGGCACAATCCAGTACTATCGCAATGATGCCCCGGTCCCGTCGAACTTCGTCATGCAGACGATGTACGACGTGGGTCAGATCGAAGTGCTGCGCGGACCGCAG
>PJUE01000707.1_pt1 | contig 16277 bp, 14 predicted proteins | sample 1512171 | NCBI WGS metagenome assembly PJUE01 (sample SAMN08177674, study PRJNA422409) | Feces metagenome, whole genome shotgun sequencing project. | isolation source: Chicken feces (3) enriched on wood chips: alkali lignin treatment | host: Gallus gallus | place: USA: Madison | collected 2015-01-15
ATGATCCGCATCGCCTTCAATATGATAAATCGACTCTTTGGCGTTCTTCGCGCCATCACCCAGGCTATACATCAATAGCCCGCATCCCACGGAGCAGTATGTGCAGGTGTTACGGATCTCTTTGGCGCGCAGCAACTTATAGTTGCGCGCCTGAGCCAGCGCCATTTTAGGGGCGAACCCTAAAGCAGCCACTGTCGTACCGGCCATACCGCCCGCGCAGATTTTAAAAAACTGTCTGCGGCTGACGTCCATTGCTGTCCTCGTTAGATCATTGAGAATTCCGGCGGAAAACTAACAGCAAAGCCCCTGTTTTTTTTGCGGCAAATCAATATCACCGATCTTCGCCCTCTTAATAGTCAGCGGGGAGCGGTTTTATTACTGCTTAATGAGTAGCTGAAGGGAGATTAATTCGCGGAAGGTACTGAAACAGTGCTATAAACTTGCCCCTAAAAATGTAAAGACTGTGGAAATAAGATGGACAGAAAAAAAGCCACCCTGATCGGGCTGGCCGCAATTGTGCTCTGGAGCACGATGGTGGGCCTGATCCGGAGCGTCAGCGAGGGGCTCGGCCCGGTAGGGGGAGCGGCGATGATCTACACGCTCAGCGGTTTACTCTGCCTGATTACGGTCGGGTTTCCTGATCTTCGGCGTTTCTCGCGCCGTTACCTGATTGCCGGCAGCGTGCTGTTCGTCAGCTATGAAATTTGCCTGGCGTTGTCGTTAGGCTACGCCACTACCCGCCATCAGGCGATTGAGGTGGGGATGGTTAACTATCTCTGGCCGAGCCTGACCATTGTGTTTGCCATTCTGTTTAACCGCCAGCGTTCGACCCTGTGGGTGATCCCGGGGCTGATTATCTCCCTGCTGGGCGTCAGCTGGGTGTTGGGCGGCGAGAACGGGCTCAATCCGGCGGAGATTGCCCGCAACATCGTCTCCAATCCGCTGAGCTACGGTCTCGCCTTTGTCGGAGCCTTTATCTGGGCGGCCTACTGCACCGTGACCAGCAAATATGCCAGGGGGCAGAACGGGATTACGCTGTTTGTGCTGCTGACGGCGCTAAGCCTGTGGCTGAAATATGCCTTCAGCGATCAGCCCGAGATGGTGTTCAGCGTGCCGGTGACGATCAAGCTCCTGATGTGCGGCGTGGCGCTGGGGTTTGGCTATGCCTCGTGGAACGTCGGGATTCTGCACGGCAACGTGACGCTGCTGGCGGCGGCCTCCTATTTTACCCCGGTGCTGTCAGCAGCGCTGGCTGCGGTGCTGCTGAGTGCGCCCCTGTCGTTTAGCTTCTGGCAGGGCGCGATGATGGTGTGCGCGGGGTCGCTATTGTGCTGGTACGCTACGCGGGCCCGTAAGGGTTAGGATTCTGCGGCCTGCCACGCCGGGCGGCGCATGCGCTTGCCCGGCCTACGGCGTGGTGCCGTTTGTAGATTTTGTAGGCCGGGTCAGGCGGAGCCGCCACCCGGCATCTCCTCCAGGGTGAGGGAACTGTTCCTGCGCAGCCAGCTTTGCAGCAGCTTCCCGTCCTGGCTCATCTCGCCGTCCTGACGCACGCACAGGTAATAATCCCGGCCATCATCAATGGGCAGATCGAAGATCTTCACCAGCTCCCCGCTCTCCAGATAGGGGGCAATCAGCGGCTCACGCATCAGGGCACAGCCCAGCCCCGCCTGCACTCCCGCCAGGGTTAACAGCCCGTCCTCGAACATCGGTCCGCTGCGCCGCACCGGGCGCTTCACTCCCTGCTGGATAAACCACTGCTGCCAGGTGGTGCGCTCCTCGTCGTGCAGGAGCGGCATTTGCAGCAGCTGCTCGGGGGTGTCGATATGCCCGTGCAGGCGCAAAAACGCCCGGCTACAGACCGGCACCATCTGCCCGGAAATCAGTTTTTCGCTCTGGTAACCCGCCCACTGGCCGTTACCAAAGCGAATCGACATATCCGAGGCATCGCTCAGGTAGTTGCGGTGGTTGGCGTAAACCACGTTAATCTCGGTTTGCGGATTCGCCCGCATAAACCCCGGCAGGCGCGGAATAAACCACCCCATGCCAAACAGTGGGATTAGGCTGATGGTCACCTGGCGGGTCTGCACCTGCTCCAGCAAATGCTCCGTGGCCTGGCGCAGCACGTTAAAAGCCGCGCGAATGGAGCGGTAGTAGTCCCGCCCCTGCTGGCTGAGGATCAACCTGCGCCCCTGGCGCTCGGTGAGCGGCATTTGCAGATACCCTTCCAGCACCTTCAGTTGATGGCTGACCGCCGACGGAGAGATGTCCAGCTCCCGGGCTGCCTGCGTCACGCTGCCCAGACGGGCTATCGCTTCGAAGGCCCGAACCGCCCGCAGGGGCGGATCGTTCGCCAGCCGGCTCTCGGCAAAGGCCGCCAACGCCATGGATTGTTCTGTTTTATTCATATATTGATCTGTTATGGATAATCAGGTTAATCAGTTATTTATCATAATCTTTAAAATCAATCAGATAACGCAAGCTCCAAAAATAATAAGAAAGAATATATGCGTATTTCACAATTTAATTCAATTAATAGATGTTACCCGCTGAAAGAGCAATTTGTCGGGTAACAACGTTGGACACACTCATACAACAACTGATCAACGGCGTGATGCTGGGCAGCATCTACGCGCTGATCGCGCTGGGCTATACCATGGTGTATGGCATTTTGCGCATTATTAACTTCGCCCACGGCGATATTCTGATGGTCGGCGCGCTGACCACCCTGTCGGCGCTGAATCTTCTCAGCAACCATTTCCCGGCCATGCCGCAGCTATTGCAGCTCGGCTTTGCGCTGGTGATTGCCATGGCGGTCTGCGCCCTGCTGGCGATGGCGGTGGAGCGCTTTGCCTACCGTCGCCTGCGCAACGCCCCGCGGCTGGCACCGCTGATCTCCGGGATTGGCGTGTCGGTGCTGCTGCAAACCCTGGCGATGGTTATCTGGTCCCGCAACCCGCTGATGTTTCCGCAGATCCTGCCGATGGACCCCATTGCCGTCACCGCAGGCAGCGAGGCACATCCCCCGGCGATTATCACCGTGACCGGCATCGTGACCGTGGCGCTGGCCCTGATCGTGATGACCGGCCTGTGGCTGCTGGTGGAGTACACCCGTCTTGGCCGCGGTATGCGCGCGGTGGCGGAAAATCCGCGCGTCGCCACCCTGATGGGCGTCAATCCAAATGCGATCATCACCCTGACCTTCGCCATTGGCGGCATCTTTGCCGCGCTGGCGGGGGTGATGATGGCCAGCAACTACGGCAACGCCAGCTTCTCAATGGGCTTCCTGCCCGGCATTAAGGCCTTTACCGCAGCGGTGCTCGGCGGCATCGGCAATAATCGCGGGGCGATGATTGGCGGGATCCTGCTCGGCATTATCGAAGCGCTGGGCGCCGGTTATCTGGGCGAGCTCACGAACGGCGTGTTCGGCAGCAACTATCAGGACGTGTTCGCCTTTATCGTGCTGATTCTGGTGCTGGTCTTCCGTCCGGCAGGTCTGCTGGGCGAGCGCGTGGCGCACAGGGCGTAAGGGAAAATCATGACTGCCATTGAACTCAAAACACCGGCGACCAGCGGTAAATTCTGGTCCGGCATGACGCTCTTCGTCCTTGCCCTGCTGCTTGCACCGGTGGTGGCTACCCAGCTGGGCGGCAACTACTGGGTGCGGGTGATCGACTTCGCCCTGCTCTACATCATGCTGGCGCTGGGGCTGAATATCGTGGTGGGCTACACCGGCCTGCTGGATATGGGCTTTATTGCCTTCTACGCCGTCGGTGCCTATCTGGCGGCGCTGCTGGCGTCTCCGCATCTGGCGGAGGTGTTCCCGATCCTCAACGTCTGGTTCCCGGACGGGCTGCACACCTCTTACCTGCTGATTATCCCGCTTGCGGCGCTGGTTGCGGCGGTGTGCGGCATTCTGCTCGGTGCCCCTACGCTGAAGCTGCGCGGGGATTACCTGGCGATCGTGACCCTCGGCTTCGGGGAGATCATCCGCATTCTGATGCGTAACCTCGACCGCCCGGTGAACATCACCAACGGCGCGAAAGGCATTACCGGCGTCGATACCCTCAACCTGTTCGGCCTCAAGTTCAGCGGGGTTTACCACTGGTTTGGCGTCAAAGTGCCCGCCCTGTGGCTGTGGTATTACCTGCTGATGCTGGTGATTGTCGGGATCATTTTTGTCTGCCTGCGCCTGCAACACTCGCGCATTGGCCGGGCGTGGCACGCCATCCGCGAGGATGAAGACGTCGCCCGGGCGATGGGCATCAACGTGCGCAACTTTAAGTTGCTGGCCTTCGCCATGGGCGCCTCCTTCGGCGGCGTGGCCGGGGCGCTGTTCGGTGCCTTCCAGGGCTTTGTCTCCCCGGAATCCTTTACCCTGCAGGAGTCCATTGCCGTGCTGGCGATGGTGGTACTGGGCGGGATGGGCCATATCCCGGGAGTGATCCTCGGGGCGGTGCTGCTTACCGCCCTGCCGGAGCTGCTGCGCAGCCAGGCGGCCCCGGTGCAGCAGGCGCTGTTTGGTTCAGTACTCATTGACCCGGAGATCCTGCGCCAGCTGTTCTACGGCCTGGCCCTGGTCGGCGTGATGCTGGTTCGCCCGTCGGGCATCTGGCCGAAGCGCCACAAGGAGGTGAAAGCATGAGCCTGTTAACCGTGCGCAACATGTCCAAACGCTTTGGCGGCCTGACGGCGGTGGATAACGTCTCGCTGTCGATTAACAAGGGCGAGATCTACGGTCTGATCGGCCCCAACGGTGCGGGCAAAACCACCTGCTTTAACCTGATCACCGGCCTGTATCCGGCCGACAGCGGCGAGTTCGCCATTGCCGATAAACCTTATTTTCCAACCCAGATCGAAAAAGTGACTGCCGCGGGTATCGCCCGCACCTTCCAGAACGTGCGGCTGTTTAACGAGATGTCGGTGCTGGAGAACGTGATGGTCGGTCGCCACGTGCGCACCCGCAACGGCCTGTGGGCGGCGCTGAGCCGTCACAAGCGCGCCCGGGAAGAAGAAGCCCGGACCCTGGAGCAGGCCTGGCACTGGCTGGAGTACACCGGCATTGCGAAGTTCGCCCACTACCGCGCCTGCGACCTGGCCTACGGCCATCAGCGTCGTCTGGAGATTGCCCGTGCGCTGGCCACCGATCCGCTGCTGCTGGCGCTGGACGAACCCGCCGCCGGGATGAACGCGGCAGAAAAAGTGGCCCTGGGTGAACTGCTGACCCGCATTCGTGATGACGGAAAAACCCTGTTGATGATTGAACACGACGTGAAGCTGGTGATGGGGATCTGCGATCGCCTCACGGTGCTGGATTACGGCAAAACGTTAGCCAGCGGCACCCCGGACAGCGTGCGCCGCGACCCGGCGGTCATCGCCGCCTGGCTTGGAGGCAATGCCCATGTCTGAATTACTGAAAGTGGAACGTCTGGACGTGCATTACGGCGGGATCCAGGCGGTCCGGGATGTCTCCTTTAGCCTGCGCGAAGGCGAACAGGCCACCCTGATCGGTGCTAACGGCGCGGGCAAAAGCTCCACCGTGCGGGCCATCACCGGGCTGGAGCGTTTTGGCGGCAACATTGAATTTAACGGCAAGCCGGTGCGTAAACAGAAAGCCGAAGGGCTGCTGCGCAACGGGCTGGTGATGGTCCCGGAAGGTCGGGGCATCTTCGCCCGCATGACGGTGCTGGAGAACTTACAGATGGGGGCCTGGCTTAGACGTGACACTGTCACCGTGAAGCAGGAGATGGACGAGATTTTCGAACGTTTCCCGCGCCTCGGTGAACGCCAGAACCAGCTGGCCGGGCTGCTCTCCGGCGGGGAACAGCAGCTTTTAGCGCTGAACCGCGCCCTGCTCAGCCAACCGCGTCTGCTGATCCTCGACGAGCCGTCGATGGGCCTTGCGCCGAAGATGGTGGAGAACATTTTTGCCGTCATCGCCGGGCTGCGCGAGCGCGGCGTCGCCCTGCTGCTGATCGAACAGAACGCCCGCCTGGCGCTGGAAGTCACCGACCAGGCCTGGGTAATGGACAGCGGCAGCATCGTTCATCACGGGGCATCGAAAGCGATGCTCGACGACGACCAGATTGCACAGATTTATTTGGGCGAAATGCCCGTTTAACGACACCAACCAACATCAGGGAAAAATAATGAAAACCGTAAAAATCAGCGCCCTCAGCGCCGCTATTCTGCTCAGCGGGTTTGCCTCTACCGGAGCCTGGGCCGCCGACAGCGAAACCGTGGTGATTGGCCTGGCGGGCCCACTCACCGGCCCGTCTGCCCGTATCGGTAAAGACCTGGAGAACGGCGCCCAACTGGCGATTGACGACATCAACAAGCAGCATCCGACCATCGGCGGCAAAGCGGTGACCTTCAAGCTACAGTCCGAAGATGACCAGTCGGATCCGCGTACCGCGGTGGCCGTGGCCCAGCGTCTGGTAGACAACGGCGTAGCGGGCGTAGTCGGTCACTGGAATACCGGCACCAGCATCCCGGCAGCGCGGGTGTATCACGACGCGGGTATCGCTCAGGTGGCCCCGGTCGCTACCGGTCACGCCTATACCAAACAGGGTTTTGACACCAGCTTCCGCGTGATGGGCCATGACGATGACGGCGGTCAGTTTGCCGGGCAGTACGCCATCGACACCCTGAAAGCCAAACGCATCGCGGTGATCGACGACCGTACCGCCTTTGGTCAGGGGCTGGCGGACGAGTTTATTAAATCCCTCGAAGCTCAGGGCGTGAAGATTGTCGACCGTCAGTACGTTGACGACAAAACCGTCGACTTCAGCGCCGTGTTGACCGCGATCCGCAGCAAAAACGCGGATCTGATCTTCTTCGGCGGCGTGGACAGCCAGGCAGCACCGCTGGCGCGCCGTATCAAACAGCTGGGGATGAACGCCACCCTGATGGGCGCGGGCGGCTTTGTCAGCCAGACCTTCCTGCAGCTGGCGCAGAAAGAGGGTGAAGGCGTGGTGGCGCTGGAACCGGGCCTGCCGGTGGATCAGATGCCGGGCGGCAAGACCTTTGAGCAGGCGTATCAGTCCCGCTACCACACCCATATCGAACTGCACGCCCCGTTCGCCTATGACGCGACCCGCGTGCTGGTAGCGGCGATGGAGAAAGCCGACTCGGTGGATCCGGCAGAGTACCTGCCTGCCCTGCGCGCCATCAGCTACTCCGGCGTCACCGGGCAGATCGCCTTTGATGACCAGGGCAACCTGAAAGCCCCGTCGTTCACCGTCTATAAAGTGGTCGACGGCAAATGGCAGCCGCAAACCGTACTGGGCGGCGCAAAAGCTAAGTAACGCAGTGAGGCAATGTGATGAGTGATAATAACGAGCTGGGCATTCTCGCCCGCCGCAAGATTGAAGCAGAAATTATTAAGCCCATTTACGAAATCCTGGTGCGCGAGATCGGCAAGACCCGCGCCCAGGCGGTAATTGGCGAGGCCATTGAGCAGGCCGCCATTGACGCGGGCAAAGCGTTTGCCAGCAAGGAGCCGAACGGCGCGGACGTGAAGAGCTTTATCGCCCTGCAGTATCTGTGGGAGAAGGATAACGCCCTGGACGTGAAGGTGATCGACGCCGACGACCAGCAGTACAACTACAACGTCACCCGCTGTCGCTATGCCGAGATGTATCACGAGATGGGGCTGGGTGAGATCGGCCACCTGCTGTCGTGCGCCCGCGATGAGAAATTTATCGTCGGCTATGCGCCAGACGTGGAGCTGACCCGTACCACCACCATCATGCAGGGCGGCAAGTGCTGCGACTTCCGCTATCGCAGCAGCAAGGACAAAGCATGATCCGCGTGAATGCAGACCGGCTATGGTCGACGCTGGAGAGGATGGCGCAGATCGGCGGTACGCCCGGGGGCGGCGTGACCCGCCTGGCGTTAAGCGACGAAGACCGGATTGCCCGCAACCTGCTGCGCGACTGGGCGCTGGAGGCGGGGTTTTCCTGCGATGTCGACAGCATGGGCAATATGTTTATCCGCCGCGCGGGCAGGAACGCTGCCCTCGCCCTGGTGATGACCGGCTCGCACGTGGACTCTCAGCCGCTGGGCGGCAACTACGACGGGATCTACGGCGTGCTGGCCGGGCTGGAGCTGCTGCGCACCCTGAACGACCATCAGATTGAAACCGAGCGCGATATCGTGCTGGTGAACTGGACCAACGAAGAAGGGGCGCGTTTTGCTCCGGCGATGCTCTCTTCCGGCGTCTGGACCAGGCAGTTCAGCGAAGCGTACGCCCACGCCCGGGCCGACCGGGATGGCATTACCGTAAGCGAAGCGCTGGACACCATTGGCTATCGCGGCGAACGCCCTGCCCGCGCCTTCCCGATCCACGCCTGCTACGAGCTGCATATCGAACAGGGGCCGATTCTGGAAGATGAAGCCGTTGATATCGGACTGGTACGTGCGGCGATGGGCCAGCGCTGGTTTACCCTCACGCTGGACGGTTTCGCCGCCCATGCAGGCACCACGCCGATGCACAGCCGACGCGACGCCTTAACCGCTTTTGCAGAGCTGGCGCTGAAGGTGGAAGCCATTGGCTATCAGCATGCGCCCGACGGCCGCGCGACAATTGGGATGGCGGAAATCACGCCGAACTCGCGCAACGTGGTCCCTTCCCGGGTGGTGTGCAGCGTCGAATTCCGTCACCCGGAAAGCGCGGCGCTGATTGCGATGGAAACCGCCCTGCGTCAGGCGGCGGAAAGCCTTACTGCGCGCGGCATCACCGCAGAGGTAGAGCGCATTTTCGACTATGCGCCTATCGCCTTTGACGCAGGCTGTCTGGCGCGCAGCGATGCGGCAGTCAGTGCGCTGGGCTACAGCGCGAAGCCGATGGTTTCCGGTGCCGGGCACGATACCTGCTATATCAGCAAAATCGCGCCGGCCAGCATGATCTTTATTCCTTGCGTAAAAGGCATCAGCCATAACGAAGCGGAAAAGATCCTGCCGGAATGGTCAGAGAAAGGCGCCAATGTGTTGCTGCATAGCGTGCTGAGCGCGGCGCAGGAGCGCTAAACAGGCACTTTCCCCGGCCAACGGCCGGGGAACCTTTTATGGAAAAATCTTACAGTATGTTGTAACTAGAATCAGTTATTTCCCCAGCTTCGACAGCATCTCCGGGCGCATGAATTTATGGATCACCAGCATAAAGATGACTGAAGGCACCAGCAGGATCAGCGCCGTAATGGATGACATCTGATAGTTACCCGACATGCTGGCGGTATAGAGCAGTATCGGCAGCGTGTTGATCTCCGGCGCGCCGACAAAGAAGGTAGCGGTAAACTCATCCAGCGACTCCAGAAACACAAAGATGCTGGCGGCAATCAGCCCGGGCGCTGCCTGCGGCAGGATGATATGGAAAAAGGTGCAGACCGGCCCGGCCCCGAGATTGCGTGACGCCCGCGCCAGCAGCGGATCGAGCGCCGAGAACGCCGCTACGCTGATCCAGATGGAGTACATCAGCCCATGCACGCTATGCACCAGCACCACCCCGGCGATGGTTCCATTCAATCCCCACTGGTAGAACAGACGCGCCACGTTCATATAGACGGTCAGGTTCGGGAAAGCCTGTGGGATCAGAAACAGCAGCATAAAGAAGGCGCGGCACGGCATGGAGCGGTGCGAAAGCGCATACCCGGCCGGGATCGAAATCAGCAGGCACACCACCACTGACAGCAGGGCAATGAGTACGCTGATAGACAACGAGCCGGAGACGTCGCTGTAGGGGCTGAATACCTGCCCCCAGTATTTCAGCCCCCATTGATTGGGCAGCGTATGTGGGAAAAACCAGCTCTCCGCCACGGTCCAGATCAGCAGGTTCAACAGCGGGCCAAACAGCGCCAGCACCAGAAAGGTCAGCAGCAGGGTTTGCAGAATAAAGCTGCCGCGAATTCTATGAAACAGCGCGTTCATCAGTGGGTTCCTTTCGCATTCAGGCTGTGACGGAGGTAGAACCAGGACAGCGCGGCGCACATCAGATAAGAGATCACCCCCATCGCGTTCGCCACCGGATAGTCGCCATAAGAGTTAACGCGAAACGCCATATCCACGGTCATCATCGTCGGCGTACCGGTGCCGATCATCAGGGGGACGGAGAGCACCGACATCATGGTCACGGTGGACAACACCATCGCGATGCCTATGGTCGGCAGCACCTGGGGCAAAATAATGTCGAACAGGATCCGCACCCGGGAGGCACCGAGGTTTTTCGCCGCCAGAATATGGGTTGCGTCCACCGCCGCCATGGCGCCGCCGATCAGCAGCGTGGTAAACGCCATCTGCTTCCAGACAAAGGTAATAATGATCCCGCTCCAGCCGAGCAGCGAGCTGGTCTCCATCGGCGTCATCACCCCGAGGGCAACCAGCACATTGTTCATCAGGCCATTCTTCGCCAGGAAGGTGCGCATCATCTGCGCGGCAACGATAAACGGAATGAACAGCGGCAGGCGGTATAAAAAGGCCAGCGCCTTAACGAGGCGACGACAGGATGAGAGCACAATTACGGCGGAAATGGTGATGGAGAGCAGCGCCAGGATCGCCAGCGAGGCCAGGACAATAATCAGGGTAAAAAGAATATCGTTGGAATAGAGGCTGAACACTTTTTCAAAGTGCGCCAGGGTTAAGCCTGTTTCATGGGTAAAAGCCGACATGAGCGAGTAGCCCAGCGGCCAGAGAAAGAAAATGCCAATCATCAGGGTTGCCGGGGCAACCAGCAGGAGAGCGTTAAGTGCGTGTCGCATGAATAATCACCGCTAAAAGGTGCCCGGCAGAGACCCGCCAGGCACGTCATCTATTCAGTTTGAAACCTGGCTCTCGTAGCCTTCTTTGATATCGTCAAAGAACGGTTTGATTGGGAAGCTTTTGCCGTTTTCCGCTAAGGCTTCCGGCGAAATTTCCGCAAACAGCTTCTGCCAGGTGGCATCGTCCAGCGCCCCTTTCACATATTTGGCGTCGATGCCCGGGTACCAGTTGAACTGCTTAACGATCCCCTCAGCCTGAATCTCCGGGCTGGTCGCCAGCTCGATAAAGGCCTGGGCCAGTTTTGCCTGCGCGGCTTTGGCCGGTACAACGTAGTACATCGGCTGCCCTGGCATGCCCGGTGCGATTAAAGCCAGCTTGATGGACGGCGGCAGTTTGCCCTGATCTTTCCAGCTGTAGAACATATCAACCCATACCGGTCCCATGGTAATTTCGCCCCGGCTCAGCATATCCAGGGTTCCGGCATTGCCCGGCGTAAAGGTGATGTTTTTATTGAACTCTTTCAGCTTAGCCCAGGCCGGGCCCCACGCCTTTTCAACCCCTTTATCGTAAGGCAGCGCGGTAAGACGCTCGGCCGGCGTGCCGTAGGCATACATCCAGCCCACCACAAAGCTCACGCCCGACATGCCGTTTTTGATGCCGTTATAGCCAAAGGCTTTGGGATTTTTTTCCGACCACTGCACCAGCTCGTCGTAGGATTTCGGCGGGGTGTTGATCAGGTCGCTGTTGTAAGCAATCGCCGTCTGGCTGAGGAACATCGGCATCACATAGCCGTCAACATTGACCCCCAGCGCGTTTCTTGCGTTCTCGGCGGTGGTCATGGTGCCGGTTTTCACCGCCTGGCGGTAATTCTCAAGCAGCCCTTTCTCGACCAGCTGTCCGCCTGCGGCCTGATGTACGACCGCCACGTCGATATCCCAGGTTTTGGCGCCGCTCTGCTCCTGCGCCGTCAGTTTTTCAATAATCTTGTTCGATCCGGCGTCGCCGGGCCCGGTGCCGACCACCTGCACTTTTACCCCCGGATGGGCGGCTTCAAATTTCGGTCCCAGCCAGGTTTTGACGTAGTCCACCATATTCTGGTCACCTGCGGTGGCGACGTTGAGTACCGTTTCGGCATTCGCCCCGTGCAGGCAGCCCAGAGTCAGTGCGACGGTGACAGCCATTTTTGTTTTTACGGACATGATCGTTCCCCAGAAAAAGTGTGTGTCGGTTGGCATTACAAAGCAGGTTCAAACCTGTGGAGCGCAGCCTCAGGCACATGCAACACGACCGGCGAACGGTCAGGCCAGCATGTTGCTGAGTCTGCGAGTAAAATCTGCCCGGCGCAGCGCACGCTGTGTCGGTACTGATGACCTAAAAAGGCGCTCTCTTCGACGGTTCCTTCGAGGGTTAATCCTTCCGGCGTGGGCTCCGGTAGCGCGGTATGCATGGCGATATCGGCGCTGCGGAAATAGAGCGTTCTTCCCTGTCCATCGTCAGGCGTGAGGCAGTTATCCGCGCCCATAAAATCCGCCACAAAGGGTGTTGCCGGGCGGTGATAAATCGCCTCCGGGGTGCCGATCTGCTCGATGCGGCCGTTATTCAGCACCGCGATTCGGTCGGCCATCACCAGCGCTTCCTGCTGATCGTGGGTGACAATCAGCGAAGTAAAACCGAGCCGTTTTTGCAGGGCTTTAATTTCATGCCGCACGTTAAGGCGCACTTTGGCATCGAGGTTCGACAGAGGCTCGTCGAGCACCAGCACATCCGGCTCAATCGCCAGCGCACGGGCCAGGGCAACGCGCTGGCGCTGGCCGCCGGAAAGCGCCGTCACTTTTATTTCCGCATAGCCTTCGAGGTTAATAATTTTTAATAACTCGCGTACCCGGCGCTGTATCTCCTCTTTTTTAACGCGGCGGACCTTTAACCCGTAACCGATATTTTGTGCGACCGTTAAATGCGGCCACAGGGCGTAGCTCTGAAACACCATGGTGATATTTCTCTGCTCCGGCGAACTGTAGGTAATATCCCGGCCATTAATCGCCACGGAGCCAGAATGGACCGGGAGAAAACCGCATAACGCATTCAATAACGTTGTCTTGCCGCAGCCGGAGGGGCCGAGGAGCGCGATCATCTCGCCCTTGCCTACCGCCAGATGGATATCGTGAAGAACAATATTATTCCCGTAGGCAACCTTCAGTTTATCTATTTGCAAATAACTCACGCACGATCCCTTAATTCTTTTCCGTTACCGATGAACACGTGTTCATTTGTTTGTAAAAAAAACGCAACGTTCCAGCGGCATTATGTTCGCCTACTCTGTCGTGTATTTGTGACAATTTGATTAAGTCAGCAAAAAATTAATGAGGCGAAATGAAAATAGATATTCTGGGCTGCGGCAGCGCCTTCTCTCTGCGGCAGAATACCTCGGCAATCCGGGTGATCGACAGCGCCGGTTATCAGCTGCTGATCGATTGCGGCCCCACTATTCCCCGGGCGTTATGGCAGCGCGGTCTGGATGTTAACGATATTGATGCTCTCTACTTCACCCATATCCACCCGGATCACTGCACCGGGCTGACGGCGCTCCTCAACCACTGGAAAAGCTTTCAGCGGACAAAACCGCTCATTATCTGGTCGCAGCCGGCGCATCGCCCGGCCCTGCTACAGCTGGCAAGCCTGGCGAACTGGCCGGAAACCGGACTCTGCTTTGCGATCGACTGGCGCGACAGCACCCCAGAGTGGCGCTGGCAGGACTGGATCCTGCGTACCGCCTTCACCCATCATGAAATCCCGAACCTGGCCCTGCGCATTGAGACGGCCCTCGCCACTCTGTTTTACAGCGGTGATGGCCGTCCAACCCCAGAGAGTATTGCCCTGATGGCCGGGGCAGATCTGGCATTCCAGGAGTGCGCCTCGGCGACGCCGCTGCCCGGGGACGCGTCCCATGGGGATTTCCCCGACTGTCTGGCGCTCTTTTCCCGCCTCAAACTGCCGGCGCTGGGGCTCTATCATTGCAACGACAGCGCCAGGCCGACCCTGGTGGAGGCCTGCAAGCCCTACCCCGGCCTGTTCGTCAGTGAAGATGGCATGACCTTCGAGCTGCCCCATCGCCGGGAGGAGGCCCCGTGAGTAGCAGTCTTCGCAAGCAGGCGGTGACCGCCGAGGACGTGGCCAGACGGGCGGGCGTGTCCCGGGCCGTCGTCTCCCGCGCTCTGAGCAGCAACGGCAGCATCTCCCCTGCGACCCGGGAAAAGGTGTTACGGGCCGCTCAGGAACTGGGCTATCAGGTGAATTTTCTCGCTCAGGGACTGAACCGCCAGCGCAGCCAGCTGATTGGGGTGATCGTTGCCCGGATTGGCGATCCGTTTCGCAGCAGTCTGCTCGAGGGGTTACTGCACGAGATCCAGCGGCGTGGCTATCAGGCGCTGGTCAGCGAGATCACCGGCGAGGACGATCTGGTCAATACCCTACGACGCTTCACTCAGTTTCGCGTCTCTGGAGTCATCGTGACCTCCGGCAAACCGCCGGAGGCCATCGTTAACGAGTGCGTCAGCCAGCAGATCCCGGTGGTCGGCATCAATCGTCATCCCGATATCCCGCTGGTGGATTTTATCTGCTCGGATAACCAGCGCGGCGCCCGGCTGGCGGCTGAACAGCTCTGGCGCTCCGGGTGTCGTCGCTTTGGCTGGCTTAACCATCAGGCCTCCACCTGGGCGGGCAGAATGCGCGGCGAGGCCTTTGTCCAGGCCCTGCAGCAGCTGGGCGTCGACACCGCGCAGCAGGTTACCGTGCTCGCCGCCGCTGCGGAGGGCTATGAGGGCGGGCTGACCACGGCCCAGGGCTATGAAGGCGAGCTGCCGGAGGGGATTTTCTGCGCCAATGCGCAGCTGGCCTGCGGTTTTCTCGATGGGATGCGCCAGCGTGGCAAATCTGCCCCGTGCGATTTTCATCTGATTGGCTTCGATAACACCCCGCAAAGCGGCCAGTTAAGTTATCAGCTGACCACGCTGCATCAGGACGTGGCCGAGATTGCCCGTCGGGCGCTGACGCGGCTGCTGGCACGGGCGCAAAACCCGCTCCAGCCCTCCCAGGTGGAGTGGGTCAGCGTGGAGCTGGTTTATCGCCAAACCTCGCCCAGGCCCGAAAGCGCTTAGCCCGCTTGGCGCGGGACTTTCGCCAGGCTAAACCACACCCCTGTTGCCAGCAGTAGCAGCATCGCCCCTGCGCTGCCGAGCGCCACGCTGTGCGAGGTGATAAACGCGGTTTTCGCCGCCTCAATCACCGATTCGGCAAGCGTTGGCGTCAGATGCTGGGCGACCTTCACCGCCTCGCCGATGGATGAGGAGGCGTGATCGGCAAGGCTGGCATCCAGCCCCGGCGGCAGTTCAATCGAGGCCGAGAAGCTGCGGGTCAGGAGCAGACCAAAGATAGCAATCCCCAGCCCGGCCCCCAGCTCATAGGACATGGTTTCAATCGCCCCGGCCGCAGCGGCCTTCTCTTTTGGCGCGGCGGCCATGATCGCGGAGGTGGAGGCCAGCAGCGCGCTCGCCGCGCTAAAGCCCAGCAGCACCATCAGGCACCAGGCCTGCCACTGCTGGGTACTGAAATCGAGCATCGACAGACCGATAAAGCTGAGCGCGCTCAGGCCCATGCCGCCGGTCGCCACGATCCGCAGCCCCAGACGCCCCACCAGCACCCCGGCAATCGGGCCGCTAAAGCCGCTGGCGACCATCACCGGCAGCATAAACATCCCCGCCTCAAACGGGGTAAAGCCGTGGACGAACTGTAACTCCTGGGCCATCAGCAGCTCAAAGCCCACCAGGGCAATCATCGCCGTCATCGCCATCACCACGCCGCTGAGAATAATGCGGTGGCCGAACAGGCGAATGTCAATCATCGGCGTGCGGGCGCGCAGCTGGATGCGGATAAAGATCCACAGCATTACCGCCCCGGTCAGCAGCGTGCCCGCCACCAGCCACGGAGAAATTCCCCCTTTCAGCGCCGTTTTAGCGCTGTAGACCAGCAGCAAAATCGCCACGATCAGCATCAGGGCATGGGTGATGTTCAGCGGCTGCTCAGGCCGCCCCTGCTGAGCCGGAACATAACGCGCCGCCAGGGAGACCACCAGCAGCACAATCGGGACGTTGATCAAAAATACCGCCCCCCAGTAGAAGTGCGCCAGCAGCATCCCGCCCACCAGCGGACCAAAGGCCGCCCCGCCGGACCCCACCGCCGCCCAGACCCCGAGGGCAATATTACGCCGACGCGCATCCGGGAACAGGGTGCGGATCCCGGCCAGAGTGGCGGGAATGATCATCGCCGCCCCAATTGCCAGCGAGGCCCGCGCCGCAATCAGCCACCCCGCAGAAGGGGCAAACGCCGCCGCCAGCGACGAGAGGCCAAACAGGGTGCTGCCCATCATCAGCAGCCGCTTAAAGCCGATGCGATCCCCGAGCGCCCCCATCGGCAGCACCATCCCGGCCATCACCAGGGAGTAGATATCAATGATCCACAGCAATTCA
>PJUE01000708.1_pt1 | contig 16274 bp, 11 predicted proteins | sample 1512171 | NCBI WGS metagenome assembly PJUE01 (sample SAMN08177674, study PRJNA422409) | Feces metagenome, whole genome shotgun sequencing project. | isolation source: Chicken feces (3) enriched on wood chips: alkali lignin treatment | host: Gallus gallus | place: USA: Madison | collected 2015-01-15
CACAGATGCCGCCGGACGTGCTGTCGCACCTGCAGAAGGTCTGGGTGTCCGGCCAGCAGCTGCAGATGCGTGCGCTGGCCCCGGGTGAAGACACCAACCCGGCACCGCGTCCGTTCAAGCCGCGCTTTGACAAGCGTGGTCCGGGTGGTCCGGGTGGTCCGGGTGGCCCGCGCCGCAGCGGCCCCGGCGGTCCGGGTGGCGACCGCGGCGGTGACCGCGACAGCCGCCCGCCGCGTCGTGACGGCTTCAAGCCACGCGGCCCGCGCAGCTACTGATCCCCAGAATGTGAAAAACAACGCCAGCCTCCGCGCTGGCGTTGTTCGTTTCACGCCGGCAAAAAGGTGACGGAGGGGATTAAATCGGTTTAATCCCCTCCGTCCCCTTTCTGCCGGCCCGGTTTCGCATGGCCCACACATGCCCGGCCATACGCTGAAACGGTTGCACAAGGAGGCAGTCCGGCACATTCGGGGGGATCCGGGATGGGTAGGAGTGGTAGGGAGCACCATCAGCGGCGGGTACCCATGACCCGCGGGCTGGGGTTACGGTTTGCATTGTTGACGGGCATGGCGATCGGACTGGTCGGCTTGTCCGCGTTGATCCAGGAACTGCAGGCGGCATCGACCGCGTGGATGGCCGGGCAGGGGCACTGGTCGCGTGGCCAGCAGGATGCCACCGCCGCGCTCAGCCGCTATCTGGCGCGCGGCGCGGCGCATGACCTGGAAGATGCGCGGCGCGCGCTGCAGGTGCCGCTGGGCGATCTGCAGGCACGGCTGGCGTTGGAGCAGTCCGATCCGGATGAAGTGAAGGCACGCGAGGGCTTCCTGCGCGGCGGCAACGCACGCGCCGATGTCTCCCGGCTTGTGTTCTCGTTCCGCTATGCGCGCGAGCTGGGACCGTTCCGTGAAGCCACCCGCTTGTGGCGGCAGACTGATGCGCACCTGCTGGCGATGCAGGCGCTGATCGAGGAACTGGAGAGCATGCCGCCGGATTTCCTGCAGCAGCCCGCCCTGCGTGATCGCTACATGCAGCGCGTGCACGATCTTGACCTGCAGCTGCAATCGCAGGCCGAGGCATTCTCGCAGGCCCTGCTGCGCATGGCGCACACCGTACGCATCGTCACGCTGGTGGTCGGTGGCTTCTCCGTGCTGGCCATCACCCTGATGGCGGTGGCCCTTGCGCGTCGCGTCGGCAAGGACCTGACCGAGCACGAAAGCCGCTTCCGCGCGGCCTTCTACCAGGCCAACGTGGGCATGCTGAAGCTGGATGCGGCCGGGCGCGTGATGGAAGCCAACCAGGCGATGGCCGACATCCTCGACTACCGGCGCGACGTGCTGCAGCAGATGACCCTGGGCGACCTGCTGATGGACGGCGAGCTGGTGCTCGACGAGGAAGCACGGATCGACTGGGACCGCCAGCTGCGGCCCAGCGAGCTGCGCTTCCGCCGCCGCGACGGCAGCCTGGTGTGGGGTCGCTGGAGCGGCACCGGCGTGCGCAGCGCCGGCGGCCGGCTGTCGGTGTTTTCCATCATCGAGGATGTCAGCCAGAACCATGCGCTGGCGCGTGAGATCGAGCATCACGCCAGCCACGATCCGCTGACCGGCCTGATCAACCGCCGCGAGATCGAACGGCTGCTGGAAAAGGCCTTGATGCAGGTCCGCTCCGACGGTGGCACGCATGCGTTGTGCTACATCAACCTGGATCATTTCAAGCTCGTCAACGACAGCTTCGGTCACGCCGCAGGCGATCAGATGCTGCGCGGCTTCGCCGAGTACCTGATGGGCGCGGTGCGCGAAGGGGACTGGGTGGGACGGCTGGGGGCCGACGAGTTCGCGGTCTTCCTGGGGCGCGCCAGCCAGGAGGAGGCCAAGCGCGTGCTGCAGCGGCTGATCCGCAACCTGGGGCAGGCAACGTTCCCGATCAGCGAAGGCAGCCCGCAGCTGAGCTGCAGTATCGGCGTGGTGGAGGTGACGGCCGACGCAGCAGACGTGAACTGGCTGATGAGTGCGGCCGACAGTGCCTGCTATGCCGCCAAGCAGGCCGGCCGCAATCGCGTGCACTGCTTCAACGAGGACCGGCTGGCGCTGGACGAGCGCCGCCACGAGGCCGAACGCCTGCAGCGGGTGAGCCGGGCGATGGCCGAGAACCGCATGCTGCTGTATGCCCAGCGCATCGCCAAGGTCGGCGACCCGGGATACCTGCATTACGAGGTGCTGGTGCGCATGCGCGATGCCGACGGCGCGCTGCATCTGCCGGGGCAGTTCATGCCGGCGGTGGAGCGCTATGGCATGGCCGTGGCGCTGGACCGGCACGTGCTGGGGCTGCTGTTCCGCCACCTGCAGGTGTGCCCGGCGCATGTACGCCAGCTTGGCCTGTGCAATGTCAACGTGTCGGCGCAGTCGATCGCCGAACCGAGTTTCCTGGCGTTCGTCTGCGACCTGCTTGAACGCAACCGCGCACTGGCGGCCAAGCTCTGCTTCGAGGTGACCGAGACGGCGGCGATCAGCAACCTGACCCAGGCGCGGGCGTTCATCGATGCAGTGAAGGCCCGTGGCTGCCGGATGGCGCTGGATGACTTCGGTTCGGGGTTGTCCTCGTTCGGTTACCTGCGTCAGCTGCCGGCGGACATGCTGAAGATCGACGGCGCGTTCGTGCGGGACATGGATACCGACGTGGTGAGCCGGGCAACGGTGCGTGCGATCAGCGAACTGGGGCGCGAACTGCAGATGGAGGTGGTGGCCGAGTGGGTGGAGACCACCGATGTGGCGCAGACGCTGGCCGACATGGGCGTGCAGGGGCTGCAGGGCTACGGCATCGAGCGCCCGCAGCCGCTGGAGCGGCTGACCCTGGCCAACCAGCGGCCGGTACGGCTGGTAGGCAGCCAGGGCCCGACGGGGTAGGGGGGGCGGCAGGGCTTGCAGCCCTGCACCTGCGGTAGTGCCGGCCGCTGGCCGGCAGCCTCAACAGCGGGGCCCCGCCTTCGACAGGTTCACGCGGCTGTTGGTAGGTGTCGACCTTGGTCGACACATCTGTCAGATATCGAATGAAATCATCCACCCATGGCGTGGATCTACTGTGCCGACCAACGTTCGGCACTACCGCTTCAGCAGGTGCAGGGCTGCAGGCCCTGCCACGCCAATCCCCGCCTACCACCATTGGCCTACACTTCCAAGGCCCATTTGGCTGCGATAATGTCCCCCAGGGGCGACGCGCAACGGGCGCGGGCGTGAGCAGGAACAGGATCCAGCGTGGTCGTCAGGCAGTGGCGTTACGGAACGGGGGTGGTGCTGATCGTGCTGCTGATGGTGCTGGCCATGCCATGGCTGGGCCATGCGCGCACGGTCGAGAACGGCCGTGATTACCTGATGGTCGGTGCTGCCACCGACGAACCCACGCCCCATCGCACCTGCACCCCGCAGATGCTCGCCGGCAACCGCCAGCAGGTCACCGTCCACGCCCCACCCGAAGGCTGGTCCGGCGAGCCGCAGGCGCTGGATGTGTTCAACGTGTTTGCCGGCGAAGTACAACTCAGGTACGGCGACCGCGAGATCTGCGGCAACATGCACGACGCACGCACCCGCGACTCGCGCTTCCGGGCGGGCATCGGCATGGTTGCCGTACCGCCTGCCGGCAGCCATGAACCGTTCCTGGTCTCCTGGCAGACCCCGCTGAAGGCGCGCTGGGTGCCTACCCTGCAGCTGGGGGCGCCCAGCCCCGTGCAGCAGAACGACACCGCTCGCCTGCTGGTTCGCGCGGCCTGCATCGCGGTGGCCATCGCGCTGGCGCTCTCGGCGCTGATGGCCTACCTGACCACGCGCGACCGCAGCTTCCTCCTGTATATCGGTGCCACCCTGGTGCTGGTGCTGTGGCAGGCCATCCTCGGGGGGCTCAGCGGCTATCCCGAACCCTGGCTGCCGGTAGGCGAGCACGGTGCCTGCTGGCTGCTGGCCTTGACCGCCGCTACCCAGGCGCTGGTGCTGCCCGCGCTGTGGCGACTGAACGGCGGAGACCGCCTGCTGCCGCGTTCGCGCGTGGTCCAGCAGCTGGTGCTGTGCGGGCTGATGGGCATGGCCGCGCTGGTGCCCTGGCTGGATCGGGACGGCCTGGTGGTGGTAGGGCAGGTCCTGCAGGGCAGCTTCGTTGCCGGTTGCGCGCTGTCGCTGGCGGTGGGGATCTGGGCGCGCCTGCGTGGCGATGCCTGGGCCCTGGCCGGGCTGGCCGCGCTGACGCCGATGCTGGTGCTGGTGGCGGCCGACCTGGCCCGCGCGCATTGGCTGTACGAATACCGGGTCGAAGCGCTGCAGCTGGCCATCACCTGGCTGCTGATGATGGCCGCCTATGCGCTGAACCTGAGCATGGGCCGGCTGCGCCAGCAGCGTGACGAGATGCGCCAGCTGGCCGAGACCGACATGCTGACCGGCCTGCCCAACCGCCGTGCCGGCCTGCAGCACCTGGCCCAGCAGCTGGAGCAGGTGCAGCGCGATGGCGGCCCGCTGGTGATCGGCTTCCTCGACATCGACCTGTTCAAGGACATCAATGACCGCCACGGCCATGCGGTCGGTGACCAGGTGCTGGTGGCCGTGGCGCAGGCCCTGCGTGCGGCCGTGCGCAACCAGGACGAAGTGGTCCGCATGGGCGGGGAAGAGTTCCTGCTGCTGCTGCCGGGCATGCCGCGCGACATCGCCACCGGCCGCCTGGAGCAGCTGCGCCAGCGCATCACCGTCGTCTGCCGGGACCTGCAGGTGCCAGGCCTGGAGGTGACCGCCAGCATCGGCCTGGCGCAGTGGCGGCCGGGCGAGGATGACCAGGCCGCCCTGCTGCGGCGTGCTGACCATGCCATGTACGTGGCCAAGCGCAGCGGTCGCAACCGGGTGTTCGACGGAGAAACCGTCGATCCATTGCTGCCAGCGTGACCCGGTCGGGGCGGGGATGGCCGATAATAGGCCGATGACCACCCGACTCAACAAATACATTGCCGAAACCGGCTTCTGCTCCCGCCGCGAGGCTGATCGCCTGATCGCCGCCCGCCGGGTCACCGTCAACGGCCATCCGGGCGGTACCGGCGCGGTGGTCGGCGAGGGCGATACCGTCCTGGTCGACGGCCAGCCGCTGCAGGTGCGCGTGGCCCGCAAGCCCGGTACCCGCCGCCACGTCTACATCGCGCTGAACAAGCCGGTGGGTGTGACCTGCACCACCGAAAGCTCGGTCAAGGGCAACATCGTCGATTTCGTCGGCCACGAACAGCGCATCTTCCCGATCGGCCGCCTGGACAAGGAATCCGAAGGCCTGATCCTGATGACCAGCAACGGCGACATCGTCAACCAGATCCTGCGCGCTGAGAATGGCCACCAGAAGGAATACCTGGTGGCGGTCAACAAGCCGGTCACCGACGAATTCCTGCGCGGCATGGCCCGCGGCGTGCGCATCCACGACCAGATGACCCTGCCGTGCCGCACGTCGCGCATCGCCAAGTTCGGCTTCCGCATTACCCTGGAGCAGGGCCTGAACCGGCAGATCCGCCTGATGGCGGCGGCCTTCGGTTACCGCGTCACCCAGCTGCGTCGCGTGCGCATCGACAACATCAAGATCGGTGCGCTGAAGCCGGGCCAGTGGCGCAACCTGACCGAGCAGGAACTGCACGGCCTGCTGCCCAAGCAGCAGGATTGGTAACGCGCGTCTGTAGAGCCGAGCCCACGCTCGGCTGGCGGACGGCATGATCGGCTAGACTCCGCAGTGACCTGCCGGAACATGACGCTGCATGATCAAGCCCGACAAGCCTGCCAACGAAGCCCAGCGCCTGGAGGCGCTGTACCGCTACCGCATCCTCGATTCGGAGCGCGAGAAATCCTTCGATGACCTGGTGGTCATCGCCAAGGCGGTGTGCGGCACGACGATGGCCGCCGTCACCCTGATCGACGTCGAGCGGCAGTGGTTCAAGTCGATCCAGGGCATCGATGCCGCCGAGAACCTGCGCAGCGAATCGATGTGCGGCCACGCCATCCTGCAGCCACGCGAAATCATGGTGGTCGAGGATGCGCAGCAGGACGTCCGCTTCCACGACAACCCGGTGGTCACCGGCGACCCGCACGTGCGCTTCTATGCCGGCGCACCGCTGATCAGCAGCGATGGCCTGCCGCTGGGCACGCTGTGCGTGTTCGATCCGAATCCGCAGCACCTGGCGCCGGACAAGGCCGAGGCGCTGGCCGCGCTTTCGCGCCAGGTGATGCTGGTGATGGAACTGCGCCGCTTCGCGCTGGATATCCAGAGCCACATGGTCCAGCGCGATGACTACGAACGCCTGCTCTCGGAGTACCACGACGTGCTGCTGGCGCAGAACGCCGATCTGACCGAGCAGAGCCGCACCGATGCACTGACTGGCCTTCCGAACCGCCGCGCGATGGCCGCCGCGCTGCAGGATGCGGTGGTCAGTGCCGATGGCCAGCCGCGACAGACCTGCGTGGCCCTTATCGATATCGACCATTTCAAGCACATCAACGACTTCCAGGGCCATGCCACCGGCGACCGGGTGCTGGCCGAGCTGGGCGTGCTGCTGCGCTCGCACTTTGCCGGCCGCGGCCTGGCCGCGCGCTATGGTGGCGAGGAATTCGTGGCGTTGATGCCGGACGTGGACCTGCGCACGGCCGAGCTGCAATGCGAGTTCCTGCGCATGGCCGTGGCCGACCTGCCGCTGGGATTCCCGGTGACCGTCAGCATTGGTGTGGCCCAGCACCAGGCGGACGAGAGCACCGACCAGACCCTGGCCCGTGCCGACGCGGCGCTGTACCGGGCCAAGGGCAACGGCCGCAACCGGGTGGAACTGGCGCCTTAGAGCACCGCGTCGTGACGTGGCCCGGACGATCCGCCCTGTGCGGATGACGGGCCCGTCGCAGGCCCTGCGATGCCCACGCCGCACCATGGAGTTCCCCCCTGCAAGGACGCCGCGCATGCTGCAGACCCTGGCCATCGCCCACTACCGTTCGCTGCACAACCTCGTGTTGCCGCTGCAGCAGTTGAACGTTGTCACCGGCGACAACGGCAGCGGCAAATCCAGCCTGTACCGTGCACTGCGCCTGCTGGCCGAAACCGCGCAGGGCGGGGTGGCCGCCGTGCTGGCCCGCGAAGGTGGCCTGGCGTCGGCGCTGTGGGCAGGCCCGGAGAAGATCGATCCTCGCGTGCTGCGCGGTGAGGTTCCGCTGCAGGGCAGCCCGCGGCAGGAGTCGGTGGGCTTGAAGCTCGGCTTCGCCACCGATGAATTCGGCTATGCCATCGATCTGGGCTACCCGCCGCCCAGCCGCTCCGCCTTCGCGCTCGATCCGCAGATCAAGGCCGAGGCGATCTGGGCCGGTCCCTTCCTGCGCAGCGCCAATCTGCTGGTGGACCGCCGTGGCGCGCTGGTACGGCAGCGCCATGGCGCCGGCTGGGACGTGCTCGATGACCGCCTGTCACTGTTCGACAGCCTGTTCACCCAGGTCGGTGATCCGCAGCGGATGCCGGAGGCCATTGCGCTGCGCGAGTACATCCGGCGCTGGCGCTTCTACGATCACTTCCGCAGCGATGCCGATGCGCCTGCGCGACAGCCGGCGATGGCCACGCGCACGCCCGTGCTGCACCACGATGGGCGTGACCTGGCAGCGGCCTGGGTCACCATCCTGGAAATCGGAGATCCGCAGGCATTGGCACATACGGTCGACGACGCCTTCCCCGGGGCCACGGTCAGTTTCGATGAAGGTGACGGGCGGCTGGTCCTGCGCTTCCACCAGCCCGGTCTGCTGCGACCGCTGTCCATGGCAGAACTGTCCGATGGCACGCTGCGCTTCCTGCTGCTGGCCGCTGCACTGCACACGCCGCGGCCGCCGCCGCTGCTGGTGCTCAACGAGCCGGAAACCAGCCTGCATCCAGATCTGCTGCCAGCCTTGGCGCGATTGATCATCGCTGCCAGTGCGCGCAGCCAGGTCTGGGTGGTGTCTCATTCCAGTCGGCTCATCGCAGCACTGGAACAGGCGCCGGACTGCCACTCGCTGCACCTGCACAAGGAACAGGGCCGCACACTGTTGAGCGGCCAGGGGTTGTTGGATGCCCCCGCATGGCATTGGCCGCAGCGTTGAGGCCGCGCCTCACTCGGCGATGTTGCGTGCCTCGGCGGTGCCCAGTATTTCCGGGTGCTGCACCGGCTTGCGGCGGTTCAGCAGCGGGTGCAGGAACACTGCGCCGACGATGATTGCCACACCCAGGTAGAACCACGGTGTGACCTCATGCTGCTCGCGCAGCAGCACCACCGCCAGCAGCACGGCGTACACCGGCTCCAGATTGGTCACCAGCTGCACGGTGTAGGCACTGAGATGGCGCAGGGCGACCAGGGCCAGGGCGAACGGCAGCAAGGTGCAGGCGCCTGCCAGCACCAGCAGCAGGATGCCGTCGTGCAGGTTGGGCACCACCCACAGCGGGCTGGCCAGCGCCGGCAGCAGGTAAGGCATCAGCGGGGCCAGCAGGGTCAGGGTCAAGGTGCCTGCGCCCAGTTCCAGCGCAGTGACCGTCAACGGATCGGCATGGCTGACCATGCGCTTGTTGAGCGAACCGAACACGGCGACCAGCAGCGCCGACAGCGCACCGACCAGCACGCCCAGGCGCATGCCATCGGGCACGCCGCCTACCACCAGGGCCACGCCAGGCAGCACCGCCAGGCCGAAGGCCAGCTCGCGCAGCTGGAACGGCCGCTTGGCCACCCAGGGTTCGATGATGGAGGTGAACACCGGTGCCAGCGCGATGCAGGTGGCCGCCACCGAGGCATTGGCCAGCTTCACCGCGCCGTAGAAGGTCAGCCAGTGCAGGGCGACCAGCGCACCGATGCCGGCATAGCCGGCCACCAGCCGCAGGGGCAGGGTGCGCAGCCCGCGCCAGACACGTGGCAGCAGGGCCAGCATCGCCACCACGAGCAGCATGCGCCACCACACCAGCGGCAGGGCCGGCAGGGTGATCAGCTTGCCCAGGATGGCCGTGATACCCCACAACAGGACACAGAAATGGATCTGCCAGAGCGCTTTGCGGGTGTCGGGGGTCGTCATCGGTGTATTGTGCGGCAAGCGCAGGGCGGCCGGCGAGGGTGATGGCGCGCCTGCTGCACCCTGTCCATGGAGCCGTGCATGCCTGCCGAACGTTCGCTGCTGCGGGGATGGGCCGCGCTGACCGCGCTGGTCGCCGCCCTATCGCTGGTGCTGCAGTATCTGTTGCTGCTGCGCGGCAGCGTGGGCAGTGCCGTCGCCACGCTGCGCTTTTTCGGCTACTTCACCATCCCCAGCAACCTGGGCGTGTGCCTGGGGGGCGCGCGGCTGGCCTCGGGTCGAGCGCTGCGTGCGCCGGTGGCAGCGGTGCTGGCGCTGTGCATCGGTGTGACCGGCCTGATCTATGTACTGGCGCTGCAGGGGCTATGGCAGCCTGCCGGCCTGCAATGGTGGGTCGACATGGGCCTGCACTACGCGGTGCCGGCGCTGTATCTGGCCGGTTGGCTGCTGCTGTTGCCGCACGGCGGGCTGCGCTGGCGCGCGCTGGGTGCGGTGATGCTGGTGCCGGTGGCCTACCTGGGCTGGGCGATGGTGGTGACCGCGTTGACCGGGCAGGCCCCGTACCCGTTCCTGGAATGGAAGCGGCTTGGCGCGGCGGCGTTCGCGCTCAATCTCCTGCGCGTGGCCGGCGTGTTCGTGCTGGGCTGGACCCTGCTGTGGGCGCTGGATCGCTGGCGCCGTCGCTGAGCCGCTGCAGGGCCATCGCCGCGGCCGGGTTGCGCGCCTTGCCCGCGCCAATGCACAGCAGGTAGACCTCGCGCGGCTGCTGCGCGGCAGGTTCGGCCAGGCAGGGCAGGTCGTCCACCGGTTCGCCCTGCGACCAGCGCCGTGCGCGTTCGGCCCAGCGCACCTGCTGCGGGTGTGGCAGGCCTTCGCTCAGGCGCGCCTGGCTGCGCTTGATGCGCGCGTAGACGAAACCGGCACTGACATCGCCGTGCAGCGGCGCTTCGTCGCTGTCCTCGATGACCAGGGCCACGCCATGGCGGCGCGCGGCGGTGACAAGGTCGGCGCCATGCACCTGCGCGTTGCGCACTTCCAGCGCGTGCTGCAGCGGCACGCCCTGCAGCGTCTTCGGCAGCGCGGCCATCAGCGCTTCCAGTGCCACCGCATCGGCCGGGTGCTTCGGGTCGAACTGCCATAGCAGCGGGCCCAGCCGATCACCCAGCGCCAGCGCGGCCAGCAGGAACGGCGCAGCCGCGTCGACGGTGGAGGACAGTTCGCGGCGCTGCACGAGGTAGCGCGGCGCCTTCATCGAGAATCGGAATCCATCCGGCGTCTGTGCCGCCCACTGCGCGCACTGCGCTTCGGTGGGCGTGCGGTAGAACGTGCCATTGATCTCGATGCAGCGCAGCGCATGGCTGGCGTGGGCCAACTCCTCGCGCTGCGGCAGTCCGGCGGGGTAGAACACACCGCCGCGCCACTCGGGGAATACCCAGCCGCCGATGCCGCAGCGGACCGCCGCAGGCCTCATTGGCCGTGGTCCGCGCGCCACGGGTCGTAGCTGCCGAACCACCACAGGTAGCCTTCCGGATCGGCGCAGGCGTAGCCCCGGCCGCCGTAGTCCTGGTCGGCGATGTCGATGACGATGCGTGCGCCGGCCGCTTTGGCACGCGCGTAATGGGCGTCGGCATCGGCGACGATGACGCAGGCGCTCTGGGTCTGCCGCCCGCCGACTTCGTCGGGCATCACCGCCAGCTTCGACCATTCGCCGCCGTTGCTGGCCGAGCCGAGCATGACCATGCCGCTGCCGAACACCAGCTGCGCATGGAAGACTGTTTCGCCCTCGGCGTATACCGCCTGGGCATGGAAGCCGAACGCACGCTGCAGCCAGTCGATGGCGGCCAGCGCATCGCGGTAGCGCAGGCACGGGATGATGGTGGAACCGGAGCTGGTTGGATCGCTGTGGGCCATGACACCCCTCCTATGGCACAGGGCAGCATCGGCCGCTGGCCGTTACCATCGCGCGAAACCCCGGTGACGGCCTGCACATGGCCGCGACCCCCGTTCGGAGATGGTGCTGGATGAACAACTGGATTGGAGGCGCCGTGCTGCTGGCCTGCGCAACGATGGCGAATGTGGCTGCCGCCGCGCCCACCCCGGCGCAGCTGCAGGATCTGGATGCCACGGTCGAGCGCGTGCGCGCGCAGTTCGACGTGCCCGGCGTGTCCGTGGCCGTGGTCAAGGATGGCAAGGTGGTGCTGGAACGTGGATGGGGCGTACGCGAGCTGGGCAAGCCGGCGCCGGTGCAGGCCGACACCCTGTTCGCCATCGCCTCCAACACCAAGGCCTTCACCGCCACCTCGCTGAACCTGCTGGCCGAGGATGGCAAGCTGAAGATGGACGACAAGGTGATCGACCATCTGCCGTCGTTCCGCATGTCCGATCCCTTCGTGACCGGGCAGATGACGATCCGCGACCTGCTGTCGCACCGCAGCGGCCTCAGCCTGGGCGCCGGCGACCTGCTGTTCTGGCCGACCACCTCCTACAGCAATGCCGAGGTGGTGCAGCGGCTGGGCCAGGTGCCGCTGAAGGGCGGCTTCCGCGAGCGCTATGCCTACGACAACATCCTCTATGCGGTCGCCCAGCAGGTGATCGAAAAAGTGTCGGGCATGAGCTACCAGCAGTTCCTGCAGACGCGCATCTTCGACAAGGTCGGCATGGCCGGCACGCGCTACAACGCCGACCACCTGCAGCCCGGCGACAACGCGGCAGTCGGCCACGCCAAGTACGATTTCAAGGATCTGCGCACCGTCGCGCCGCTGACCTGGTCGAACAATGCCGGTGCCGGCGGCATCTATTCCAGCGCGCATGACATGGCGCGCTGGATGCAGGTGCAGCTGGCCGAGGGCAAGCTGGCCGATGGCACGCCGCTGTTCAGTGCCAAGGCCCAGAAAGAGATGTGGCAGATGATCACGCCGCAGGCCATCGCTGCGCCGAGCGTGCCCGAGCTGGAACCGGCCCGTGCCAACTTCGCCGGCTACGGCGAAGGCTGGAGCCTGAGTGACTACCGCGGGCAGAAGCTGGTGTGGCACACCGGTGGTTGGCCGGGCATGGTGTCGCGCCTGACCCTGGTGCCGGGGCAGCAGCTGGGTGTGGTGGTGCTGACCAACCAGGAATCCGGTGCAGCGTTCAACGCCATCACCCTGAGCGTGCTCGATGCCTACCTGGGCGGCGAGAAGCATGACTGGGTCGACGCCTACGCCAAGGGCGTGGCCAAGGGCCAGGACAAGGCCGATGAAGCCTGGGCCAAGCACCAGGCCGCGCGCGCCAAGGGCAGCACGCCGTCGCTGCCGCCGGCCGGCTACGCAGCAACCTACCGCGACCGCTGGTATGGCGACATGGTGGTATCGGCCGAGGGCAAGGGCCTGCGCCTGCGCTTTGCCAGCACCGCGCAGTTGAGCGGCCGCCTGGAGCACTGGCAGCACGACACCTTCATCGTGCGCTGGGATGACCGCTCGCTCAACGCTGATGCGTTCGTCAATTTCAGCCTGGACCCGGACGGCAAGGTGCGCGAGGTGCGCATGCAGTCGATCTCGGACCTGACCGATTTCAGCTTCGATTTCCAGGACCTGCTGTTCACCCCGACTGCCCGGTAGATGCCGACCTCGGTCGGCATTCCCTGGGACGCCCACCGAGGCGGGCGACTACCTGAGCGCAGTGAACACACCGTCCATGGGATACTCCCCGCGCTGATCTGGCGAGGGAAGGTGATGTTCCGTTGGTTTGAATCGCTGATTCCGGTGTTCCCGCCCGTGGATGGCCGCATGCCGCCGCAGAAGGTGCTGCCGTTCTACCTGCACTACCTGCGCCCGGTGTGGCCGGTGCTGCTGGCCACCCTCATCGCCGGCCTGCTGCTGGCGCTGGTGGAAGTGGCGATGTTCGATTACCTGGGCCGCATCGTGGACATGGTCGCCGAGCAGCCGGGCGCCGGTTTCTTCCAGCGCCATGCCAACGAACTTGGCTGGATGCTGTTCATCACGGTCATCGCCCGGCCGATCCTGGTCGGCCTGCACAACCTGCTGGTCAACCAGGCCATCGTGCCAGGCCTGAGCAACCGCTCGCGATGGCTGATGCACAACTACGTTGTGCGGCAGAGCCTGAGCTTCTTCCAGAACGATTTCGCCGGCAGCGTCGCCAACCGGGTGATGCAGACCGGGACGTCACTACGCGAATCGGCCGTGCAGATGGTCGATTCGCTCTGGTACATCGTGGTCTACACCGGCACTGCGCTGTACCTGTTCGCGCAGGCCGACTGGCGCCTGATGGTGCCGCTGATCCTGTGGCTGCTGGCCTATGCGGTGATCCTGGCCTACTTCGTTCCGCGCGCGAAGCAACGGGCATGGATCGCCTCGGAAGCGCGTTCCAAGGCGATGGGCCGCATCGTCGATGGCTACACCAACATCCCGACGCTGAAGCTGTTCGCCCATGGTGGCCGCGAGCAGGCCTACGTCGCCGAGTCGATCCAGGAACTGGCGGTCAAGCACCGCGCACAGACCCGCATCACCACCGGCATGGACCTGACCATCGCCATCGTCAACGGCTTCCTGATCGCTGGTACCTGCGGCCTGGCGCTGTGGCTGTGGAATGGCGGGCACATCACCGTGGGCGCGATCACCCTGGCTACCGGTCTGGTCATCCGCATCCATAACATGTCCGGCTGGATCATGTGGACGATCAACGGCATCTTCGAGGACATCGGCACGGTGCAGGATGGCATCACCACCATCGCCCAGCCGCTGACCGTGCAGGACCGCGAGGACGCCGTGCCGCTGCAGGTCAGCCAGGGCGGCGTGCACTTCCAGGACATCCACTTCCATTACGGCAAGAAGGGCGGCGTGATCGCCGGCCTGGACCTGGTGGTGAAGCCCGGCGAGAAGATCGGCCTGGTCGGTCCGTCCGGTGCCGGCAAGTCGACCCTGGTCAACATCCTGCTGCGCCTGTACGACCTTGAAAGCGGCCGCATCCTGATCGACGGGCAGGACATCGCCCACGTCACCCAGGAAAGCCTGCGCCAGCAGATCGGCGTGGTGACCCAGGACACTTCGCTGCTGCACCGCTCGATCCGCGACAATCTGCTGTACGGACGCCCCGATGCCAGCGATGCGCAGCTGCGTGCGGCCGTGGCCAAGGCACGCGCCGAAGCGTTCATCGACACGCTGGTGGACGGGCAGGGTCGCCGTGGCTATGACGCGCATGTCGGCGAGCGCGGTGTGAAGCTTTCAGGCGGCCAGCGCCAGCGCATCGCCATCGCCCGCGTGCTGCTGAAGGACGCGCCGATCCTGGTGCTGGACGAAGCCACCTCGGCGCTGGATTCAGAAGTGGAAGCGGCCATTCAGGACAGCCTGGACGAGCTGATGGGCGGCAAGACGGTCATTGCGATCGCGCACCGCCTGTCCACCATCGCACGCATGGACCGGCTGGTGGTGATGGACCAGGGCCGCATCGCCGAGACCGGTACCCATGCCGAGCTGATCGCCGCCGGAGGCCTGTACGCGCGCTTGTGGGCGCGGCAGACCGGTGGGTTTGTTGCTGCCGATCAATGATGGGATCGGGGTCGGATCCCTTTGCGCAGGAAAGGGCTCTGACCCCAGTGTGTTTCCGGAGACCCGCATGATCCACCCGCTACGTCCTCTGCTGCTCGCGCTTGCCCTGGTCAGTTCAGCCGCGACAGCCTCGCCGGCACCCGTGCAGGACGACCACCTCGAACAGGTCGTCCTGCTCAGCCGCCACAACCTGCGTGCGCCGCTGGTGTCTTCCGGCACGCTGGCTGAAGCCACGCCCCATGCCTGGGCCCAGTGGGATGTTTCCGCTGGCGAGCTGACCACCAAGGGCGGCGTGCTTGAGGTCTACATGGGCCGCTACCTCGGCCAGTGGCTGCGCGCGCAGCACGTGCTGCCGATTGGTTGTCCGCAGGCCGGGGATTTCCACGCGTTGGCCAACAGCCTGCAGCGCACACAGGCCACCGCGCAGTTCTTCATTGCCGGCGCCTTCCCGGGCTGCCACGTCACGGTGGAACAGCGCCGGCCGCTGGGCACGATGGATCCGCTGTTCGACCCGGTGATTCACCGCGACGATGCCGGCTTCCAGCGCCGCGCCGTGCATGCCATGCAGAAGGCCGAATCAAAGGCGCGGTTGGGACCGGACCTGCAGGTGGTGGAGGGCGTGGTTGAACACGCGGCCTCGCCGGCCTGCACGGAACGTCGCAACTGCACGCTGCGTGCGGGTGACACCCAGTTCCGTGCGCAGGCCGGGAAGGAACCCGCGGCGTCGGGATCGCTGGCGCTGGCCAACGGCATGGTCGATGCGCTGCTGATGGAGGATTACCAGAACGCTGACGGCACCGCGGCAGGCTGGGGCAGGCTGCACGACGACGCGCAGTGGCAGGCCCTGGCGCGGGTGCGCAATGGCTACCAGGACATCCTGTTCGGTACGCCGGAGGTCGCGCGCGATGTGGCGGCCCCGCTGCTGTCGCATATCGGTGCGCTGTTTGATGACCCGCAGTCGCCGAAGGTCAGCCTGCTGGTGGGCCACGATTCCAATATCGGCTCGGTGCTCGCGGCGATCGGTGTGTCTGCTTACACGCTGCCAGGCCAGCTGGAGAAAACGCCGATCGGTGGCCTGCTGCAGTTCGAGCGATGGCGCGGGCAACGCGGCGAAGCGCGCTACCGGCTGGCATACATCTATCCGACCCGCGATCAATTGCGTGATGCGCTGCCTTTGACGGATGCACAGCCGCCAAGGCGGGTGGAGTTGACCCTGCCGGGATGCGGGCAGGAAGGATGCAATGTCGTGCAGTTCGAGCGCCTGCTGCATCGCGCAGCGAAGTGAGTGCCATCCACGCATGGCGTGGATCTACTGGCATACCGGCAACATCCATGCCACGCGTAGGTCCACGCCATGCGTGGATGAACCCCATCCGGCAACGCCGAACAAAAAAACGGCCCGGGTTTCCCCGGGCCGTTCCATTTCCAACTCACACCCAACCGATCACTCGATCGGCTGGTCCAGCATCAGCTGGCGGGCGAAGCGCACCGGCGGTGCGCCGTAGGACAGCATCTGGTCGTGGTAGGCCTTCAGGTTGAACTTGTCCCCCAGCCTTTCCTGCATCGCCTTGCGGGTGTCGAAGTGTTCCTGCGCACCGACGAAATAGGTCGGCAGCTGCGCCGAGGTCAGCTGCGCGCGCACCCACTTGCCCGAGGCTTCGCTTTCCTGCTGGAA
>PJUE01000710.1_pt1 | contig 16210 bp, 11 predicted proteins | sample 1512171 | NCBI WGS metagenome assembly PJUE01 (sample SAMN08177674, study PRJNA422409) | Feces metagenome, whole genome shotgun sequencing project. | isolation source: Chicken feces (3) enriched on wood chips: alkali lignin treatment | host: Gallus gallus | place: USA: Madison | collected 2015-01-15
GGGGCGAGGAAAGGACAGCGTCGGCCAGAAGCTTGGGTTCGGCGTCGTGCTTCCACAGCAGCGTCACCGCAAAGGCCGCAGAGACGGGAGATCGCTCAGCGGCCTAACACGACGGATGCGGCTTGCAGAACCAGCGTCGGTGCCCGCCGCTGAACGATCCCGTCAGGCGTTGGCGAGTGTGAAAACGAACCAACGCCAAAGTACATCCGACCTAGCCAGATTGTCTGACGACGAACCTTGGGCGAGCAGGTCAAGCCGCGCCGATGCTGCGGCGCTCAGCACTGTTGCGGGAGTGTGGTCGAAATACAGGCCTTCCGGATCGCCGAGCCTCGCGTCGCGCAGGCTGATGGCCAGCCGCCCAGTCTTCGACAGAAGTGCGGCGAGCGCCTCAAAGCTGGCAGGCAAGACCTCCGCTTCAAGGTGCATCAAAACCGCCGCACAGAGGACGAAGTCGAAGCGGCGGCCCATCGACCGGACCCGTCGCAAATCAGGCAGGCGGTCGTCACACCATTCGAGCCCCGACCCTGTGCTGGGGTTCGCCTGCCGACGCATCTCGATCGAGGGTTCGACGGCCAAGACCTCGTAGCCGAGGGTCGACAGCGCACGGGCGTCACGTCCTGCACCCGCCCCGATATCGGCGATATGGCCCCCCAAGGGAGGCAGAAATTGCAGGATAGGAGCATGAACCGTGCCGAAGCTCACGGTCTCGTAGCGCGCCGCAAGATCCCGGGCGTCACGGTCATAGTAGGCGGCGAGACGTGACATCAGGGCGATTCGACCGTGCAGGTCCGCGCACCCGTCGATGCAGCCCCCGCACAGCTCACCTTGAGCGAGGTCGGAGAGGGCGCTTTGTCGAGCACTGCGCCCGGATTGACGGCGGCGGCACCGGCGGCCAGCGCTGCGAGCGCCAGAAGTGCGCAGAAGGCGATGACGGTCACGCCATCGCCCTTGGCGTCGAGCGCGCGCACAGCGTGGATCTGCTTAAGAAGGGCCCCCAGCAGAATTCTCAGGCGGACGAGGGCGATCAGGAAGACGATATTGACCAGGGCGGCGAAGATCAGGATCGCGCGTTGCCCAAGGTCCGTCAGGTCCAGGCTGGCCAGCGCAAACCACAGACCCCCGTTCAGCGTCGTCATGATCAGCGGGATCTGCCAGAAGATGCCGTTCAGCGCGCGGAATTCCTCGCACTGCTGTTGATAGATCTCGCTTTCGGTCACGGGCATGAACAGGACCTGCAATCAACGGCGGACGCCGCAGCCGGATTCTACTACAACGTCGGAATGAACGACCAGACGTCCGCATCAGAAACCTCGGCCGCTGCAGAAGGCACCCGGGCAGTTCGGAACCCGCCGTGGAATTACGATGAGACGGTGCTCTTGCTGGACCTCTATCTGAGGGTTGGATGCGCAGATAAGGGGCATTCCGAAGTCGCTGAAACCTCGCGTCTTCTGCGGCGCCTCGCGGCGGAGCGCGGTCTCCCCGGAGCCCAGACCTTCAGGAACCCCGGAGGAGTTTCGATGAGGCTCAAGGCGATGGCCCAGCAGGACCCTGAATGGCGCAAGCTCGGTCTTAAGGGTCTGAGGCCGGTGCGGATCGATGGGATCGTCTGGACGGACCTGGCCGGCGACCCCGACGCCTTGGCGACGCGGAAAGCCGCGATTGAGCGCACAGTCGCGCCAGCGGCCAAGGCGGCGATCACGCGTTTTCGGGTCGAAGCCGCCGACGACGGCGAAACCCTGTCACCGAAGTCGTCGCACGGACCGGCCCCTAGCTTCGGCTGGGTTGGTGGAAAACGCCAGGATGGTGACGCGCTCCTCTACCTGCTTCAACTCGAGGGTCCCGCCGCCGCCCTCTTCGAGGAAGGGCGTCTTCAGCCGCCGATGATCGTCGCAAAGATCGGTCGAACCAATGATGTGCAGCGCAGGATAGGCCAGCTGAACGTAGGCTTTCCGCCTGCGAGCGCGCTTCGCTGGAGTGTGGTGGAGACGGTCCTGTTCGCCAGCGCGGTGGACGCGCACAAGGTCGAACGCCTGATCCTGGATGAAATCGACTGCCGAGGATGGTCTTTGGGCGGGGAATTCCTGATGGCGCCGAAGGAGGAGTTGCTTCAACTGATCCGCGAAAGCCAGAATCGCGCGAAAACCCTCTCATGACAGACTTTCAGCCAGGAAATAGCGAGGGGGCACACGGCACCGATAGCCTGGCGCCGTCTGCGGCTGAACCGCGCCCCATCTACCTGGACCATCAGGCGACCACGCCGGTAGATCCGAGGGTCGCGGAGGTCATGGTGCGCGCCATGACCGAACACTTCGGAAATCCGAACAGCACCCACCATGTCTTCGGGCAGGCGGCGGCTCGGGTCATGCGGGACGCGGCGCGGTCGGTCGCCGCCCTTGTCGAGGCTGCGCCCGGGGATGTCCGGTTCACGACGGGCGCGTCGGAGGCGATACGGCTGGCGTTCGCCTATGCATTGGAGCGGCGCGAGAGCAGCCCGCTGATCGTCGCTGCATCCCGGGTTGAGCACCCGGCCGTTCTCGAGGAGCTGACGGCGGGGGAACGCGACGGCCGTTACCGGGTCGTATGGATGCCGGTCGATGGCGCCGGCCGCGTGTCCCTCGAAACGGTGGTGGCGGCCCTCAAGACCCGGATCGATCTGCTGTGCCTGATGGCGGCGAATAACGAGGTCGGGACGATCCAACCGTTCGCCGAGGCGGCGGAGCTGGCGCATCGCGCGGGCGCGGAGGTGTTGATCGACGCCACCCAGGCCGCCGGGCGTCTGCCGATTTCCGTGGCCCATGGTGCGATCGACTATCTGGTCATGAGCGGGCACAAGATTTACGGCCCCAAGGGCGTCGGCGCTCTCATCGGCGCCGAGCTCGGAGAAGCGCCAGCGCCTGAGCGCCTGGCCGTCCACAATGCGACTCCGAATGTGCCCGGCATCGCCGGACTGGGCGAGGCTTGCCGACTGCGTCGTCTGGAGATGGAGGCGGACGAAGTTCGCATCGCCCGGCTGCGTGACCACATGCAGGCTGCGCTGCAAATCGCGATACCGGGGTTGCAGGTGAACGGCGCGGTCGAACATCGCCTCGCAGGGAGCCTACATATCTCCATCCCAGGTGTTCAGAACGACATCCTTGTCGCCAACCTTCGCGACATCGTCGCTCTCTCGACGGGTGCCGCCTGCATGTCGGGCGTGGATGCGTCTTCGCATGTTCTCGAAGCGATGCAACTTGAAGACTGGCGTCTGGACGGCGCGGTGCGTATCGGCCTGGGACGAGATACCACGGAAGCGGATGTCGATCACGCCGTCGCCTATATCGCCTGGACCGTCCAGGATCTCCAGACCGCTGTTGAGTCCCCCGCATGACCGTTGATTTCGCCCCCGAGACCGCAACGACAACGCCGATGCCTCGCTTCTCGGGCCACGAGAGCTTCGCCCTGCGGTATGCTTGGTTGCCGAAGGCGACCAAGGCTCTGGCGGCCGATACCGAGATCTTCGCGCACGAAGAGCGCGCGATGGAGGTGCTAGGGATCGGCAAGAACATGGTGCGTTCGCTGCGCTTCTGGGTCGAGGCGACGGGCATAGCGCAGTCGGTCCCAAGATCCCGGCGTCTCGAGCTCACGCCATTTGGCCGCGCCATTCTCGACCGCGACGGCTTCGATCCCTTCCTCGAAGACATCCGGACGCTTTGGCTGCTTCACTGGACGCTCGCCGGTCAGAAGGAACGGCCCTTGTTCGCCTGGGAGTATATGCTGAGCCGCTGGCCCAGGCCCGAGTTCTCCCGCAGCGAGGCTCTGGCCGCCTTCCACAGCGAGTCCCGCAAACTTGGGGGAGACCATTCCGACGTCACGTTGGGGCAGCATCTCGACGTCTTCCTGCACACCTACCTTCCTGGGCGCGGGGGCTCGACGGCCGTTGAGGACTCGCTCGACGGACCGCTCGTGGATTTGAATCTTCTGGTGCCGCTCGGCGAGCGAAAAGGGGAGGGCGGTCGTTTCGAGCCGGTTTACGCCTTCCGCCGCGAGCCAAAGCCCGAGATCAGCGACGCCCTGTTCGACTATTGCCTGATGGACTTCCTGAAGCGCATGCCGAACGCTGATGGAACGCTGTCGCTGAGGATGATCACGGTCGGTGTGGGGTCGCCCGGCCAGGTGTTTAAACTGACGGAAGACGACGTCCGCACCCGTCTCGAGGACGACGGAAGTCGAGACTACGAACGACCCTATACCTATCAGCCGTCCGCTGTGCAGGGCGTGCTCACCGTGCGGGAAAACGCGCCTGAGCTCTCGCTGGACCTCGTCTACGGCCGGATGTCTGCCCATGCCTAAGTCGAACCCCGCCCATATCGTCGACCTGTTCGACATCCCGACACGCTTCATGCGCTCGGTGCAGCTCGAAAGGGATTACGACGATCCCGGCGCCCTCGAGGAGTATATCGTCACGCCTTCGATGGCGACGACCTTCCAGCGTGTCGCCAAGGGGCTCGCGCCGGGATCGCGGCAGCGCGCCTGGCGCGTGACAGGTGACTATGGGGTCGGCAAGTCGTCGTTCGCGCTGGTCCTCGCCCATCTGCTGTCCGGCGACGCCGGCGACCGCGTGCAGACCGTCGCGGAACGGATGGGCTGGACTCGCAATGCGGATGCGCCGCCGCTATGGCCTTTGCTGGTCACCGGCGCGCGGGAGAGCCTCGCCCTCGCTCTGGCCCGTGGGGTTATGGAAGGCCTGGAGCGGCGCCGCCCGAAACGGGCGAGCGCACGGTGGACCAGGCTTGCGGCACAGGCCGGCGATCTCGTCAGACATCCTGATGCTGACGCGATCATGGGATTGATTGACGATGTCCGGTCGCTCGCGGATGACGACGGCGCGGGCGTTCTTCTGGTGATCGACGAAATGGGGAAGCTGCTGGAGTACGCCGCAGCCGAACCGGATCGCGAGGACGTCTATCTCCTCCAGCGCCTGGCTCAGTCCGCCGCCCGCAGCGGTGACAAGCCCTTCTTCTTGGTCGGCCTCCTGCATCAGGGGTTCCAGGCCTACGCCGAACGTCTGCCGACCGTGGCGCGGCACGAATGGGACAAGGTCGCAGGCCGGTTCGAGGAAATCGTTCTCGACCAGCCGATGGCTCATACCGCGGCCCTGGTCGCTGGCGCCTTGGGCGTCCGGACGGAAGGCCTCGCCAGACCCGTACTCGAAGCGGCACGCACGACGGCGGCCGCCACGGCTGGAATGGGATGGATGAGCGGGGCCACGAGCGCCGCTCTGACGCTGGAAACGGCGCAGCTCTATCCGCTTCACCCTACGGTCCTGCCATTGCTGGTGCGTTTTTTCGCCCGGTTCGGGCAGCATGAACGGTCGCTCTTCGGCTTCCTGCTCTCCTCCGAGCCCTGCGCCCTGCAGGTCTTTGCAGAGCGGGAGCCCGGCGCCTCTGTCTGGTATGGCCTCCCGGAGTTCTACGACTACATTCGCGCCGTGTTCGGCCATCGCCTGGCCGGGGCGAGCTATCAGTCGAACTGGCTTCGGATCGCCGCCACCGTCGATACCGCCCAGGACCTCAGCGAGCTGGAAATGCGGACCTTGAAGGTCGCCGCCGTTCTCAGCCTGCTGGATTCCCCGGAGCTACTCGCTACCGACGTCGCGCTCCGGGCATGTCTGTCGCCGACTCCGAAACGGGACGTGGAAGCCGCCGTCAGCACCCTGTTGGATCGAGGCCTTCTGTTCCGTCGCGGCAAGCTGGGCGGTTACCGGTTATGGCCGAACACCAGCGTGAGCCTGTCCGCCATTCTGGATGACGCCGAGCGCGCCGTCGGCGAACTCCAGACGGTCAGTGAGAACCTCGCGAGCGTCGTTGACGCCGCCCCGGTTCTGGCGCGGCGCCACTATCTCGATCGTGGCACCATGCGGCACTTCGAAGTGCGCTACGCCACCGTGGACCGCCTGGACGCCGTGGCCGCCAAGCCGACCGCCGCCGACGGCGTGGTCGTCATCGTGCCGGTCGACACCCAGGCCGAGCAGGTGGAGGCCCTGACCCGGGCCGAGGCTTCGGAGCTTTCGGCGCGCGACGACGTCGTTATCGGCGTGACCCGCCCTCTGGCCAACCTGCTTGGAGAGGTCCGCGATCTGGTCTGCTGGCAGTGGGTCAAGGCGCATACGCCTGAGCTCGCCGCCGACCCCTACGCCGCTGCGGAAGTCGCGCGGCAGATCGCAAGCGGCCGGCGCACGCTCGATGCGGCGCTGGGCGTCATGTCCGCTCTGCGGCAACGTGGACCGACGACGCTCCAGTGGCGCTGGAAAGGCAACCCGCTGCCCGTCGCTCGCGGCCTGTCCGACGCGCTTTCGACGATCTGCGACGAGATGTTCCAGGATGCGCCGCGTATCCTGAACGAGCTGCTGAACCGGAAGGCGTTGAGCACGCCGGCGGCAGCGGCGCGTATGCGCCTTATCGAGGGCGTCCTCGATGCGGCCGAGCAACCCCTGTTCGGCATCGACGCCCAGAAGGCGCCGCCTGAGAAGTCGATGTTCCTGTCGGTGATACAGGCCGGCGGACTTCAGACGCTTCAGGACGACATTCTCACACTGGCCATGCCGGAGGAGGGCCAAGATCCGCTCAACCTACGCCCGGCGCTGATCGAAATCAGTCGCATGCTGGACGCGGGCCTGGGCGACAAGGTCAATGTCCAGACGATACTCCGCGAGCTCGAAAAGGCGCCCCTGGGCGTCCGGGCCGGGGTGGCGCCCCTGCTGCTCGCCATCGTCATGCGGATCCGCCGACACGAGTTGGCGATCTATGAGAACGGGACCTTCCGGTCGACCTTCGGCGGCGCCGACTTCGTCCGATTGACGAAAGGGCCTCAAACCTTCGAACTTCAGGTTTGCAGCGTCGAAGGCGTGCGGGCGGATGTCGTCGACCGGCTCGCTGTCGCCTTCGCGGACGGCGATGTGGCTCGGCGTCACGAGATTCTCGATGTGGTCCAACCGCTCGCGCGCTTCGCCGCGAGACTGCCTGAGTACACGCGCAAGGCTGGCGCCCTTCAGCCGCGATCCGTCCGCGTCCGCGACGCTTTGCTAACGGCTGTCGAGCCGGCGACCCTGTTATTCAAGGATCTGCCTCGCGCCTGCGACATAGAGCCGTTTTCGATGGAAGAGCCCGGCGACATCGAACGCGGCAATGTTTTTGTCGAGCGTCTGGAGGCCGCGTTCGACGACCTGCGCACCGACTACGGGCGCCTGCTTCAGAGGATTATCGAAACGACGGCCTCGGCCATTGGACAGGACGAGGGCGAGTTTGACCGGACGGCGCTCGCTCAGAGAGCGGCCCGCGTCGCCTCCACGGCTACCATGCCACGGCTTCGGACCTTCGCGCTGCGTCTGCGGGATGTCGCGACGACAGAAGAGGCCTGGGCTGAGGCGCTGGCCAGCTATCTTCTGGCGAAGCCGCCTGCCCGCTGGAATGCGTCTGACGAGCAACGCTGTCTCGATGAGCTGGCCAGCCTGAGCCAGCTGTTCCACCGTGTTGAGGCGGCCGCCTTCGCGAATGGCGCCGTCTCTGGTCAGAAAGACGCTGTCCTGGTCAAGCTGACCCAAGGCTCGGGAGACGACCGCACCAGCGTGATTCAGCCGACCGCGATGAGCCCGGCCTCCGCGCGCCTTGCGGAAAATATCGGTGCCCAACTGCAGGGCACGACACGCGCCGAGCGGCTCCAGATCCTGGCAAGTCTTCTTTGGAAAGACCTGCCTACCGATATAGAGGCTTCGACGACGGACACCCAGGGAGCGCGTCAGGCATGAGCACCGGATACGACCACCTGCTGGCCGCCGGCGAGGGACCGGTGCGCCATATCTTGAGCCTGTCCGGCGGAAAGGACAGCGCGGCGCTGGCGATCTACCTTCGCGATCGGGTCCCGGAGATGGAGTACATCTTCCACGACACCGACAAGGAACTGCCGGAGACCTACGACTATATCGCGCGTCTGGAAGCCATCCTCGGAAAACCGATTGTTCGGACGACACCCGAAGACTCGTTCGATCACTGGCTCGCCGTTTACCGAGGGATGCTCCCGTCAAACCATCGGCGCTGGTGCACGAAGATGCTTAAGCTGAAGCCGTTTGAAGCTTATGTAGGGGACGGGCCGGTGGTGAACTACGTCGGCCTGCGGGCTGACGAAAACCGCAGCGGCTACATCAGCACAAAGCCGAACATCGTCCCAGTCTATCCCTTCCAGGATGACGGCTTGGTGCGCGCCGACGTCATTCGCATCCTCGAGGACTCTGGGTTGGGGCTGCCGCCCTACATGGATTGGGGAAGGTCCCGGTCCGGATGCTTCTTCTGCTTCTACCAGCAGAAGATCGAATGGGTGCGTCTCCTCGAGACCCACCCCCAGTTCTTCGAGCTCGCGATGGGCTACGAAGAAAGAGCCGTGCAGTTTGGCGAGCAGTTCTACTGGTGCAAGACGGAATCCCTCAGAGAGCTCGCTCACCCGGATCGGGTCGCAGCGATCAAGGCGAACTGGGAGAAGTCCGAGGCGCGACGGAAAGCCAACCGCAAGAATGTCGCGTTAGTGGAGACGCTGGGCGGCTTGGAGGTGGAAGACGATCCGCATTTGCGAGACGGCTGTCTAGTCTGCTCGATTTGAATTACCAAGCCCGATTGGGTTAATCAACCGTCAAGGCTTGGCCCTGCGATAGTGCCAGCGAGGCCGTAACGCTAATTTACCGGACGCATCCGCGCGGTCGGCCATTGGCGCGTCGGCCGCATCTTGGGCGTAGGATCGGTGAAATGGCCTTCAAGGTTTCGGCGCGAATGGTTCTGGAGCTGGGCGCGGAGCTCATCAGCTCTGACGCTGTCGCGCTTTATGAACTCGTCAAGAACAGCGTCGATGCCGGCTCCAAAACCGTGGACGTTCACGTGCAGGTCGTCCTGCGCAAGACCTTCTTCGACGACGCATTGGAAGCTTTGGCGAGCCAGGCGGATGTCGACGCGATCCGGTCGGGCCTGATCGCCAATTTGGAGACTTCCGCGCCAGCGGCCGCCCGACGTGACTTCGAGGAGCGCCTCCTGAAGGCCGACGAGGCACCGGGCGAATTCGCCAAGGTTCTGGCGGAAGCCTATCATGATCTGAACTGGATCGAGGTTCGCGATCGCGGACATGGAATGTCCGGCGAAGAGCTGGAATCCATCTTCCTGACGATCGGGACACGGTCGCGGCGAAGCGAAAAGGTCGGGGACGACGGTCGGTTCAAAAATCCCCAGCAGACGATCCTAGGTGACAAGGGCGTAGGTCGGTTGTCCGCCATGCGCCTCGGCGAGCATATGACGGTGACCACCTCGCGCGCCGGGGAGCCTGCTCTCAATGTTTTGGATATTGACTGGACCAGGTTCTCTCATGACTCCTCCGCCCTAATCGACGACATCGACATTGCGCCTTCCAAGGGCGATCCCAAGCCGGATCCGGCCAGCCAGGGGACGCGGATTCTAATCCGCAACCTCTCGAGTGATTGGGATGCCGGGATGTTCCGCCGGATGGTCGAGGAACAGTTCAAGCGGATCGTAGATCCTTTCCCGACGTCGCGGGGTGCCCCCGGCTGGCGCGATCCCGCCGAACTCTTCGATCTGCGGTTCAACACGCTGGAGTTCGAGGTTCCCGAAATTCCGGAGTGGGTGCTGGGCCAAGCGCATGCAGTCGTCACCGCCGACTACGGCTATGACGCCGACGGCGCGGCCCGCCTCAAGGGTCACATCCGATACGGCCTCCGAGAGCGTGAAACCCCGTTCGAGCTAGTGGAAGCCGAACTGATTAGCCTGACCGATCCCATCGCGGATCGACTGATCCGCACGAGCGTGGCCACCCTTCGGGGGCTGGGTCCCTTCTCGGTCCAGTTCTACTGGTACAACCGGCGGATTCTAAAAGAGATCGCCGTCGGTGGCAGCGTAAAGACGCGCAAGGCGGTGCTGGACGAGGTGAACACGTGGGCCGGCGGCCTAATGGTTTTTCGTGACCATTTCAGGATCAATCCTTACGGCGGTCAGGACGATGACTGGCTGGAGCTGGACAAGAAGGCGCTAGGGGCCAAGGGTTACAAGGTTAATCGGTCTCAGATCATCGGCCAAGTCCTTCTGAGCTCACGCAACTTCGCCCTGGTGGAGCAGACCAACCGCGAGGGCCTTGCGGAAAACCCCTCCAAACAAGTCCTGGTCGGGATGCTACGGCACATTTTGATCACGGAGTTCAGACGCTTCATCGAGCGTGTGGATCGCGAGAAGAAGCTGACCGACGACACCACAACCGACGACCTAGATAAGCTGATCGAGCAGGCCAGCAGCAAAGTGGAACTGAAGCTGCTCGAGCTGCGCCGCGCGGCACCGGAGCATAACGCTGAACTGGAGGAGTTGCAGCGGCTCGTGGTCGGTCTGGGGCGTCTGGTCGATCAAGCGAGGGTCATGGCCCAAGAGTATGAGGACGACCGCTCCAAGTTCGTCCATCTCGCCGGCATCGGTCTCATGGTGGAGTTCATACTGCATGAGATCGGACGAGCCACCCATTCCGCCTTGCGGGTCATGGGTGAGATTGACGTGAGCCGGCTGGACCGGGCGGAGGCCGCCTCCTTGCGTGTACTGTCTGGGCAACTGTCGACCTTGATAAAAAGGGTAGATACTCTCGACCCGCTCAGCACCTCGCGGCGCCAGACCCGAGAGGTCTTCGACTTATCTGAGCTCGTCGAGCAGGTGATCGAGTCCCGCTCTCAGCAGCTTGCGCGGCACGGCATCGTGCTTGGGCTGGACCGGCCCACAGGGCCGTTTCGGATCAAGGCGGTCCGCGGGATGGTGCTTCAGATTATCGAGAACTTGTTCGAAAACGCCGTCTACTGGCTGAAAATCGAGCAGCGCCGCGTGCGGGACTTCGAACCCTCCATAAGTATTCGCCTTGACCCAGTTGCGGGTGAAATCGTCTTCTCCGACAACGGTCCAGGAGTGGCTGCCGCGCGGGCATCGGACATCTTCGAGCCCTTTGTGACTTCCAAGCCGCCGGGCCAGGGACGAGGACTGGGGCTCTACATCTCACGCGAGATGGCGCGATATCACGACTGGGAGTTGTCGCTCTCGACGGAGCAGCTTAACCGTGACGGCCGATCCGCGACGTTCGTGGTCGAAATGGGGGGAGCACGGTGAGTGTTGCAGCTCTGAGGGCGATTTGCGACGCGCGGTCGATTCACAAGATCGCCATGGTCGATGACGTTTTCGACACGCCTTCGGTCAATGATCTGGACCGGACTCGTTACGCGGAATTCCGCAAGCGGTTCACGGCCGAAGCATCTTTGCGCCGCGCCATCCAATGGGTGACCGGCACCGCCTCTACGGCCCTGCCTGCCTACGACAATCTTGAAGAGGTTCAGCTGGCGCCGCTTTGGAAGGCGCTGTGGCACTCCCAGATTAACGGCCGTCGCCTGTCGCCGGATGTGCGCGCCGCCCTGAGGGACCTGTTCACCGACCACGGCCATGACGTGATCGGCATGCTCGATTTGGTCGTCGATCTGCTTGGCCTATTCCACAAGGACCTAAACCGGGTGGTTACCGTCCACGGGACGGATTTCGACCCCAACACTGTCTCTCGCGCTGATATCGTGCTCGTAGATTTCTTCCTTGGCCAGAATCTGACCAAGGCGGAGGCGCTGGAGCAATCCTCCGCAGCGGTGGAGAGTATCGTCAAACAGGCGCGGGTCAGCGGGCGAGAAACGCCGTCATTCCTCCTCGTCTCCAGTCGTCCCGAAGAGATCGACATCGGCGCCTTCAGAAAGCGGTCCGCCTTGATGAAGAGCCGTTTCAGGCTGTTTCCGAAGGCGGCGCTCAACAGCGACAATGTCGCCGAACTCATCAACCTTCACGATTTGGTCGACGCCTCTGATCGCGCCGCGATCGTCGAAGATCTCATCGATGACTGGCGCACGGGCGCGCAGAAGGCCATCGAGGGCGTCCATGCCAAGATGCTAGAGCTCGACATTTCCGACCTAGTCTATCTCGATTGCTTCCGACTGACCCACGAAGGCACCACTATCGGCAATTACCTGCGATGGTTCCTGACCGCGTCTCTCCATGCTCGGGTCACGGGGGAGCTGGACCGCAAGACCTGGAAGAGGGCCGATGGCATGCGGCTTTTCAGCGTCCTGAACGAAAGCGGTCAGCTCGACGCGGACGCCCTAGTTAAGACCTTTGACGGTCCCAGCGATGCCATCGCTGGGGCTTATGGTGACATTCTGTTTGATCCGACCAGAGGCGTCGGGGGCGACGCCTTCCCCGGCCCGCTCGCGGCCGTAGATCTAATGGAGGGTGACCTGTTCGTCCGACCCACGGGGCGGGACCGGCAGGGGTTCGCCAACGCCCAAGTGCGGGCGGTCATGACACCCAGCTGCGACCTACTCCCTCGGCAGGCGGGTGAGCCCCCGGCGGCCAAGACGGTTCTCTTCCTCCCGGGGCGGCTGAAAAAGATCTCGGAAGCCGATATGGACAAGTCGGTTACCGATGTCGATTTCGTGCGCATTCGCGAACGCGGCATCTGGTCGGTTTTCCAAATCCAGTGGGACCTGAAGAGCCCAATCACCCTGGACTGGACCACCGCGACGACCTCGGGCGTGGGTTCCGGCTTCCGTCGCCTTGGACGCATCCGCGACCTCTACATCCATAAAATTCGGGAACGGTTCGCGAGCGCATTCACCCGCATCGGCACAGAAGTTGCTCCGCTGTTTCCCCGCGCCAAGGCCGGCGCGGTTCACATGTCAGTCGTGGAGAACGGCAGGCGTAAGACTGAACTGCTGCTCTCCTTCAAGGCCGGGGAGGGACTGCTCTGGGAGATCGGCCCTGTTACCTTGCGGCGGCCCAACGCCAATGCTGAGGAAAAGCTACTCTATCAGGCGTCGAGAGGTCTGGCGGACAAGATCGCCGCCGCGCTCGCCGAGTTACAGGCTGCTGAAGGCGACTCCAGGCGGGACGCGGTCAACAGATGCCAGGCGACCTTGGGCGAAATGGACAACCTGATCGCTCTGGTCCGACCCATGAAGGTGGGGCGCCGCGGCAAGGACGGAGCGATAGAGTTCAAGGCCGCTGCGAATCCCGGCGTGGGGGGAGCCTCCCAGGCGGAAATCCTCATCGTGCCCCACAAGGACAACTGATCGACCGACGTCCGGCCCGGGCCGGAGCTGGTTCGCCGGGTCCGGGGCGCGTGCGTTCTCGCGTAATATGCGCCCTAGCGGCGTCGAAAGGTTTGGCCGCACGCAAGGCGATGTGCCGATCCAGCTTGTCGGCGAGGTCGGGCCGATTGACGAAATTAAACACGGCGGTGACGCCAAAGGGCTGTTCCGCTGTGGATCGCCCACGCCACGATGGGTGAGCGCGATCTCCTCCTTGCTGATTGCGATGTCTGGTTCCCGGCTGAGAGCCAAGTTCCGCTCCTGGCGCTGCTCGGACGCCGGTCCTAACGGCGACGTGCGCCGTTAGATTAGCTTCCACGCAGATTTCTGCACTACTGCGCCGCGATGTCCGGTCCTGGCCATTCTGGCCGCTTCATCGGTCGGTTCATCAAGAGGTTCTCGGCCATCTTGAGCTGTTGCCAAACCATCTCGCGTAACACGTCGTGCTCTTCGGCCGTTACCGCTCGGGCCCCGATCTCTTGTGCTGCCTGGTCGAGAAATAACTTCGCCGTCGCCACGGTCATACGCATCGTCATCAGACGGCGTGCTAGCGACATTGAGCCGAAGTTGTTGTCCAATTCGTAGACGGGAAAACGTCCGAGATCTTCTATTGCGGCTTCCATAGTCAGCGCGGCTTGGCGCAACGAAAGCGGAAACGGTGCGAAGTTCGCCGACGTTCGATGGAAGCTCTCGATCACTTCGTACCCATGCATAAGCAGACGCATCGCTTCATCTCGGAGCTGCCGCTTGCGACGCCATGTCGGCGCGAACGCGGTGAAGTAGGTCAGAAGCAGGGCCAACACCGCGCCGAAGAACTGAGCCCAGCCAGCTAGGGCCTCATGTCGTTCCAGCCATTCCACGATTACTAGCTCCCTCGCTAACTCGCCCACCGAGCTATTAGCACTAAGCAAGCGAGCGTGAGCGGTATGGCACGATGCTAGGCAAGCGTTGGGCGCTCGAACGGCCGAAGTTCGCCTTCTTTCCCGATCTGCTGAACGTCCGCTTTCCGGCTGGACTTCAACGTCCGCAAATGGCGCGTCGCCGACATCAGCGCGAATAGGCGAGGACACCTGACCATAAGCCGACGAAACCCCTCCGGTGGGGCAAGAATGACGAACCCTCTTGGGAGGACTCATCAATGCGACCGCCCGACGGGAAGATGGCTCTTGTCATGATGCCCCATCGGCATCCATGCCGCTACGAGCACTCGGAGTGCAAGGTCTGCCTTGTTCACCATGCAGGAGTCCTGGATACATCGCGACGGGCGCGGGCTCGGCTCAGATCAATGCGAAGGCGACCCCGCTTGCGGCGGTCAGCGCAACGACTATCCATGGTGTGCACTTCCACACCGTCAACAGAAAGAAGCCGGCCAGCGCCACGAGGAAGTCGATCGGACTCAGGATCGCGCTGGTTCCTACTGGGGTATAGAGGGCGAAAGCGAGAATGCCGACGACCGCCGCGTTCGCACCGCGCATCGCCGCCTGGGCCGCCGGTCGGGCGCGCAGCAGGCTCCAGAACGGCAGCACGCCTGTCACCAGCAGCAATCCCGGCGCGAAGATCGCCACGAGACAAAGGGCGGCCCCAGCGAGTCCATTCGGAGAAGGCTCCATCACGGCGCCCAGATAGGCGGCGAAGGTGAAAAGCGGCCCCGGGACGGCTTGGGCCGCGCCATAGCCCGCAAGAAAGCCATCGGTATCGATCCAGCCGGGCTGCACTACGCCTTCTTCGAGGAGGGGCAGAACGACGTGACCGCCTCCGAAAACGAAGGCGCCGGCTCGATAGAAGACGTCCAGCAAGGCGACGCCGTGGAGCCCTGTCGCCATGGAGGCGAGCGGCAAGCCCGCCAGCAGCAGCAGGAATAGAAGCAGAGCCCCTGCGCCGCCGCGCCGTGAAATTGAGAAGCTTGGGGCTGACGCTGACGCGGCGGTCGTCGTGCGGCAGAGGCGCAGCCCCGCCAGACCGCCGATGACGATAGCGACGATCTGGCCTGTCGCTCCGCCGAGCAGCACCAGGATCACAACAGCAGCCAGTCCGATGACTGCTCTTTGCCAGTCGGGGGTCAGGGTGCGGGCCATCCCCCAGACCGCCTGAGCGACGACAGCCACGGCCACCAGCTTCAGTCCGTGAAGCAGTCCCATTCCAACAGGCCCGTAGAGCGAGGCTGCGCCCATGGCGAACAAGACCAGAAGCGCGGCGGACGGCAGCGTGAAGGCGCACCATGCCGCAGCGCCGCCCAATGGGCCGGCGCGCCACAAGCCCAAGGCGTAGCCCGCTTGGCTGGAGGCCGGACCCGGCAGGAATTGGCACATGGCGACCAAGTCGGCGTATCCCGCTTCATCGATCCAACGGCGTCGAGCGACCAACTCGTTCCGGAAATAGCCGAGGTGCGCGACGGGACCGCCGAACGACGTGAGGCCGAGTTTGAGGAAGACCGCGAAGACCTCTGCCGGCGAGCCAGCCAGGGGCGCGCTCGGGCGCCTGCGGGCTGCCTTGGGTCCGCCCCTGATTTCCGTGGCCATTCTCCAACAATCCAGTCTGACGCTACGCAGACCTGATCGCGATCGCTGACAGATCATTGGCTGCGTCGATCGGCATACCTGAGGCCTTCCGCTCGGAATAGCGGTCCACCAACTGGCTGGCATGGGCGCGGGTCAGGACGGTGAAGCGCACTAACTCCTCCATCACATCGACGATGCGGTCGTAGTAGCTGGACGGCTTCATGCGGCCATCGTCGTCGAACTCCATAAAGGCCTTGGCGACGCTGGACTGGTTGGGGATGGTGATCATGCGCATCCAGCGGCCGAGCAGGCGCAGGGTGTTGACCGCGTTGAAACTCTGCGAGCCGCCGGAGACCTGCATGACGGCAAGGGTGCGGCCCTGAGTCGGGCGCATGCCGCCCATGCTCAGCGGCAGGTGATCGATCTGAAGCTTCATGATCCCCGAAATCTGGCCGTGGCGTTCGGGGCTGCTCCAGACCATGCCCTCCGACCACAGGGCATGCTCGCGCAGTTCGTGGACGGCGGGATGATCGTCGTA
>PJUE01000714.1_pt1 | contig 16139 bp, 17 predicted proteins | sample 1512171 | NCBI WGS metagenome assembly PJUE01 (sample SAMN08177674, study PRJNA422409) | Feces metagenome, whole genome shotgun sequencing project. | isolation source: Chicken feces (3) enriched on wood chips: alkali lignin treatment | host: Gallus gallus | place: USA: Madison | collected 2015-01-15
CACCCGCATGGACAAGTTCACCAAACAGGTGCTGGCACAGACCGGCCTGCTGGGCATGGTCGGCTAGGCCGAGCGTGGCCCGGCCGCGATCGAGGCGATCAAGAAGCACAAGTCGGCTTACCTGATGGCTGTCGGTGGTTCGGCCTATCTGGTGTCCAAGGCGATCAAGGCGGCCAAGGTCGTCGGCTTCGCCGATCTGGGCATGGAAGCGATCTACGAGTTCACCGTGCAGGACATGCCGGTCACCGTAGCGGTCGATTCCACCGGCGAATCGGTGCACAAGACCGGCCCGCGCGAATGGCAGGCCCGCATCGGCAAGATTCCGGTGGTGGTGGAGTAATCCCCACCGGTTGCAGGGAAACGGCGCCGCAAGGTGCCGTTTTCCGTTTGACGCCACGGTAATGTCGGCACTGCCAGGCTTCGCTGGGTTTTCCGATGTAGTGAACAGGGAGTGTCCAATGTCATTGTTTCGATGCCTTGCGCTGTTGTGTGTTGTTTCCCTTGCCGCCTGCAGCAGCGGCGGCGATCTGTACGACGGCGCACCCGGCAACAACGCCAGCGCGCAATGCGTGATGGCGTGCCAGCAGTACCGCAATGCCTGCCTGGCCCGTTCGGATTCGGACCGTCGTTCAACCTGCGATGCGCAGGCGGCGAGCAGGTGCGACCGGATCAAGGATGACGAGCTGCGGCGTTCCTGCATGTCCCAGGCGCAGGCCTGCATGGACCAGTCGCCGCTGATCAGCTGCAGCCAGAACGCGGACAGCTGCATGGCGTCCTGCGGTGGTGGCTGAGCCATTGGGCGCATAATCGGCGCTTCCCGCAACCGGAGTCGTCGCATGCGCACTACGCTGTATGGGTCTGTCAGCACCGCCTCGCTGGTGGTTCACTGGCTGTTGATCGAACTGGGCATCGAGCATGAGCTGGTGCTGCTGGATTTCGACAAGCATGAGCACAAAGCCGCGCCGTACCTGGCGCTGAACCCGGCTGGCGTGGTGCCGACGCTGATGATCGATGGCCAGGTGCTGACCGAGGCGGCCGCCATTGCCCTGTACCTGGCCGACCGCCATCCGGAAGCAGGCCTGCTGCCGGCGCCGGGTACGCCTGCACGTGGCGCCGCCTATCGCTGGATGTTCTGGTGTGCCAACACCCTGCAGCCCGCCTACCGCGCGTGGTTCTACCCGCACGAAGCCGCGGGTGAGGAAAACGTGGCCGCGACCCAGGCGATGGCCCGCCAGCGTCTGGAGGCCGCCTGGCAGCAGATGGCCGACCATCTGCAGGCCCAGGGGCCCTACGTGCTGGGTGATTCGCCCAGTGTGGTCGACTTCATGCTGGTGATGCTGATGCGCTGGTCGCGCAACATGCCCACGCCCACCGACAGCTGGCCGGTGCTCAAGGTGCATGCGCAGCGGCTGAAGGCGCGCCCATCCTTCGCTGAGACCTACCGCCGCGAAGGCATCACCGACTGGCGGTAACCCGTTCTGTAGAGCCGAGCCATGCTCGGCTTCATTCATGGGGTGCCCGTGAACAGCAGCCGAGCATGGCTCGGCTCTACCCAAGCAGGGCGGGTTACAGAAGTTCCAGCACGATTTCCGGCGGCCGGCACAGGCGCGTGCCCTTGGGGGTGCGCACGATCGGGCGGTTGATCAGGCGTGGGTGCTCGGCCATGGCGGCCAGCAGGGTGGCTTCATCGGCACCGGCCAGGCCCAGTTCGGCGAACTGGGCTTCCTTGCTGCGCACCAGGTCGCTGGCGGCCAGGCCGGATTCGCCCAGCACTGTGCGCAGTGTCGCTACGTCAGGCGGGGTGCCCAGGTAGTCGACCAGCACCGGCTCGATCCCGGCGGCGCGGATCAGCGCCAGCGCGCCGCGCGAGTTGCTGCACGCCGGGTTGTGCCAGATCGTCACTGCCATCAGAACCACTCCAGCAGCGATACACCCACGCCCACATAGGTCGCCTTGTGGTTGTAGTCGATCATGCTTTCGCCATAACCGTCGAAGACCTGGATGTGGCCGCGCAGCAGGTTGCTGATCGGGAAGCCGTAATCGAGCTGCAGCGCGCCGTGCGAACGGTCACCGGTGCGCAGCGAATGGCGTGCCATCAGCGCTACTTCATGGCCATTGCGGTTCCAGATCAGGGTCGCGTCGCCGCGGCCCATGTAATCCTCGATATCCGGGTTGTTGTCATCGCCGCGCGACTCGGGAATGCGGTACCACGGGCGCAGCACCAGTGCCCAGTTCTCGCGGTCCAGGCCGATGTTGAGCATCACCCGGTTCCAGCTGCGCGAGAGCGGATCGGCGCGGCCGTTGGACTGGTGGTTGAGGCTGATGCCGGTCATCCGCCCACGCCAGCCACCGATCGAATAGCCGTTGCGGAACACCATCATCACTTCCGGCTCGTAATTGGTTTCACGGAACGGACGCGAGTTTTCGGCGTTGTAGGCCTGCCAGCGCGAGCTTTGGGTGTAACCGGCCCAGATGTCACCGTTGTCGCCGAACAGATTCTCGGCAATCTTTGTCTTGAAGCTGATCTGGAATTTAAGTTCGGTGCTGTCCAGCACCTGCGGCGTGGTCACGCTGTTGGCCGGGTTGGGCGACTGCGGCATCTGGTTCTTGTCGCTGGTCCAGAATGCCGGCAGCAGGTAGACCGGCTTGTAGGCGCGCAGCTGGAACGGGCCCAGCTTGGAATCCTCAGCCAGCTCCCAGCGGCTGTCCAGCAGTGAACCGCGCCCGGCATTGGCCAGGGCGCTGTCATCCGGTGCCGGGCGGAAGATGTCGCCCACGCGTGCGCGCAGGTTCTCCTCACCCTGGCTCAGGCGTGCGGCGCGGCGCTGTTCACGCAGGGTCTGGGCGGCCTGCTGGGCGGCGGCATCGGCTTCTGCGGTGGCCTGGGCATTGCGGCCGAACAGGCGGTCGTAGCAGGACAGGCGCGCCGCATCGGTGTCGATCGCGGCGCAGCCGGCCGGCGTGGTGGTCGCCGTTGGCGCGATTTCCTGCGCGGCCAGGGGCGCGCTTGCAAGGGCGAGGGCCAGGGGCGCGAAGCGGGGGAGCAGCGTGGGGAGGGTCATTGCAGCAGGCCCTTCAGAGAATGAATACGGGAAGACGCACAGTGTGGCGGCTGCCCGCGGCAACGGCCAGCCCTTCGGTTTATGCCCGGCGCAGGTGTGCGCGTGGCGTGAAGGCCACTGCATCACAGGAACCAGGCGAAGGCGAACAGGCCCAGCATGGCGATCACCACGGCCAGTTTCAGTGCCAGCCCCAGCAGGATGCCCAGCCAGGTCGCCAGGCCGACCTTGGTTGAACGGCCCAGTTCGCGCGTGTGCCAGTACTCGCCCAGCAGCGCGCCGAGCAATGGACCAGCGAACAGGCCCACCGGCATGAAGAACAGGCCGACGATGCTGCCCACGAAGGTGCCCCACAAGGCCTTGCGGCTGGCGCCCACCCGTTGTGCGCCGACCACCGTGGAGAGCACATCGACCAGCAGGGACAGGGCGGTGAGGATGCCGAGGGCCAGCAGGGTCGGCCAGCCGACATGAGCGAAGCCGTCAGCCCATGCCGCGCACAGCAGGCCGATGAAGACCAGGGGCACGCCGGGCAGGGCGGGGAGCACGATGCCGGCAATTCCCACGAGGACCAGAACGGCGGCTAGCAGATACAAGATGAATGAGAGGTCCATGCTGTCCCGTATGGTGGCCTTTTTGGGGTTGACAGTGAAGGATTTTGCCAGTTGCTTTTTCGTTTTGGTCGGGTTAAGTTGCAGACGCTGAGCTTGGCAAGGTCACCGTGGATCGTGGCCTGATGAAGCAAGATCTCTTCGATCCGCTGCATCGTTGCACCTCGCTTCCCCCTTGCTTGTCAGCCGCCCAACCAGGCGTATCCAACAACAAGAGAGAGTCACCAGGGAGTGAGTGAGATGTCTGATCGCGAGACCGGTACCGTCAAGTGGTTCAACGATGCAAAGGGCTTCGGCTTCATCAGCCGTGAAAACGGCGAAGACGTGTTCGTGCATTTCCGTGCCATCCAGACCCAGGGCTTCAAGAGCCTGAAGGAAGGCCAGAAGGTCACCTTCACCGTCGTGCAGGGCCAGAAGGGCCTGCAGGCCGACGCAGTGCAGCCGGTCTGATCCGACCGCAGTGCATCGCACGAAAAAGGCCCGCGCAAGCGGGCCTTTTTCATTGCCGGTGGCGCCTGCCGGATCAGCGCAGGACAACCCGGCCGTTGACCACGCGGACGTAGGTGTTTTCGCGGATGCCGGCCAGATCGCGCTGGTTGACCACGATGGTGCGGCCATCATCCATGCGCACGGTGATGTCGTAGGTATCGCTGGTTACGTTCTTCTGGATCTGGTTGCCGGCGAGGGCGCCACCGACCGCGCCTGCGGCGGCGGCGACATTCTTGTTGCCGCGGCTGCCACCGGTGTGGTCGGAGATTTCATGCCCGGCCACGGCGCCGACGATGCCGCCGAGGATGGCACCGGTCGCGCTGGGCGCGGTGCGGCCTGAGGCGACCGTATTGATCTGGGTCACGATGCCGCAGTCGGCGCAACGCCCCTGGTTGTAGCCGTTGTTGCCATAGCCGCCATTGTTGTAACCGCCATTGTTGTAACCACCACCGCCGTAACCGGGCGAGGTGGCGCAGCCGGCCAGGGCAAGCGTAGCGATGGCGCTGGCGGCGATGAGCTGGATCTTCATGGGGCGTCTCCTGGCCGTGAAGGCGGGTGGAAGGGGTGGTACTGCGTCATGCAGCAGGGTGATCGAATCGTCCACTTTTCAATGTGAACGAGGTGCCAATCGCGTCCATCTTCCCCGGCTGCAGGATGAATCAGCGGAAGTCCTGGTGGCAGGCGCGGCAATCGTCCTGCAGCGTCTGCACCACCTTGGCCAGGGCGGCACAGTCGCTGGGTGGCGCGGCCAGCGCGGCATTCAGGCTGGCCCGGTACTGGCTGGCATGCTGCTGGAAGCGCGTATCGTCCTTCAGCTTGGGAAACGCCAGGTCGAGGTCGTTGGACAGCAGCCGCAGCGACTGCAGGCGCGGCTGGCTGTCGGCCAGGCTGCAACGGTTCTGCTGCTGGGCCTGCTGCAGCAGTTCCGCCTGCCGCTGCATGACGTGCATCAGGCTGTGCGGGAAGGGATCGCGGCCGGCCTGCAGGGCGCGGCCGACCATGATCGTGGCGACCAGGCCGATCAGCAGGCCCAGCCCGAGCACGAACAGGTAGCGTTGGGCGGCGGAGGGACGGCGGGATGGGCTGGCGTTCATGCGTGCGCTCCTGGCGTGCAACGGTGGGTTCACGGCAGCCCGCTATGGCCGCCGTTGCCTGCACGTTAAAATAGCGGGATGAACGAACAGGTCAAACAACGCTTCGCCGGCATTGAACGGCTGTATGGCGTAGGTGCGCTCGAGCGCCTGCAGGGCAGCCGCGTGGCGGTGGTGGGCATGGGCGGCGTCGGCTCGTGGGTGGTGGAGGCCTTGGCCCGTTCGGCGGTCGGCCACCTGACCCTGATCGATGCCGATGACATCTGCGTGTCCAACACCAACCGGCAGCTGCCGGCGCTGGAAGGCAACTACGGCCGCAACAAGTCCGAGGCGATGGCCGAGCGCTGCCGCGCGATCAATCCGCAGATCGAGGTCGATGCCGTGCAGGCCTTCCTGACCACCGGCAACATGGCCGAACTGCTGGACCGGGGCTTCGACCTGGTCATCGATGCCTGCGACAGCTTCCGGGTGAAAGTGGAGACCATCGCCTGGTGCCGCCGCCGCAAGCTGCCGCTGCTGACCGTGGGCGCGGCCGGTGGACGTACCGATCCGACCCTGGTGCGCATCCGCGATGTGTCCCGCACCGAGCACGACGCGATGCTGGCGCTGATCCGCAAGAAGCTGCGCAGCGAATTCAACTTCCCGAAGAACGCCAAACGCTATTTCGGCGTACCGGCGGTGTATTCGCTGGAGAACGTGAAGTACCCGCAGGCCGATGGCAGCGTCTGCGGCCTGCGTCCGAACCTGGGCGCCGACGCAGCGCTGAAGCTGGATTGTGGCGCCGGGCTGGGCGCAGCGACCCACATCACCGGTGCGTTTGCATTCGCTGCGGTGGGCAAGGCGCTGGAGATGCTGCTGGAACCAAAGAAGGTCAAGGCCGAAGCCGCCGAGGTTTGACCGGCAGCGCCGGACCATGCCCGGCGAAACGGCGATCAGGCGGCCGGCAGCGCGAACAGCCGCCGGGCGTTCCCGCTTGTCACCTGTGCGATGGTCTGCACGTCGGTACCGCGCAGCGCGGCCACGTGGCGGGCGATCACCGACAGTCGCGCCGGCTCGTTGCGCTGGCCACGAATACCGGCATCGGGCTGGTCCGGCGCGTCGGTTTCCAGCAGCAGCTGTTCCAGTGGCATCTCGCGCACCAGCCTCTGCAGGCGCTGCGCGCGTTCATAGGTCAGCGGCCCGCCGAGGCCGAGCAGGAAGCCCAGCTTGTCCAGCTGCGCGGCCTGTTCTGGGCTGCCGGGAAAACTATGGACCACCCCGCGCAGGCCGCCGATGCGGCGGATCGCGGCGATCACCGCGTCCACCGCGCGGCGCGCGTGCACGATCACCGGCAGGTCGAAGTCGCGCGCCAGCTTCAGCTGGCCGATGAAATAGTCCTGCTGCGCCTCCGCGTCCAGTCCCTCGACGAAGAAATCCAGGCCGCACTCGCCGATCGCGTACGGGCGCTCGCGCTCGATCCAGTCGCGCAGCTGGTCCAGGTGTTCAGGACGATGGTCGGCCAGGAACATCGGGTGCAGGCCGTACGCGGGGTACAGCCCGGCCGCCTGCTGGCAGACCTCGCGCAGCTTCGGCCAGCTGGCGGCGGTCACCGCCGGCACGATCTGGGCCTGCACACCGCCCGCACGGGCGCGCTCGATCACCGCCGTGCGGTCGGGGTCGAATTCGCTGGCGTCCAGGTGGCAATGGCTGTCGATCAGCATGTTCAACGCTGTTCCAGCGGTGGTGGCGTTGCCGTACTGCGGTTCTTCCAGTTGGCCAGCAGCAGGGTGCCCAGGCCCAGTACCAGTTCGTCCACGAACGGAAGCGGATCAGGGATGACCAGCGTCAGCGCGAACAGGCCGGCGGTCAGCTTGAACAGGGTGGGGTAGCGCAGCCGGCGTGCCCATTGCAGGACCGGCAGCAGCATCGGGTTGGCCATGGCGGGGTTCCTCGTGGGCGAGGTGCAAACGCTACCACGGACCCTGCATTTCCCGATGCTGAATGGGTTACGGCCGTGAGTACGAATTGTGGAGATTCCGTTCAGGCAGCGCATGCTGCAATCTGCATCGAGAACGTTGCGGACGGTCCGCAGGGAGCAGGTCATGAAAAGCACAACTACAACTGTCCTGGTCGCAGCAGGCGCGCTGCTGGTGGGTGGCATCGCAACGGCCGCCTTCATGAAGAGCGGTGACAAGACCCCGGATGCACTGGGCGCCGCGAATCCTTCGGAATCGCGCCTGGTCGATGGCAGCGCTGCCGATGACGGCGCGCGCGGTGACGCGGTCGATGCCTCGGCACCGCGCGGCCTGGAATACGCCGACGTGCTGAAGGTCGACCCGCTGACCGAGAAGCAGAAGGCCTACGCGACGGTCATCGGCACCGAGCCGGTGCGCGAGACCTCCACCACCCAGACCCCGCATGAAGTCTGCGAGGACGTGGTGGTGCAGGAGCGCCTGCCCGAGCGTGACGGCAACGTCGGCGGCACCGTGGTCGGCGCCGTGGTCGGTGGCCTGCTGGGCAACCAGGTGGGCGGCGGCAACGGCAGGAAGGCTGCCACTGCAGCCGGCGCCGTGGCCGGTGGCATCATCGGCAACCAGGTGGACAAGCGCCACGTGGGGGGCCGCGTGGTCAACCGTACCGAGCGCCAGTGCCACACTGAAACCGCGACCTCCGAGTCGAGTCGCGTGACCGGTTACAACGTGACCTACCGCAACGAAGACGGCACCACCGGTACGATGCGCATGGCCAGCAAGCCCGGCACCCGCATCCCGATGGGCACCAACGATGTGGTCAAGGGCTACAACGTGACCTACCGCTACGATGGCGCCGAGAAGACCGTGCGCATGGACAACAAGCCGGCCAGCGACCGCCTGCCGGTGGTGGACGGCCAGCTGGTCACGCAGACCGCTGCGGCCGGTGACGCAGCGGCCAACCGCCAGTAACGCGTTGCCTGCAGCATGTTTACGACAGGCCGGCGTTTGCCGGCCTGTTTCGTTTGCGCGGGTTGATCGACGATGATGGTCGGCCATCGCATCCTGCAGGAAACCCATGAGCATCTTCGACCTGCGCATCGAAACCGAGCGGCTGATCCTGCGTCCGCCGCAGGCCCAGGATCTTGAGCCCTACCTGGCCTTCTGCGCCGATGAAGAGGTGATGCGCAGCCTTGGCGGGGTGCAGCTGCCATCAGTGGCCTGGCGCAGTTTCTGCAGCCTGGCCGGGGCCTGGCAGCTGTTCGGCTATTCCATGTTCAGCGTCATCGAGAAATCCAGCGGCGAATGGGTCGGCCGCATGGGCCCGTGGCAGCCGCTGGGCTGGCCGGGCCCCGAGGTCGGCTGGAGCATCCGCCGCGCAAGCTGGGGCCGTGGCTATGCCCCCGAAGCCGCCGTGGCTGCGATCGACTGGGCATTCGAAACGCTGGGCTGGGACGAGGTGATCCACACCATCGCCGAGGACAACGAGAAGTCGAGGGTGGTCGCCCGCAAGATCGGCAGCAGCCTGCTGCGCATGGGCAAGTTGCCGCCGCCCTATGAAGGAGAGCCGCTGCAGATCTGGGGCCAGTCGCGCGCGCACTGGCAGCAGCGCGGGCGCTGATGCTGCATCCGCGCTTGGCATCGGCCGGCATGCTTGCCAGACTGCACGCAGCCGGCCGTCGGCCGGGGCTTTCGGGAGCAGGCAATGGTGGACGAGCGCGTTCCGTTGACGGTGCATGGCATGTCGGTGTCGGGCAACTGCCACAAGGTGCGGCTGCTGCTGGAACAGCTGGGCAGCCGTTACCGCTGGGTGGAAGTGGACAGTGCGCATGGGCAGACCCATTCGCCTGAATTCCTGGCCCTCAACCCGAACGCGAAGGTGCCGCTGATCGTGCGCGACGATGGCCGCGTGCTGACTGAATCCAACGCGATCCTGTTCTGGCTGGCCGAAGGCACGCCGTACCTGCCCAGCGATGGCTGGGAGCGCGCACAGGCGCTGAGCTGGATGTTCTTCGAGCAGTACAGCCACGAACCGTGCGTCGCGGTGGCGCGCTTCATCCGTGGCTGGACCGCACTGGATTCCCCGCGCCGGGCCGAACTGCCGCGCCTGCACGAGCGCGCGGCCACGGCGCTGGCGGTGATGGAGCAGCATCTGCGGCAGGCGCCGTGGTTCACCGGCAACGAGTACGGCATTGCCGACATCGCGCTGTTTGCCTATACCGATGTTGCCGCCGACGGTGGCATCGACCTGCAGCCGTTCGTGGAAGTGCGCGCCTGGCTGCAGCGGGTGCGCGAGCAGCCACGGTTCGTGGCGATGCCGGCGGTTACGGCCGAGGTACGTGCACGCCTGGAAGGGCGCGGGTAGAGTCGAGCTTGCTCGACTGCTCTGCAAGCCAGTCGAGCAAGCTCGACTCTACCCAGCGGCAGTCGAGCTAGCTCGACGCTACGGAAGCTGGGCCGCGAAACCGCGGAATGCAACAACGACACGGAGGGTGTTCGATGTTTGCTGTGGTTCCCGATCCGATCCCCGCACGCATGCGCGTGCTCAACCGCGCCGAAGTGTGCGACGTCAATTTCCTCGAGGCGGTGCGTGGCTGGCGCGGCCTGCCGCGCCCGAAGCCGGCGCCGGATGCGCCGATCCTGCCGGGCAGCACGCTGACCGCAGCGGCGTTTGCCGAGCTGTTCGATTCGCAGCTGGCCAGCCGCCAGCTGGACCTGATGGCACGCGTGCTGCGCGTGCAGAACAAGGTCTTCTACACCATCGGCTCGTCCGGGCACGAAGGCAACGCGCTGCTGGCACGGGCTTGCCGGCATACCGATCCGGCGTTCCTGCATTACCGCTCCGGCGCCTTCATGGCCGAGCGCGCACGGCAGGTGCCGGGCCTGGATCCGTTGCGTGACGCGGCGCTTTCGTTCGCCGCCAGCGCCGACGACCCGGCCAGCGGTGGCCGCCACAAGGTATGGGGCAGCCGCCCGCTGTGGGTGCTGCCGCAGACCTCGACCATCGCCTCGCACCTGCCCAAGGCGCTGGGCACCGCGCTGGCCATCGAAAGCGGCAAGCGCCTGGGCCAGCCGCTGCCGATCCCTGCCGACAGCATCGTGCTGTGTTCCTTCGGCGATGCCTCGGCCAACCACGCTACCGCGCAGACCGCCTTCAACACCGCAATGTGGTCGGCCTACCAGAAGCTGCCGGCGCCGATCCTGTTCGTCTGCGAGGACAACGGCCTGGGTATTTCGGTGAAGACCCCGGATGGCTGGATCGCCGAGCGCTTCAGCCGCCAGCCGGGGCTGGACTACTACTACGCCGATGGCCTGGACCTGGCGGCGGGCCATGCGCAGGTGCAGGCCGCGGTGGAGCATTGCCGGCGCACGCGTCGGCCGACCTTCCTGCACCTGCGCACCACGCGGCTGATGGGCCATGCCGGCACCGACTTCGAAGTGGAATGGCGCGCGCTGGCCGACCTGTGCGCGGCCGAGGCCCAGGACCCGTTGCTGCGTTCGGCGCAGATCGCGCTGGAATCGGGCTGGATGGATGCGGCGGGCATCGAGGCCGCCTACGAGACCCTGCGCGCGCGCTGCCTGTCGGCGGCGGCCGACGCCGAAGGGCGGCCGAAGCTGCAGTCGCTGGATGAAGTGGCCGCACCGCTGGCGCCATACACGCCGGCGGCGGTGATGGCCGAGGCGCAGCGCCCGGTGCCGACCGAGGCGCGCGAGGCCCTGTACGGCGGTGCCGATGCGCTTCCCGAGCGGCAGCCGCCGCGGCATCTGGCGGTGCAGATCAACCACGCCCTGCAGGAACTGCTGTGCAAGTATCCGCAGGCGCTGTTGTTCGGCGAGGACGTGGCGCAGAAGGGCGGCGTCTACACCGTGACCAAGGACCTGCTGCGCCGCTTCGGGCCGCGCCGGGTGTTCAACACCCTGCTGGACGAGACGATGATCCTGGGCATGGCCCAGGGCCTGGCCAACATGGGCCTGCTGCCGATACCGGAAATCCAGTACCTGGCCTACCTGCACAACGCCATCGACCAGCTGCGCGGCGAGGCCTGTTCGCTGCAGTTCTTCTCCAACGACCAGTTCCGCAACCCGATGCTGGTGCGGGTGGCCGGCCTGGGCTACCAGAAGGGCTTCGGCGGCCACTTCCACAACGACAACTCGATCACCGCGCTGCGCGACATTCCCGGCCTGGTGGTGGGCTGCCCGTCGCGCGGCGACGACGCGGTGATGATGCTGCGCACGCTGGCGGCGCTGGCCCGGGTGGACGGCCGGGTGGCGGTGTTCCTGGAGCCGATCGCGCTGTACATGAGCAAGGACCTGCACGCGCCCGGCGATGGCCAGTGGCTGTTCGACTACCCGGCGGCGGGGCAGGCGCTGGTGCTGGGCGAGGGCCGGGTCTACGCGCCCGACGCCGATGACCTGGTGGTGTTCACCTATGGCAATGGCGTGCCGATGGCGCTGCGCGCGGTGCCAGCCATCCAGGCGCAGACCGGCTGGCAGGTGCGGGTAGTCGACCTGCGCTGGCTGGTGCCGCTGGATGCCGGTTTCATCGCGACCCAGGCCGCCACGGCGCGTCGGGTGCTGGTGCTGGATGAGGGCCGGCAGAGTGGCGGGGTGGGCGAGGGCGTGGTCACCGCCCTGGTCGAGGCCGGCCATGGCCACCTGCCGCTGCGCCGGGTCTGCGGTGCCGATACCTATACGCCGCTGGCGGGGGCAGCAATGTTCGGGCTTCCAAGCGACAATGCGGTGATTGGCGCCGCCCTCGACCTGGCGCAGGAACCCTGATGCATGTGTGGATTGGCGGGAATGTTGTTGCCGGCGCCGCAGTCGCCGGACGAGGTGCTGCAGGCGCAGGCGCTGGCCATGGGCCAGGCGCTGCACCACCGCGGGCCGGATGACGGCGGCACCTGGGTCGACGCCAGCGCCGGCATCGCCCTGGCCCACCGCCGCCTGAGCATCCTCGACCTGTCACCGCTGGGCCACCAGCCGATGGCCTCGGCCGACGGCCGTTACGTGATGGCCTACAACGGCGAGGTCTACAACTTCGCCGCGCTGCGCGCCGAGCTGGAGCCGCTGGGCCATGCCTTCCGTGGCCATTCCGATACCGAGGTCCTGCTGGCCGCGATCCTGCAGTGGGGCGTCGAGGACACCCTGCAGCGCGCCAACGGCATGTTCGCCATCGCCCTCTGGGACCGCCACGAGCAGTGCCTGTACCTGGCCCGCGACCGGGTGGGCAAGAAGCCGCTGTACTACGGCTGGGCCGGCGACACCCTGGTGTTCGGTTCGGAGCTGAAGGCGCTGTGGCAGCACCCGGACTTCGACAACGACATCGACCGTGATGCGCTGACCCTGCTGCTGCGCCTGGATTACATCCCGGCCCCGCACAGCATCCACCAGCGCTGCTACAAGCTGATGCCGGGCCGCGTGCTGCGGCTGGATGCGGCCATGGTGGCCGCCGGTGCGTCCGCGCACCGGCCCGAGCAGGCCCAGCGCCCGTACTGGGATGCGCGCGCGCGCATGCAGGCGGCGCTGGCCGCACCGTTCCAGGGCCGCATCGAGGAGGCCGAGGAACAGCTGGACGGCCTGCTGCGCGATGCCGTGGCGCTGCGCATGGTGGCCGACGTGCGGGTGGGCGTGTTCCTGTCCGGTGGCACCGATTCGTCGCTGGTGGCCGCGCTGATGCAGGCGCAGAGCACGCAGCCGGTGCACAGCTTCAGCATCGGCTTCAGCGGCTCGCACCATGACGAAGCGCCGCTGGCCAAGGAACTGGCTGGCCACCTGGGCTGTGACCACACCGAGCTGTACGTGAGTGGCGCCGATGCGCTGGCGGTGGTGCCGCAGCTGCCGGCGATGTTCGACGAGCCCTTCGCCGACGCCTCGCAGGTGCCGACTGCCCTGGTCGCGCGGCTGGCGCGGCAGGGCGTGACCGTGGCGCTGTCCGGCGACGGTGGCGACGAACTGTTCTTCGGCTACACCCGCTACGTGCGTGCGCTGCGTAACTGGCAGATGCTGGGCCGCGTGCCGGCGCCGCTGCGGCGCTGGATGGGCGCGCGTGCGCACCAGCAGGGCGAGGCGTCGCGCACCGGCGGCCTGGCCGCGCTGCTGGCCGAGACCGGCGCGCGCGGCATCGGCGATGTCTACCGCAACCGCATCTCGCGCTGGCGCGACCCGGCGGCGGCAGTGATCGGTGCGCGCGAGGCTGGCAGCTTCTACGACCTGGCCGACCCGCTGCACGGTGCCGGCACCCCGGCCGACGCGATGATGCTGGCTGATTTCGTCAGCTACCTTCCCGACGACCTGCTGTGCAAGGTCGACCGCACCTCGATGGCGGTCAGCCTGGAGGCACGGGCGCCGCTGCTGGACTGGCGCGTTGCTGAATTCGCATGGTCGTTGCCGCTGGACTTCAAGCGCAGCGAGGACACCAGCAAGGTGCTGCTCAAGCGCGTGCTCGGCCGCTACGTGCCGCAGTCGATGGTGCACCGTCCCAAGCGCGGTTTCGGTGCGCCGGTGAGTGAATGGCTGAAGGGCGACCTGCGGCCGTGGGCCGATGACCTCCTGCAGCCGGCGCGGCTGGAACGCGAAGGCGTGCTGTCGGCGGCCGCCGTGCAGCCGCTGTGGCAGCAGTTCCTGGGCGGCCAGCGCAAGTGGCATACCCACCTGTGGAACGTGCTGATGCTCCAGGCCTGGCAGGACCACTGGCGGCAGGTGCGGGCCAGCGTGGAACGCGGCTGATCTTCACCGGGGCGCGTCGGGCCGGCCGCTAGGCTGGTCCTTTCCCCGTCAGGAGTGTGTCGCCATGCCCGTTCCCACCATCGCGGTCTTCGTTGGCAGCCTGCGCAAGGAATCCTGCAACCGCAGGCTCGCGCTGGCCCTGGAAAAACTGGCCGGCGATCGTGCGCGCTTCACGTACGTGCGCATCGACGATCTGCCGCTGTACAACCAGGATTTCGACGGCAGCTACCCGGCCCAGGGCACCCGCCTGAAGGACGAGGTACGCGGCGCGGACGCGGTGCTGTTCGTCACCCCCGAATACAACCGCTCGGTGCCCGGTGTGCTGAAGAACGCCATCGACATCGGCTCGCGGCCGTATGGCGACAGCGCCTTCGGTGGCAAGCCGGCGGCGGTGATCGGCGCGTCCATCGGCCAGATCGGCACGGCGGTGGCGCAGCAGCACCTGCGCAACAGCCTGGCCTTCCTGGACATGCACGTGCTCGGCCAGCCGGAGGCGTTCATCCATTTCAAGGATGAGCTGATCGGCGCCGACGGCACGATCCACAACGAGGGCACGCATAAGTTCCTGCAGGGCTACGTGGACCGCTTCCTGAAGCTGATCGCGGTGCATGCCAAGGGCGATTGACGCCGCTTTCGGGGCTGGGGTCAGAGCCCTCTGCTGCGCAGAGGGATCCGACCCCATGCGATAATGGGTCTCCATAGGCCGGGCAGCTACGTCGCACAGCGGCGGATATCCCCCGTTCGTCCACGGCTTATCCACAGGCTTGTCCATGCGCCGGGGTCGGCGCATGCCTACACTCGTCTGGCCCACTTTCGCAGGAAACACCGCAGCATGTCCGCCCGTTCCGGCTTCCGTTCCAACCGCAAAGAGCGCGGCGATGGCTTCGACCGCGAACGCGACGAGTCGCGCATCGACCAGCTGCGCGTGCCGCCGCACTCGGTGGAAGCCGAACAGGCGGTGCTGGGTGGCCTGATGCTGGCCCCGGAAGCCTACGACCGGGTCAACGACCAGCTGACCGAGACCGATTTCTATCGCCGCGACCACCAGATGATCTACCGGGCGATCCGCGAGCTGTCCGAGCGCGAGCGTCCGTTCGATGCGGTGACCCTGGGCGAGTGGTTCGAATCGCAGGGCAGGATGGAGCTGGTCGGCGATGGCGCCTACCTGATCGAGCTGGCCAGCACCACGCCGTCGGCGGCCAACATCGTGGCCTACGCTGAGATCGTGCGTGACAAGGCGGTGCTGCGGCAGCTGATCCAGGTCGGCACCGACATCGTCAACGACGGCTTCCAGCCCGAAGGCCGCGACAGCAGTGAACTGCTGGCTTCGGCTGAAAAGAGCGTGTTCGCCATCGCCGAGCAGGGCGCGCGCGGCCGCACCGACTTCGTGGCCATGCCCGGCGCGCTGAAGGATGCGTTCGAGGAACTGCGCAACCGCTTCGAGAACGGCGGCAACATCACCGGCCTGCCGACCGGTTACACCGACTTCGATGCGATGACCGCCGGCCTGCAGCCGACCGACCTGATCATCCTTGCCGCGCGTCCGGCGATGGGCAAGACCACCTTCGCGCTGAACATCGCCGAGTACGCGGCGATCAAGTCGAAGAAGGGCGTGGCCGTGTTCTCGATGGAAATGTCCGCATCGCAGCTGGCGATGCGCCTGATTTCCTCCAATGGCCGCATCAACGCCTCGCGCCTGCGTACCGGCCAGCTGGAAGACGAGGACTGGAGCCGCGTCACCAGCGCGATCAAGATGCTGAAGGAAACCAAGATCTTCATCGACGATACGCCGGGCGTGTCGCCGGAGATCCTGCGCTCCAAGTGCCGCCGCCTGAAGCGCGAGCACGACCTGGGCCTGATCGTGATCGACTACCTGCAGCTGATGAGCGTGCCGGGCAACAGCGAAAACCGCGCGACCGAAATTTCGGAGATCTCGCGATCGCTGAAGGGCCTGGCCAAGGAACTGAACGTGCCGGTGATCGCGCTTTCGCAGCTCAACCGATCGCTGGAAACGCGTACCGACAAGCGCCCGGTGATGGCTGACCTTCGCGAATCGGGCGCAATCGAGCAGGATGCGGACATGATCGTGATCATCTACCGCGCAGATTACTACAACAAGGCAAATGCGCCGGACAAGGGCCTGGCCGAGATCATCATCGGCAAACACCGTGGTGGCCCCACCGGTTCGTGCAAGCTGAAATTCTTCGGCGAATACAA
>PJUE01000715.1_pt1 | contig 16073 bp, 19 predicted proteins | sample 1512171 | NCBI WGS metagenome assembly PJUE01 (sample SAMN08177674, study PRJNA422409) | Feces metagenome, whole genome shotgun sequencing project. | isolation source: Chicken feces (3) enriched on wood chips: alkali lignin treatment | host: Gallus gallus | place: USA: Madison | collected 2015-01-15
AGACAGGCGGGGCCGCCGCCGTTGCGCATCGACTGGCGCACGTCGACGTATTCGACATGGCCGATCGGGCCGTTGGAGGCGGAGAGCCCTTGCGCGACTGCATGGCTGCGCGGGTTGTCGCGCGTCTCGGTCGGGCAGATCAGGGTCAGGCGATCCTGGCCCGGAACCCGGATCAGCATGGAGTTGAACAGGTAGGAGCTGATGGCGTCGGCCAGCGGCAGGTCGGCGGCCGAGACCTCGACGAACTGCGGCTCGAAGCCGACGGCGGCGGCGCGGATGGCGGCCTTGGTCGCTTCCGTGTCCTCGAACGCCAGCTCATGGAAGAAGAGGGTGTCGAGCGCCCCGACGCAGACCACGTCGTTGTGGAAGGTTCCGCCGGCGATGGCGGCCTTGCCCTGACGCGCCAGGACGGCGCCGGACGCTGCGTGGCGGCGCATGATCGCCTCGGACGCCTCGCGCGTCTGACGGGCGGGGTAGGGGCCGTCCCAATGCTCCCAGGCCTCGCGGCCCCAGACCATCAGATTGACGCCCGCCTCGCCGTGATCGCGGCACAGGCGGACGTGGTTGGCCGCTCCCTCGTCGGCCAGATGGGCGACCGAGGGCAGGGCGTCGTGAACGGCGAAGCGGCCGGCGTCGGGGAAGAGGGCGTCCAGCGCGCGCCGGGTCTGATCGTGCTCCAGGCTGCGGTGCAGGTTGGTGATCAGGTTGGCGGGGGTGAAGTGGACGCGGCCGTCGCGGCTGTCGGCGCTGGGCGTCACCGTCGCGGCGTTGGCGGCCCACATGGGCGAGGCCGAACAGGCGGCGGCGGCGAAGGAGGGCGCGTCCTTCCACGCCCGCTCCAGCACCTGGGCGTCGGAGCCGGTGAAGCCGAGGTCGCGCAGGAAGGGGATGTTCGGCCGCTCATGCGGGGGCAGGACGAACTGGGGTAGGCCCAGGTCGGCCAGGGTCTTCATCTTGTCGAGGCCCTGCAGCACGGCGGTGCGGGGGTTCGACGCCTCGCCCTTGTTCAGGCTGGACGCCAGATTGCCCGGCGACAGCCCGGCGTAGGAGTGCGTCGGCCCGATCAGGCCGTCGGCGTTGGCCTCGACAGCGCTCATGCTTCCTTCTCCCCTTGTGGGAGAAGGTGGCGGCCGCAGGCCGACGGATGAGGGGTGACGGCGCCGCCGTTTCCGTTCATCCGTGACCTTGAGTTCGAATTATCCAACATGGCGCTGACACCCCTCATCCGTCTCGCTCCGCGAGCCACCTTCTCCCACAGGGGGAGAAGGGATTAGCGAAGGCCCTTGATCTCGCTCTCGATGTTCTTGACCGAACCGGCCTCGAAGCTGGCGACCGGATAGGCGCAGTAGTCGGCGGCGTAGTAGGCGCTGGGACGGTGGTTGCCGCTGGCTCCCAGCCCGCCGAAGGGCATGTCGCCCGCCGCGCCCGTGGTCGGACGGTTGAAGTTCACCACGCCCGCGCGGATGCGGTTGATGAAGCGGTCCCAGTGCTTCGCATCGTCGCTGACCAGACCGGCGGACAGGCCGTATTTGGTGGCGTTGGCGGCGGCGACGGCGGCGTCGAAGGTCGGCACGCGCAGCACCTGCAGGAAGGGGGCGAACATCTCTTCGTCCTCGACCGCGACGCCGGTGACGTCGATGATCGCAGGCTTCACGAAGGCGCCGGGGAGATTGTCCACGGGGCCTGAGGCGCGGATCACCTTGGCGCCTGCGTCGATGCGTTGTTGCAGGGCGGCGAGGGCGGCGCTGGCGGCCTTCTCCGAGATCAGCGGCCCGGCGTAGGGCTCAGGGTCGCTGTCCCACGGGGCGAAGTTCAGCCGGTCGGACAGGGCCGCCACGGCCTCGACGATGGCGTCGCCCTGGGCGCCTTCCGGCACGATCAGGCGGCGCGCGCACGAGCAGCGCTGGCCGGTGGTGACGAAGGCGGATTGGACCACGATGCCCGCGACGGCTTCAGCGTCGGCGGCGTCCCAGACGACCAGCGGGTTGTTGCCGCCCAACTCCAGCGCCAGGATGACGTGCGGGTCATCGGCGAACTTGCGCCGGAAATGCGCGCCCGCCGCGCCCGAGCCGGTGAACATCAGGGCGTCGATCGGCTGATCCAGCAGGGCCGCGCCGGTCTCTCGCCCGCCCTGAACCATGTTGAACACGCCCTTGGGCAGGTCGGCGGCGTCCAGGCATTCGGCCATCAACTGGCCGGTCAGGGGCGTTTCTTCGGAGGGCTTGAACACGACCGTGTCGCCCGCCAGCAGGGCCGGAACGATATGGCCGTTGGGCAGGTGGCCGGGGAAGTTGAACGGGCCGAGCACCGCCGAGACGCCGTGCGGGCGGTGGCGCAGGACGGCGCGGCCGAAGGCGGTGTCGTTCGACCGCTCGCCGGTGCGCTCGTCATAGGCGCGGATCGAGATGTCGACCTTGCCCGCCATCGAGGCCAGTTCGGTCCTGGTCTCCCACAGGGCCTTGCCGGTCTCGCGGCTGATGGCCTCGGCCATTTCAGGGGCGCGGTCTTTCAGCACGGCCTGATAGCGTTTGACCGCGTCGATGCGGTCCTGACGCGGGCGGTCGGCCCAGTCGGGGAAGGCAGAGCGGGCGGCCTCGACGGCGGCGCCGACCTGCTCGACGGAGGCGGCTTCGCCCTCCCAGACGGTTTCGCCGGTGGCGGGGTTGGTGGAGACGAAGTGGGTCATTTGAGTTCTCCCCTTCTCCCCTTGTGGGAGAAGGTGGTCGCGGGAGCGACCGGATGAGGGGTTGCGGCGACGTCTGACAGGGCGGCGCTGGAGCTAAGATAAGAGGCGGACGTCGCGGCGACACCCCTCATCCGACCTGCTTCGCAGGCCACCTTCTCCCACAAGGGGAGAAGGGTGCTCATCACGACTTCACCCGTACCGTGGCGCCGTCCTTGATCTTCAGGGCGGCGGCGACGTCGGGGGTCATGCGGGCCAGGTCGCCGTCGACCAGGACGCGGGCGCGGACGGCGCGGAAGGCGGCGACGCTGTCGGTCGAGACGAGGGAGGGCAGGTCGACCTCGACCTCCTTCTCGATGCGGGCGGTCAGGACGCGGGCGTCGCGCACGGTGCGGATGTTGTCGCGGCCGCAGGCCACGGTCGGACCGGCGTCGAAGATGTCGACCAGGCCGTTGGGGCGGAAGCCTTCGCTCTCCAGCAGGGCCATGGCGGGCACGCCCTGGGGGTGGACCTTGCCGATCACGGCGCGGGCCGGTTCGGGCAGCAGGTCGATGTAGATGGGATGGCGCGGGGCCAGGTCCAGGATGAACTGCTTGTCGGTCGAGCCGGTCATGCGGTCGGCGTCGTCGAAGTCCATCGGGAAGAATTTGTGCGCCACATGGTCCCAGAAGGGGCAGTAGCCGTCGGGCGTGAAGACGCCACGCAGCTCGGCCAGCACATTGTCGGCGAACAGGTCCGGCTGGGCGCCGATCAGCATGTAGCGCGACTGGCTGAGCAGGCGCCCCGCGCCGCCCTTGCGCCGGTCGGCCTTGAGGAACAGGGAGCCGACCTCGGTCCAGCCGGTGCATTCGTTGACCAGCACCAGCGTCTGATGGTTCAGCTTCACGCTCAACGACGGCGACTGGACGGTGTTGTTCACCACGCGGAAGCTGAAGAAGGGCCGCTTCAGCCCGACCGTCGCCTTGACCGAGCCGATGCCGTCGATGTCGCCTGTGTCGCCGTCTTCCAGCATCAGGGTGTACCAGGCTTCTTCGGGCGCGATCCTGCCTTCAAAGCTGGCCTTGCTGAGCTCCAGTCGCTCGCTCAGAACATCGGCGTCCTCGGGCAGGCTGGTGAAGCCGGGGCCGGACAGGATGGCCAGTTCGAGCAGGTGATGAAGGTCGGCGGGACCGGCGGGGCGAACAACGAGCACTAAATTCCTCCGTCACTCTCGGGCTTGTCCCGAGAGCCTATCGTTGGGCCGGACGCGAGGGTCGGCTTGGTGTTTGGCGACCGGAACAGCCGCGAACGGCTCGCCCGTTGAACCATGGGCCCTCGGGACAGGCCCGAGGGTGACGATGAGGGCGTTACGCTCACATGGTCTCCAGTCGGAGCTGTTTCAGTTTGAGGGCGTCGATCTCGCCCGAGGCGATCTTGCACAGGATCAGGGCGGACAACTGGGCGCGCTCGACGAAGCTGGCGGGCCAGGCGAATTCCTGATCCGAGTGAATCTCGCCGCCGACCACGCCCAGGGTGTCGACGTTGGGCAGGCCCGCGGCGTGCAGGTTGTTGCCCTCGCAGACGCCGCCCGAGGGCTTCCAGGCGATGGTCTGGCCCAGCAGGTCGCCCGCGTCGCGCACGGCGTGGAACAGGGCGGTCTGCGATGCGTCCATCGGCTTGGGCGCGCGGGTCATGCCGCCGTGCAGGTCCAGCGTCAGGCCGGGGAGGGGCGGCTCGGCGGCGAGGGCGCGCACCGTTTCGTCGATCCAGGTCGCGCTCTGGGCGTCCGGCACGCGGACGTTGAAGCGGATGACGGCGTTGTCGGCGACGACGTTGAGCGGCCCGCCGCCGGCGATCTTGGCGACATTGACGGTGACGCCCTCGCGCTGGCCGTTCAGACCATGCAGGCGGGCGGCGATGATGGCCGCGCCCGCGACGGCGTTGGCGCCCTCGAGGAAGGCGCGGCCCGCGTGGGCGGCCTTGCCGGTGACGATCAGGTGGAAGTTGCCGCTGCCCTTGCGCTCGCCCGCCAGGGTTCCGTCGGACAGGGCGGGTTCATAGGTCAGGCCGACATGGCCGCGCCCGCCCAGTTCCGCCAGCAGGGGGGCCGAGGCGGGCGAGCCGATCTCTTCGTCAGGGGACAGCAGGACGGTCCAGCCGACGCGGTCCTTGTCGGGATGGGTCTCGAACGCTTCCAGCGCGGCCAGCATGACGCTGATCCCGCCCTTCATGTCGGCGATGCCGGGGCCGTTCAGGGCGCCGTCGTCGCGCGTGACGACGTGCTGGAAGGCGCTGTCGGCAGGGAAGACGGTGTCGTAGTGGCCGGTCAGCACGACCTGAAGCGGCGCCTCGGGCCGGGCCGTGATCTTCAGGCAGTCGGCATAGCTTTCAGCGATCACCGCGCCGCTGTCGGCGACGGTGGTGGAGCCTTGCGTCGGCACGCGCTCGACCGTCGCCGCCGCACCGAAAGCGGCGCGCGCCGTGGCGTCCAGAACGTCGAGAACCCGCGCCAGCCCTTCGGCGTGGCGGCTGCCTGAGTTGATGTCGGACCAGTCGATGGCGCGTTGAACAATGGCGTCGCCACGGGCCGCGACGTGGTCCAGCACGGCCTGATCCTGAGGTTCGATCCGCATGGCCGCGACCCTAGACGGGGCGAGGAAAAAGGTGAAGGCGGGGCGGTTTCTCTCTCACGCCCTTGGGATTTCGGCGTCAGGCGGGATAGTTTCGCCGCCTCAGTCAGGGAGTCGCGCATGAACCGTCGGATCGCACCGCCTCAACCCTTCGCTCCGGTCGATTCGGCCGAGACGGCGATGGCGCTGGCGCGGGGCAGCGCCTGGGCGTTCTGGATCTGGGCGGCCGTGGGCCTGCTGCAGGCGGGACTGGTCTGGTTTCAGGGCGATGCGGCGCATCAGGATGTGCGCGGCGCCACCACGGGCTTCATGATCTTCTTCTCAGGCTTCGCCGCCGTGCTGGGATGGATGCAGCACCGCAAGCCCAATCGCGTCCTGCCGGTGTTCGGCCTGGCCTGGGCTCTTTATGAGTTGAGCGCCCTGTCCGTCGGCCTGCTGGTCGGCGCGCCGCTGGCGGCGCCGGGGCTGCCGGGATGGAGCATCGCCCTGGGGGCGGCGGGCATGGTGCTGTGCCTGCTGCTGCACATCGGCGGCCTGCGCGGAGCGGCCGCCATGGGGCGGCTCGCCTCGGCCCCATCCGGCGACCAGGCCTGAACGATATCCGGGGGAAATAGATGAAACATGAGCTCAAGCTGTGGTTGCGCGCGGCCAATCCCTTTGCGCCGCCGCGCGGCATGGCGGAGGCGCAGCGGTCCGCTCGTGCGGGGGCTGTCGCCCTGGCCGTGTCCGCCGTTCAGAGTGCGGCGAGCCTGCCGATGATGTCGGACAAGCTGGCGCAGTCCATGACCGAGGTCACCAAAGCCCAGGGCGGATCGGCGGCGGATCAGGCGATGATAGAGGGCGTTATGACCGTCCTGGCGCCGACGATGATCGCGATGATGGCCGCCTTTTCCATTCTGTATCTGGTTCTGGCCGTGGTGCAGTGGCGCAAGGCGACGTGGGTGATCCCCGCCATCATGCTGGCCCTGCTAGGCTATAGTCTTTTGAGTCTGGTGGGCGGGTTCCTGACGATGGGATCGGTGATGAGCGAACTGCAATCACCCTTCTCCGTCGTCCTGTGGCTCGTCCAACTGGCCATGGGCCTAGTCTATGTGGCGGCGTTTCGCGGCGGCCGTATGTTGGATCAGTTGAAACGGAGCGTCTGACCATGACCGTCACCCTTTACCACAACCCGAAATGCTCGACCTCGCGCAAGGCGCTGGAGCTGCTGCGCGAGCGGGGAATCGAGCCGACGGTGGTCGAGTATCTGAAGACCGGCTGGGACGCCGAGACCCTGAACCGTCTGGCGCGCGAGACGGGCGGCGGGCTGAAGGGCTTGCTGCGCAAGAAGGAGGCGAAAGCCGCCGAGCTTCTGGCCGTGGACGCCGACGATGCGACGATCCTGGCTGCCATGATCGAGAGTCCGGTCATCGTCGAGCGCCCCATCGTGGAGACGCCAAAGGGTGCGGCGATCGGGCGGCCGGTCGAGGCGGTGCTGGGGGTGCTGTGAGCTTGCTGACGTGGAGCGAGATGATGCCACGTGTGATCGCCAATGCGGTTTTTCTCCGCTGTATTTGGGCTGTTTGGAGGTAATATATGCACTATATTGCCGCAATAGCATTGGCATCCGTTTTTTGCCTTAGCGGTATAGTTGTATTTCTCGGTTACATTATTATTGTGCTGTCTAAAGAAAGTGGATATCTTTCCGATATTTTTGGTTTTCGTCTTTATTCCCAGTTGATATATCTTAAAAAGAAGACACGTGCGCACACTGTGATGAGAATCGGCACGGTCGTCTTTTTTGTTTCTTGTTTAGCATTGTTGTTTCTGGGGCCGGCTCACCTTTAATTTGTCGCTTGCGGGGAAGGGATCGTGCGCAAGGCCCAAATTGACCCCTCCGCGCTTCGATGCCAGACCTCGGCTGTTCGTCACGCTTGGAGTTCGCCCATGACCCGCACCCTGTATGGCATCAAGGCCTGCGACACGATGAAGAAGGCGCGCGCCTGGCTGGATCAGAACGGCGTCGCCTATGACTTCCACGACTACAAGGCTGCAGGCGCGAACCGCGCCGAGGTGGAGCGCTGGGTCGCCGAGCATGGCTGGGAGAAGGTGCTGAACCGGGCGGGCACCACCTTCCGCAAGCTGTCGGACGCCGACAAGGCCGACATCGACGTCGCCAAGGCAGTGGATCTGATGCTGGCCCAGCCGTCGATGATCAAGCGGCCGGTGCTGGATCTGGGCGACGGGCGGACGATTCTGGGCTTCAAGCCGGAGGTCTACGCCAATACCTTCTATTAGGTGATTTATATCGCGCAGTCGTTATGAATTTTTGTCTGATGATTGAAATAAATGCGAAATAAGTTCGGCGCTTAATATTGGCAAATTTGATTCTTTTTCAAGCAGATATTGCTCATCTGCAATAATTTTTACTGTATTTCGTACGTGGTCCATAGCCAAGGATACAGCCTGAAGCGCCGTTGATCCGAATATTTCAGTAGAATAAATGGGCTTTGTTGGTATTTGCACGAAGCATGACCAGGAATTTGGTATAATTTTCTCCCATTGTGGGGAGGAAACTTGGATATCTATCTCTTCCGGTGCTTTGTTGTCCTGAAATGATATTATCTTCCAATTGAACATTGTTTCATCGACAATCTGACAGACATTGAGCTAAATTTTGAGAATTTTGGGCATGGCAGATAGCGTTACCGGGGGAGGAGGGCGCCGCAGAACCCAGCGGTAAGATAATAACCAGTCATGCAAGATTGCTCGCATCTTTTTCGATTATCTATCTCCGTATAGGGAGAGGGGCATTGATCCCCGAAGCATCCATCTTGTGTGGCGTTGGCTTGTTTTGGTTCCGATATTGAAAATAGAATCAGCGTCAATCCGACTGGAAGTAAAGCTTTTTTCATCGTCGCTACTCCTCAATTTTATAAATTGAGATATCGGTGATATATTTATTTGTAAATAGGTTTGGAATCTCGCTCCAGCCGTCGATGATCAAACGGCCGGTGCTGGATCTGGGCGACGGGCGGACGCTGCTGGGCTTCAGGCCGGAAGTCTACGCCGAGGCCCTGAAGGGCTGAGGCTCAGTCCTCGACGGCGGTGGTGGGGCGGTCGTGGCCGTCGGCGCGTTCTGTGACCCACTGGCCCGAAGCGTCTTCATACTCGATCCAGGAAGTGCGGTCCGGCACGCGTTGTTCGCGCGCCGCCGCCGAGGCGGCCGCCAGCGCCGCTGCGTGGCTGGGGAAGGTCTCGGAATAGCTGTCGCCCAGTTGGTAGGCCCAGCCGCCGTCGTGCTGGACGATGCGATAGGTGATGTTCATGCGCGCCTCCGAGGGATCGGCGGCCACCGTCGAACGGCGACAGAAGCCTGTCGAGTCACGCTGTGGTGACGCATTACGAAGAGTTCATGCGCCGAACTGCATCCATCGGCCATCATCGCCGCCTCTTGTGATCAGAAGGCCGCCGCATCAGGCTGAGCCGGAACACGTTTCACACTAGGGGCGACAACCCATGAACGGCTTTGAAATCCTCATCCCCCTGGCGCCCTTCCTCATGGTGGTCGCCATCGTCGCCATCCCCGCCTGGCTGAAGAGCCGTGACCGGCGCGAGATGCAGGCCACCCTGCGGGCGGCCATCGAAAAGGGCCAGCCCCTGCCGCCTGAAGTGATCGAGAGCATCAGCAAGGAAAACGCCAAGCCGCCGGCGACGGCCGCGCGCGACCTGCGCACCGGGGTCATCCTGCTGGCGGTGGCCGTCGGCATCGGCATCTTCGGCTATGCGGTCAGCTTCGCCGAGATGGACGCCTACTATCCCATCGTCGGGATCGCCGCGATCCCCGGCATGATCGGCCTGGCCTTCATCATCCTGAGCTTCTTCAACAAGAACAAAGGGTAAGCGGCCGAACAGGGAAGACCGTCATGGCCCAACCCTTACGCGATATGCACGACGTCGAACTGGCCGGGCTTGCGGCCGGCGGCGGCCGCCGGGAGTTCGGCGAACTGGTCCGTCGGCACGGCTCGGCGGTGCGGGGCCTGTTGCGCCGCATGGGCGCCCAGCCCGCCCTGGCCGACGACGTGGCCCAGGACGCCTTTCTTCTGGCGTTCGAGAAATGCGCCGAGTTCCGGGGCGAGGGCACCTTCGCCGCCTGGATCAAGCGCATCGCCGCGCGTCTTTATCTGAAGCGCATCTCCAAGGAGGCGCGCTATGTGGCGGAAACCGAAACGGAAGACGCCGCGCCCGCCGTCGACAGCATCGGCCGCGTCGATCTGGACGAGGCCCTGCGGGGCCTCAGCGAGGCCGAACGCCTGTGCGTCTCCCTGTGTCATGGCGCGGGGCTGTCGCACCCGGAAATCGCCGCGGCCATGAATTTGCCGCTTGGAACGGTGAAATCTCATGTCAAGCGTGGTCTGGATAAACTTCGGGCCCGGCTCCAGCCGGGGCCGGTTGCAATCGGGAGCGCATCCCATGTCGGCTGACGAATTCGATCCGGCGATCGAGCGCCTGTTCGCCCAGACGCCCCACTTCGCTGATTCGGCCTTCTTTGAAGCGGACGTGGCCGCGCGTCTGAACAAGGCCTCGCGCGTGCGGTCCATCGCCCTGTCGGCGGCGGGGCTGGCCGGGGGGCTGATCGCCGTGCGCGAACTGCTGGGCGTCAACTTCCAGCTGGGGCCGGACGGCTTCACGGCCCATGCGGGCGGCGGCGTCGATTCGGCCGGAGCCCAGGCCGGGATCCAGGGCGGAATGGCGGTTCAGTCCCTGCTGGAGCGGTCCGGATTGGGCGATGCGGCCCTCAGCGCCATGGGCTCCATGGGCGGGATGCAGATGTTCTGGGCCACGGCCGGGGTGCTGGTGGCCCTGCTGGCGGCGGGCGTGGTGAAGCTGTCGCAACAGATCTGAGCGCCGTTTTCCCGCCCCAGTCGCGGCTTAGGGCTGGAAAAAGCCGTTTCGCGCCCAACGCCTGCGTTGCGGGCGTGACGCCGAACCTCTAGGGTCGCGGCGTTTTTATGATCGGCCTTGGCTGCATTTTTGGGGCGACGTTTCGTGGTTGATGTCTTCGAACAGGTCGAGGAGGAGCTTCGCTCCGAACGCTATAAGCGTCTGGCTCGCACCTGGCTGCCGGTTCTGGGCGGCCTGCTGGCCGTGGCTCTGGTCGCCGCCCTCGTCTGGTGGGGCTGGCAGTCCTATGTGAGTTCGCAGGCCGACAAGGCCTCGGCCGCCTATCAGCAGGGCATCGACGCCCTGCAGGAAGGCAAGACCGCCGAAGCCCGGACCGCCTTCGCCGAGTCGGCCAAGGCCGGCGGCGGCTACAAGGCCCTGGCCCTGATGCAGGAAGCCGGTCTGGCCCAGGCTGAGAACAAGACGGCCGACGCCGTCGCCCTGCTGGATGAAGCGGCCAAGGCGACGCGGGACCCCATCCTGTCGGACATCGCGGCGCTGAAGGCGGTCTTCCTGGTGATGGACACGGCCTCGCTGGAGGACGTCCAGAAGCGCCTGGAGCCGCTGACCGGCGAGAAACGCCCGATGTCGGCCTTCGCCCAGGAGGCTCTCGCCATGGCCCAGCTGCAGCACGGCAAGACCGCCGAGGCGCGCCAGACGTTCGTGCAGCTGCAACTCGGCCAGGACGTGCCGGACCCGGTGCGCCAGCGCGCCCAGGCCGCCGTTCAGGCCGTCGACACGGGCACGGCCGCCAACCTGGCCGCCATCGTCAAGGCCGCTGCGGCCCTGCCGACGCCGACGCCCGGCCAGGCCGCCGCCGCTGCTTCGGCCGAGGCTGCGGCCCCGGCTCAAGCGCCGGCCGCGACGCCTGCTCCCTGATTTGACTCCCTCGGGACGCCAACCATGACCAAAACCCTTAAAGTCGCCCTGTTGAGCGGTCTGGCCCTGACCGTCGCCTCGTGCGGGACGGTGCGCAACGCGCTGCCGTTCGGCCTGGGCGGAGACAAGGAGCCGGTTGCGACGGCGACCGAAGGGCAGCGCATCTCCATTCTGGAGTTCGAGCAGCAGCTGGCCCCGTCGGCGGCCCTGTCCGGCCGTGACTTCTTCCTGCCGGGTCCGCGGGCGGCCACGGCCTGGAGCCAGCCCGGCGGCAACGCCGAGAACGCCGTCGAGCATGTCATCGCCGCGCCGGACTTCGCCGTCGCCTGGCGTCGCGACATCGGCGCCGGATCGGCGAAGGACCGTCAGGTCATGTCCCCGGTGGTGGCCGAGGACGGCAAGATCTTCGTCATGGACGGCGAGGCGGGCGTGACCGCCGTGGACGCCGGCACGGGCGCCGTGCTGTGGAAGGCCAGCGTCAAGGTCGACGAGGCCGATCGCGGCCGCCGCTTCCTGGGCATCGGCCTGGGCGGCGGTTCGGGCGGCGGCGGCTTCGGCGGCGGCATCGCCGTCAGCGGCGGCAAGGTCTTCGTCTCGTCCGGCTACCGCGTCATGACGGCGTTCGACGCCAATACGGGCGCCGAGCTGTGGCGCACGCCGGTGGATCTGCCGATTCACGGCGCGCCGACGGTGTCGGGCCAGCGGGTCTATGTCGTCGACGTCGACAACCAGCTGATGGCCTTCAACGTGGCCAACGGCCAGCAGGACTGGTCCTATCGCGGCATCACCGAGCCGGCCCGCATCATGCGCGCCTCCAGCCCGGCGGTCAGCGGCGGCACGGTGGTGGCGCCCTTCTCCTCGGGGCAGATCGTGGCCCTGCAGGCGACCAACGGCCAGCCGGTGTGGGAGCAGGTGCTGTCGCGCACCAGCCGCACCAGCGCCCTGTCGGAACTGCGCGACATCGCCGGTCGTCCGGTCGTCAGCCGCGGCCAAGTCTACGCCATCAGCCAGTCGGGCGTGCTGCAGGTCATGGACCTGCGCAGCGGCCAGCCCAAATGGTCCCTGCCCATCGTCGGGGTGAATCAGCCCCTGCCGGCCGGCGACGTCGTCTATGTGGTGTCTCAGGCGGGCGAACTGACCGTGGTCAACCGCGAGACGGGCCAGGTCTACTGGACCCGCGACCTGAACGATGGCCGCGTCCGCAAGGAAGGCGGCTTCCTGGGCTTCGGCAAGCGCACCGTGCGTCCGGTCTGGTCGGGCCCGATCCTGGCGTCGAACCGTCTGGTGCTGGTCAACTCGGACGGCGAGGCCGTGGCCTTTGATCCGAAGACGGGCGCGCAGACCGGTAGCCTGAAGCTGGGTTCGGCTGCCTATATCGCCCCGGCCGCCTATAACGGCGCCCTCTATGTCCTGACCGACAAGGGCCAGCTGGTCAGCATCCGCTGACCTTTTCACCGATTTAAGCTAGAAGGCCGACATGGCTCTGAAGGTCGCCATCGTCGGCCGCCCCAACGTGGGCAAGTCGACACTGTTCAATCGTCTCGTCGGCAAGCGCCTTGCGCTGGTCGATGATCGCCCCGGCGTGACCCGCGACCGCCGCTACGCCGACGGCGTGATCGGCGACATGGACCTGACCCTGATCGACACCGCAGGGTATGAGGACGTCACCGACGAAAGCCTGGAAGCCCGGATGCGCGAGCAGACCGAGGCGGCGATCGAGGACGCGGACCTGATCCTGTTCATGATGGACGCGCGCGAAGGCGTGACCTCGCTGGACCGCATCTTCGCTGACCGCCTGCGCAAGGTGCACAAGCCCGTCGTCCTGCTGGCCAACAAGTCCGAAAGCCGCGAGAGCGGCGGCGGCGTGGGCGAGGCTCACGGCCTGGGCTTCGGCGAACCGGTGCCGATCTCGGCCGAGCACGGCGAGGGCATGGCCGACCTGTATCAGGCGATCCTGGCCGCGTCGGAGGACATCTTCATTGAGGAAGTCGACGAGCCGGAAAAACCGATCCGCATTGCGGTCATCGGCCGCCCGAACGCGGGCAAGTCGACCCTGATCAACCGCCTGATCGGCGATGATCGCCTTCTGACCGGACCCGAAGCCGGGATCACGCGCGACTCCATCTCGGTGGACTGGGTCTGGGAAGGCCGCAACATCCGCTTGATCGACACCGCCGGGATGCGCCGCAAGGCTCGCGTCCAGGAGAAGCTGGAGAAGCTGTCGGTCGCCGACACCATCCGCGCCATCACCTTCGCCGAGGTGGTGATCATGGTGATGGACAAGGACGACGCCTTCGACACCCAGGACCTGCAACTGGCCGATCTGGTCGAGCGGGAAGGGCGGGCGCTGGTCTATGTCGCCGCCAAATGGGACCTGGAGGAAGAGCCGCAGTCCCGTCTGGCCGAGCTGAAGCGCCTGGCGGACGACAAGCTGCCGCAGCTGCGCGGTTCGCCCTTCGTGGCCCTGTCCTCGTTCAACGGACGGGGCGTCGAGCGTCTGATGCCGGCCGTGCTTCAGGCCTATGACACCTGGTCGGTGAAGGTGAAGACCCGCGACCTGAACGACTGGCTGTCGCTGGCGACCCAGAGGCACCCGCCGCCCGCCGTGGACGGCAAGCGGATCAAGCCGAAGTATGTGGCGCAGACCAAGGCGCGTCCTCCGACGTTCGTGCTGTTCGCCAGCCGCGCCTCGGCCATGCCGGACCACTACAAGCGCTATCTGATCAACTCGATCCGCGAGAGCTTCGACCTGCCGGGCACGCCGATCCGCCTGACGGTCAAGTCGGGCTCGGCCAACCCCTATGCCGACGGCGGGGCCAAGTCGGGGCCGGAGCGCTTCAAGGGCGACGCCAAGACCGCGCCGCGCCGCGTGCTGAAGGCCGAGAAGGAAGAGAAGCTGTCCAACCTGCCCGGCAAGGCGCTGGAGCAGAAGGCCAAGGCCGGCATCAAGCCCAAGGTGAAGCCCCTGGGCGGGCTGAAGGCCAGCGCGTCGAAGAAGTCGGGGACCAACGCCTTCGTCGGCAAGGGCGCGCGCGGCGGCGCCCGCCAGGTGTCGCGCTCGGGCCGCGTCCGCACGGGACAGAAGGGCGGCGCCAAGCGCTGATTCCCTGACGGGAACCTTTGCCCGGCTTTTGGCGTCAGTTGAGGCGCAGGAGGCGGATGAAGGGTCATGAAGCACGCGCGCATCGACTATGTCGCCCTGACGACGCCCGACCTGGTCGGACGGGCGCAGGGCGGCGACCCCGAGGCCTTCCGCGCCATCATGCAGCGGGCCAACCAGCGGCTGTTCCGCGTCGCCCGGGCGGTCCTGCACGATGAGAGCGAGGCCGAGGACGCGCTGCAGGACGCCTATGTGCGCGCCTTCCTGGGCATCGGCCGATTTCGCGGCGAAGCGGACATCATCACCTGGCTGACCCGGATCGTGCTGAACGAGGCGCGCGGCCGCCTGCGCCGACGCCGTCCCTTCGCGGCGCTGGAGGCGGTGGAGACGGCGCAGACGACGACGGGCGAGATCATCCTGTTTCCCGGCGCGGCGTTCGACGCTGGGCCGGAGAGCGATGCGGCCCGAAGCCAGATCCGCAGCCTGATCGAACAGGCGGTGGACGACCTGCCGCCCGCCTTTCGCGCCGTCTTCATCATGCGCGACATCGAGGGGTGCTCGATCGAGGAGACGGCGGCGGGCCTGGGACTCAAGCCCGAGACGGTGAAGACCCGACTGCATCGCGCGCGTCGCCTGTTGCGTCAGGCGCTGGATGAGCGGGTGTCGGCCTGTTTGATCGGCGCCTTCCCGTTTCTGGGCGCCCGTTGCCGCCGAATGGCGGATCGAGTGCTGGCCCGGCTGGCGCGCGTGCAGCCGGCGAAACCGGAAACGGGAACTTTATCCGGGGGCTGATGCTCCAATGTCCCGACGGCGGCGCAGGGCCGCTGCGACAGAGGAGACCGAGCCATGTTCAAGTGTCTTTTGGTGGTTGGAGCCCTGGCGTTGGCGCCGTTATCGGCGGCTCAGGCCCAAAGCCACCCGCAGGCGTCGGCGCCCGCCGCCCAGCCCAGCGATCCCCAGATCGCGCACATCGCCTATACGGCGGGGCAGTTGGACATAGAGGCGGCGGATCAGGCGCTGGCCAAATCGACCAATGCCGAGGTCCGGGCCTTCGCGGAGACGATGAAGCGCGACCACGCGGCGGTGAACGAGCAGGCCATGGCCCTGGTGAAGAAGCTGAACGTGACGCCCGAGGCCAATGCAACCTCGACCGCCCTGACCGAGACGGCGGCGCGCGAGCGGGAGAGGCTGTCGGGGCTGTCGGGCATGGCCTTCGACAGGGCCTATATCGACAATGAGGTCTCTTTTCACCGCACAGTCAACGAAGCCCTGCGCGGGACGCTGATCCCCGGCGCGCGCAACGCTGAACTGAAGGCCTTGCTGGAACGCGGTCTGGCGCTGTTCCAGGAGCATCAGGCCCACGCCGAGCAGTTGGCCCGTCATGTCCGTTGATCAGGGGAAGGGCGAGCGCTCTCGGCGCGACGTTCTGGCGTCGGCCGCAATCCTGACCCTCGCCGCAGCCTGGCCGGCCCGCGCCGCCGGGCGGGGGCATGTCGTCGTGATCGACAAGATGGCCTTCGGAGCGCCGCCGTCGGGCGTGAAGGTCGGCGATACGATCACCTGGACCAACCGGGACATCGTTCGACATACGGCGACGGCGCGGAGCGGAGCTTTCGATCTGGATCTTCCGCCCGGAGCTTCGGCGTAGGCGGTGATGAGCCGGGCCGGCGCCGTTCCCTACTACTGCCGCTATCACCCGGCGATGCGCGGCGAGATCAGCGTGGGGGTCTAGCCTGTTCCGGCTCGTCGCCCAGCACGAGCTTCAGCGCCAGGGCGACCACGATGACCCAGCGCAGTTCGTGCCAGTTCATGGCGATGCTTTCGCTGAGCATGGTGAAGGTGAAGGACACCATCATCGGCAGGGCCAGCCAGCTGCCGG